>ERZ780150.217-NODE-217-length-58851-cov-36.759984_pt1 | contig 58851 bp, 57 predicted proteins | sample MGYA00511019_ERZ780150 | MGnify/ENA primary metagenome ERZ780150 (study PRJEB29588, sample SAMEA2151633) | human gut metagenome | biome: human gut; feature: human-associated habitat; material: faeces | place: Denmark | collected 2008/2010 ...
TTTTCCTTTCCCATTGTTTCACTTCCTTTCCGGGGAGAACGTAGTTTTACTTGTAGAAAAAATTTTACCACACAACCCACGCAAAGTCAATCGCGCTTTCCGATCTGAATATGAATTATAAAATTCAACTCACCTGCATATAACAACATTCCATCGGGCAAATATGAATTATACAATGTAAATGGGTGATGTTATATGGCGAAAGTAGAAGATTGCCCCGGCTTTGAAACTTTCGGCGCGGATGTAAAGGCTGCGCGGAAAGCCCGGCGTCTGGCGCGCAAGGCGCTGGCGGAAATGGTAGGTATTGAGTGGCGGTATCTCGCCAACATTGAGAATAAAGGGACGATCCCCAGCCTCCCGGTCGTGATCCAGCTTATCAAAACCTGTGGGCTTCCTGTGGAACGGTATTTCAATCCCGAAGTGCTGCGCTCGGAAAGTGAGCAGCGCCAGCGGGTCGGCCACAAGCTGAAACTGTGTCCCGAAGAATACCTGCCGATCATCGAGGGCGCGATTGACGGGGCCATGAAAATTGAACAGCCAAAGAAGAAAGAAACGGGGGATGCCTGAAAACCATCCTCTGTTTTCTCTTGTTTGTGAGGGACGCGGAAGCGTCCTTTATTTTTTTGCGCTTTTTTTCTGGAAAGTTCCTGTTTTGCGGGTAGTTTGAGGGCTTGCGAAGGTATTTATAGCGGAGAAGAACAAAAACAGCAAGCATAGGAAGTGTAGCCACACTTCCGAAAAACGCCCCGTCCCGCCCCTGCCGGGCCGTCCGTTTTGCTTGTTGGGGAAATCCCCAAACCCCTTTGCCGGAAAGGAGCGTGAAATGCAATGGCAAACCGAAAGCGTCAAATCGTGCTGCGCGTCCCGGTGACGCCGGAAGAACGGGCCATCATCCAGCAGAAAATGGCCCAGCTCGGCACAAAGAATTTCTCGGCCTATGCCCGGAAAATGCTGATTGACGGGTATATCATCCACATGGACACCAGCGACATCCGGGCGCAGACTGCGGAGCTGCAAAAAATCGGCGTCAACGTCAACCAGATTGCGCGGCGTATCAACAGTACCGGGGCTGTGTACGCGCAGGACGTTGAGGACATCAAGGGGGCGCTGGCACAGATATGGCAATTACAAAGATCCATCCTATCAAGGTAAATCTGAAAGCGGCCCTTGACTACATCGAAAACCCGGACAAGACGGACGATAAAATGCTGGTATCGTCCTTTGGCTGTTCCTACGAAACGGCGGATATTGAATTTCAAATGCTGTTAGATCAGGCGTTCAAGAAAGGCAACAATCTGGCCCACCACCTGATACAAGCCTTTGAGCCGGGCGAAACCACGCCGGAGCAGGCCCATGAGATCGGGCGGCAGCTTGCCGACGAAGTGTTGCAAGGCAAGTACCCCTATGTGCTGACTACCCACATAGACAAAGGCCACCTGCATAACCACATCATTTTTTGCGCCGTAGATATGGTACAGCAGCGCAAGTACATTTCCAACCGGCGCAGCTACGCCTATATCCGGCGAACCAGTGACCGGCTGTGCAAGGAAAACGGCCTGTCCGTCATAAAGCCGGGCAAGGACAAAGGCAAATCCTACGCCGAATGGGACGCCCAGCGCAAAGGCAAGAGCTGGAAAGCCAAACTGAAAATCGCCATCGACGCGGCCATCCCGCAGGCCAAAGACTTTGACGACTTCCTGCGGCTCATGCAGGTGCAGGGCTATGAAATCAAGCAGGGCAAGTTTACCTCTTTCCGCGCTCCCGGACAGGAACGCTTCACCCGCTGCAAGACGCTGGGTGAGGACTACACGGAAGAAGCCATCACCCGCCGGATCAAGGGGCTGGCCGTGGACAGAGGCCCGAAACGGAAAGCCACAAAGGAAATCACCCTGCGGATTGATTTGGAGAACAGCATCAAGGCCCAGCAGAGCGCGGGCTATGCAAAGTGGGCGAAAGTCCACAACTTGAAGCAGGCCGCCCGGACGCTGAACTTCCTGACCGAACACGGCATAGACGACTATGCGGCACTGGAAAGCAAGGTGGCCGAGATCAGCGCGGCCAACGACGAGGCCGCCGCTGCCCTGAAAGCGGTGGAACGCCGCCTGTCCGATATGGCCGTGCTGATAAAGAATATTTCCACCTACCGGCAGACAAGGCCCGTTGCGCTGGAATACAGAAAGTCCAAAGATAAGGCCGCATACCGGCGCGAACATGAAAGCCAGCTTATCTTGTACGAGGCAGCGGCAAAGGCCATTAGGGACGCGGGCGTGACAAAGCTCCCCAATCTGTCCGCCCTGAAAGCCGAGTACCGAAAGCTGGACGAGGAAAAGGAACGGCTGTACCAGAAGTACGGCGAAGTGAAAAAGGAACTGGCCGACTACGGCATCATCAAGCAGAATGTGGACAGCATTTTGCGGGTGACGCCCCATCAAGAAAGGACACAAGAGCTATGAGCATACCGAGAATGAATTACCGGCAGTACCGCAAGGCCCGGAAGCTGACGCATGAGTGCTGCAATTACTGTGACGGGAACTGCCTGCTTTTGGACGATGGAGAGGAATGTGTGTGCGTCCAGAGCATTTCCTATTCGCTGCTGTGCCGGTGGTTTCGGGCCGCCGTTCTCCCGCTGGACGCGGCCCTGTACGCCGAGATCAGCAAGAGCCGGGACGAGGTGAAACGCTGCGCCGTATGCGGAGCCGTGTTCACGCCAAAGTCCAACCGGGCCAAATACTGCCCGGATTGCGCGGTGCGGATGCGCCGGAAGAAAGAGGCCGAACGGCAGCGGAAAAGATACCTCCTGTCTACGCATTTAGGGCGGTGAAAGCGCAGCCGTGACAAGGCTTTTCCGGCATGGTCGGCGGGCAGGCAGGACAGATTATCCAATCCCCGCCAGAACAGGTTTCTAAATGCGTAGAAAACAACCCATGAGAAAGCGCCGGACGCGGCGGCCTGCTGGCCCTGCGCCCGGCGTTTTCTTTGCTATTGAATGTGCCTTTGTCTAATTTCTTCATCAATGCGTTTTTTCAGCTTTTCACTATCAGGAACATCAATAGTGGCTACGACAGTGTGAAATGATTTTCTCAACCGGGTATCAATGGTATCTTCTATGGGGATTTCCCGTTCGCTCAACGTGCCTTGACTGATTTCCAATACAACATCGGCTCCTTCGGCAAGCTGTTTACTGTGTGTTACCACAATAACGCATTTTCCCAGCTCATGGGCGGTTTTCTTTATCAGTTCAATAATCTCACCGGCTGTATCTTCATCCAGATTGCCGGTCGGCTCATCTGCCAGAAGTACCTTAGCCTCACTTGCCAAAGCACGGGCAATCGCCACACGCTGCTGCTGTCCACCGGAAAGCTGTAAGACGTTCCGCTTCCAATCCTCACGGGGAATACTGACTTCCCGCAATAATTCTTCGGCGTTCTTTCTGCCACCCAGCTTTACGTTTTCTTCGGTGGTAAGATAATCGATCAGATTATAGTTCTGGAATACCAGAGAAACATTGTGCCTGCGGTGATAGTTCAATCCCTTTTTGCGGATGTCCTCGCCACCATAAAGGACGTTTCCCGATACCGGATTATCCAATCCCGCCAAAAGGGACAGAAAGGTGGTTTTGCCTGAACCGCTGGAACCAACAATCGCATAGAACGTGGCTTCCTCAAAAGTGGCAGATACATTTTTCAGGACAATTTTATCCCGCTTCGATTTATAGGAATATAAGATATTTTTTGCCTCTAAAATCATTTCCAGTCCTCCTAACTCATTTCACTTAGAATATCTTTCGGGTTCTTGCGGAAAATCAGGACGCTTGCCGCACAAGTAGATAAGACAATCAAGATGCCTACGCTAAGACTGTCTACTAACAGCATATATAAAGTTATTTCCGTTTCTACATTGGTGACGGTAAGTTCCGGTGCCTGATAATCGGTGGCAACTTTGCCCGCGTCCATTTCGTCCTGTAATTCGGCCTGCCCCGCCTGCTGGCCTACCAGATAATCCGCAGCGGCGTTGGAAACTGCCGGAGCAATCAGGAAAGAAAGAGCAAGTGCCAAAATACCGATCAGAACGGCTTCGGTTAAAATCTGCAAGAGTATCTTTCCCTTTGCAATTCCGATGGACAGAAGTATTCCAATCTCATTTGTTCTGTTTTTGATCCAGAAAATGAAAATCAGAAACAGGATTACAAAGCTGGCTCCGGTAATAACCAGAAGCAGCGTGTTACTGATTTTTTCCAAATCATTGAAGTTGGAAGCCATTGTGTCAAGATTTCCATTGTTGTCGATCAAATCATACCATTGCCAGTTAATATCCGTTTTCTTGATGGCCTCTTTTACGGCATCGTAGTCATCCACGTTTGCTACTTTGAAATAAGCCGTTTCATACAATGGATCATCTTGCTCCACCTTCTCAGGAAAATGTAAGTCCGTGAAAATAACATTTTCGGAACGGTAAGTATCGCCAGACATATAAGGTTCCATCCGTTCCTTAACCTGATAGATACCTACAATCGTTGCCTCCTGCACAGGTTCTTCTGCTTTTACCGAATGAAATTGTAGCTGATCGCCTACCTTTAGTTGGTTTTTTCCTGCCAGTTCTTCGGAAATAACACAGACATTTGTATCATTTTTTGTTGTCATTCGTCCCTCTATGATGGTGACATTACCACTGAGGACGTTGGCATCCATGGACATATCCCGATTACCGATCAGGGCCACACCCTGAAAATCATTGGTCTGATCTGTGTTGACATCTTCAATCCGTTCAAAGTTTGCCTGTTTCACCGCGGTTGGAACCGTCGTTATATTATAGTCTGCAACTCCCTCCACGGCGGCAATTTTTTCAATATCGTCCGACTTTAACGACTCAAAGGAATTGTCTGTTGTTACCATCCAACTTTCTGAACCCATGACGGTCAATTTTTCCTGATGTACTCCACCATAACTCCCCTGACCATCTGGATATAGTTCAGATATTTTTTGACAGGCTTCATCTACCCGTTGACTTCTGTTCTCTGGATTATATTCCAGTAAAAATCCTGCACCGATGGCCTGCCGTGTGCTGTCTTTTGTTGCAATATTCGCAGATCGGCTTGCCATGCCGGACAGAAAAAGCAGACTGATAATACAAACCACAAGTAGAAGCAGCAGACTTTTAACCGGCTTTCTAAAACAGGATCGTATTGCCCGTTGAAATAAATTCATCGTTATCCCTCCATTCGTGATAGAATATCTTTTGGATTTGCTTGGATCACTGGCAACAATGACAGCAATACAGCAATCACAACCACTCCGCTGCCGATACCCAATAGCAAAGCTATATCAGTAAATTGTAAGGAAACCTGCAAAGAAACGTCTGTTTCCACAGAGGAAAGCAGCAGGTCTTGCAGCCAGCTTGAGGCCAGCGAACCGAGGCCGCAGGAACCAATCAGGGCAATGAGGAACACGGCTGCTGCTTCCAAAAGCGCCTGTAAAAAAATGATGATTTTCTGTTCGCCCATGCTGATAAACACAGCCATTTCCTTTTGTCTGCTCCGCATCCACATACAAAGCAGCAGGGAAACAATCACCGTACCGGTGAAAAAGGTAAGCAAACGCATCAGCGACACCACTCTTGTTATTTGTGTTAATGGTGCTTTCATCTGTTGATACAGGGCGTCCGATGTAGTAACGTCCGCTTTATCCTGTAAAACTCCCTGTATGCTCTCGGCCAATGTATCTAAAAGCTCTGTCTGTCCGGTATAGGCAGATACTTTATAAAATCCGCTGCCGTCAAATAATTCTACATAAGCTGTATTATCTATATAAATCTGATTTTCCATCCGATAGACGGCAAGAGTAGTCGTTTCCTGCTGGCTTTCATTGCCGGTTAGATATTCTCCAATCACTTCCACGGTAACAGTTTTACCGTTTTCTGCTTCAAAAGAAAGTGTATCTCCAATCTGCAAACCATTGACGTTTGCAAACTGAGCGTTGATTACAGCGCCATATTCTGTTTCCTGCGTGATCAATTCACCGTCTGTTAGCCGATAGGACTGATCTGCAAAGGGACTGTCTGTATCCATATCATCATAAGATAGCAGACTGATTTTCAAATTGTCCGCTTCTGTGGAAGTGCTTGTCGTAACTGGCGCTAAATCCGTTAAATATGCGGATTGTCTGCCCATTCGATTGATGGACGTTATCCCCGCCAAATCTTTGATGGTATCGGCTTCTTTATCTGTAATCGGATAGGCGGTGTCTAAAATTTCACAGACCACTTTTGCCCCTGATTTTTCTCGCATAGCAGCTTCGGTACTTTCTGTGGCGTGTAAAATCATGTTTGTACTTAGGATCATGCTGTTGACAAAAAGGAAAATCAACAGCAGCAACACAGACTTCGCACGTTTCCGTATCAAATAGAGAAAACCTCTCTTATAAAAAGGCATCTTTCTATCCCTCCTGTTAATCAAATCGGGTAATCAGCACTTTGGTAGCATGGATTTCCCCATCATCCTGTGTTTCTCCATAGACATAAACAGACGTTGATTTTTTTACATCGGAAGCCGTGGCCCCTTCTAATTCCACTGTACCGATAGAGCTGTTGATGTTGGCAATCTGGAATATGCAATTTTCATCATAAGAAACTGTTGTGCTTTCCATACTGCTTTCCATACCATCCGCAGCCGCTATTATCATTTGTCCATCATCCTGATCGGGAACAACCTGAAAACTTCCGTCCTGAAAATCGGCAACGCTGCCTCTTAAATTGGCTGTCTCTAACAAATCATCCAGATTTGTTGAGGTGGCATTGGATGCATTTGTGTTCTCACCGCCAGACTGATTTTCGTTCTGGCTGTAAGAAGATGGTTCGTTATTGGCCGCCTGCCCTGAGTTAGAACTTCCACACCCCGCCAGAGAGAGCGCACAGAGCAATGCTAATGTCATAGTTACTAATTTCATGTGTTTCATGTGATATAGCTCCTTTCCGTTTTTACGGGCTTATCATACATAAAAACTTCTCTAAAAATCCTCAAAGGAAAAAAGAAATTTCCGGCTTTTTTTAGAGAACTTTTAGAGGATTTCTCTGCTATACTAAAAATAAAAACCATCTCAAAGAAAAGGAACATACAAGAATGATAAAAATATTACTTATGGAAGATGACCTTGATTTATGCCAATCCATTCAGCAAGAATTGATGAAAAACGGCTATTCGGTAGACTGCTGCAATGACGGAGAAATGGCTATGCTGTATGCCCTGAATACAGATTACGGCTATGACCTTGCCATCGTAGACCGTATGCTGCCCGTCATTGACGGACTGACGATCATAAAGGCTATGCGCCGGAAAAATATTCAAATCCCTGTTATTATCATTACTGGAATGTCTGCTTTGGACGACCGAGTGGACGGACTGGACGGTGGAGCAGACGACTATCTGGTAAAGCCATTTCATATCCGGGAACTGATGGCAAGGGTAAGGGCCTTGACGCGGCGGCCGCAGCAAATTCAGGAAATAGGGGCGCTTTCCTATGCTGATCTTCATTTAGACTATCCCAACCGAAAAATCGTCTGCAATGGGCAGGAACTTGTATTGACCGCAAGAGAGGCAGAACTTTTAAGCGTATTGATAAAGCAGCCGAAAACTGCATTTTCAAGGGAGCAGCTTGTCTTAAAAGTTTGGGGCAGCAATGCCGACATAGAGCCGGGAAACGTGGACAACTATATTTCCTTTCTGCGGAAGCGATTAAGAGAACTTCATAGTAGTTGTGAAATCAAAACAATTTATGGCGCAGGATATAGATTGGAGAAATCCAATGCTTAGGCGCTTACAAAATCGGCTGCGGATTTTCTTGATTATCATTTTTATGGCGGTTGTTTCTCTGATCCTGTGTTTTTCCTTTTGGAATACATGGCAGGCCCGGCAGATTGCCGATATTACTTACATCCAGCGGATGGCTTCCCTGATTATCTATCAGTTAGAAGCTGACCCGGACAGACCGGTTGAGCTGCTTTCCAATTACGAAAGAGAAATGAATGTTTACACTATCTTGAAAGACAACGCTGGCAATATCCTGTATCAAAGTGACCCGGACACATTGACAGACCTTGATACATTAGGGAAAATCGCAGAGGAAAGCGTTGAAATCCAGTCCCCAACCAATCATGCAAACTTTTCCCAAATTACCGAACAGGGGGGATATGGAGAAATCACCGGAAATAGCCATGACCGCTATTATGTTATCCCGGCAAGTATCAGCACAAAATCAGGAAATTGGTATTCATTGGTTTTATTTTACGAGCAGCCGTCCATAAGTACACTAACATTCCGACAAGCCCCGACATACTGCTGCATCTGGCTTCTGGCTTTCGTATGTATTCTTTTTGTTAGCCGCTTTTTGTTACGCCGGGCTTTTGAACCGACGGAACGGGTGCTGCAAAGCCAAAAAGACTTTGTTGCCGCCGCTTCCCATGAATTGAAATCACCTTTGGCGGTGATCATGGCAAATGTGGAGAACATCCAGAATATTGAGATAGCGGAACCTCAAGCACAAAACCATCTGAAAGTGATTGACGCAGAGTGTATGAGAATGTCAAGATTAGTACGGGATATGTTGCTTCTTGCATCTTCGGACGCGGATAAATGGACAATCCAGATACAGGAAGTGAATATAGATACCTTACTGATCACACTATATGAGGCTTATGAGCCGGTTTGTAGGAAAAAGGCCATTCATTTGGATTTGAATTTAGGCGAGGAAAGCTATCCGCAGCTTCATACCGATCAGGAACGCCTTTTTCAGATATTGAGTATCTTTTTAGACAATGCTGTTTCCTATTCACCAGAAAACAGCAGAATTGAAATACAGATCAGACAGACAACACGAGAGCTTACTTTTCATATTATAGATCATGGACATGGGATTGCCGAAAAAGACAAGCCATTTATCTTTGACCGATTTTATTGTGCGGATAAATCCCGTACAGATAAATCTCACTTCGGTCTGGGGCTTAGCATTGCAAAAGAATTGGCAAGGATGCTGGCGGGAAAAATTGGATTTGAAGATACTTCTGGCGGTGGGGCAACATTCTTTTTGTCTTTGCCTATAAAATAGTTTCACAAAGTATGGCACCAAAAAAACAATATCACAGACACCTGTTGTCTTACGCATTTAGGCCGGTGAAACCCCAGCCATTTCAAGGCTTTTCCGGCATGGTCGGCAGGTAGGTGGGACAGATTATCCAATCCCCGCCAGAACAGGTTTCTAAATGCGTAAAGGAAAACCCATGAGAAAGCGCCGGACGCGGCGGCCTGCTGGCCCTGCGTCCGGCGTTTTCTCATAGGCTGTCCTTTAAGATGGCCCGGATCAGCTCGTTTTGCAAACAAATTATTTCGTAAACAGCCATTAAGTGAATGGGTGTGTCCATGCAACGACAATCATGGATTTTTTCAAATGTCTTATCTATATTTTTCTACATCTATTACTCTGGAAAAATAGTCGCACAAGTTCAGGTTGTGAGTTACCATGATTATGGTTACGCCACTTTCATTCAATTTTTTTAAAAGTGACATTACTATTGCTTCATTATCTTTATCAAGTCCAGAAGTGGGTTCATCAGCTAATATGATTTTGCTTCCTTGCAATATCAATTTAATAATAGCGACTCGCTGCTGTTCACCTCCGCTCAACTGATATATTTTCTTGTTGAGCATATCACTTAAACCAAACTGTTTTAAATACTTGTTGATTTTTCTTAATTTTTCTCCTTTGCTCATTTTTCTGTATTCAAGGGCCAGTTTCAAATTCCATAATACACTTTCATCTTCTACCAGCCCATAATTTTGAAAAAGATAACCTATTGTATGCCGTCTAAGGAGCATAGCATTTTTGCTTTTCATGGACAAATTTTTGTAATTACCAATCGTTATCGTTCCCGCCGATATATCGGTAATCAGTCCGATTATATTTAGAAGTGTTGTTTTTCCTGCGCCGCTTTTTCCAATGAGGCCAACAAATTCTCCTTGATCTATCTCTAAAGACAAATCATTAAATAAAACTTGATTTTTTCCATATTCCTTTTTAATATTTTTCAATACGATCAATGACATATTTATGCCCCCTTTTCGATTTCATATAAAGCCTTTTTGATATAAGTCCGGTATAACAATTCACAAAACAGGTAGTCCAGTAGCATGATTGCAAAAAAGCAAGCAAAATAATAATTGATAGCAGTCAAGATTACTGATGCGATTATTTCCATTGCCCAAACAATATAACGGCTCTTTAGTATTTTAAAATGAGAAAAGCCCATAATCTCTTTTAAAGCGTATCGTTTCCGGTTAACAAAAACATCTACATAGTTTGAGATGTATAGAATAAACACCAGTGAAACCACAAATACGATAGCGAACATCGTAAGGGTTTTAAGAACAAACGTCACGCTTTCTAATTGTGTTAAGTAAGGAGTCAGCAATGTTCCTGCCACGACTAACTGTGCCAGATCATATTTCGTTAACAGGGCAGAAAATTCTTCTCTTGACTCTACTGAAAAGAACAAACTTCTATTATTTAAAGCATCTAAATAATAAAGCCCTCCAAAATCTCCTGTATCAACAATGATAATACCACCAGTTATATCCGAAAATCCTTTCTCTGTATTAACCTTTATAGTGGAACTATCATCAATATAAACAATATTAAATTCATTTGCGCGTGTTTCTTCTTGTATCCCGTAATTTTGGTTATAGTTCAGTAGAAGATCATATTCTCCTGCAATGTGTTCTTTTATAAGGCTTTCATCATTTTTATACATATCAGGAATTAAGACCGTTGGTGTACTAAATACACTTTCATCCAAAGGAGTTCCGTTTACTTGAATATTGGAAAATTCCTTTATATAATTTTCATTTGCAATAATAGTTTGTTGGACATAATATGGGCGCGAAGCTCCCATTGGGCCTTGAGCTTCATCACTACCTGTATAATCGCATAACAATGAATGATGGTTCCTATATAGCTCTAAAATTGAGTTTGAATAACGCTCCGATACATCCGGGTTTGATATGGCATAATTATATTCTGCTGAATTAAAGCCATTAGATGTATAATAGCCATCAAGGTATTTATAGTCTAAAACCGCCTGTTGACTTTTCATATAATCTCCACTTTGCTGAAGTAAAGAAATAATGGTAATAGCAATTACAACGGAAAACGCAACTTTTATAAATTGTACAATCACATTTGTGCTTTTGTTTAATGTTTTATTTTTTATCATTGCTTCCAAACGAACAAATTTTATTAAAGCACTTGTTAGAAGCATACAAAGCACATTTACAATTAAGACGATCCCAAAGAAGAATATACCCATTATCAAATAGGAGAAATCAAAGCGGTTTGCAAATGCGTAATACAGGTTCAGTGCAGCCAACAAAACTAAACACACAATAAAGTAATATTTTACTATACTAAGGATTTGTTCTTTCAATATACGCAGAGTAGAAAACCCCATACTCTTTTTAATGCCGATCTTTTTCAGGCTGTAAGAAGTATAAATGCAGTATATTATTAGAATGACAATGAACAGAATGACAAAATTAAAAAGATTTAACTCTAATATCATGCTATACGGAATAGACGTATCTTCATATTTAATGATTTGTGTAGATAGCTGTGCTGAGAGTTGATCTATTTCCTCCAAAGATAAATCCGTATAGAATATGCCAACACTGTCTAAAAAATCTTCTTTTGTTAATTCGTGGTACTCAAATGCGATTGTTTGCGATACAGGTTGTTTTTGTGAGAATTTATCTAAAGGATAGCAGTATAAATCATAAGCAGATCTATCTGTCGTAGTTAGTGTGTTGTTGATAATTTCCAACCTATTATCATCGTAATTCTCTGTAAATATGGTATAAAATTGGTTGAGGATTTCTGGAGATGGTTCTTCAAGCATATAACCACTTAAATTATCAGCAGCAATATTGTTTTTCTCATATATATTGTAGATTGAGCTGTTAAAAATATATGCAAATAGCAATATTTCAAGCAAAACGAAAATCTTCAAAAAATTCTTCATATACTATACCCTCCTCAAGCTACTATTACGTTTATTATAGTTGGTAATCCTTAAAAGTATATTACCCTAAGTCTTAATTGTTTTTTAAATTGATCGGTGTCGGTTTTTCCTATTCTGGTCTGTCACAATTAAATCAGCGGGCTTTTCTGGTTCCTTTGGGAACAACCAAATACCGGCCATGCTCATACCTCCGATAACATTTTTTATTATATTTCATTTGTTCAACGAACACAAGGTAGAAAATATGAATTATAGAGTGTAAGTTTAGTGTTCAATCAAGTGTCGTCTATGCGCCGAAAGAAAGAGGCCGAACGGCAGCGGAATAGATACCTACTGTCTACGCATTTAGGACGGTGAAAGCCCAGCCGTGACAAGGCTTTTCCGGCACGGTCAGCGGGCAGGCAGGACAGATTTATCCAATCCCCGCCAGAACTGGCTTCTAAATGCGTAGGAAAATTCTTCTGATGGTGGTATTCCCGGCGCTTCTGTGGTATGCTGAATAAAAACTATGACAGGAGTGTTTAAGGGATGGCCGAACAGGAAATGTTGCTGGACAGTGCCACAATTAAAGCCGCTGTTGCGGGTGAGAAGTGGGCCACGGAAAAGGTGATTGAACACTATGGCCCCATGATCGACGAGCTGGCCGTGGACGAGGATATGAAGCAGCACTTGATTATGAAACTGTTGGAAGCCCTGCCAAATTTCCCAATGGAGCAGGCATAAACGCAAAAAATAGCGCCGGACGCAGAGGCCATACAGCCTCCGCGCCCGGCGCTTCGTTATGCTGCTTTACTTACTCGTCCGTGAAATGGAACTGTCGCGCCTCAAAGTCGGCGTCGGTCATAGTGTCCAGCTTGGCAAGGGTCTGGCGGGCCAGCGCCGCCATTTCCCCATCCATATCCGGCAGCGCGGCATGGAGCTTCGCCATCGTCCTGCGCCGGTCGGCATTGTGATACAGACAGATCAGGTTTTCTTCCTCCACATTAAACTGCATTGTCATACCTCCAATTCGTTTTTCTTGGTGCGGGCCGAGGCCTTTTTCGGGGCTTGGGCCTGCTTATTTTCGGAAAGCTGCTTTCGGATGGAAGCGCGGGGCCGCCGCACTTCCTTGTCCCGGTTCTCGTCCTTGCCTATCATGGCATATATCCCGTGCCTGTCCTTGATGCCGGTAAAAACCAGCGATTTGTAAGGCAGCATGGAAAAGAGGCGGTCGGTGTCCTTGCTGGACGCAATCTGCGTAAAATAAGGGGACAGCTCTACCATGAAATGCGTCTTGTTGGGGCTGTTCGGGGTGGACAGCTCTTTCATTCCCGCAACAATGCGCTGGGCTTCGTCCCGGATCAGGCTGTCATGCAGCGCCGTGACATGGGCTTTGAAGTCGCCCGGTTGGAGCTGTTCCCGGCCTTTCTGCTCCTGCCATAGCACTTCCCGCAGGTTTTCCGGCTCATTGGGCTTTGCCTCATAACGCAGGAACGCCCCCAGCTTGGGGTCGGGGTGGCCGTCAAAGTACAGCTTGGCAGGCTGCTCCCGGTCGCCCTTTTCATAGTGCAGGGTGATGGTGTCGGCTTGAACCGCCTCAGCTGCGACGTGCCGGAAATGCTGGGGATAGTCCAACTCATAGAGATTGCCCCGTATCTTTCCGCCCACCTTGCCGGTCAGCTCCACGGCGTAGGCCAGAATACGGTCACGGGTTTGCTCTCCATAAAAGCGCCATGTGTTATGCTGCCGGGTATCTTGCAGGAAAACGTCGCGCTCCCGGAAACAGTACGTCCCGGATGGACGGGACATCCAAAGCAGGGTTTTGTCCTCGGCCCTGTCGCTGGCGGCGGCCTGTTGGATCATCTCTTTATCAATCTCAAAATCATTGCGGTAAAAGGCGGTGTTCTGCCGCATAAGCTGTTCCAGTGCGGCCAGCACATCCACATTTTCAAACTTGTTCACGGCTTCACACCTCCAATTCCTTTGATTTTTCCCGCTGTGGCGGCTTCTTGGCCTGTTCCTCCTTGGCTGCTTTGAGCTGCGCCCGGATGGACGGCTTTTTCTGGCGCTGGGCGGTCTTGGACGCCGGGCGGGTCTGCTTCGGCTTCTTGTCCTCGGCCTTGGCTGCCTCGGCCACATCGAAAAGGGAAATCTGTTCCCCGGCCTTTGCTCTGGCCTCCAGTTCGCCCATCGACGGGGCATTGTTCAGGGTGCCGTCAATCATGTTGTAATTCTGCTCGGTGGACATTTCAGCGGTCTTGATGGGGCTTTCCTGCTGGGCGGGGATGGCATAGGCTTGTGTGCCATTTCCCATGATAAGGTACTTCCCATCCTCGGATTGATGGTGAAAACCATATCCGGCGGCCTCGATCTGCTCCCGGCTCATTGCCGTTACATAGAAGCTGCCCCGTGGCGTCTGGATGCGTTCGCCGGTCAGTGAAGCGTCCGGCGTAAGCTGCTTTTCCTGCGGATTAAAAAATTCCGGCACTTCCCGATAGCCAGCCCCCGCGTCCACATAATAAGCCGCCTGCTTGTCGCCCTGCTGGAATACTACAACGTCGCCGGTGGAGAGAGAACGGCCTTTGTAATCTGCCGGGTGATCCATCTGGAAACGCCGGTCAATGTCGGCCAGAGTGGTTCCCGGTTCCAACGGGGCTGTGTAGACAAGCTCATAGTTTTTCCTGTCCACGGTTAGCCCTGCGGCCTGCAATTCCTCATAAGGCCGGTAACGGAAGTCACGCCCCTCCGGGCCAGCAGGCACTTGATAGATGGAAAAGGTGTCGCCCGGCTCCGGGGGATCAACGGCAAAATAGGGGTTCTCCCATTGGGAAAACGGCATATCCGGCATGGCCTTGTAGCTGCCATTTTCCTGCACATAGGGCCGTACCCGGTCAAAGCCGATTTCCTTTGCCACGCGGGAGAGGCTTTCCAGTACCACGGGATCGTCCCGCAGCCGTTCCATGCGGGTGAAATCCTCCACAAGATAGTTTTGGCCCGCCCGCACTTGGAGAATATCGGCGGCGCTCATGCCGTCCTTGCTTTCCATGCCCAGCGTCAAATGGGCGTAGGGGCGGCCATCGGCGTTCAAGTCCTCGGCTTCCTTGTTGTAGGGCTGGCCCCGCAGCTCGTCAAACCGGGCCTTGGCTTCCTCAAAGGTGGCAAAGTGTTCAATGGGGCTTTGCTGTTCGGCGTTGGTAGCCCATGTTTTCAGGTCGGCAATCACATAGAAGCCCCATTCCCGGCCTGCCTGCGGCTCGGCGGCAGTACGTTCCGCCAGTGTTTGTTCCGCCCGTTCCCGCACGTCCTCCCGCAGCGGCAGCGCATAGAGGGTGGATGCAGAGGAAAATCCCACGTTGTTGAAAACATAGTCCACATCGTTTTCTTTCAAGGCTCCCGCTGTAAAGTAGTCGGCCCGTGTGGGGGCGTCGCTCACCTTGCCGTCTGCAATGTCATGGCTCAATCCTGTTTCCAGATGGGTGCAGATTTTTCCGTCCACGGCCAGCGTCACATAGTACCAGCCCATATAGCCGCTGGTCTGCTCGTCAGCTCCGTCGTGAAATTCCACAGTCAGCAGCGTGTAGGGCTTCAAGCCCTTTTGGGCGGCGATCTCGTTGTCCTTGGCCTCCCGCTGCAACAGCATGGGCAGGGCCGCTTCCTTGGTGGCCTGCACGATTTCCGGGTTATACCGTACCAACGCACTGTTGACACATTCCGTCTGTACCTTTACGGTTTTGGCCTTTGGCGTCAGGTGGTTGCCGATGAACAGGGACGCGCCGTTGTCAAAGTGGATGGACATATCGCTGGTGCCGCGCCATTTGCCGGTACAGGGGGACGTTCGGATTTCGCCGGTCTTGCAGCCAAACGCCTGCGCGATTATATCAATCTTGCCTTGCAGGGGCTGGTCTTTGTAGCGGTCAGCGATTTCCACCGCCTTTTTCTGCAAATCAGTCAGGGGCTTATCGGCTGGCTTGGCCTGCGGCTCGTCGGCAGAAACATCTTCCTGCGCCGTTTCAGGCTCCGGCTCTGGTGCTGCCTCCTGTTCGGGGGCCGCTTCCTGCGGCTGCTCCTGTTCCTTGGCGTACAGCTCCTTGACGGCCTCCTGTGTCAGTTCCCCGGTATTGAGCTGATCCAGCAGCTCCCGGCATTTTTCTTCCGTCCCGGCATAAAGAACCGCCCCGATTTTTACCGTGCCGTCCTCCTGTGGAACATAGGCTTGCAGCAAGTACAGGTTTTCCGGGCTGTCGCTGCGGGTGGCGGCGTGTACTCGGTAGACATATTCCTCCGGCTCGGTTTGGGCCTGCGCCATCTGCGCCTGCTGTTCCCGGATGCTGCTGCGTTGCAGCTCCGTGGGCTTCTCGCCGGTAAGGGGCTGAATACTCGGAATACGGTCAGCGGCATAATAGGCGTTCCCATTCAAAAGGCGCTGCCATGCCCCGACGCTTGGTGCCCAGCGGAAGCCGTGTTCTTTCAACTGCTGGCGGGCCTCTGCGTCCGGCTTATCCTCAAAGAATACCTGCAAACGGCTCTGTTCCCGGTTGGCCTCCACATGGCCGCCGTCAAACTCCCAGCCCACATAGACGGTTTCCTTTGCACGGGTCAGGCTTTCGATCCGCTGCCGGACGCGGTGGATTTCCGCATTGTTATTGGACAACTCCCAGCTCTGAAAGGGTTTCTTTTCATAGTGCCAGCTTGATGCCATATCCGCTTTCAGGTTTTCGATGTTATCAGGGGAAAGGTGCGGGCAGCCGTCCAAAGTGCCGTGCTTGCGGTAGTAGGCGTTCACGGCTTTCATGGTTTCCTGCGCCTTTACCAGCCCGTCCAGCTTCTTTTGCAGCTTGGGGATGGCCTGCGGGTCGTCCTGCCGGATGCCGCCCATGCCGGTGCTGCGGATTTTATCAAGCAGCCCTTGGATATACTGCCATTCCTGCATATTGCTGTCGCGGGCCGCGTTTTGTTTTTCTTTCTGGCGCACCGGGAAATTGGAACCACCGGCAATCAGGATCGAGGGAACACGGGCGTCAATGGCAAAGCTGTGGTTCATGTTGGCGGCCAGTTTCCGGGCGTAGGTGTCAAGCAGGCTGTCGATTTTCTCATGGTACATGGGGTCAACCCGCTTTTTCTGCGCCTGTGCGATCTCAAAGGCGTTGTCCACATAATGCCGGTACTCCGCTGTGGCGCTGCCGGGCTTGTAGTCGGAAAAACTGTTCATTTCCTTTGCTCGGCGGGCCGCGCCCTCGTTGATGGAATAATAATAGTCGGACGCCGCAGGCTCTTTTGTCGGCTGTTCCGGGGCTTTGGCCTGCGGCCCGGCTTCCTGTTCCGGGGCAGGCTCCGGCTCTGGTGTTGCCGGGGCCTCATAGCCAGCCGCCGCATATTCCTCCACGGTCATACCGGCGTCAGCGGCTTCCTGCGCGATCTCGGCCTGTACCTGTTCTTTGTAGTCCTGCAAGCTCTGGTCGAAATCAGAAAGTTTCGGCGGCTCCGGCAACTGATACTGGCCCTGATTAAGAAGCGGGCGGCACTCCTTGGCGTAGTTTTCCAGCGCCCCATAATAGGCCGTTTCCTCCGGCGTCAGGGGATCGCCGGACGCCAGCCGGGTTTGCGCCTCCTGTTCCAGCCGGGACAGATTGCAATGCAGCTTCATATAGGGGACAAATTCAGTCAGAAGCATTTCCCGCTGGGCCTTGTCTGCCTCCCATGCCTCCGGGCCGTCGTGGTGCAGCACATGGTTTTTCCAGCTTTCATCCTGTGCGTAGTATTCGTGATAGCCCCGGATATGCTCGATCAGGGAACCGTCGCCGTCGCCAAAATCCTGCCGCCCCTCGTAGTTGTCCGGCTTCCCCTGAAAAGAGAAGTCAATGCGGAACTTGGTTTTATCGTACCAGCTCCCCGCATGGTCTGGCTGTTCCCGTTCCAGCCGTTTGGAACTGTCCAGCGCCCGGAAAATGGCGTCAGCTTCATGCAGCGGCATTTGCTGGCCGTCTTTCAGGTGGGGGCTTTCACTCCATATAATTGTGACAATCGGCTCCGCTGCCGGATCATGGGCAATGGTCTGTTCCGCCCTTGCAACGGCAATCTCGCTTTCCATCTGACTTTTCATAAAATCGTCCATGCAGCCGTGCTGCATTTCGTAGCCCTGTTCGCACAGACGGTTGATAAGCTCCATCACCTTATCAGTATCGCCCACGGTCTCGGCATACTCCATAATCAGGCGGCGTTCCCCGTCGCCCAAACGCGGCCCGTCCTTTTCGGCCAGCTCCATCAGCGCGGCGGCACGTTCGGACGGGGACGCCTCCGGCATCATCGGCTTTTCATTCAAGAGGCCGTCAATCCCATTCCATGCCTGCGGTTCCTCCTGCCGGGCCTCGGCCCGTTGCAGCGTCCCGTCGTCAGAGAGGACAAAGCCCTGTGTCTGAATGGCGTCCAACGTGCCTTGCGTCACCTCGCCGGTGGATTTTACATCGGCGTCAATCAGGGTTTGCAGCATGGCTTTTACACTGTCGGTCATTTCCTGTTGCTGCTCCGGGGGAAGCGTGGAAAACACACTGTCCGGCGCTGGCTGCTCGGCGGCTTGTTCCGGGGCGGCGTGTTCCTGCTGGGCCTGCCGTTCCTGCTGAAGCTCTAACAGGTGGATTTCCATTTCATTGATAAGGTCATTGGCAGCGGCCCGGATTGTTTCAAGGGACGCCTGCAATTCTTTCAAATCCCTGCCGGAACTCCAATTTGCGATATATCCAAAGGAATAGTCGGACGTATCAAGCCCCCAATACTGGCATACCGCATAGGCCACGCTTTCGGCCTGCACCTCGCGGGTGGCCTTATCCGGCTGCTTATCCTCCGCAAGATGGCTGTTTTTCTCATACAGGCGGGCGTGGGCAACTTCATGGATGGCGGTCTTTAGGGTCTGCAATTCGCCCATGCCCTCATTGACGACGATCCGCTGTTCCAGATAGAAGCAGCGGCCCTTGGCCCCGTCCAAAATCGGCTCAATGGAAATGGCATAGGGGGACGATCTTTCCAAAGCCGCCTGCAAATCCTGAAACTGTTCCACGTCGCCGGACAGCATATCCACATGGGCCTCTGGAAGCTCCTTGCCCTCGGTCTGGCTTACGTCATACACCGATACCACGCGATAGTCCGGCACGGTGATTTCCTGTTCGTCCATCACCGTCTTGCCGTCTTTGTCCTTAATCGGTTCGCCGGTATCAGGGTCTTTCTTGGGAACACGCTTTTTGACTTTATAGAAGTTGGGGGCTAAGATTTTCAGGCCCCGTTCTCCCTGTTTGCGGGTGCGTTCAAATTCCGATTGCCATTTCCCGGCCCCGGCCACAAGGGAAGCGTCCGGCTTTTGCAGGAAAATCAGCATGGTATTTCGGAAACTGTATGTGTGGAACTTGGACATTGAGGTGAGATAGGATTTATAATTCTCGCTGTCCAGAACGCCGCGCACACCGGCTTCCAGCTTGTCGGTGATTTCTTTCATATACTCGTCCTTGGTTTTGCCCTTTAGGATAATCGGGCCTGCCTCCGGCAGCACGGCGGCGGGGGCCGCCGGTTCGGTGCGAAAGGCTTCCCGGTCGGCCTCCGGCTGGGGATAGGCCATCACCCGGTATTCCTCCGGCACCGGCTGTCCCTCATGGACGCGCTGCCATTCGTCGCCACTTTTCACCAGATAGCCGTAATCGGTAAAAACACCATGCTCGGTATTGGCAATGTGCAGGCCAAAGCGGGGCAGGAAAATTCCCGCTTTCCATTCCTCCGGCATATCCACCATGCCGGAACGGTTCAGGTAATAGTCCCCCAACTGGCCCGTGCCGGTGACATCTGGCAAATGCACATAGAAGTCCACGTTGTCGGGGTAGTCGGTGATCTGGCCGATGCTGTGAAAATCGCTCTGCGGATTTGTCAGGGCGGCGTTCAGCTCCGAAAGCTCGGCGGCGTCCAGCTTTTCCAGCCTTGCGGCAAGGAAATTCAGTTCGTCCACGTCGGCAGACAGCACCAGATCGCGGGGCAGTTTAATCGGGCGTTCCTGCGGGCTTCGATAGTCGTACAAGAAAAAGTCCTGCGGATTGTCGGTACTGATGCCGATTTCCCGCAGGGTTTCTTGCAGCTTTTCGGTTGTGGTCGGCAGGGAAAGCCAAAGGCCCTCTTTGCCTTGCTCATAACGCTGTCGGTTATGCAGCAGGATAGAAAATACTTCGCTCACGGGTTCCCTCCTTTCTTGATCTTGCTCCATCAATTTCTGCATCAACTCGTAGTCCTCAATGCTCATGTGGCCGTCATAGGTGTACGGGTCGATGTCGTCCCCACGGTAGGGGCGTTCATAGAAAGGCAGTCCGGCAGCATGGGCTTTTTCCCGTGCTTCCTCCAATACATCCGGCGGCAGCTCGTCGCTGTGGGCCTCCATGAATGGGGCAATGTTGTTCAGGCTGTTGTCATAGTGGTGGCGCACACCGGCAGCCAGCTCCGCCACGTTCATTTCCTCTCCCAGATAGCCGGAATAGTAGCCGTTTACCACAATGGCCCGTGGGTCGGTGGCCTGTATCTCTGCAAGACGCGCCCTGTCCTCTGGATAAAGGGTGTCGTCCAGATCAAGGTGAAACGCCTCCGCCTGCCAGCTCCGGCCCTCACGCCAGAACGCTAGCCATGCAATGCCGTTTCGCAGGTCGTCTTGATACTCTGATACCATGTCCCTAAGACTTGCCATCGGCAGCCCTCCTTTCTGAAAAATGGCATAAGAAAAGCAGAAAACCATCTCTGATTTCCTGCGGGAAGTGTTGCTGTTTGTGTGGTAGCTATTAAGTTAAACGGATTTTGGCGTACTGGGATTTGTTGATTTTTTCTGTTGCGCCCATTTCTTAATGATGTAAAAGTTATACCAGGTTTTTTGTTAAACGTGTTCCAATGGTTAAATACGGCTCACCCAAATATTCGCTTTTTTCAACTACATAACCGTTCTTTTGATAAAACGATATGGCGGCCGTATTTTCCTGAAATGCCCATATAACGATTTCTTGATAACCTCGCTTTTTAGCTTCTTGTTCAGAAAAAGAAATACACTGGCTGCCGATATTATGTCCTTGCGCTTCCGGCCTTACATAAATACGCCAAATCTCAAAAGCTCCCTTTTTATCCATATCTGCTGTATCACCTATTGATAATAGCGCTAATATCTGGCCTTGTTCTTCCCAAACATATTCTAACAGCCGTCTTGATTGAAAGTCATGCTTTAATTCCTCTGCGCGTTTTTTACAACCATCTTCATTTAGCAAAAGTGGATTTACATAATCTGAATATGTCTTTTTCCAATTTGTATTCACTATATCAATCGCTATATTATAATCTTTCTCTGCTAAAGGGCGTATCATAAATTTGTTCCTCCAACTTGACTTCCAATTTGTCGCTGGACTGATTATACCTCATTTATCAAGATAAGCATAGCGGAATTTTGTAAACACTTGATGAATGGTAACAGGGGTTTGGGGATATGCCCCAAAAAGCAAAATCCCCGGCCCGGCAGGGGTGGCCGGGTCAGGGATTTGCCGGAAGTGTGGCTACACTTCCTATGCTTGCTACGTTACTTCATTTGCTCCATTGGTGGGCCTCCTTTCTGAAAAATGGCATAAGAAAAGCAGGAAACCTGTCAAAGATTTCCTGCTGGGTGGTGCCGCCGACGGGCGGCTGGTATTCTGTTTTGAAAGTTCGGGTCAGGTTGGCTCGATGACAGTTTGTTTTAATAGCTTCACATATAATAACTATTTCGTGAAACTTATATCAATATCACCATTCTCAACATTAAATTCTATTCTTTTAGAACTTTCAATGACATTATCCTTTAAATTGCTATCCCCATTCTCTGTTTTAACTACAATGAGATAATCAGCTTCACTTCCGTTTAATGTTCCTGTAATATCTCCGTTTTCTACAGAGCATTTATATTTGTCGGAAAAAACATTTTCAAAGGTAATATCTCCGTTACTGGTTTCGATGGCAATACTTTGATATTCCTTTTCAGGGAGTGTAATAATGACAGAGTTTTCTTCTACACCCACTGTCCCTTGCGTTTTTTCTATTTTTAGAGTTCCATCTGCCACATCAATATTATACCATGATTGGGTAGGAGAATCGGAATATTCTACAAGAAGTTCTTCGGTATCAGAAACTTGTAGTGTGTAGTTGGTACTGCTATCTGTCACACTAATTTCGGAAATTTCTTCTGTACTACGAAATTGTTGCCTTTCATATTCATCATGGTTGTCCGTAACTAAGCAGCCAGATAATATTCCCATGCTGGCAACCAGCAAGATACCTAAAAAAAATTTTCTCATCATACCGTCTCCTCTCTTAAAAAGTGGCAGTTAATTTTGGTTAATCTCATTATACAATACAACGACCGCTCGTGAAAAGAGATAAATTGTAAACTTGCTGGACTTGTTTAGTTTTTGTCCCCCCGTTCAATGCGATAGTTGACGTATTTCCCGCCGGTATCGGCCAGAAGCACCGTCCCGTCGTAGGTTTTCCCGGTTTTCATGGAGCGCAGGCCCTTTACCTTTGCCTTTCCGTCTTTGAGCAGCGCGGCGGCGATTTTCGGCGTGAACGCCTTGCCCCGTTCCTCAAAAAATCGGTCATTCTTCCACATGACAAACTGGCAGGCCCGGTTTCCGCAGTAGTAGTTCTTCTTGCCCTCATAGACGGCTTCGCCGCAGCGGGGACACTTGCCGATAGACACGCGCTCTTTCTGAAACAATTTCTGCGCGTCCTCGCTGATCTGCGAATAGCCGGAAATCAGGCCCCGCGTCATTTCCTCAATGCCAGCCATGAAGCCGTCCGGGTCAGCCTCGCCCTTGGCAATGGCTGTCAGCGTATTTTCCCATTCAGCGGTGAGCTGGGGAGAAGTCAGCACATCCGGCAGGACGCAGGCAAGGTTGTGGCCGTCCTTGGTGGGAAGAAGCTGCTTGCCTTTCCGTTCCACAAATCCCATCTGTACCAGCTTTTCCAGAATGGAAGCGCGGGTGGCCGGGGTTCCCAATCCCTGCCGTTCGGCGTCCTCCGGCATATCCTCGGCCCCGGCCCGTTCCATAGCCGACAGAAGCGTGTCCTCAGTGTAGGGCTTCGGGGGTGTGGTGAAATGCTCGGTGACGGAAGCCTCCACCTTGTCAAAGGTCTGGCCCTCGGCCAGCTCCGGCAGCTCCCGCGCCAGCTCCGGCGCGTCCTCGTCGGCGTCGGCCTTAAAGGAAGCGCGGAAACGGCGGTCAATCTCTTTCCAGCCCGGCGTCAGGATGGTTTTGCCCTTGGCGGTAAACTCTTTCCCGGCACAGGTGAACGTGGCGGTAACAGCCTCAAACACATGGGGCGCGGCCACGGCACACAGCAGCTTGCAGCAGACAAGGGAGAGAAGTTTCTTTTCCCCCTCGGTCAGCCCGTCAAAGCCTTTCTGCACAAACTCCATCGTGGGGATAATGGCGTGGTGATCCGATACCTTTTTGCTGTTCAGCACCCGGCCAAACTGCGGGGAAATGTCAAGGCCCGCTGCAAAGGGAAGCAGGGGCCACAGGCCGGACACGATGCTTTCCGCCGTAGGCTGCATATCGTCGGTAAGGTACTGGCTGTCGGTACGCGGATAAGTCAGCAGCTTCTTTTCGTAAAGCTGCTGGGCATAATCAAGGGTCTGCTTGGCGGTAAATCCAAACAGGCGGTTGGCCTCCCGCTGCAAGGTCGTAAGGTCATAGAGGCGGGGCGGCTGCTCTGTTTTTTTCTCCCGCTTCACTGTTACACAAACGGCCTGCGCTCCTGCACAGGCCGTCTTGATGGCGTCGGCGTCGGCAGCACTGGAAACACGGTCGCTGGCCGCCTCCATGCCGCCTGCCGCGATATGGACGATGTGATATTTTTCTTTCTTGAAATCGCTGATCTTGGCCTCCCGGTCAACCAGCATTTTAAGGGTCGGCGTCTGCACCCGGCCCACGGTCAGGGTCTTGTGGTAGAGGATGGAGAAAAGCCGGGTGGCGTTGATCCCCACCAGCCAATCGGCCTGCGCCCGGCACAGGGCCGATTGATACAGGTTGTCGTAGTCGGCCCCCGGTTTCAGGTGGGCAAAGCCCTCCTTGATGGCAGCGTCCTCCATGCTGGAAATCCACAGCCGCTTGAATGGCTTTTGGCAGCCCGCCATCTGATAGACGAAACGGAAAATGAGTTCTCCCTCGCGCCCGGCGTCCGTGGCGCACACAAGGCCGTCCACGTCGGGGCGCTCCATCAAAGAACGCAGGATGTCAAACTGCTTTTTCTTCTCGTCCGGGATAATGTACTGCCATTCCTGCGGCAAAATCGGCAGGTCATCATAAGCCCATTTCTTATAGCGGGGGTCATAGGCCCCGGCGTCGGCAAGGGAAACAAGGTGGCCGATGCACCAGCTCACCAGATAGCCGTTTCCCTCCATGTAGCCGTCCTGTTTCTTGTTGGCTCCGATCACGCCCGCAATGCTGCGGGCAACGCTCGGTTTCTCTGCAATTACAAGCTGATAACTCATACTTCATCCTCCTTTTTCGGTTCATCTTCATCCAGCAAATAGTCATCTAAAGGTCTGGCTTCCACCTCGCCGGTATCGTCCTCGTCGTCGTCCTCGTCCTCCCCGAAGTCGTATTCGTCCAGATCGTCATTGCCCTTGGTATCGGCTTTCGGCTTCTTAAACTTGAAGAAGTAAAGGGCTGCGCCGCCGCCAATGAGCAGCACCACAAGGAACACAATCAAACCGCCCATGCTGTTTCCGGCTTCTTCCTCCGGCTCGGTAGTTTCTGCCGGTTCCTCGGCCTCCGGCGCTGCACCCACGCAGGCGGTGAGATTGTCCTTGCATACCGGGCAGGCGGTGTTGACGGCCCCGGCCTCGCATTTCTCCGTACAGGTACAGGTTGCCGGGGCGGTTTCGCCGTCCTCGGTCAAGGCCATCAGGTCGGCTTCATCCACTTGGTTCAGGAAATGCACGGTTTCCTCGCCCTCGTCGTCCCGGTCAATAATCAGGTAAAAGGTGTTGCCCGCCTTGGTTTGCAGCGTGATAAACTGCTTGCCGCCGGTGGTGCCGATGTCGTCAATCAGCGACAGGTTGCCGTCCGGGGTCAGGGCGGCGCTGCCGCCTGCTGATCCGCCAAACTGTTCCAGCAGGGTGGAAAGTTCGTCCCCATTCAGGGTAAGGGAAAAATCCCCGTCGCCGGTGGCGACGTCGCTTACCGTCAGATAGTCGCCGCAGACGTAGCCCTCGCGCTCCGGCAGGAGAATTTTCACCCATCCGTTATCCTCGGTGCCGATCACTTCCACCTGTGTCCCGTTGGGAAGCTGGGTAAAGGCTTGATTGTCTGTCCCCGCGCCGGTACGGACGTTGAGATTGCCCCCGTTTGTGACGACAGTGCCGGTCTGGTTGGGGGTGCCGTCGTCCTTATTGGTGAGCTGGATGCCCTCGTCGGTGACAGTGACATCCACCTGCGATCCCAGCAGGGAAGAAAGCAGGGCGGCCATTTCCTCGTCGGTCATGGTTTCCGCCGTGCCGGTGCTTTTCTCGGTGTCGGTGTTTTCGGTGTCCTCGGTGGTGCTGGACGTATCGTTGTCGCCCTCGGCGTCCTCGGTGTCCAGCTCAATGCCGCCGGTGGTGGGGGTTCCCGTTTCCTCCGGCAGCGGTGCCGGGTCAGGGTCAGCGCCCCCGGCAAAGGCGGTGGTGGAAAAGGCCGTGAGGCACAGCACAGCGGCCAGCGTCACGGCAAAGGTGCAGAAAAACTTATTCTTCATCGGCGTTGTCCTCCTGTTCGTCCTGTTCAAAATCCGGCTGCGGGGCCGGGGGTGCCTGCAACGCGCCGCCGCGCACAAAGGCGGCAAATTCCTCCGGCGTCATGTTCAGGCCCCGCACAAGCTGGACGATCTGCAAATTCTCCTGTTCAGTCTTTGCCGCTTCCAGCTCCCGAAGCTGCTTTTGCAGCTCCGCGATCTTGGTCTTGGTTTTCTGAATATCCCGTTCGATACGGTCAAGTTTGTTGGTTGCCATAGTCAAAAGCTCCTTTCGTCAATGGATTGTTCATAGCGATATTTCATCTGCGCGGGGTAAAGGTCAGCGGCAGGGCGGCGGCTTCCTGTCCAGCGTTTGCCGCCAGCCAGCCCCGCGCATTTCCATCCGGCGGCCCGCAGGCTTGCGCCGCTTTCCGTGTCGAGAATGTAGGTGACGATTTTCCGATAGCCCATAGCCCGCGCCGCCCGCCATGCGGCAGCGTAAAGAAAACTGCAAGTGTTCTTGGTGCCGTCTGTGCAAAGCCGGTTGACTTCCAGCGTCAGGCCGTTGTCCAGATAGCGGCTTACAGGCCGTCCCACAATGGCGACGCCTACCAGCCGCCCGTCTGCCATGCAGCCGATGGAAAATTTATGCCCGACAACCGGCTTATGGTGCCGGTGGCAGCGGGCGACAAAGGCGTTGGCCTCGGAGAGTGAAACAGGGGTCAGGCTCAACATAGGCCGTCCCCCTTATGGCAGTCTGCCGTAGCAGTAAAGATGTTGCTGCCAGTAGCTTGAATTAAGGTTCGTGTAACTGATGGGATCGCCGCAATGCAGCATCACGGAGTTGCCCACATACAGCCCCACATGGGACACGCCGGGGGTGTCGTAGGTGCCGACGAAAAATACAAGGTCGCCGGGCTTGGCCTGCTCCGCTGTGACAGGGGTGCAGATGTTGTAAAGCCCCTGCGCCGTCAGGCGTCCCACGTTCCAGCCGGAATGATTGATTACCCATGAAATAAATCCGCTGCAATCAAAGGAAGTGGACGGGCTGGAACCGCCCCACACATAGGGATAGCCGACGTATTTATCTGCCTCCGCAATCATGGCCGCAAAGGTTTCATCCTCCAAAGCCTCCGGCGGGATTTCATAGTAGGTCGGCTCCTTGACGGTGGAAGCGTTGGGATAGCTGCCGCTTGGGAACAAGTCGGGCCGGTTTCCCAATGTCTGCATATAGGCGGCATACAAGCTCAACTGTTCCTCGCTCATAATGGAAACGGGCAGGTGGGACAGGTCGTTGTTTACCAGCTCCACGTTGCAAATGTAATAGGTGTACGGCACTTCCACCTCGTACTCGTATTCCTCCGTGGTGGTTTCGCCGGTTTCCGGGTCGGTGACGGTGCGCGTCCCCGTCCGGGTTTCGGTGCGGTAGCGGGTTTCCGTTTCAATGGTCTGCGTCAGGGTGTATTGCATCCCAAACAGCCGGTCAAGGTCGCCCTGTACTTCATCCAGTGTATAGGCCCCGCCATGAAGCGCCGACAGGATGGAAGTCAGCACATAGGGGTCATGGCCGATGTCGTCCAGATCATAGCGGTATTCGTCATAGCCGGGGTGCAGGCTTTCGTAGTTGTCCAATTCATGCTGCAAGTCAGCCTCCAAATCCGCATAGGCGGCTTCGGCCCCCAGCATATCGTCGTCCTCGGACAGATAGGACGTGGCCGCCAAACCGGTTCCGGCGCTCCCAAACATGGCGGTGCAGGATTGCAGGCCGCCCATAATCAGCAGGAGCATGAGGCCCACGCCGCCGATCAGCAGCGCCCCTTTCCAGTGGCGGACAAGGAACGACGCCCCCTTTTTGCTTTCCTTGGCGGCTTTCTTGGCGGCTGCGGCGCTGGCCTGTGCCGTCTTGGTGGCGGCTCCCGCCGCGCCCTGTGCCGTCTGGCCTGCGGCCCTCGCTGCCTTGGCGTAGTCCCGCTTGATTTTCTGTTTCTGCCAGAACCGGGAAACGGGATTGCTCACCGCCTGCGCCAGTTCCGGGTTATCCCGCAAAGATTTCTGGTAGATATACTCGGCGTTGGCGGCAATGGATTTCCGTTCCGCCTTGGCTGCGGCCCGGTAGGGTTTGAGCTTGTGGCGGCGGATGCCGCTGCGGATGGCCTTGCCCGCCTGCCGTTCGGCAAGTTTCTCCCCCTTGTGGCCGCCCTCCACGCCCACGTTTTCGCCCTCGACTTCATGGATTTTGCCGTGGACGAACAGCCCGGCTTCCTGAACCGGGCGGCTCATGGGATTGGGCTTTAGCTTGGGGGTCGGTTTCTCCACCTTGTCAAAGCGCAGCTTGGTCTTGGCCCTGCCGGATGCCTCGTCGTAGACGGTTTCGGTGGTGACAACGCGCTTTTTGGGCAGCGCGTCTTTGGCGGCGTTCAGCTTATCCGCCTTTTTCTCTGCCTTGTGGATGTACTTGGAAAGCTGGGGGTCAGCCCGTTCCTCGGCGGTAAATTGCAGCCGGGAAGATGGCCGGTGCAGGGCTTCGCCTGCCTCCGTCACCACGTCCCCGGCGTCCTTGGCCGCCCGTTTCGCCTTGCGGCGGTCGCGGATGTCCCCGGCCCGTTCCAGCACCTTTTCCGCAGCGCCGCCCGGCTCGGCGGCAGAATATTCCTGCTCGGCCTCCCGGCTGGACACGTTGACGCTCTCGCCGGTGGTCTGGTTATCCAGCGTCAGGCCGTCGCGGGTCATGCGCTGCGTCACCTTGTCACGGGGTTTCAGTGGCTTCATGGCAAATCACCTCCTTTTTTCGGCCCCGCGCCTCATACCGTGGCCCCCTCGCCTAACCGGGTCGTCATAATCCTGTAAAGCTGGGTGTTCTGCGGGATGGGGTTCTTAAAGGGCAGGATCACGTTCTCATAAATCAAAAGCCCCTCGCCGGGTTCCGAATTGTCCACATACCGTAGCTGCTGCGGGGAAATGTTCAATCGCTCCGCAAGGATTTTTCGGTCGCCGGACGCCTGATTTAACAGGCAGATAAAGTCGCTGTTCTCCAAAATGTTCTCAATCTCCGGGGAAGAAAGTAAGTCCTTGACGTTCTGGGTGGCCCCTGTGGGGACGCCGCCCCATTTTCTGAAACGCTTCCAAATCTCGCAGGAAAAGGCCGCCGTCTGTTCCTCCCGCAAAAGCAGGTGGAACTCGTCGCAAAAGTACCATGTCGCCTTGCCTTGGCTGCGGTTCTGCGTCACGCGGCCCCAAATCTGGTCTTGGACAATGAGCATCCCCAGCTTTTTCAGTTGTTTTCCCAGCTCTTTAATATCAAAGGCCACAATGCGGTTTTCGATGTTGACGTTGGTGCGGTGGTTAAACACGTTCAGGGAGCCGTTCACATACAGGTCAAGGGCCTGCGCCACCCGGTCGGCCTCCGGGATATGCTGGTCTAACAGGGCTTTGTGCAAATCCGAAAGGATGGGCATATTTTCCGGGCGGGGGTCTGCCAGATAGGGCCGGTAGATCACCTGCACGGCGCGGTCAATCACCGTCTTTTCAATGGCTTCCAGCCCGTTCTTTCCGCCCATGACAAGCTCACAGAACGACAGCACAAAGTCGGATTTTAAGGCCAGCGGGCTTTCATCCTCACTGTAATTCAGGTTGATGTCCAGCGGGTTCACATAGGATTTGCTGGTGGGTGACAGCTTTACTACCTGTCCGTGGAGCCGCTGCACAAGGGGGTAATATTCGGCCTCCGGGTCGCAGATATACACGTCGTCCTGCGTACAGAGGAACACGCTCAAAATCTCGGATTTGCAGCTCATGGACTTGCCGCTGCCGGGCGTCCCCAGCTTCAATCCGTTGGGGCAGCGCGCCCGTTTCCTGTCCAGCATAATCATGTTGCCGGTCTTGGCATTGATGCCGTAATACATGGCATTTCCGCCTTGAAATAACTCCTGCGTCACAAACGGTACGAACACGGCCACGGCGGAAGTGGTAAGGGAACGCTCGATCTTGATGTGGCTGGCCCCCAGCGGCAGGCTGCTCATAAGGCCCTGTTCCTGCTGGTAGTCCAGCCGGACAAGGGAATTGTTGTATTTCTGCGCCACGCCAGAGGCCCAAAAGATTTCGTTCTCCAACTTCTGCCGGGTGTCGGCGGTGTTCAAAACCAGAAAGGTGATCTGGAACATCCGTTCATTGCGGCTTTGCAGGGTTTTCAAAAGCTCTTTCGCGTCCTGTCCGTAGGTGGCAAGGTCGCTGGGAAGTATGTCCATGTCATATCCGCTGCGGACGGCCCGTTTCTGTTCCTGTATCTTCATGGCGTCAAGGTCAGTGATTTTCCGCTTGACGGTTTTAATGGCCTCGCCTTGGTCGATGGCCTGCACATGGAGATTAACGACGATGCCGTTTTCCGTATTGAGGAAGTCGGCCAGCATTTCGTCCGACAGCTCCGGGGAGAGGATTTGCAGGAAGCTCACAGCCCCGTACTTGCCGCCCAGCCCGAACATCCGGGCATTGCCGAAGCGGAACGAGGACGGGGCAATGAAATCCTTGGTGGAAAGCCCCGATGGGGCAAGCCACTTCCAGTCAAAATGAAACGGTTCCCCGTCCGGGTGGAAAATGCTGTGCATGACTTCCAGCCGTTCTTTTGCGTCCAGCACCCATGCAACGGCGCTCATGCTCTTGAAATAGCCTAAGAGGTCGGTTTCAATGCGGCGAAGCCTTGCGCGGGCCATTTTCAGGTTGTCGGCCTCAATGGTGAACGTCAGGAACTTGCGCTTTTGCAGGCCGTTGTTGCCTTTCACAAGCTGGTCTTGCAGGATGCCGGTGTACTCGGCCCGGATGTCGTCGAAGTCGTCCCCCTGCGCCTTGATCTCAAAGCTCTTGGCATACTGCTTGGGGTCGATCTTGCGGTTGACAAAAGAAAACTGGACGTGGATGGAAGCGTCCAGATAGTTATAGAGGTCGCACAGGTTTTCAAAAACAGCGGTTTTCGTGTCTGCCTGCGCCAACTGATAGCTGATGTCCATAAATTCAATGCACTTGGAAAACGTGTTGGCCGTCACCCGGCACACACCGTCCTGATACATAGCCTCATAAGGGATGCTGTCCTGCGCCGAATGAGGCTTGCCGTCGCCCTTATACTTGCGGATGATGGCCTGTATCTCTTTCTTTTCGGCGCGGGTGAGCTTTACCGGCGTCTTTGCCTGCGCCTCTTGCTTTTGCTTTTTGGACAATCGCATTTACCTCCTTTTCCATTTGGTGCTGCCGCACAAGGGCAGAATAAGCGTTATTGGTCTGGTAGGGCCGTTCCTTTGGCTGGATGAAGCTGCACTGGATAATCTGCCATACCACCACTTCAAGGGGCTGGCCGTGGCGTTCGTACAGGGCCAGCAGAAAGCCGGGGAGCATGGCGAATACCATAATCAGCGCGGCGGCGCTGGTGGGGACGCGGCCCCGGATCAATAAAAAAAGCGGGACGCCAACAAGAAGCGCACCGCCGAAACAGACCAGTTGCCGTTTCGTTAATCCCAATACCACCTTGGATTTCACGCGGGTTAAATCCTTGGGGACAGTCACATAAGCCAATCAAATCACCTCGTTTCCATACCGCCGCCCAGCAGCTTTTTCACCGGCTCATAGTCCGAAAAGCTGGGGATGGCGTAAAACAGTCGTTTATTGTTCACCCACCGCTGCAAGTGCCGCGTGATGGGCGGGGCCGTGGGCTTTTCGTAAATCATTACATAGGGGTCAAAGCCCATCTGCCGCAGCGTTTCCACCCGGTACAAGTCCTGTTCGTGGGTGCTGCCGTAGTTCGTCAGCAGATACACCCGGCGCAGCCGTGGGTTCTTGATGGAAGTCCACTCCAAAAACTGCCGGAAATACCGGGTCAAGTCCTCGTCAGGGTTATCCCATGCAAAGTGAACGGCCTTTGTCCGTACCTGATTGAGCAGCGCCACGTTATCGCGGGTTATCAGGCGGATGTCAAGCCCTTGGGAAAAGTCCACCAGCGCCCGGCTCTCGGCAAGCTGCAAAAGCAGCTTTTCATGGTCGGGGCAGGCCAGCAGGTTTGCGTCCATCAGCTTGATTTCCCGCTGGCCCCGCCAAAACTCGGACAGGTCAGCCACTTTCCGGCTTTTGCGGCCCTCCTTGCCGCCCACAATGCAAAACCCGCAGCCTCTTGGACAGCCACGGCTTAAAAAGCCGTAGGCGGTTTCGGAATACTGCGGATAAAGGGAATAGTCGGGGTAGCTGTGTTCGATTTCGTCCGGCAGGTCGAGGCCGGGGCCGTAGCCCGTGCCGCCCTTGATTACCTGTCCGGCATTTCTTACCGTGATGTTATCCTTGGAATAGGTGTCGGTGAACACCCGGCTTTTATACACCACGTCAAAGTAAAATAAGGGGTTCCAGAAGCATACCTGATGGCCCTGCGCCTTGTGGTAGGCAGACAGCTTCATCAGGCAGAGGTTCGGGAAATTGTGAGAGTCCACGTCAATCAGTCCAATGCGGATATGCGTCACCTCCCGTCAGTGGGCGGTAAACACTGCTTTGCTTATGCTGCCAGTCTTAAACAGGCAGAAGCACAAAAGCACTGTGTAGCCCATGCAGCCCCAAATCGCGCCGGAAATGTCCTCCGCCGTCCCGATTTCCTGTATCAGCACCGCATAGATGCCGACGACAACCATAATCAGGAACGCTTGGAAGCCCAGCGCCAGCAGGGATTTCAGATAGTTTTGGCCCATGCCGCGCCACTCGGCATTGCCCAGCGTGGCAAGGGGGATCGGCCCCAGCGCGGTCACGGCGTATATTTCAATCATTCTCCCGTAGGTCACAAGGAAAATGCAGATGGATAGAATGTTCATCGTCAGCCCCACAACAAGGGTCTGGAACCATAGGCCCAGCAGTGGCCCGATGTCCATTGCTTCAAGGCGGCTTTCCAGATCGGGGAGCAGCGTGTCAAAGTCGATGCTGGTTTCCCCGATGATTACCCCGGCGCTCTGGTTGACGACGGCTTGGGTGGCGTCAAATACGCCCATGACGATATTCCATGTGTTCGTCACAATGAGGATGGCAAAGGCGCTCTTGAACATCCAGCGGAAGAACATGGAGCTGTCGAAGTCGTGCATATTGTTTTTTTCCACGATCATCTCGATTAACTCATAGCACATGACAAGGGCAAGGATGGCCGCCGCTATGGGGACAATCACCGTTTCGGACAGGGATTGCAGCATACTAAAAATGCCGCCGTTCCAGTCCTGCGGCGTCGCCCCCACGTCGGAAGCGATTTCCCCGACTTTCGTATTGACCGTGTTGAACAGGCCGGAGAGGTTGCCCATAATGCCGTCAATTAAAATGCCTTTGATCCACTCCCCAATGAGATCGCCTATCATGCGGGTACACCTCCTTTCCCGCGCCCTCCCGGTTCCGAGAGGGCGCGGCGGGGATTATTTCAGGTTTCATGTCGTGTCAGTGGTTACGGTTCGGACAGGGCCGGGGCCATCAGCCCAGCAGCCCGGACAGCAGGGGAACGAGGGTCAGGCCAATCAGGGCGACACCACCTCCCGCGACGAGCTGCTTCACACCTTGGCTTTTGGATGCCGGGTTATCCTGCCCGTAACCTTCCAGCAGGTTCACGCCGCCCCACACACAGAGGGCACCGCCGAGGCCGATCACGATTGTCTGCAAAGTATCAACTGCGCTATTGAAAAATTCCATACATTTACCTCCATAAATTCAGATTGTGATGTTGTTTTGGGTACAAAAAAGCTGCCGGTCATATCCAGCAGCAGCGTCACAATCCGCAGGCGGCCCGGAGTTATTGGCCGTCCAGCCATTCCCGCAGGGTAAGAACATAAAGCTCTCCCCACACGTCACACATTTGTCTGGACACCTCAATGTCCATCAGCCGGGCATCTCTGTCTGTCGGTTCTGCAAAATCATGGTCGATCAACCATTGCATAGCGACAACAAAAGAAATCAATCCCCGGAATAGGTCATATCTGGATTTGAAGTATTCCGCAAATGTCAGTTCGTCCGAGTGTTCCATAGGGTCAGGCTCCTTTCTATGCCAGCCGCCTTATTCGGCGGCTATATCTTCATCCGACAGGTCAATATCGTACAGCTCAAAGGTTTCCGCCTCTGATACCACGCGCTTTTTCTTCCGGCGCATGGACGACAAATATCTGTCCACATCAAACGTGTTCTTTTTATCGGCATCCGAGAGGTATTTATACCGGGGATGGCGGGTAATGTCGTATTTGTTACTGAAAAACGGCCTAACTCCGCGCACCTGCAAAATACACTTGCCTCCGTCCATTGTTGCGATTTCGTCCTGTGACATCAACTCTTTGCCACAATGTCAAGTGATGAATTTAAAAATGGGCAAAAAATAACCCTCCTCGTTTAAGAGGAGGGAAATGCTATTTTAAATGCAGTTATCTTACCATTATTTTCTCATTAGGTCTACAAATCGGATTTATACATAATACAACCGTTAGTGGATCAACATCATATTCACAGGCAAGTATATTGGCATCTACCATTATACCAATTTCCCAGGCATAGGTGTTTTCTTCTTTAGGAATCTTTTTCCGACGAATATCCTCATATTCTAAAAACTGTTTTTTTATAGACATTCGCTGTGATGCAGTTAGCTTGTTGTATTGTTTTAAAACCTCATCTACTGGACATAAACTTTTAGCAAATACATTTCCAATCGTAACCCATTTTTGAAAATCCGCCTTTGATTTAAACACATATTTGATTTTCATCTAACAGTCCTCCAAAACTCTTGTACTGGAGAAAAGTGTAAAGCACCTCTTCGGTTCGTGATTGGCAATAAACTACTCACTTTTTCGCACTGTTCCTCAGAAAAATAATAAAATGTACAAGCGTCAATTTCAGACTTGTCTATCGTTTCAAATATATGGAAATCATTCCAAGGTGAAAGTCCTAAGATCACCAATTCACCGGTAATCTTAGATAATTTTTCAAATTGATAATCATCAGTAAAGGTCAGCTCTGGATGTTGGGCCTTCATTTGTACTGCATATCCCATATTAGCAGTAATTGTATTTGTATCTTTGGTCCAACTATCAACATCTGCCTTTACGCGCTCATCTTTCAGGTACGCAGCTGCCAATTTTTCCATCGCAGAATTAGCCAAGGAATATTGTTTAACCTGAAATTCCTTGTATTCACCACAATGTGTCGATAAGGCATTTGAATACAAATAAAAGTATTGTGGATCAACCTCGTATTCCTTAATAGGGGCATCCGGAAGTTGATTGCGAAAAGAAGTGGGATCATACACAGCTGCGAGTTTATCGAACTGACCATGTATATGGTATACAGGGTTTTCTACAACTGAATCAACATTAGAATCATAATTGGTTGTGAATATAGAATCAAAACCTCGCAAATAATCAACAAACTTTCCCGAATATAATTGGTGTAATTCGTTCAGCTTTCCGTCATTATATATAGAAAATAAATAGGCAATCCTCAATGCTTCACGAACATAGAACTGTTCGGGATTTCTGGTTCCAGTTTTATGACAACAAAGGTCGTGAATCAAGTAGTAGTCTTCAAAACCGATATCCGTCATTCGCAAAGTTCTAATTTTGGATGCGTATTGTTCACGAAAAGACACAAGAGATGCTCTTTCGGCCGAACAATTGGCATACTGATCATACTGCCCTCTAATTATATCCCTTGCTTCCCAAAAAAGTTGTCCCAAATAATTCTTTAAAAGATATGGAAAATTTACAATTATATGAGAGGGAAAATCTTCTCTGTCACAGTTTTTCAATATTCTTAAAACAATTTGTTGTGTAGTATAATCGGTTGGATTGAATTGAATGTTGATACCATTCCCGACCAATAAATGTTTCATATAACGCTCTCTTTCATGCTACAAACATTTCCACTATCTCGCCGACGAAATTATAAACAATCCTGATTTCCTGCGTCTTTTGCCCATCAACTTTCTTGACTTCACCCACCAGAATACGGTTGATCAGGCGGTTCAGTACGGTTTCATCCAGCGCCTGAATGGTGGCATACTGCCGAATCTCCCGGATAAAGGTACGAACTTCACTTTCCTGAGCATCGGTCTGCTGAAGCATTCGCAACAGCTCCTGCAAACGGCGCTGATTTTCTTCCTGCTCCTGCTCCATAGCGGCGGTCAGCTTCATAAACCGCTGCTCAGAGAGCACACCTTTGGCCTTGTCAGTGTAAAGACTCAGGAACATATCGTCGATTTCCCGGTTTCTGGCTTCCAAGCGTTCACGCTCTTCCTGCATCTCGGAAGCATCAACCATATACCGGCGCTCCATCCGATTACTCAGCCTCTGGTAAAAGGCATCGGCATCTTTGAGTGCCATCGCTGCCAGTTCCTGAATATCTTTCAGGACGAGATTATACAAATCTCTGGCTTCGATTTTGTGACTGGCACAGGCGTTTTTGCCCAGCCGGTTATAGGTCTGGCAGATATAATACGCCTTGTCAATAGGTTCCCGCATCTCGCCGGTAAAGCGATTCTTCTCAGTTCTGCCGACCTTTTCATACCGCACCTGCATGGACTTCCCACAGGTGGCGCAGTAGATAATGCCATGGAACAAATTGTAGAAAGGGCAGGCATTGCCTTTCATAATAGGTGGCCTACGATCCACGATTGCCTGTACCTGCTCCCATTCCTCCGGTGTCACAATCGCCTCATGGCAGCCCTCAATAATTTCCCAGTCCTCACGGGGAATGATATCATAGGTGTTGGAGCGAATCCCTTTCTGGTGCGTCCGGCAAACCAGATGAGCCCCCTTATAAAAGGGGTTGCGCAAGATATGGCTAATTCTTGCGCCGCCCCACGCATAGTAGTTGACATCGCAGGCGGCATTTCCTTTTACTCTGGTGATGGGAACCTTATCCTCCATCAGCTGCTTGGCAATCCGCATACAGCCCCAGCCATCCAGTGCCAGGTCAAAGATTTTGCGAATCACTGGAGCAGTTTCCGGGTCAAGGATCAAATGCCCCCGATCCTCCGCGTCACGCATCAGTCCCAGGGGAGGCTGTCCGCCACAGAACTTTCCCTGTCGGGAACGGGTCATACGCCCCGCCAGCACTTTCTTGGAAATATCCCGGCTATACATATCGTTCAGGATATTCTTGAACGGCGTGATGTCCATTTCCTGACGGGTCAAACTGTCCACGCCATCCGTAATGGCGATATAGCGGACATTGTGTTTAGGGAAGAAGATTTCAATATAGCTGCCGGCTTCGATATAATTTCTTCCCAGTCTGGACAGGTCTTTGGTAATGACACAACCGATTTTACCGGCCTCAATATCGGCAATCATACGCTGAAAAGCTGGGCGATTGAAATTACGGCCTGTGTAACCATCGTCCACATAATACTCATGCTGAAACATGCCATTTTTCTCGGCAAATTCCTTGAGCATAAGTTTCTGATTGCTGATACTCATACTCTCGTTATCGCCGCCATCGTCCAGAGAAATACGGCAATAGAGGGCTGTGATTTTCTGATTGACTTGTTTTTTCCTGCTCATAGTAATCTCCTTCTATGAACAGGGACACGATATGTATATATTATATCATGTCCCTGTTTTTCCTTCAACCAATTCCCTCAGCTTGCCTTGCGTTCCAGCCATACTTCAAAGTGTTCGTAGGTTTGCCGTTCAATGAGCTGTTCAAAGGCTTCCTGCATGGTTTTATCACCTGAAAACTCCCGTATCACGATAAACTTTACCTTTTTGCTCTGCTTGTTTTCTTGCTTTTGGTTTTTCTCCATAGGCTACCTCCATAGATCAGAAAAGCCAGACAAAGGAAACGGCAACGAAGTCCGGCAACAAACCCCGAAAAACCTGTAACCTATCGTCCGGCCATCGTTTCTTACTTTTCAAATTTTCTTGCGAAATCTCGTTGCTTTCGTTGTCAGAGAACAGATACCAACCAAAAAGCCTTGCTTTATGGGCATTTACCGTATCCACATCTCCATTTTTCCGGCAACAAAGTTAGCAACCAGCCGACAACCAACCGGGCAACAAGCCCTATAAATCAGGCAATCCACTCCTTTGGCAGCTCCAGTTGACGGACTTCTTCCTCGCTCAGCTCCACAAATCCACCTTCGTTGTCGGGCAGTTCGTTGCCGGAAATCTTTCGTTCCCAGCCACGCTGCCGCCCATAGCCCGCAAACATCCGTGGGTTAGAGAAAGGCTTCCAGCCCGTCACCACCGTGTTCATGATCTCGTTAATGTTGTGCAGCTGCCAACGCTTCGGCTCATCAAAAGCGTGTCCCAACGCTTCCTTGAACAGCTGCTTGGAGCAGACCACATTGCCGGTGTAGTGTTCCAGGAAACCTTGAATCTGCCCGGCCTCAGTATCTTCCGGCATGAAGTCTTTCTGAACCTCTACCAGCTGCCTCTGAATCTCCTTTGAAAACTTCATGGAATACTCGCCGCTGCGGTAAATGGTCATAGCCTCCGCCCATACCTGCAACAGATATTCTCTGGAAGCGGCTTCGTCCTCCAGAATGTGAACCTCCGCCTTCTCCGGGTAAATCATCACTGGTAGGAACCGTCTGTTCCCGGCCCGGTCAAGGGGCAGAAAGTCCAGCGTGTTGGAGGAACCGCCGAACACACACTGCCGCAGACGGTCTTTGGGCTGGGTCTCATAGGGAGTACGGTAGGTTTCCTTTTGTCGGCTGATAAAGGAGCGGATTTCCTCGATGCTCTTGGCGTTGCTGGTGGCAAGCATCTCCGACATCTCAATGATCCAGTGGCCTTGCAGCTTGGCAAACACCTTGTCATCATCCAGCTTTTTTAGGTCATCGGAGAACCACTCGTCCTGTATCGCCAGGAATCGAAAGAAGGTGGACTTTCCGGCTCCCTGGCCGCCCACCAGACAGAGCAGCTCCTCATACTTGGAGCCTGGATGGAATACCCTGCGGATGGCTCCCAGCAGGAAGTGCTTGAGCATTTCTTCCACATAGTCGCTCTCGTCTGCCCCCAGAAAGTGATGCAGACAGGAGCGTATCCGGGGTATGTCGTCCCAAACCAGGCCATTCAGCACATCCTGGATAGGGTGATAGCAGTTTTCGTTTGCCACGATGGAGAGCGCCGCCATCAGCTTCTTCTCACTGGTCAGGCCGTAGTTCTGTTCAAAGTAAAGGAGCAGATATTTGACATCAGTATCAGTCAAGGCGCTGGTGCTTCTGCGCCAGCCCAGATCCCGCACAATGTCCACGCGGTCGGTCAGCAGATTTAGCTGGATTGCGCCCCGCAAAAGCGGATCTTGGCAAAACACCGTGCGGCAATTTCCAATGGTGTTGGCTGGTTGTCCCTTTTCTGTCGAAGAAAGGCTTTTCCGCACTTCATCAACGGTCAATTCTTCACTTTCGGCCTGCTGGATTGCAGGCACTAAACTCTGCGATTCGCTGTTCATTGTTTCTCACCTCCTCAAGAGAAAAGCATCTGATTTCTTTGCAAAATCAGATGCCTTAAAGCTCCATATCCTGTTTTTCCTGCTGCTTTTTCCGGTTAGATTCTCTCTGTGCGCTGTCCTGCTTGGCTTTTTTCAGGAAAGCAAGAATGGATTCCTTGGCATTTTCCTGAATCTGCTGTTTACCAGCCTGCTTGACTTCCGGCTGCATCAGCTCCTTCTGGATTTTTGTCAGCGTTGACTGCATGGCGCTTTTAATTTTTGAGATGACCCTATCCAACCGGGCGGCGGCATACTCACGCTCTTTTTGCGGTGCTTTCCGTTCCGGCGAGAGAACCCAGTTTCTCGTTTCTTCCACCAACCGGAGATCCTCTTTGTGGGTTTCCTGCCGGACAGTATCGGTGACAACCTCCACCGCCTTGTCATAGGCAATATCCGAAACCTCCTCCACCAGTGTTTCCACATCTTCAATTTTTAGGGTCAGCTCCTCCAGCTTCTGTTCCTGAGCGGCCAGCTGCTCCTTTTGCTTCATCAGAATGTAGTCCTGCTTCTCCAAATACGCCCGCCCACCATAGGACGGTTCCTGCTCCAAATGCACCCCATGTTTGCGGCTGATATCAAAGAGCAGCGTCCGGCATACTGCATCAAAAGTCTGTTTTCGGTTGTTGTGTTTGCCCTTGGGCTTACTCGGATCAGGCAATTCAAAGCCCAGTTCCTCCAGCGCCGTTTCCTGTTGGGGACACAGCTCTCCATACCGGTTTTTACAGTCAAACACATGGCGTTCATGGATGTGGGGCGTGCCCTCATCCAGATGCAGCGCCCAGTCCAGAATGTGGATATGGGAACCAAAGCGCCGTTCAAACTCCTCGTAAAATTCGCTGACAATGAGTGCCAGCGTACCCGGTGGAACGGATTCTTCCATGGTGCCGATCTGGTAGATACTTTCCTCCGGGCAAGTCTTGTTGTTTTTCAAAAGATCTTCCACCGTGCGGTTGCGCTCGGTGTGCCGGGTTTTCTCGTTCCGGGCGTTCTGGGCATCCACATGATCAGAGTAATGCTCGTAGTAGTACATCCGCTCGATTTCTTCAAAGCTGAAATCCGGCTGTTCCGGGTTCTCCCGAAGTTCGGGGGTGGTGAAGCCACGGTAGCAGTCCCAGTACACATTTCTATTGACCCGCTGGGCATCAATGTGTTCGCTGTTCTCCACATCAAACCGACGGTCATTGTGCCGGGGATTATAGGTGCCATGCTTGCCGGAGCGTCCGTTGTGCCGTGTCAGTTTCAATTTCCATCCCTCCAATCTCTGCTGATTTTTCCGAATGGGGAGCAGCGGCGAAGCCGCCAAACCTGCGGATTTCTGCGTCAGGTAATACCCAGTACGAATTGACGCAAGGCATCAACTCTCCCTGGGCAAGGCGTTTCACCCTTGACCCGATGGGGCGGCTGCCCTCAACACGCCAATGGGCTTTGCCCCTTGACCCCAACAGGGCGCTGCGCCCTGTACCCAGCACAAAGGGCTTGCCGCCCTCTGTACTCCTGCCCGGAGAAGCTGACTTCCAACACTTGTACGGTTTCTGTCAGCTCCTCCGGCTCTGAATGCTCCTTTTGTCGCATTTCCCGGCAGGGGGATGCAGGGGTATCCCGTTACCAATTCACCGCAAAATACCGGGTGCAGACCCGCCATTTTCCTGTAAATTGACCCGGTTTCAGGCGCTCTTTTTGTCCGTCCGCAAGACCTGAAATCCGTGCTGTTTGGCGTATTCTCTGGCAGCCGCCAACCGCTCCTCACTGTACGGCGGTACCAGACGGATGGACAGGCGGGACTTGTCCATCACATAGGTCACACTGCCCTCAGTGGTGCTGTGCTCCAACCGGCACAGCTGGGGATACTTGCGGCTGAACTCGGCCAGCCTGCGCTTCAGATCGGCGTTGAAGGTGTAGATACTGGCGGTATCCTCCGCCTCGTTCCAGTTGATGATGGTTTCTTTTTCATACTTAGACAGCTTCGTCATACAGATCCTCCTCATAGTCGGTGTTTTCCTTTACCAAACGCAGGCGGCGCTTGGCACGGTAAAACTCGTCCATCTCCGCACGGAGCTGATGATAAAAGCCGGTGTACCAGCTTTCTGCCATCTCCGTTTCCATCTTCCGGGCCAGCTCCAGCATCCGGTGCTTGGCCTGCGGGTCAACGGTCAGGGCGGTGAGCCATTTGAGCCTTGTCACCGTGTTGTGGTGGTTGGGACAGGCAAAGTCGTACAGTACTTTCTTTTCTCGGATACTCAACCTCATAAAAATCAACCTCCTAAAAGTTTATTTTCCATGTGTTAATCGCCGGTTTGCCTGCAATTGCTCCTGCCCGGATTTTCCCCGGCGTATTGTCCTTCTTGGTGCGCTCCTGTCTTGGCGTTACTTCCCCAAAGGTCATACCCCTTGCAGCCGGTCATTCAGTTTTCAAGGTTCTATGTCTCCTGACAAAACTCATTTTACCGGAAAAACAGGCCCTCTCCCGTATGTCCAAAACGATGGAAAACGGCTTGAAATCAGCATATTTCCACGCTTATGGAATCATGGTATAATGGTCATAAACGGAAGGATTTTCCTGATAAGAGGGGGATTTTAGATGCACACAAAGCTGTCTATCCCGGAACGGTTAAAAGACTTGCGGGTGGTGGATAAGCACTTGACACTGGAGCAACTGGCCGAGCAGACCGGGCTTTCCAAATCTGCTCTCAGCAAATATGAGAGTGACGATTATAAGGACATCAGCCCCTTTGCCATCGCTACACTGGCGGAATTTTACGGGGTATCCACCGATTACCTGATGGAGTTGTCGGAAAATAAAAATCACCCAAACGCAGAGCTTCAGGCCCTGCATTTGAGTGATGATATGGTTACATTATTGAGCAGCGGGAAAATCAACAACCGGCTGCTGTGTGAGATTGCCACACACGAAAACTTCCAGCGGCTGATGACGGATATTGAGATTTTCGTTGACCGGATCGCTGATATGCGGATTGCCCAGATGAATCTGGTGCTGGAGGCCACCCGGCAGGAAGTGATCCGCAGCCATGCTCCGGGGGAGAACGACCTTTATGTCCGCACGCTGGAGCTGGGACAAGTACAGGAGAGTGATTTTTTCAGCCACACAATTCATGATGATCTGGACAGTATCGTTCAGGATATTCGTCAGGCCCATGTCACCGACCGCACGACCGCCGATCCGCAGCCGACTTTTACAGAGGTCAAGGAAAAGTTTGACCGTGCCATGCAGCTGGGCAGTAATGAGGAACGGGTGATTCATGAGTTCTGTGACCAGATGCAGATTCCCTTTGACAAGATTGCGTCCGAGGATTTCTCGGCGTTTATGCGGATACTGAGCCTGTCCAAGCTGCTGAAAAATCCCAACAACATGAGGGGGAAGTCCCGCCCACAGGCATACCATGGGACAAAGAAGAAAAAGCGCAAGTAAAAAGGAAGCGCTCAAAATAATGAACAGGTCCAGTAAAAACGGACAGTGACAAAAGCCCCCCTGATGTAGGAAAATAGACTACATCAGGGGGTTTTGTCATGAAGAAACGAAATTACACACACGTTCAAATGCTTTTACCAGAGATCAAGGCCATGTTGGCAGAGGGGAAAACACAGCGGGAAGTCGCAGAATACTATGGCTTCCGGGATAAGCAGGTGGTAAAAAGACTACTTGAGCGTGAGCGCCGTAAAGAACAAAAACTGGAAGCCGGAATCCGCCCACGGCCGAAAGGACGGCCGAGAAAAGATGCTGCGCCAGGAGACGTTGTGGCAGAGCAGGCCTATGAGATCCAACGGCTTCGCATGGAAAATAAACTACTGCGGGATTTTCTGCGCTTCACAGAAAGGAAGTGAGAGCAAAGGTAAAGTATCATATCATCTATCGTCATAGGACAGAGTATCCAGTGGCAGTCATGTGCAAATTCTTTGGAGTGTCCAGAAGCGGCTACTATGCTTTTGTCCATCGTCTGGGCAGGCCGGAACAAGACGCGGCTCTTGCGGAAGTGATTGCAAAGCAACGGGAACGCAGTTTTCGCACCTACGGTTATCGGCGGATGTGGCTATGGCTGAAAAAACAGGATATTTTCTGCAATCCCAAAACTGTGCTGCGGATTATGAAGAAATATGATCTTCTCTCTGAGATACGCCGTCGCAGGAAATGGCAGCAGATGGGGCAGCAGGCACACAAATACAAGAATCTATTGAACATGGACTTTCACGCAAGCAAGCCAAACAGCAAATGGGTAACGGACATCTCTTACATTCACACCAGGCAGGGCGTGCTGTACCTGTCCATGATTCGGGATCTCTATGACAATAGCATTGTGGCCTACAAAACCGGAACGGAACAAACGGTGAATCTGGTTCTGGACACCATTCGTCTGGCAATGAAGCAAGAGAAAGAGAAAGTCGCTGTGGAGCTGCAGCTCCACAGCGACCAAGGTGCTCAGTACGCCTCACAAGCATATTTTGAGCTAACTCAAACATACGGCATTACACCGTCTATGTCAAGACGTGGAAACCCCTATGACAATGCAATGGCGGAGAATTTCTTCTCTATCCTCAAAACAGAATGTATTTACCGTCACAAGCCGGCTACCTTTTCGCAGGCCAATGAGTTGATTGATTGCTATATTTACTTCTACAACCATGAGCGCATCCAGTTAAAAACTGGAGAGGCGCCGCTAGTGCGACGCCTCTCCACTTAAAACTCAATCTTTCCTACCAGGGGCTCTTTTTTGTACTGTCCGCACAAGATGGGGCAGTTCAATAAAATGAGCGCTTCCTTTTGATTAAATGGAAATTTTCTTGGATATTAGTGCATCCAATTTTTCAATGATTTCCTTCTGACTATTTTGTACTGATATAAACTTCTGGGCAATCTCCTTTTGAAGTGAAAGGCTAATATTTCCTTCACCGTCGACAGGAATTGGTACCATAATGTCGTTTAACATCGAAGGATATAGTTTCGTAAATTCATCTTCTCCGTTATCGCCTTTTCGACCTTTAGCCAGCTCCCGGAATATGGGTTCCAATGTAAATTTCATATAATCGAAGTCCAAATCTTGACGCCCGTTTTTAGGAACCAAGATTCCACGATCTCCGTTAATAGAAAATTTACCATCCAGAATAAGAATCGTACCTGCAAATCCATTTGTTGACCATGTCATATAACGACCATCATAATCGTAGGTATCTAAATGGGTCAGTGTCCCTTGACTTGATGCCGAGTAGACAGGGTAGGGGCCTGAGTGTAGGTTCCCGTATTTTTTGGTGTACTTTGACTTCCCTTTAATAGTGTCAAATAGCTCACTCAAAGGCAAATATTCAATCGCATATTCGTCACAATTCGGCACAATAGAAACCTGTGAGAGATTTGCAATTTGTTCAACAACAGTTTCTTTGGTTTGTTCCAAAGTTACATAACCTGCGGCGATTTCTTTTTGCTTTTCAAGCCAAGGCTCTCCGTTATGGTCTACCGGAACAGCAAATTTTACAGATTGAATCATAAATGGTGGTAGCGATGTGTACTCATTCTCTCCATTATCGCCTTGCCGCCCTTTTTTAAGCTCTCTAAAAATCGGTTCCAAGGTATATTTTGCGTACTCCAGGTCAATATTTGTGTCTTTCAACAGGAGTATTCCACGGTGATTGGTTGCGGAAAAAGGTGATCTATGAATCATCATGTAGCCCGCCAAACCATCTATTGCCCATGTCAATGCTGGAACATTATAATCATAGGAATCAATCTGAGCAAATGGTCCAAATGTGTTGCCAGAATATAATGGATACTCACCAGTGTGTTCATGTACATAGCTTCGAGTATATTTCCCGTCGCCACGAACAATATCAAACGCCTGGGTAATGGGGATTTCTAAAAACTGAAGTTCCTCATCGTTTTTTTTTTCAACTTCAGCCAATGGTTCGTCAAGTTCAGACAATGTGTTAATCGTATCAACAAGCAAAACCCTAAAGTCGTTTACTCCGATTGTCTTGGACTCCTCTTCGATACCAAGAGCCTGCCGCTCTTCGTGATTCCACCATCGTTCCACGCACCAATGAGTTCCGTTGTAAAAGTCATCAATGCTCGAAATTTTGCATCTCTTATCACCAATCATGTTCAATGTGTTGGCAAAGCTCGTTTTCGCACCCTTGAACATATTAAAAAGATCAGATGCAACCTGCAAATCATTTTGATCGATGTCAAAACGGTACACATCACGAGTTTCTCCGATTTCCGAACACAAATAGGTAAATACTGAGGAGGTTTGGCGCTGAAGCGTAGGCACACCATCCACCATAACAGGTGCTTTTTTTGTCAGAGCAAGAATGTAAGTTTTTTTGTTAGTTGTGAAGAAAGTGTTTAACGGAAGAGAGATGACAGCATCAATTTCACACTGCTCCAATATAAAGTCACGGAGCTTTTTGTCGTTACTGCGGTTCATAATACCATCAGGCACGACAATAAACGCTTTTCCATTTGGTTTGAGGGCACGAATAATCCATTCCATGAACAAACCTTCGATGCCCATTGCGCTTACAGAAAAGTATTTCTTGAGTGTATCATCCTTGGAAATCTCTTCCTTCAAATTACTACTTCCGCTCATAACATAAGGCGGATTCGTTAAAATCAGATCATACTGGTCATGGACAGGCTTTGCCAAGGTTCCAAGAATCGAGTTGGTCTGAAGCAAAAATGTGTCGTTAAAAAGTTTAGCAAATTTATCTGTCATTTCTGGATGCTCTCGGAGCAAACCAGACATATAAATCAGCATATTTGCTTTAGCAAGAATAATTGTTTTTTGTTCGTCCTTATCAAATCCTTTGTCAAAGCCACTCAGCGTAATTTGGGGCTTTAGCTCTCCATCCTCCACTTTATAGAATCGGTGCAAATCGTGAAGAATCGGTTCAAGCAAGAATTTTCCGACGCCACACGCCGGATCGCAAATCTTCATACCCGGAGTGATGTCTATCATATTGACAATAGCTCGAACTACCTTCAAGGGTGTAAAGTATTGACCCCAATTTTTCTTACTGATTGATTCTTTCAAGAATGTTTCAAACAGCTTGCTTTTGAAGTCATAGTCTATGTTCTCTAAAGTCCCAAAATCATTAAAACGCTTAAGAATTTTGTGGAAAACAGTCGCATATCCAGAAACAGCCTTGTCATCTTTGGATACAAAAATTGTTCCATTGATAATGGTAGTTTTATCCTTCGGATTGCCAGGGAAAAGAGCTTTAATCTTTACTCGTACCGTGGAAGCATAATATTCAAGCACCTCATTCTCATTATTGCCAGAGTATTTTCCCAGCAAATCATAGAATGAATACATTCCCTTCAAAACACCTAAATCGCTGAGGTATTTGAAGATGAAAATCTCAACAAAGGTGTACAAACAATTTTCAGGCGTAGCTCCTGAAACAGCCCATAAATCTTGCCATACTTTTTCGGCCAGAGGCAGAGGATCAACAGACGCAGCAGCCTTGATTTGATTATTAGTAGCATTAACAGATGCTCGAATTTTATTGATTAGGGTAATGCACTCTGTGCTACTCTTATCAAAATTTAATGTAATGCGGCTGCCATCTTCTTGTAGAATTTCTTGACCAGTAGCGGGATTAATCCAAAAAGTTTTCTTACCGTCAGTAACGATGTAAACTTTCGCCTGCAATATCTGGGCTGTCCCAATTTCTTGTGCAATAGCTTTAGCAATCTGCTTTTCGGTGCGCAACTCTTGTGGGGTTTTATACTCAATAGCTGCAATAATAATTGGTTTTTTAACAATCAAAGCATCCGGCTTTTTCCCCTCATATGCCTCATAGTCTTTATCGGGAATAATCTTCGCTCCTTTAAGAGCTTTTAATGTGGTAGCGCCAATATTGTAGAAATTCCAATCACCCATTTTTTCAGGAGCTTCTATCAAATTACGCTGAATCAGTTCTTCACTCAATGGTATCTGCTCCTTCCTGCCCCGTACTGGTGGCGTTTAGATAGGCATCTATGTCATCTTTACGGATGCGCCAGTTTCGTCTTCCTACTTTGGAAGCAACAAGTTCCTTAGAGGCGATCATTCGCCGTACCGTTTTATCGCATACTTTCAAATATTCAGCTGCTTGAGCAACTGTAAATAGTTCGTCTGCCATAACACATTCACCCCATTTTGTCAAGTATATCATTATTTTTTATGGGGTGCAATATGTTTTTGGGATTTTTTGCGAATTTATCAAACTTAATTGGACAATATAGGATTGGTATGGACAATTCGCATTTGTGATTTGTGCAAAAATTCTTCCTTTTTTGAAGCTTAATAGACGGAATAAACCATTGACATTTTCATTTTAAGTATATTGAGCACAGCTTAATCACCATTATGGTGGTGTTTGAGCAGCTCATATACTTCCTTCATAAGCATCATTCCCAAGGAAAACCCATACTGAAAGTGTGCTTCCAACTCCATACAGTGAACATCAATCACATGGGCGTGAAACTGGTTGACCAGCTCCATCTGCTCTTTAGAAAGTTTTTCCTCTAACTCGGTAAGCAGCTCTCCGGTGTGCCTATGTAGCTTGCGGTATTCTTTTTCATGGGGAACTACCTGTTCTGCGGGATAGATATTACCACAATATAAGTCATCTAACACCATCTCACAGTCCCTCCTTTGCATCATAGATTAGTTCGTGGCGGACAACTTCCTTCGCACGGTTTCGGATGCTACTCATAGCTCCAACCCACGCCAGCTGGTCACGGGCTTTCAATTCCTCCGTAATCCCCTCGGTTTTTTTCATCTGGGCAATGATACAATTCAGCCGGTTTTGTGCCTGCTCGTTCAGATCAGCCAAGTATGTCCAGAGTTTGCCAGTCAAGAGCAGATCGTTATACTGGACTGGATGGCATTGCTCCAGATAGGCTTTGTGCATACGACCCCAAATTCCAATGGGGCGGCTTTCCTCCGGCAACTGTAAGTCGGGGATATAATAGTCACCGACCAGCGTATAGCCGATGCCGTTTTGACAGGTTTTCCTCGGTAAGTGTTCCATAAGCGACCTCCTGTATTCGATTTTTCTCCGAATCCAGCTGATCGTGTCCCTGTTCATGTCAAATTCAAGGCAGCTGAACTCTTCATCAACAAGTATGGCATATCCTTTCCTAATTTTTGATAGTTCAGTCCGTGGGAAGTCTGTGCGCCCCGGTTCTCGCTCTGATTGTAGCTGTCGATGGTTTCTTTGCCCAGCACATCAGCGATTTCCTTGGCGTTTTTGCCCCGCCCACTAAGGAAAAGCGTACAATCGCAGTTGTCGGAAATGATTTCCGCAGCGTCCTTGTAGATCGCCTTTAGCTGCGATTGGCTTTGCAGAATAATGGATGCCGAGATTTCCCGGCTTCGGATGGTGGCAATGAGCTTGTCAAAGTTCGGTATCTGGCCGATGTTCGCAAACTCGTCTAAAATCATCCGTACATGGACGGGCAGCCGCCCGCCGTATTTATCATCGGCACGGTCACAAAGCAGATTGATAAGCTGGCTCTGTACCATTGCCAGAATGAAATTGAAAGTGGTGTCGGTGTCGCTCATAATGAGGAACAGCGCCGTTTTCTCGTCCCCGATGGTGTCAAGTTCCAGTTCGTCGTCCTCCATCAGCTCCCGCACCTCCCGGATGTCAAAGGGCGCTAAACGTGCGCCGCAGCTAATCAAAATCGAGGAACGGGTTTTGCCAGCGGATAAGAGGAATTTTTTGTACTGCCGTACAGCAAAGTGATCCGGGTCTTTTTCTTCCAGCCGTTCAAACATCTGGTCTACCGGGGATTGAAATTCCGGGTCGTCCTCGCGGGCTTCACTGGCATTTATCATTTCAAGCAGCGTCGTGAAGTTCATTTCCTCGTCCGGCGCTTCGTACCAGATATAGCCGATCAGGGCCGAATACAGCAGCCGTTCCGACTTTATCCAAAAATCCTCGGCGCTCTTTTCGCCCTCGCCCTTGGTGTTGCAGATCAGTGTGTTTACCAGCTTCAAAATGTCTTTCTCGCTGTGGATGTAGCGGAACGGGTTATACCGCATACTCTTGGAAAAGTTAATGGTATTCAGCACTTTCACCCGGTAGCCGCTGCGCTGCAAAAGCTGGCCTACTTCACCGATCAGGCTGCCCTTCGGGAGTGTTTTGTCAAGATAAATAAAGGGAATATCTCACCGAGTTTTGCATCAAAAATTCGATGATTTCACATCGTCCTTCATCAGCCGCTTCATTTTGTCCTCCAGCGTGTCCTTTGCGGTCTGGCTGAAATGAACGCCCACCATATAGGTGGTCTTGCCCAGCTTCATGCTGAATGTTCCTGCCGGACTTGTCTGTGCTGCTTTCGTTTTGGCTGCTGTCTGTTCCATGTGCGACACCTCCTGTAAAAAAGCCCGACAAAGGAAAGGCTGACAACGAAGTCCTGACAACGGACATCAGAAAACCTTAAAACTCTGTCGGGCAGATGCTCTATTTTCTTTTTCTTCTTTTTTTATAAAAGTCGGTTGTCATGGTTGTCAGGGGAGAAAAAATGCCCATCAAATCAGGGGTTTTCAGACTTTCGCCCGACAACCAGACCGACAACCGGCTCGACAACAAAACGGCAACCGGCACTGATTTTTTACTTTAGCCACTCTGGGGGAAGTTCCAGCTGCTCCACTTCCTCCGGCGTCAATTCCTGAAAATCTCCACCTCCGTTGTCGGGCTGGATGCGCTCCCAGCCTTTCTGCCGCCCATAGGGGCTGCGAAAGTACCGGGGATTGGAAAACGCCCTCCATCCGGTCACGCTGTTGTTCATAATGTCGTTGATCTCCCGGATTTCCCATTGCTTCGGCTCGTCAAAGCTGTGTCCCAAGGCTTCCCGGAACAGCTGTTTGGAGCAGACCATGTTATCCGAACACTTTTCCAGATACTCGATGATCTGTCCGGCTTTGGTGTCCTCCGGCATGAAGTCACGCTGGTGGACTTTCAGATACTCGTTCATTGCCGGGCTGAACCGGAGCTTGAAGTTTCCGCTGCGGTAAATTTCCATTGCTTCTGCCCAAACCTGTATGAGATAAGCTCTTGCTGCCGGTTCATCGTCCAGAATGTGGACTTCTGCCAACTCTGGATGTACCATGACCGGCACAAAACGACGGTTGCCGGTGCGGTCAAGGGGCAGGAAGTCCAGCGTGTTGGAAGTGCCGCAGAACACACACTGCCGTTTTCGGTCTGCCGGGTGGGTTTCGTATGGCACTTTATAGGTTTCCTTCTGGCGGCTGAGAAAGGATTTGATTTCCTCAATGCTCTTGGCATTGGCGGTGGCAATCATCTCCGACATCTCAATCAGCCAGTGTCCCTGCATCTTGCGGTACACATTTTCATCGTCCAGCTTTTTCAGGTCATCGGAAAACCAGTCATCCTGAACTGCCAGCAGGCGAAAGAACGAGGACTTTCCGGCTCCCTGACCGCCCACCAGACAGAGCATAATTTCAAATTTACAGCCGGGACGGAACGCCCGTGAGATTGCTCCCAGAAGGAACAGCCGCATGGCTTCACAGGTGTAATCATCGGCATCGGCTCCCAGAAAACGGTGCAGACAATATCGGATGCGCTCTATACCGTCCCACTGCAAGGCGTTGAGAAAATCCCGGACAGGATGATAGCGGTTTTCGTTGGCAATCACCATCACGGCATCCTGTATCTTTTTCTCGATGGTCAGCCCATAGTTTTCCTCAAAATACAAGAGCAGATATTTGATGTCCACATCGGTCAGGGTCGGGCTGTCCCGATACCAGCCGAGGGGCTTCACAATATCCACTCGTTCTGTCAGCAGATTTTTTCGGATAGCTCCTTTCAGCAGAGGGTCAAGCTGAAACACCCGTTTATAGTTGGCTGCGGCATTGGATACCTTACCTTTCTCGGTCTGTTCCAGGCTGCTTCTGACCTGTTCCACGGTGCAGAGTTCCAGCTGCTGTCCATTCTGCAATTCGCTGCTCAAGTTTCATCACCTCTTTTCCTTGCTGTGCTACAAGCTCCCGGCGTTCTTCCGGCGATCCGTCCAGAAAACTATCCAGCAGATACTCTGTGTAGGATTTCCTTTGCAGGGCTTCCACAAAGAACGGATGCAGGTCATCCTCTGGAGTTTGTGGGGCATACTGCTGTTCCCATTTCTGGAGAAGGTGGAAGTATTCGCATAAGACCTTGTAGCAGTGCATTTCTTCCTGCCTGTATTTCTGCTCCGGGGTAGGTTCCCGGATATGGGGCTTGATGGTCGGCTTCTGCCTGTTGTCATAGGCAATCCCAAAATCATCAGCCAGCTTGATGGCTGCTTCCTTGCTGGGCAACTGAAACAGCCGGGAAACAAAATCCACTGCATCCCCATCAGCCTGACAGCCAAAGCAGTGAAACCGCCTGTCCAGTTTCATGCTGGGGTTTTTGTCGTTGTGAAAAGGGCAGACCGCCATGCCGTTTCTGCTGACAGGGATGCCATACAGCTCCGCTGCCTGTCTGGTGGTCACATTCTGTTTGACCGCTTCAAATACATTCAAAATTCCACCTCCTGACAAAACAAAAGGCACCCGATTTCTTTTGAAAATCAGATGCCTTACAGTTCCATATTCTGCTTTTTCTCCTGCCGGTGCTGCTCGTCCTTTTTTCTGGATTCCTCCCGATAATCCTGAATCTGTTCGGTGACAGAGTGCTTCGGCTCCGGCTTCTTTTTGACCTCTGCCTGTTCCGGGGCGAGTACCTTGCTGACCCAGTAACGGATTTCTTTCAGCGGCTTCAATTCCTCCTGCACTGCCGCCAGCTGCCCGGTATATTCTGCGTGAGAAGTTTGCAGCTGTTCATACTCCGCTTGCAGGGCTTTCAGATCAACATTCAAGTCAACACCATGCTTTTTCAAGAAGCGGTACGCCTTGTTGTATGTGTCCAGCTCGTCCCGGTGGCTTTCTGCATAAACGGACTGCACCGTTTTCCAGCCGATTCTCACATACTTGTCATGGATGGCTTTATGCTGCTGACAATCGGCAACGGCGTTCTGGATGCCGGTAATCACTTTCATGCGGCTCTCGGCTTTCTTCATACTGGTGCTGATGCTGCCGGATTTCTGTTTCACTTCCTCCAGCACACTGTCCAGCTGCTCCAGCGTAAAAATCTCATACTCTTTCAGATAATTGGTGGCGTTGACAAAGGACTGTAAATCTTTCGTTGCACCTTTTTGCTGACCGTATCTTGACCAGTCCCGGCGTTCTGCCTTACGCAGATTGAGATAATCCCGCAGAAGGTTGATAAGGTCGGGGGATGCGGTTTCCAAATTTTTCTCTGCCAGTAGCTCTTTCCGGGCTTCCAGAATATCGCTGATCCAGTCACGCAGATTCTGAATGGTACTGCGGATCACGCTCATCATGCGATTAGCTGCTTTGATGTCCCGGTTCAGATTGCCGATATTGGTCTGGATGCCACGGCGTTCCATCTGGGTAACAGCAGCTCCCATGTGGACAGTGGGAATGATGTCCAGCCCCTGTTTTTCATAGGAACGGAGATCGACACGGACAGGGCTGTTTACCATTTCCAGATAACGGTTCTGCACTGTTTCCCAGCCGGTGCGCCACTCCTGCCCATGATACTGCTCGTTCCAGTCAACAGTGTCCTCCTTATGGCTTTTCCAGTTCCCTGATGGGAGCCGGATACGCTCACCGTTCTCGTCAAGGTCGTAAACCTTTCTGGCTTTGGGAAGCCATTTTCCATGCTCGTCCATTGCCCGCATGGTCAGCATCACATGACAGTGGGGATTGTGTCCCGGTGGCTTGGGGTCATGGATGGCAAAATCAACAATCATGCCTTTGGAAACAAAAAACTGGTTGCAGTAGTCCTGCACCATCTGCGGATACAGTTCCTCTGGCACTTCTCTGGGCAGCGCCAGCACAAACCGTCTGGCAAGCTGGGAGTTCCACTGGTTTTCAACGGCTTCTACTGCGTTCCAAAGCTGTTCCCGGTCGGCGTATTTCGGCGGGGCATGGGATGGCAGCATGATTTCCGTGTAGACCACACCTTCCTTTTTCCGGTAGTCTTTGTGCTTCTGGTCATACTCGGAAAACAGATTCTCGCCGCTCTGGTAGGCAGCTCCGGCAACAGCTGACTGCCGTTTACTTCGCTTCGTGATTTTGATTTCAAAATGAGGGTTTGCCACTTCATCATCTCCTTTGGCAAAACAAAAGACCGTCTGCAAAGCTGCAAGCGGTCAGGTCATCGGGTTCTATTCCTGTTGTTCGGAAATTCCTGTCCGGCAGGGATTTTCGGACAGCAGGGGGCAAAGGGGTAGCTGGCTTTAGCCAGCGCAGGGGAAGTGCAGCTTCCACTGGATGATTGGAGCAGAGGATTTATCCTGTGCGGAAATCATCAGCTCCCTGCAAGGGGCTTTCGGCAGAACGCAATGCACCACCTTTAGGCGGTGTATAATTGCGCCCTTGTTAAAACAAGGGGTTCTCGCTGCCGTCCATTGTCAGCGTTTTTCTCCGCTCCTCAATCAGCGTGTCCAACTTCTTTTGGGCGGCTTCACCGTGAAAGAGGAAGGTCAATAGTTCCATCACATCGTCATCGGTCAGCAGAGTAGGCTCACGCAGAAACTTCTCCAGCATCCCGGCACGAGTACAAAGCCGGTGAGTTCTCTCGCTCCGTGTCAGGCGCTTCCTCTCATGCTCCAGCTGCTTCTCTCTGTGCTGGGCGGCAATCAGCTTTTTCTCGGCTGCGGTTTTCTGGCGGTTCAGCTTTTCCAGTTTTTCATTCATGGGATCAGGCTCCTTTCTGAATAATGGGCAAAACAAAAGCGACCAACTTTTTACGGTTGATCGCCTTTGGCTTATACACTATTTATCTGTCGTATCGTGCATCTTTGAATTGACTTTTGTCAACATATAGGTCGAACGCCAAGATAGTCAGTTGAATGTCAACATTCATATCTTGACGATGGTATTTGCAGTGCCATATGTTCGCCTGAGGTTGGGTATAAGAAACAGCACTTGTATCTGCCCAATTTTTAATCTTATCAAGAATGGAATGAAAAGACTTATTTTCCTTATTGAAAACAATTACCGAAACTTTCACATCCCTCCAAGTTGAATAGTTGATGACCTGTTGGATTGCCCCTTGAAAGAGTTGCTCTCCATGCCATATTTTACATTCCCCAATGAATGCCGCCTTATTATCAAACTCGATAAGAATATCTGTCTTACCGATTTTGCGAAATGTTTCTCCTGTAGCAGTTTGATAGTGAGTATTAAGAGTTGCCAACAAATGATCTCGGAGTTCTTCTTCTGTATTGGCATAATAGGTTCGTGCCGTTTTTTCCATTGTAGTTCCGCATAATGAGATGATATTATTGATATTCTCATAATCAGCATCGCTAATATAATGTTCCGGAACAGCCGGTATTACCTTTGGCTTTGACGGTGGCTGACGAACGATGCGTTTAAGTTCTATTGGCTTAGTGTTAGGCGCATTCTTACTAACGGTCAGTGGAATCTGCAAGGCAGCACTGATGTTTGAAAATGAGTCGGCTTTCTTTTTTCGCTTTTCTAACAATCGTAAAGCCGCAGAGTGTAAGTTATCGTTGTATGAAAGTACCTCTGCGTTCACATACTCAATCATCTTTTTATAACTTTCAAACTCATGTTCAAATTGTCTCTGAACATAGTCAGCCATTGCATCTCCTTTTTCTTGAAGTTCCTGCTTGGTATATTCAAATTCGAGAGTAAAACTTCCGCAATTTTCTTCATGTGGAGCTACAAAACTCCGTGTGGAAAACCTTGACATTATAAAAGTACTTGGTCTGACTTCAAATAATTTAGGCTCTCCATCATATGGGATTTTAAATGTTATTCTAACTCCATCTACCTCAAAGTAATCTCTTTCATAAGGAGCACCACGAAAAGGATTTGCTCTTTTAACTTTTGCTTCAGTAAGCCTCCGTTCAATATTCGTTTCAAAAATTGAAATAGGAATCACAGAATACTTCGTAGCAAGGTAGTTAGCCCATTCATCAAAATTACAGGAAACTATTTCAGAATCGCTCATTTTCTCTACTTCCATTTCCATTGCATTATGAAAACCAGCAAAGAAATTGCGTGTATCTGTCGCATTGAAAAACTCTTTACTATATCCCCAGCCTGTTCTATAGCTCATTTTTCACACTCCTTTCTCTAAGTTAATACGACCAACCTTGAGGGTTGATCGCATTTTGCTTATTGTTTATTCTCTTTACAAAACTCAAAATATTTGTTCACTGCTGATCTCAAATTTGCCATGCGATATCTAATGTTTGCATTATCCTTGAAATGAAACTCGGTAGGTGCTTCTTTCTTTGCTCTTTCGTCAGCAACAGAATACTGCATTTTACTTAGTAACCGTTTTCCTTTATCAAAGGCATACTCTATATCCAAATCAATTTGAAAAGCCGTCTCGACAGCCTTACATCTGCTCATGCAATCGCTCGTCGGTTTTTTCTTAATTTTTGTTGACAGCCACTCTTTGAAATCCTCTTTACGCATACTGGCAACCCCCATCAATCTTTCAAAATAGTAATCCAACTTTCATCAAAATTGATTGCTTTAAGAACATCATTTTTCTGCAATGTCGGCGGTTGCTTCACTTGAAACTTTACAGCTTCTTTTGGTACTTCCGTATGAATAGTGAATTGCGAACCATGGGGTTGCCATGTAAAACAAACTCGTTCATTATGGTCTAACCCAATCAAATTACCATTGCTATTTACTTTCCAATGGTAGTCGGTTGTCCTATATCTTGTGGTTTCTTCCTCAAACAATCTGTACGATAGCAAATCGTAGCTTCTTACCAAAACAGCTGTTCTCACTCTGCTATAATGATCGGTTGCAATATTGATTCGCTCATTCCAAATGTTAAGTACAGCTTCTCCTGTTCTTTGGATGTCCTTGTGTGGGTCAGTTATTCCGTATGAATAGTCTGGCGAACATCTTCCACTTATCAATCTAACGCTTGTACTTGTAAATGGGTCTTTCACCTTTACTGTTTTCACTGACCAGCAGTTTTTGTCCAACACAACATCAGCAATACCAACAGGGGAATCCAAATGTGTGCCTTTGATTGCATCTGCAAAAGCATCTCCCCAATCATTTCCAGATACATCTTTTCTGCCTATATAGATCAGATAGACAAGATAACCGCCAATCTTATTGACTAAGTCTTCAGGAAACACATTTAGCGGGTATAGGGTCTGCGTTGTGAGATGTTTGGAATCTCTCAATCTCGGACGATTCTCCATTTTCATTTCCTCCATGCTCATGAAATTTTTTCAATGCAGCAATCATTTCTCTTGCAACAGCCTTAATTACGGGAACTGCTACCGAATTGCCAGTCTGTTTTTTGATTTTTCCATACGGTACTACGATTTTGTAATCATCTGGAAAACCTTGTATTCTCAAAAGTTCACGCTCTGTTGGTCTGCGTTCGTCATTTATCAAAATATAATTTGCAGATGCTCCGGCTCTAAGTGCTGATGAATATGGATGAGGAGTAATTGAGCCAGCCATGTTCTCGTGCGAAATATAAGGTTTGGGATAATTTTTATCTTTCAATCGCTCAATACGAGATTCACGAATTGCATCTCTGACATAATACTTTTTATCCACAGTATCTTCCAAAATATCTGAGAGCGTCTTTCTCTCTGATTCTGGAATAGGGTCTGGGAATGAAAAATCCACATCCTCCAAAAAACCAACAATGATGATTCGTTCTCTTTTCTGCGGCACACCAAAGTCCAAAGCGTTCAGGACTTTTGCGTAAACATGATAACCTAATCTCTCAAGATGTTCCTTAATTATTTTGAATGTATTCCCATTATCATGTGCAGTCAAATTCCTTACATTCTCAAGCATGAAAGCAGGGGGCTGTTTTTCCTTTAATATCCTTTCTATGTCAAAGAAAAGCGTTCCACAAGTTTCATTTGCAAAACCCTCTTTTTTCCCAATGATTGAAAAGGCTTGGCAAGGAAAGCCGCCCAAAAGAATATCAAAATCGGGAATATCTTTCGCATCAATTTTTGTTATATCACCAGACGGATGTTCTCCAAAATTCGCTTCGTATGTTTTGCAGGCATCCTCGTCAAATTCAGATGAAAAAACGCAATGACCGCCAACAGATTCAAATCCCAATCTTATTCCACCGATTCCGGCAAATAGGTCTATGAATCTGAAACTATTCCAGTCCATTTGTTTGCTCCTTTCCGTGAGTAAATAACAGCATGATAAATTATAGCGCTTTTATAGCGCTTTTTCAAGATGGCGGAGCAAATATTCCGTGCGTGTTACTTAATTCTTTACGAATAAGACATATCTAATATCTTATATTTTCCTATGTAATTGCAGCCAGAACATCGGGTGCAGACCCGACATTCTGACCGCAAATCAACCCTTATTGTTACATTACTTGGTCTTGCCACTAAAACCGTTTTGCCGGGCGTACTGGCTGGCTTTCTGCCTGCGTTCCTCGCTGTACAGCGGCTGTAAGCGGATGGACAGCCGGGACTTGTCGATCAGATAGGACACGCCGCCCAGATGCTCCGGCTTTTCCAGCTGGCACAGGTCAGGATACTTTTTGCTGAACGCAGCCAGCCGCTTTTTCAGCCCGGCATTGTAGGTGTAGATTCTGGCAGTGCTTTCTCCCTCGTTGAACAGGATGATGGTTTCTTTCTCAATCTTCGTCAATCTCGTCATTGTCAACCTCCATACTGCCGCCCACGATGCGATTCAAAATAGCCTTGTGCCGGTAATAGGCTTCCATCTCCAGCTTCATATTGTAGAAAAAGCAGCGATACCACTTTTCTACGCCCTCGCTGTCCAGCTTCTCAGCCAGAGCTTCCACGGCTTTCCTTGCGGCAGGATCAGGAATCAGGTGTGCCACCTGATACAGACGATCCACCGTTGATTCACGGTTGGGGCAGCCAAAGACAAACAGGATTTTCTTTTCACCAATGCTCATTTTCATAAAATAGTCCTCCTTGAAGTTGATAAAAATAAAAGCGGCAGATAGTTCCCATAGGAATACCTGTCGCTTTGTGAACGATATGAAATTGTCGGGTCAGGACTTGATAAAATCACGCAGTCCGTAGTTTATATCTACAATTCTTTCAATTAGCCATTCCGCTATCTGGGGGATGATGAAGATTGCAAAGCTGACTGCCAGCATTTTCAATGCTTCCATACCGGTACACACACCGAACAGCAGCCCTGCAAGCGTAATCATAAAGATAATTCCTGCCAGCAGGTCAAACAGAATAGCAGAAAAGGAAGTCAGAAAGATTGCCACCCATTGAATTAGGGTCACAACTGCTACCAGCGGCAACGCCAACAGCTTTAACAGAAACATGGCTATTTCTCCCCATTGACCTGTTCATAGGCTTCGTGCTGAACAATCAGCCCAGCGGAAAAGCCGTATTTGAAGTGGCTTTCGCTTTCTTCACATTGAGCGATTGCTGTCTGCGCCCGAAGTTCCTTCACCAGCTCATAGTCCTCTTTGCTGAGCCGCTGGGACAGCTGCTCCATCAGTTTCTCACAGGCTTTGACCGCCTTGCGGTATACTTCCGATGTAGGG
>ERZ780150.237-NODE-237-length-55514-cov-3.812438_pt1 | contig 55514 bp, 42 predicted proteins | sample MGYA00511019_ERZ780150 | MGnify/ENA primary metagenome ERZ780150 (study PRJEB29588, sample SAMEA2151633) | human gut metagenome | biome: human gut; feature: human-associated habitat; material: faeces | place: Denmark | collected 2008/2010 ...
AGCAGCGATCCAAGGGATACATAGTGGGTCGTCAGGAAGGCGCCGAAGAAAAGCACCACGCCCATGGGGATAAAATAAGGATGAAAGGACAGAATCAGGCCGGCTGTGGCCGCAATCCCCTTACCTCCCTTAAAATGAAGATAAAAGGGAAAGTTATGGCCCAGAATCGCGCCCGCCCCGGCATAAAGCATATACAGATATTTCATGTCGGGATGGCCGGCTGCAAACAAAAGCCTCGCAAGCAATACCGCCAGTATACACTTGAGCACATCGCCGGCAAAAACAATCAGACCGGCTTTGGTGCCCAGCACGCGGAGCGCATTGGTGGTTCCTGCGTTCCCGCTTCCGTAATTCCGGATATCAATGCCATGCATTTTGCCATAGATAAATGAAGTCTGGAACAGGCCGCATACATAGCCAATCAAAAGACATACGATACGTATCATTTTACTTCGACTCCTTCCGTTCCCTGATGATAAACTTCAGGGGGGTGCCTCTGAATCCAAAGGCTTCCCTAATTTTATTTTCTATATAACGAGTATAGGAAAAGTGCATCAGTTCCTTATCGTTCACAAAAATAACAAACGTAGGCGGTTTCACCGCTGCCTGGGTAATATAATAAAGACGCAGTCTCTTGCCCTTGTCCGACGGGGGCTGCTGCATGGCCACCGCCTCTGCCATGATTTCATTCAGAACGCCTGTCGCCACGCGCATGGCATGGTTTTCAATCACCGCATCTATGGTTTCAAAAAGCTTGGGCAGACGCTGTCCTGTCTTTGCGGAGATAAAAAGTATTTCCGCATAAGGCATGTAGGAAAGCGTATTTTTAATCTTTTCCGAGAAACGGTAAATGGTCTTGTCATCCTTCTCAATGGCATCCCATTTGTTGACGGCTATGATCATTCCCTTGCCGCGTTCATGGGCTATCCCGGCGATTTTGGCATCCTGCTCGGTAACGCCCTCCTGGGCATCAATCACAAGAACCACCACATCGGCGCGTTCTACGGCGCTGACCGTACGGACAATCATGTAGCGCTCCAGCTCTTCTTTTATCTTATTTTTACGGCGCAGTCCTGCGGTATCAATAAAAATATATTCTTTTCCGTTATGGACCACCTCCGTATCAATCGCATCCCTCGTGGTTCCGGCGATATCGGAAACGATCACACGGTTCTCTCCGATCAGCCTGTTAATAATAGAAGATTTCCCCACATTGGGCTTTCCTACAATTGCGATTCTCGGCCGGTCGTCTTCCTCCTCAGCCTCCGTCTTTTCCTCAAAATGGCTGATTACCTCGTCCAGCAGATCCCCCAGTCCCATGCGGTTGGCGGCAGAAATCGGATGAGGATCCCCGATTCCCAGATTGTAAAATTCATACACGTCCGGCATGAATTTATCAAAATCATCCACCTTGTTAACCACCAGCACCACCGGCTTATGGGAGCGTCTGAGCATATCCGCCACCTTGGAGTCCGAATCCACGAGGCCCTGCTTCACATCCACCATAAAAAGGATCACGTCCGCGGTATCAATGGCAATCTGCGCCTGCTCCCGCATCTGTGATAAAATAATATCGCTGCTGTCCGGCTCGATACCGCCTGTATCAATCAGGGTAAAAGCCCGGTCCAGCCAGGTTACATCCGCATAAATACGATCTCTTGTAATGCCCGGCGTATCCTTTACAATGGAAATCATCTCTCCCGCCAGCGCGTTAAAGAGGGTGGATTTACCCACATTCGGCCTTCCCACCACCGCAACGATTGATTTTCTGTTTGTATTGCTCATATATTTACCATCCATTCTGCCGCCTGTCATCAGCGGCTTTTCACAGTTTCCTTATAAATGCGTCCACAAAATCATATCCGCTTGATTTTACAATATCTGTCTTCACTTGTAAAGCCCCAGCCAGGTCTTCCACCGTGATATCATCCAGCAGGACGCGCTCCCCGCTCCGTAAAATGTTCTCGGGAAGATACAGGATTTCTCCCAAATCCCTGCCCTTCAGCTGGGCTATGATATCCTGTCCGGTGAGAAGCCCGGTCACGGTAATCCGTTCTCCGAAGAAATCGTTTCTTATGGGGAATACCTGTATTTTCACCTCCGGGAAACGTTCCATCAGCCGGTCCGCCATCCGGCGGATATAAGGATAGGCAATCTGGCCGGTAACGGAGGAATAGGTGCCCTTCAGTATTCTGTTTTCCAGGGCATGCGGCTCCTCCAGCCGGGCGAGCGCATCCTCAAACTCCTCCAGCATCAGCCTTATCATACCCACGCCGTTTTCCAGCTGCAGATATCCGTCATAGCTTTCCTCCCGGGGCAGCTCCTCCCCTGCCAGGATATACCACTCGTCGCTGGCATGGACAAAATGAAGCCCGTATTCGGGGTACAGCTTTTTCTGCCAGCGGTGAATCTGCTCCAGCACCCGCCTGGCATCCTCCCTCGTAAAAGGCTCCAACGGTTCCAGGCCCTCCCGGAATCTGGACAGCCCCACCGGCACAACGGACACACTCTGCAGATGGGGGAGGTACTTTGTCAGATCCCGGATAGAACGTTCCAGCTCCTCTCCGTCATTAAAACCCTTGCAAAGCACTATCTGGCCGTTCATCTGTATGCCGGCCTCATAAAATCTGTCCACCTTTTTCAGCGACTCTCCCGCGAACCGGTTATGAAGCATCCGGCAGCGCAATTCCGGATTGGTCGTCTGGAAGGAAATATTGATAGGGGACAGGTGATACTTGATAATCCTGTCCACATCCTTCTCCGACATGTTGGTGAGGGTCACATAATTTCCCTGCAGAAAAGAAAGCCGGGAATCATCGTCTTTAAAGTACAGCGTTTCCCGCATTCCCTTCGGCATCTGGTCAATAAAACAGAAAATACATTTATTGGTACAGGAGCGGTAATCATCCATCAGACCATTGTCAAAGGTCACTCCCAGATCTTCTTCATAATCCTTGTCTATTTCCAGCAGCCATTCTTCCCCGGAGGGCTTCGCAATCAGCACCTCCACATATTCCTCTTCAATCATATATTGGTAGTCAAAAATATCCTCCACCGTCTCTCCATTGATTTCCAGCAGCCTGTCTCCCGGCTCAATTCCCATTTCCTCAGCGATTCCGCCTTCTTCCACAGCCTGGATCAAATGGCCTTTTTCCTTCATGAATTCTTTCTCCTTTTCCTGCGGGCATCCGTTTTTCTTATTTCGACACAACGTCAGTATCCTGCGCCCTTTCATAACAGTCCGGTTGTCCAAACTATCGTGCCCTTTCCTTATTCTACTAGAATTTTCTTGACGTGTCACTAGCATAATGTTATAAAATAAGTAATGTTGCCAGATCTAAAAAAGAGAAAACGTCTGCCCAGGCAGACAGACAGGAGAACCATATGCCAAACGTACGAGAACTGGAAAACGCCCTTCCGGTAGCGCCTCTTAAGGTGCTTGCCATGGAATCCGCAGAAACCATCGGAAGACGCGTCAACAATTATCTTGTTGAATTCCGGAAAAATATGAAAAATACAAGACACGACGATCCCGCTTTCCAGGGGTATATTGAAAACAGTTATCTTGTGGATGCTTCCAGCCCCCGCTTCGGAAGCGGGGAAGGAAAAGGAATCATCAGGGAATCCGTCCGCGGAAAGGATCTTTTCATCATTGTTGACGTATGTAACCATAGTCTGACCTATTCCATTAACGGTTATACGAACCACAAATCGCCCGATGATAATTACCAGGACCTGAAGCGCATGATAGCCTCCGCCGCAGGAAAGGCGCATCGAATCAATGTGGTTATGCCCTTCCTTTATGAAGGCCGCCAGCACAAGAGGACAAGCAGAGAATCCCTTGACTGTGCATATATGCTCACGGAGCTGGCGAATATGGGCGTGAATAATTTTATCACCTTTGATGCCCATGACCCAAGGGTGCAGAACGCAACCCCGCTCAACGGTTTTGACAATTTTACGCCGCCTTATCAGTTCATGCGGGCGCTGCTGGATACGGAGGATGATCTGATCATCGATCAGGATCATACTATCGTTATCAGCCCCGATGAAGGCGCCCTTGACCGCGCCGTATATTTCGGCAATGTACTCGGCGTCAATACCGGCATGTTCTACAAGCGCCGCGATTATTCCACCATTGTAAACGGCAAGAACCCCATCGTCGCCCATGAATTCCTGGGAGACAGCGTTGACGGAAAGGACGTTATCATTATTGACGATATGATTTCCTCCGGAGAAAGCATGCTGGATACCTCCAGACAGCTGAAGGAAATGAATGCAAAGCGTGTTTTCATCTGCTGTACCTTCGGACTGTTCACCAATGGCCTTGAGGCCTTCGACAAGGCCTATGAAAACTGCTGGTTCGACCGGGTAATCACTACCAACCTCACCTACCAGCCGCCGGAGCTTTACACCAGGCCCTATTATACCGAGGCCGATATGAGCAAGTTCCTGGCATCCATCATTGATTTTATGAATCATGACATTTCCATGTCCCACGTTATGACTCCTACGGAAAAAATCAATGAAATCCTGGCCAGATACAATAACAGGGAAGAATACCATATCTGATCTGCCATATCGGATGGCTTTAAGGAAAAGATATAAGGAAAATTGCTGAAGGCTTAACAGAAAAGAATCGCATAAGAAGCATTACAGAAATGGTTTATAAAAAAATTCCCCGCAGGCCGCGGGGAATTTTTTACTGCTGTTCTTCCAGACAAGGGAAGGTAATTATCACCTTGAACAAATCTCCATCCAGATAAATGTCGAACTTTCCGTTCTGAAGCTCCGTCAGGTTCCTGGCGATGGACAGCCCCAGGCCGCTTCCCTCCGTGCTCCGGGAAACATCCCCGCGGATAAAACGTTCTGTCAGCTCATCCGCGCTGATATTCAGGGACTGTGCTGAAATATTTTTCATGGAAAAAGAGGCCAGCTTCTGTCCGTCGGTTTCTTTCACCGCCAGATCCAGATAAACTCTGGTTCCCTCCAGGGCGTATTTATATACATTTCCGAACAGGTTTTCCACTACGCGCCAGATCCGCCTGCTGTCTGCCTCAATGTAGACCGGTTTTTCCGGCATATTTGCGATTAAATCCAGGCACTTTTCATTCATCTTTTCAGAAAATTCACCCACAGTCTGATTGATCAGTTCTACAAAGTTGAGTCTCTCCATCTGCAGTGAAATGTTGCCGGAGGATATTTTGGAGGCTTCCACCAGATCGTCCGTCAGCTGTTTCAGTCTCTGGGATTTGCTGTCCAGCACCTCAATGTAGCCCTTTATTTTTTCATCCTGGATATTCTCTCTTTTCAGGAGATTGACGAAATTGATAATGGAGGTAAGGGGGGTCTTAATATCATGTGACACATTGGTAATCAGGTCCGCCTTCAGCCTTTCATCCTTCATACTGGTGGCCACAGCCTCCTGAATCCCGTCGCCGATGCTGTTGACCGCTTCCGCCAGCGCCCTGTTTTCCCCATGCATCTTGCTGTCATCTATTTTGAAGCCGAAATCTCCGCTTCCGATAGTCTGCGTACCTTCCACAATTTTCTGCAGATCCTTTCTTTCCATATACAAAAGGACCGCCACAAAAATATCCACGATTCCCGCAAACAGTATTCCCACCGTGCCCAGAATCCCCATAAACAGGTTGAAGGCGGCAATGATAAGGAAGGGAATCAGGATTCTGCTCACAATATGGCTGTTGTCATACAGACGCAGGACAATGCGCTTTAACAGCCTGCCCAGCTGCCACAGCAAAGAATCCCTCCAGAAGGTATGCACCTTCAGACGGCGCACCAGCCCCAGATAGAAGGAGGTGCTGATCCAGTCCAGCAGGAAGGCTGCCGCAACGGCCGCCGTAAGCATGAACGGACTGACGCCTTCCCCTGCGAGCGTATAGGAAAAAGCAATATCATAGGCCGCGCCGCACAGTACGCAGAAGCCTGCAGTCACGGAAGCTGCCAGGACAAGGAAAATCTCGGTAGGAAAATGATCTCCCTTTTTCAGGGCAACCACATAGCCGTCCTCGTTTTCCTCTTCTTTTCTTCCTTCATATACGGTAAGGACGCCCAAAAGCCAAAGGGACAGGATCATTGCCAGCGCGCCAAGGGCCACCGTCTGCCAGTAATAAGGCATAAAGCTGACAAAAGCCGCCCTGGCCTTCGCCAGGCTGTCATTTACTTCATAGGAAGTATCCACGCCGATCCAGACTCTGGAATTTTCTCCGAAGGCATATTCGTAAGAACCCAGTATTTCCCGCATTTCCTCCGTGGTCATCTGGGTATTGGTCTTAATCTCCACCCGATCAGGATTATAATACAGATAACGTCCGTAGGCGCTGAATTCATCCGTTATCTGCTTCTCGCTTTTATTGGTATAGCTCTGGGACAGATTGGTAAAATAACGGATTTCTCCATCCACTACCATTTGATAGCAGTAACGGACATTCGTCTTGTCTTCTCCGTAAAACTTCTTAAAGCTGCTGTATTCCGTAAAATTGTGATAGAGCTGGTTGCAGGCCTCCACCAGATTATTCCGCAGCATCATATATTCTTCCATATCCGAGGCATAATCAGCCAGATCCATTCCCGATGCGGAATAATATCTGGGGACGAGAATATCCAGGGCCAATACATCTTCCGTGTTTACGGTCATTTCTCCCTTTTCCGAGGCTCTTTCCATATAGCTTTCCAGACTGTCCGGAAGCTCCATGATCATCCGCATGCTCAGGGAGTCCGTTCCCTTATCCGCAACCTGTGCGGAATATTTGATGGCCTGCCTGGTAAGCTCTGACTGCAGTGCATAGTCCCCCATGGTAAGATCACTGGGAATTTCCATCTCCGTCTCGCTTTTCCCCAGACCGAAATAAATGGCAAAATCACTTTCCGTTCCATAAACCGTTTCATAACTGAATCCGTAGTTTCCCCATTTAATCAGATCGTCCAGGTAATATTCTGCGGTCACTTCCTCTTCCGATACCATGCTCGTCCTGTTCACATATGCGGTGATATCGATCTGCTTCTTTCCATCATAGACGCCGTCCGTTTCCAGCTGGCTTTTGATGACGGACATTCTGGTAATATCCTGGGCATCCTTACGCAGGATATCATCAAAAACCTCCGAATCCTCAAACATTTCCTTCTGGGCAAAGGGGGAAATAAAGTAGCGGCTCTTTCCATTGGTGCCTTCCACCGTAATGAAGGAGTTGGAAATAATTGCGATTACACTTCCGATCGCCGCCGCCGTCAATACTCTTTTTGCAAACAGGAGCAACGTACGTTTTCCTCTTCCCATCACATTCTTTTTCTTCATAATTCTTCCTCCCGCCCTGCTGTACTTTTCCCGGCCTTTACTGCTTTTCGATTTTATAGCCCACTCCCCATACCACCTTCAGATAACGGGGCTCCTTGGGGTTGATTTCAATTTTTTCACGGATATGCCTGATATGGACGGCCACCGTGTTATCAGCGCCGATAGCCTCTTCCTCCCAGATGCTTTCATATATCTGATCAATGGAAAACACACGGCCCTGGTTCTTCACCAGAAGAAGGAGGATATTATATTCGATGGGGGTCAGCTTAACCGGCTCGTCATCCACCGTCACTTCCTTGGTTTCGTCATTGATCACAAGCCCTCCCGCACGGAAAATTGCATTGTTTTCCGCATTCAGGTTTCCCAGCTGGGTATACCTGCGCAGATGGGACTTCACTCTTGCCACCAGCTCCAGCGGATTGAAGGGCTTGGTCACATAATCATCGGCTCCGATATTCAGGCCCAGGATCTTATCCGCATCCTCGGATTTGGCAGAAAGGATAATAATCGGGATGCTGCTGTATTCCCTGATTTTCAAGGTGGCATGGATGCCGTCCAGCCTGGGCATCATCACATCCATGATAAGCAGGTGCACCTCATTGTTCTTCAGGGCACGGATGGCCTGTTCCCCGTCATATGCCTTTATAACATGGTAGCCCTCCTGAGCCAGGTAAATCTCTATCGCTTCCACAATTTCTCTATCATCGTCGCATACAAGAATATTTGTCATCTTCTGTCGCTCCTTCCGCAGACCGTGCTTTATCATTCCCTGCCGGACAGGCCTGCCTTTTTGCATCAGTATACCACAAACTGCGGCCGACTTGTAGCCTTTTCGGCATGTTACGGCGGCCCCGCCCATGCAATATATGGTAAGAGCCGCCGCGTGTGTGATGCAGATCTGTGATGTTTGTATTTTTATTTAAACATATAGTTATTAATATAGAAAAAGGAACATTATTAATATTTTCTTAAGGTTGGTGGAGAAGCGAATGGAGAGAGGCGGCCGTACGTACCGGGGCGGAAGTTTTCGGGGCTGGGGCGGGGGGCTGTTTCCCATGGTCGGACGCAAAAATGGGGTATTTCTAACCGCAGCGGTTTTCCTGTTGCTGTCAGACGGCGCAAAACTCCTCACTGCGTTCGTCAGACATCGCCATTTTAGGCGGGCAGCCGCAGGGAAAGCGGAGTCTGTAAGAAATATCTCCATTTTCTCGGGACTCACCTGCAAAAATCCCCGCCCCGGCCAGACAGACGGCAGACAGGAGATAAACAGAAGCGCGGCCTCAGGGGACGGACGGGGAGCCTGGGGCTATGATGAAGGGCGTAAAGGATAAGGGCAAAAGATAAGGGCAAAAGATAAGGGCAAAAGATAAGGGCAAAAGATAAGGGGTTAGTTGGTGTAGAAGTGGTGTTTATGAGTTTTAATGGTTGATATGGGATGAGGAGTTTGGTTTGGAAGGGAGTGATAGAGGATGTGCGGGATTTGCGGGTTTGTTAGCCGGGGGGATATTTCTTTGGAGGCTTTGCGGGGGATGAATGATACGATGTATCACCGGGGGCCTAATGATTCCGGGGCGGAGATTTATGTCGGGGGAGATGGGTACCGGGTTGGATTTGCGCAGCGCAGGCTTTCTATCATGGATCTTTCGGAGCTGGGGCATCAGCCTATGCATTCGGAGGCTGCTTTTGGTGTGGCAGGGCAGTGTGTGAGTGTGGTTTTTAATGGTGAGATTTATAATTTCGGTGAATTGAAGAAGGAACTTTCAGACTACCCCTTTAAGTCTAACTGTGATACGGAGGTGATTATCGCAGCTTACCTGAAATGGGGTATTTCCTGTATTGACAGGATGAACGGGATGTTTGCCATCGCTTTGTATGACAGGAGGTCGGAAGAGGTTTTTCTGGTGAGGGACAGGATCGGGAAGAAGCCTTTGTATTATTGGATTGAGGGCGGTAATCTGGTCTTTGGGTCGGAGCTGAAGCCTTTGATGGCTTGTCCGGGATTTCGGAAGGAGATTCGCAGGGATGTGCTTGCCAGGTTTTTGTATCAGCAGTATATCAATGCGCCGGATAGTATTTTTAAGGATGTTTATAAGCTGGAGCCGGGAGGTGTGCTGCGGTTTCATCAGGGCGAAGTGAAGAAGTGGAAATATTGGGATATCGGACGGGTGTATCATAGGATGCAGGAGCGGCCGGTTGAGGATTTTGATGAGGCGAAGAGGGAGCTGAAGGGGCTTTTGAAGAGAGCTGTGGCTTCCAGGATGATCGCGGATGTGCCTTTGGGCAGTTTTTTGAGCGGGGGTTATGATTCTTCTTTGATGACGGCAATTGCTCAGGAGAATTCGGCGGAACCGGTGAAAACCTTTTCCATCGGGTTTGAGGAGGAGCGGTATGATGAGGCGGCGTATGCCAGGCAGGTGGCGGAGTATCTGGGGACGGATCATACGGAGGCTTATATTGATGAGAAGGGGATGTTTGAGCTTGTGGAGAGCATTCCGAAGTATTATGATGAGCCTTTTGCAGACAGTTCGCAGATCCCTACCATGTTGGTCTCGGCGCTTGCCAGAGAGCGGGTGACGGTGGCGTTGTCCGGTGACGGTGGGGATGAGTTTTTCTGCGGATATCAGATGTATGACAGGCTGGCGCAGGCGCAGCGGCTGGACGGGGCGGGAGCATTTGTCCATGGAGTTCTGGGACTGCCGGGGCTTAAGGGGGCGAAGCTGGAGGAAAGGCTTCCGGTGAAGGTGCGCGCTGTGTCTGAGAACCGGGATCCGGAGCTGAAAACGCAGGTGTGTCCGCCGGCTTATCTGAAGACAGCCATGGCCTTTGTCCCGGGAAGCGGGCTGGACTGCAGGTATCCGCAGGAAAGCGGCTATCAGGTAAAGGACTGGCAGATCCGCAGAATGCTTCTTGATATGGATACGTATCTGCCGGGGGATATCCTGTGCAAGGTGGACAGGGCTTCCATGAAGTATTCGCTGGAAGCAAGGTGTCCGATTCTGGATAAGGATGTGATGGAGTATTCCTTCCGGCTGCCTCATTCTTTTAAATATGACGGGAAGGAAAAAAAGCGGATTCTGAAGAGTATCGCTTATGATTATATACCGCGTGAAATGCTGGATCGGAAAAAGAAGGGGTTTTCGGTGCCGTTGGATAAATGGCTGCGGGGACCGCTGCGGGAGAGTCTGGAGACGTATTCCGAAAAGGGATTTCTGGGACGGCAGGGAATTTTTGATGCGGATTATGTGAGCAGGTTTGTTACCAGGTATCTGGAGCAGGGAGACGGGGGACCGGGAAGCGGTTCCAATTATTCCAGGATAGTATGGGCTTTTTATATCTTTCAGCAGTGGTATGCCTGTTATATCAGACAGGCTTAAGGAGTGGTGAAGTTGGGAAAAGGACAGCGTGAGAAAAAGGACAGGAAACAACCGCATATTGCTCTTTTTATCAGCGCGCTCCGTAAGGGCGGTTCGGAACGTGTCCTGGTGAACCTGGCGGAGTATCTGAAGGATAACGGCGTGGAGGTCACTGTGGTGACCCAGTATGAGGGGCAGGGGGAATACTCTCTGTCGCCCGGTATCCGGCGTGTATTCAGCGAGATTACGGAGGAGGAGAAGAGCAGGAGCCGGGTGGTGAACTTTTTCCGGCGGTTTTTCAAGCTGCGGGGTATCTGGAAAGCGGAGCGGCCGGATGTAATTTTGTCCTTTATTGGGAAAAATAATCTGATGGCGCTGCTAACCAGCAGCTTCCTTCGTATTCCGGTAGTGATTTCCGTCCGGGGAGAGCCGAAGGAGGAATATTATTCCGGTGTGCTGCGTTTCTTTGCGAGAACTTATTTTGCCAGGGCGGCGGGAGTGGTTCTTCAGACAAAGGAGGCCATGCAGTTTTTCCCGGAAAGGATCCGGAAGAAAGCGGTGATATTGAAAAATCCGTTGAATCCGTCCTTTGTCAGGGAGCGGTTTGAGGGGGAACGGGAGCGTTGTATCCATGCGGTAGGCCGTATGGATGCCAATAAAAACCATGAAATGATACTGCGGGCGTTTGCTGCGCTGGCGGCGGATTTCCCGGAGGTAAGGCTTGTTATATACGGGAACGGCGAGTGCAGGGAGCCTTTGATAAAGCTTTCAGAGCAGCTGGGGCTTTCGGAACGAATCAGCCTGCCGGGAGCGGTGTCGGATGTGGCGGATAAAATTTACAGAAGCAGCGCTTTCGTGTTGTCCTCTTACAGTGAGGGGATGCCGAATACGCTGATTGAGGCCATGTGTATGGGACTGCCGGTAATTTCCACGGACTGCCCCTGCGGCGGGCCTGCGGAGCTGATTGAGGATGGCGTGAACGGGTATCTGATTCCGCCTGGTGATGGGAAGGCGCTGGAGGAGCGGCTGCGGATTCTTCTTTCCGACAGGGAGAAAGCGGAGAAGATGGGCCGGAATGCGTCGAAGCTGCTGGAGGAGTATCGGCCGGAGCATGTGGACAGGACCTGGATGGATTATCTTCTTTCCTTCCTGCCGCCGGCAAAATGAAGGAAATTGGATAAAACTGCACCGTTGTTAAGGCAGGGCCGGAAAAAGTTTCCGTTACAGAGAAAGATAAGCTGTCCGCCGCCGATGAAAAGGGCGGAAGCGGCAGCTGACAGAAAGCAACAGGTAGTATGAAGAAAAAAGAATGGATTAAGACAATTTGTTTCATAGCAGGGTTTTTCCTGATTCTGATACCGCTGACTTATATTATCCGTACTAATGGTGATATTAAGGATATTTTTGTGGGATTTTATGCGGAGAAGGAAGATACGATTGATGTGGTTATGATCGGATCCAGCCCGGTGTACCCGTATTATGCGGGACCGAAAATCTGGAAGGATACCGGGATTACCTGTTATCCGCTGTCCTCAAACATGCAGCGGCCCAAGGCGGCGGTGCATCTGGTGGAGGAGGCGGAGAAAACGCAGGATCCGGGGCTTTACATTTTTGAACTGCGCATGTACCTGGGGCCGGATGAGCGGCTGACCCAGAATATGGCCTATACCAGGGGAGTGACCGATAATATGAAATACTCCTGGAACAGGATTAAGACGATTAATGCGCTGGTGGATCCGGATGGCTCGGAACCGCGTTACACCTATTATTTTGATATTTTCAAGTATCATTCCAACTGGAAAACCATGGTGCTGCCCAGCCAGATCGTTACCTTCCGGTATGAGTGGCCGGATCCGCTGAAAGGCGCTGTCATCAGGGATGATGTGGGTCCCAGTGAGATTGCGGATTTTTCCTGGGTAACGGAGCGGCAGGCCATACCGGAGGATCAGGAGGAGGTGCTGCGGGAGCTGCTTTCCTGTCTGCAGGAAAAGGGGCTGAATGCGCTTTTCATCGTTTCCCCCAATACCATGACGGAAGAAAAACAGCGCCAGTATAATTATATTGCGGATATCATTGCGCCTACAGGTTACGGGTTCCTGAATCTGAATGATTATTATGAGGAGCTGGGAATTGATTTTGAAACGGATTTTGATGATTACGGCGGCCATACCAATGCCTTCGGCATGGAAAAATGCAGCGCCTTTTTGGGGGAATATCTGAGTACCCACTATGATTTTGAAGATAAACGGGGACGGGAAGGCTATGAAAGCTGGGATAAGGCGGCGGAACTGTGGGAAGAGCAGACAGAGAGCGCAAAGCAGACCATACTTGATAAAATAGCCCGGAAAGAGTTTAAGGTAATTGAGGAAGAAGAGTAATTTTTTGCAACGGTTCAGGACGATGTGCTGTCCCGAACAGATACTATTTGAAGAATTATTCCGCCAGGTCAGCGCATAAAAAGCGCAGACCGTAAGAAAGCAGGTGAGCCTATGTGCGGTATTGCAGGATTTTGCAACTGGAAAACAGACTGGGAGAAAAATATAAGGAAAATGAATGACCGTATGCGCCACAGAGGGCCGGATGCCTCCGGGATCTGGGCCAGTGAAGACGGCAGTGTTGTTTTCGGCCACCAGAGGCTTTCCATTGTGGATCTTTCCGAAAACGGCGCACAGCCCATGCAGTCTCACAGCGGCAGGTTTGAGATCGCTTTTAACGGTGAAATTTATAATTATAAACAGATTGCGAAACGGCTTCTGGATGAAAAAAAGGTTAATTATTTCCGGGGAGGTTCGGATACGGAGGTGCTTCTGGAGGCTATGGAGCATTATGGGGTGAAGGAAGCCATTTCCATGTGCAAGGGGATGTTTGCCATCGCTTTGTATGACAGGAAAGAACGCGTCCTTTATCTTCTCAGGGATCGCATCGGGGAAAAACCCCTGTACTATGGATTTGTCAACGGCAGCTTTGTGTTTGCCTCGGATATCGGTTCCATTGCCGCGCTGGACGGATTCAATAATGGAATCAATAAGGATGTCCTGGATATTTACTTTGTACATGGTTATATACCGGCGCCTTATTCTATTTATGAGGATATCCGGAAGCTGGAGCCGGGCTGCATACTTACGCTGCGTCAGCCCTTTGCAGAGCCGGAGCTTGAGGCTTATTGGTCCGTGAGGGAAGCGGCAAGGAAGGGGCAGGAAAACCTGTTTACCGGCAGCCGGGAAGAAGCAGCACAGGAGCTGGAGCGCCTTCTGAAGAATTCCATACGGGAACAGATGGTGGCGGATGTGCCGGTAGGCGCCTTTTTATCGGCAGGCATTGACAGCAGCACGATTGTGGCGCTGATGCAGTCACTGAACAGCGGAAGGGTGAAAAGCTTTACCATAGGTATGGGAGAAGCAGAGTACAATGAGGCGGAGGCGGCCAAGGAAATAGCGAAAATACTGGGAACCGAGCATACGGAGCTTTATATTACGGAAGAGGATGCCAAGGCTGTCATCCCCAGGCTTGCGTTTATGTTCGGTGAGCCCTTTGCGGATTCCTCCCAGATCCCGACCTATCTGGTGAGTAAAATGACAAGGGAGCATGTAACCGTTTCCTTAAGCGGCGACGGCGGGGATGAGCTGTTCTGCGGCTATACGTCCTATGCCTCGGTGAGCCGTATCTGGAACAAAATGAAAAATATCCCCTATTTCCTGAGGAAGCCCTGCAGCGGCCTGGTACTTCACAGCCCGCTTGCCAGGAAAGAAATCTTCCGTATCAAAGGAAAGCTTTTGGGCGCAAAGGATCCGGCGGATATTTATCTCCAGTCCCGCCTGACAGATCCGTTCACCATGGAAATTGCAAAGCAGCGGGGGAACCTGCCCTATAAATATACTACGATGCCTGAGGGATACCTGAAGGAGGTCAATCACACGATCATGCTGATGGATATGCTCATGTACCATCCGGATGATATTCTGGTGAAGGTGGATCGAACGGCCATGGCTGTTTCGCTGGAAACGAGGGTGCCGATGCTGGACAAGGATGTGGTGGAGTTCGCCTGGAGCCTTCCTGTGGAGTACGAACGCCAGGGAGAGACGGGAAAGCTGGTTCTGCGGGATGTGCTTTATAAGTATGTGCCGAAGGAGCTGATGGACAGGCCGAAAAAAGGATTTTCCATTCCCATTGCCAAATGGCTGAAGGAGCCGTCCCTGCGGGCCTGGGCGGAAACGCTGATTGACCGCAGGACGCTGGAGAGCCAGGGGATGCTGAATCCGGAGGTGGTATGGACCATCTGGAAGGATTTCGTGGAAAACGGTGTGTGGCGCATCCAGATCTGGTATATATTGATGTTCCAGGCATGGATGGCGGAACGCAAGCTGGCTGTCTGAAGGAGGTGGAAGCCTTGCGGAAACTGGAAAAATTCACGCCTTTGCCGATACCGGAGGAGGAACAGACGGATAAAATTTCTGTGATAGTAGCAGTCTATAATATAGAAGCCTATCTGGAAAAATGTGTCCGTTCCCTCAGAAACCAGACCTATCGGAATCTGCAGATCATTCTGGTGGATGACGGCGCTACGGACGGCTGCCCGGCCATCTGTGACAGGCTGGCGGAAGAGGATGGCAGAATTCAGGTCATCCATAAGAAAAACGGCGGCCTCTCAGACGCCAGGAATGCCGGAACCGCTGCTGCGGACGGAGAATATATCGCTTTTGTAGACGGGGACGACTGGATTGAGACGGATATGTATGAGAAGCTGCTTTCCGCTGCCAGACAATTCGATGCGCCCCTGGCGGTATGCAGATACCGGAAGATTTACCGGAACCTGGAGATGGATGCTTCCACCGGTGCGGCTGTGGTTTTTGACGGCCAGGAGGCCCTGGAATCCTTTCTTATGGAGGAGGATGATATCTGCATCCAGAACGCTGCCTGGAACAAGCTGTACCGCAGGGAGCTGATGGGGGAGCTGCGTTTCCCCACGGGAAAGTATTATGAGGATATTGTGTACACCACCATGCTGCTGGCACGTTCCCAAAAAACGGTTTATCTGGATCTGGCGCTTTATAATTATGTGCTGGAGCGGGAGGGCAGTATCATGGGCGAAGGGCTGGGAAGCCGTATTTTTACGGATCAGATCCCTGCCTATGAAGAAAAGGAAGCGTTTTTGCGTTCCATCGGAAGAGAGGATCTGGCGGATGTACACAGGTATTTTTTCTATAAAAGGCTGCTCCTGTACTATATTGCCCTGGGTAAATCCCAAAAGGATATGAAAGAAAAGTACAGGAGAGTCATACGGGAGAGGCTGCTAACGGATCGCGGGGAAATGGACAGGGTATATGCATGCAGGGCGGCTAACCCGAAGGAAAAGAAAAAGATGGAAATTTTCCTGAAAAGCCCGAAGCTGTATCTGGCGGTAATTATGGTGAATGAACGGTTTCTGATTCCGGTGAAGCAGTGGCTTCGCCGGCATTGAAGACAGAAAATGTGCAGGCTTTTTAAGGTCTGTGATAAGATGGTGCAGATGGGAGCAAGTACAGTATGGTAATTGTGCAATTATCAGGAGGGCTGGGCAATCAGATGTTTGAATATGCCCTTTACCTGAGTCTGAAGGCGAAGGGGAAGGTCGTGAAAATAGACGATATCACCTGCTATGAGGGGCCGGGAACGCGGCCGAAGCAGTTGGATGTATTCGGGGTTTCCTATGAGCGGGCCACAAAGCAGGAGCTGACGGAAATGACGGATTCTTCCCTGGATCCCGTCTCACGTATCCGGCGAAAGCTCACCGGGCGTAAGACAAAGGCATACAGGGAAAAGGATATTAATTTTGACCCGCAGGTAATGGAACGTGATCCGGCGCTGCTGGAGGGATGCTTTCAGAGTGAAAGATATTTTCAGGACTGCAGGGAGCAGGTGAGGGAAGCCTACCGTTTCCGTGGGATCGAATCCGGGGCTTATCCGCTTCCGGAGGCTTACCGGAGGCTGGAAAAAGAAATCGCAGACTGCCCATCAGTAAGCGTCCACATCCGCAGAGGCGATTATCTGGAGGAAAGCCACGGAGGGCTCTATACGGGAATCTGTACCGAACAGTATTACCAGGAGGCCTTTGCCCGGATGGAAAAGGAAGTGCCGGGGGCAAAATTTTTCCTGTTCAGCAATGATCCGGAATGGACGAGGGAGCACTTTAAAGGCGAAAACCGGATACTGGTGGAAGGAAGCACGGAGGATACGGGATATCTGGATCTGTACCTGACGAGCAAATGCAAACATAACATCATCGCCAACAGCAGCTTCAGCTGGTGGGGCGCATGGCTGAACGACAACCCGGAGAAAAAAGTGACGGCGCCGGCCAGATGGCTGAACGGCAGGGAATGCCGGGATATTTATACGGAGAGAATGATACGCATATGATGGAGAATATTAAAAAGCTGAGTCGTATTTTAAGCAAGGCACAGAAAAGAAAAGTTGGGATGATAGGCATCCTGATATTGATTGGCGGCGTGCTGGAAACAGTAGGCGTAACCGCAATCCTTCCGCTGATTACCGCGATTATAGATCAGGACCGTATGCTGAAAAACGAGACGGTTCAGCAGGTGTGCAGGTTCTTTGGATTTGAATTAAGCAGGGAGAATTATACCCAGCTGATTTTGCTGCTGCTGTTACTGGTTATTGTGGTCATTGTGGTAAAAAACCTTTTCCTGCTGCTTCTTACCTATGCCCAGGCCAGGTTTGTAAACGGAAACCAGTTCCGCACGGTAAGCTATATGCTGGAGGAGTACCTGAACAGACCCTATGAATTTTACCTGAATGCGGATATTCCTACCGTATTCCGCACGGTGGACAGCGACGTGCCCAAGGTATTTACTATATTGATGGAATATATCCAGCTGGCCAGTGAAGCGGTGGTAGCCGTTTTCCTGTGCGTTACGCTTCTGCTTGTGGACTTCAAAATGACGGTGGTCATGGGCGGCATCCTGGTTGTCATGACTCTGTTAATTATGCGGGTGATGAAGCCGAAGCTCAACACCATGGGATTAAAATCCCAGAGCGTACAGAGCCGGATGGGAAAATGGCGCCTGCAGTCCATTTATGGAATCAAGGATGTGAAAATCCTTCATAAGGAATCCTTTTTTGCCAGGAATTTCAGAAAGTATTCCCAGATTGCAGGGGAAGTAACCAGTAAGTATACGGTTTTGAATAATGTGCCCAGATTGTTGATTGAGACGCTGTGCATGGGCGGCGTTCTGGGGTATCTGGCCGTGTATATCTTAAGGGGAGGCAATCTGACGGAAATGATTCCCCAGATGACCGCATTCGCCTTTGCGGCAACCAGACTGCTTCCCAGCGTAAACCGGATTAACGGCCATGTGACTAATATCGCCTTTTTCCAGCCGTCTCTGGATTATGTGTATGAAAATGTGGATTTCAGCGATTATACTAAGTATGGAGAATACCAGAACAGGGACGATGCCAATGCGGCGCCGGTTCCGGTAAAGGATGCCATCTGCCTGGACAATATTACCTACATTTACCCGAACACTACGAAAAAGATTCTGGATGATGCCTGCATGCGGGTTCCCATCGGTAAATCTGTAGGCGTTATGGGACCTTCCGGCGCCGGAAAAACAACGGCGATTGATATTCTTATGGGTCTGCTTCGGGTGCAGAAAGGAACGATTACATGCGGCGGAGTGAATATTTTTGACAATTATCCCTCCTGGCTGAGCCATATCGGTTATATTCCCCAGACGATCTTCCTGACAGATGATTCTCTGAGGGAAAATATCGCTTTTGGTGTGGATAAGGATCAGATTGACGATGCCAGGGTGTGGAAGGTATTGGAAGAAGCCCAGATGAAGGAATTCGTAGAGCAGATGCCCCAGCAGCTGGAAACAAGCGTTGGCGACCGCGGCGTACGCCTCTCCGGCGGCCAGCGCCAGAGAATCGGTATCGCAAGGGCGCTGTACCATAATCCGGAAATACTTGTTTTTGACGAGGCCACATCGGCGCTGGACAATGATACCGAGTCTGCGATTATGGACGCGATTAACAGCTTCCATGGGCGTAAGACGCTTATCATCATTGCCCACAGATTGCGGACAATAGAGAATTGTGATATTATCTACAATGTGGATAAAGGGAAGATTGTGGAGGCGAAACTGCCGCAGTAATCCACAATTCTGCATATACTGTCTGAAATAGACAGAAGGAAAAAGGTTTATAGATATGATAGGAACCGAATTTTTAAAAGGACAGGGCCTGGGAAACCAGCTGTTCTGTTATGTGACGGCCAGGTGTATTGCCAGGGAACTCGGTGCGGAATTTGGCACAGCAGGACAGGAGCAGCTGGCGGTGAATATCCACAGTAAAAAAGGTATGTATTTCATGGATATGGATCTGGGGATTAATATTACGGATCCTTCCCGGTATCATGCTTACCAGGAAAAGGAAACCCGGCTGTTCCTTGGAAATTCACGGCACGATTTGACCCATGGCTGTTATATTGCAGGAGAGGATGTCTCCCTTCATACACTCCCGGACGATACTCTGATATATGGCAATATGCAGGATGAGGGGTATTTCCTGAAATATATGGATGAAATTAAAAACTGGCTGAAGGTTAAGCCGGAGTACGATTCTCATGAGTTTACCAGGGATAATCTCTGTATAATCAATGTGAGGGGTGGAGAATATACCGGCAGCCCGGAACTCTTTCTGGACAGAAAATACTGGCTGAATGGTATCCGTAACATGAAGAAAATTCGTTCTGACATGGAATTTATTATTGTTACAGATGATGCAGAAGCGGCGAAAAAGGTGCTTCCTGGGATTCCCATATATCATGGCGATTTGGACAGGGACTATGTTATGATAAAGAATGCCAGATACCTGCTCTTGTCCAATTCTACTTTTGCCTGTTTCCCGGCCTTTACTTCGGAAACGGCGCAGTTTATTATTGCACCAAAGTATTGGGCAAGACATAATGTATCAGATGGTTATTGGGCGTCGGAACAGAATATCTACAGCGGGTTTCATTATCAGGACAGGAGAGGCCGGCTTTTTACAGCGTCAGATTGCAGGGAAGAGCTGCAGAAATATAAGAAGCGTTCTGCAAAAATCAAGAATGCAGGAAAGCGGCCGGAAGGGTTACGGCTTTTTTGCGGTAAACTGAACAGCAGACGTATTTATTACAGTTATATGGGTAAGAAAATTTACCGGGCACTGTTAAGGCGTGCCGGGATTAAGCTTCACATATAGAGTTTATTTTTGGCGTAAGCTTATGTAAACAGATAGGAGCAGATATAGAAATGGATAAAAACCCGGTTGATCCTTCTGCGGCAGGCAGAAAAGAACAGAAAAGAAGCTACCGCAATGCCCAGGGCAAGCTGGTCCTCCCGCAGGTTACCCTCTGCGCCATGACCAGCGTTAACGTCAGGGAAACCCTGAAAGCAATGGAATACAGCTGCCGCGGCATTGAGTTTGCCGATGCGGTGATCATTACGGATAAAAAGCCGCGTTTCCTGCCCAAAGGAATCCGGTACAGCCATATTGACCGGCTGGGAAATATCGATGCATTCAATTACAAAACCGTCTATGATATGGGAGACTATATTCATACGGATTTTGCCCTGCTGGTGCACTACGATGGCTTTGTGGTGCATCCGGAAATGTGGCGGGACGAATTCCTGGACTATGATTATATCGGTTCGCCCTGGCCGCTGCCAAAGCCGGGCGATGACACTACCTACCGGGATATTTACGGCAATATCTGCCGCGTGGGCAACAGCGTGGGAATACGCAGCAAGAGGCTGATGGACTATCCGAAAAAGGCCGGTATTCCCTGGGTAGGGGAAAAGGGATATTTTAACGAGGACGGCTTTATCTGCTGTAAAATCCGCCATCTTCTTGAGGCGGAGGGAATGCGGATTGCGCCGCTTGAGGTGGCGAAATACTTCGGGCACGAAAATATGATTCCCGAAATTGAAGGGATCACTCCCTTTGTTTTTCATAAATGGTATGGAACCAATGCGGGTTATCCTGATTTCAGGAAAAAGCATACGGTTATGAACTCCTTAAGAAGGCTGCATGGCAGGCTGAAGGGAGGAAATTAAAATGGTATATGACTGTTTCCAGTTTTTTAATGAACTGGATATTCTGAAGCTGCGGCTTCATATTATGAACCCGGTGGTGGACAGGTTTGTCATCAGCGAGGCCACGGAAACCTTTTCCGGGAACCCAAAGCCGCTGTATTATGAGGAAAACAAGGAAATGTTCGCGGAGTTTGCGGACAAAATCATTCATGTGGTGGTGGATGATACGCCGCCGGGTTATACCCATGACAGGGATACCTTCCAGAAAAATGCGGTGGGCAGGGGACTGAAGGACTGTACGGATGAGGATATTATCATTTTCAGTGATCTGGACGAAATCCCAAATCCGGAGAAAATCAAGGAAATCCTGCAGAATTTTGACAGGACGAAAATCTATCATTTTGCCCAGAGGCTGTTCTATTGTTATCTGAACATGGAAGAGGTGTCCGGCAATCTGCTTTCCTATGCGGGAGAATTCCCGGAAGCGGAACGATCCAAAGATGGGATTCCCGGCAGAAAAAAATGGATTGGCTCCAAGTTGTGCAGCTATTCGCTTTTAAAGGAGCAGAAGCTCCAGCTGGGCGAGCTGCGTTTCCCGGAAAGAAAGGCCTGTGGCATCCGCGTGGAGGACGGCGGCTGGCATTTTGGCTATATGGGCGGCCACGGGGAAAAGGATGTAAAAAAACGTGTGGCGGAAAAGGTTCGCAGCGCGGCGCATCAGGAATATAACAAAGCGGAGGTCCTTTCCGATGTGGCGGACAGGATTAAGGATGGAAAGGACATTTTCGGCAGAAATGCGTCCTTTGTCCAGGTTGAGATAGACGAAACCTTTCCGGAATATCTACGTGAGAATCAGGAGGAGTATTCCTTTCTGATTCTGAAGGAAGAACCGCCGGTAAAAAAGGGGCTGCGCCACATGCTTGGCGGAATACGCAGGTTTATTTTCAGGACAGGCCATTTGGCGAAACGTGTTTTGCGGAAAATCAAGGGTTGAAAAAATACGGAACGGGAGGAAGGACGATGGACATACCTAAAGTTTCCATATGCATCCCTGCTTATAATAATGCGGCAGAGGTAAAAAGGCTTCTGGAATCCATCCGTATGCAGACCTTCCGGGACCTGGAAATCATACTGACGGATGATTCCACCAATGAGGAGATTGCGGAGCTGGTTAAAAGCTCCGGATGGGAAGATATCCGCTATATCCATAATGAAAAACCTTTGGGCCACATTTTCAACTGGAATAAAAGCCTGTCGGAAGCGCAGGGGGAGTATATAAAAATCATGTTCAGCGATGACTGGTTTACCGCTCCCGACAGCCTGGAAAAGATGGTTTCCCTGCTGGATCGGTCACCGGAGGCTTCTTTGGCATTCTGCGGAACGATGCAGGTGATGTTGCCGGAGGATGAGCAGGCTGTACAGGGCGACTCGGCAGACGGCAGCGGGCAGCCAGGGAAAAAGGCTTATGCCAGGGCGGCGGAGGATTGGTACACGGACAGGCTGGCGGAGGATTACCGGAACCTGTTTCTGGGTAATGAAATCGGCGCTCCCAGCGCGACCCTTTACCGGGCCTGCGGGGCTATGTTTGATGAGAAAAGCAACTGGGCATCCGATATGTTTCTGTATTTTGAAATACTCAGCAGGAATCCTCGTTTCGTCTGTACGCAGGAGCCTCTGATTTCCATCGGGATCCATGAGGCGCAGTATACCGGGATGTTTGAAGAGAAGGATTTGCGTAAATTTAATGATACGCTTTATATGTATGAAAAATATCAGCTCAGGGAAAGCCAGGCCTGCAGGGAATATATGTTAAGGCAGATACTGAAATTCAGACAGGGCTGGGAAACTGCTGGACAGTGCGGGATTTCCCGCGGTGAATATTTGAAACAGGGGATATCCTGGTTCTGGGAAAATACGGTGCTGGGATATTGGAATGGGGCGATGCATAAGCTGGGGATGAAATAAAAAGTTGTAAACAGAAATTGATAAGAAAATTAGACTGGGAAGAAAAAATTTCGGCCTTCCTGGGTTGAATACGTGTTGTACACGCTGGTGAGGTAAAGATGAAAGAAGGCAACAGAAGCTCTAAGCTAATTCAAGTCGGTCAGTTTTGCTTCTACTTGGGATTGCTTATAGAATTATTAATAGTGATAATTGATAAAAGTAATTATATTAATCCGATAGAGGGGCAGCTGTTTAGAATTACTTTTTTATTATTTGCATTAAAAGTTTGTTTTACACGGTATTCGTTTAGAGAGTGGTTATGGATTATTTTCTTCCTCATAATCGCTGGCGCTTGTTATTTTTCATCAGGGCGTGATGAGGCGGTAAGAGCGGTAATTTTCTGTGCATCCTTTAAAGGCATTAGTTTACAGCGGGTCATGAAAACAACTTTTTTTGTTACACTTTCAGGGTGTTTGTTGTTGGTACTTTTGTCTGTAACAGGGATATTCGGAAATACCTATATTATTGATGATGGAGACAGAGGTATTCGATATTGCTTTGGATTAGGCCATCCAAACGCGTTTTATTGTATGCTTTGGATAATAGTTACTTTAGGAATTTATCTTTATTGGAATAAAATGAAAATATGGAGTTATGCTTTACTTCTGGGAATGGGTATTGCATTATTTATTCCTACAGATTCCAGGACCGGTTTTCTGTTTTTAATATTTACATTAGCAGTTTCTATAGTTCTTACTTACTTTCCTAGAATCCGGGAATGCAGGCTGATATATTTCCTTGGAATTGCTGCTTTTTTGCTTTGCGTAGTATTATCTGTATGGATAGCATGCTATGAACGTTACGAAGGTCCCTTTTATCCATTTGACCGCTTTTTTACCGGACGTATAACAAGTATGAATAATTGGGTAGATGGCGGAGGAATACTGAGCAACTGGCGCCTTTTCTCACGGCCGGAAAATATCAAGTATTTCGATATGGGCTATGTGCGCCTGTTCTATTGGTATGGAATCATCCCCGGCGCGCTTTATGTGCTTCTGTACGCAATGCTGATGTGGCAGTGCTATAAAAAGAAGAATTATATGGGCTTCATGATGGTGCTCAGCTTTGCGTTGTACACCATGCTGGAAGCGCATTTTATTTCCGTATATCTGGGCAGAAACTATGCCCTGTTTCTGTTGGGGGCTTACTGGAGTAATATGCTCTGCTTCCGGAAGCCGCCTGCAGAGGGGATGCAGGATATACAGGAGGAATACTGGTGGCAGAGCTGGCGTTTTCTGGGACGGAAAGAAACGTCCGGGGAACCGGGCTGTTAAAAAGAAGCGTGAGAGGTATAGGGAATGAGGTTGGTAATTGACTGCTTCAAGCTGGTAAAGGGAAAAGGAAAAAGTATTGGTATTTACAACCTGGCGCAGAATCTGGCCCAGCATCTGACTGAGACGAACCGGAACGGAGAGCGCTGCGAGGAAATCATTGTGCTGGGGAACGAATATAACCGGAAGGATTTTGATATACCCGGCATCCGTTTCGTTCAGATGAAAGGAAACCCGCTGAACAAGCTGACCTGTATCATATGGGAGCTTTTTATCGTTCCATTTCAGGCGCGTAAATATAAGGCAGACAGAATCCTTTTTCCCAGGGGATACCGTCCGCTGTTTTACAGGGGAAAGGATACGGTTATTATCCACGATCTGATCCCCTTCTTTTATGATAAATATTTTCCCGGCGTATTAAACCGGGTGGAAAATGTCTATATTATGAGCCGGCTGAAGGCTTCTATGAAGCATGCGGATCGGATTATAACGATTTCTGAATTTTCACGCAGAGAGATTGATGCCATGTGTCCGGGCAGCGGGAAAAGGGTCAGGGTTATTTACAATGGGTTGAATGAAGTAAAATGTTCCCGGGATAAATGTGCCCTGATTCCGGAGGAACCTTATATTTATGCAGCCGCCTCAGGGCTTCCTCACAAAAATGCGGCGGGGGTGCTGAAAACCTATGATGCCTATTATCATCAGACACAGCATCCTGCCAGGCTGATAGTGGTGGGAATCCCCAATACAGAGGGCTATGAGATCAGCAGTGAGGCGGCGTCCCATGTGATCTGCTATAAATATATTGAACGTTCAGAGGATATGCACAGCCTTTTGGCCGGTGCAAGGGTTTTCCTGTTCCTTTCCCTGATAGAGGGATTTGGATTCCCTCCGCTGGAGGCCATGCAGCTGGGGGTGCCGGTAGTCTGCTCCGACAGGACGGCATTGGCTGAGGTGGTGGGAGATGCCGGCCTTCTCACAGATCCGGATAACTATGAGCAGAGCGTAAAATACCTGAACCGGGTTCTGACGGAGGAAGAACTCAGACAGCAGCTGATAAGAAAAGGTTATGAGAATGTGAAGCGGTTCGGCTGGGACAGCCGCATTACGGCATACTGGGAGGAACTGACCAGGTGAAGGCTAAAATTTCGGTGATCATACCTGTTTATAATGCCTCCGGGCTTCTGCCCGACTGCCTGCAGAGCATTGCTTTGCAGACCTGGACTGATCTGGAGGTGCTGCTGGTAGACGACGGATCCACGGATGACAGCGCCGGCATCTGCCGAAGCTTTTGTGAAAAGGACAGCCGCTTCCGGCTGCTCCAGAAAGAAAACGGCGGCGTATCCTCTGCAAGAAACCTGGGGCTGGAAGAGGCCTCCGGTGACTATATTGCCTTTGTGGATGCGGATGACTGGCTGTGCCCGGGAATGCTGGAGCATCAGGTGGAATGCCTGGAAAAAGACGGCAGCGATATGGCTATGTGCGGCTTTCAGGAGGCAGGGGAAGCGGAACGGAGGCAGTTTCGCAGGGACTGTGGGACAGGAAAGAGTACACAGCTTCTGAGGAGACAGGATAAAAAGCTCTCAGATAAAAAGCCTCCGGATAAAGAAAATGCGGATAAGGAAAGACCAGACGGAGAAGCGGCGGGTATGGAAGAAACATATCCGGAGCATATCTCCATGCCGGTGGAAGCCTATGTGGCAGAATATCTTCTGGCCGGAAATACCCGATGCTGGAGTATCCTTTTTCGAAAAGAAATACTTCAGGAGGCGCGTTTTCAGGAAGGGCTGACAATCGGGGAGGATTTGCTGTTCCTCATAGACCTGCTCCCTGCATTGAAGAAGGTTTCCCTGATAAAGACAAGGGAATACTGTTACTATATCAATGATGATGGCGCCATGTTTTCAGGATTTAAGCCTGCATACATGGATCAGATAACCTGCTGGCAGCAGGCCCGGGAAAAAATAAAGCTTTTGTATCCGGATTATACGGCAAAAGCGGATATCAGCCTTTTTCAGGCAGCGCTTCTTACGGCCGGAAAGCTGGCACTGCTCCCGGCAGAGGAAAGAAGGGCGATGGCAGATTATACAGAAGTATGCCGTAAAGCTGCCAGAGAAGCAGCCCGGGACCGGATGGTAAGAAGAGGACTTCCGGCGGGATATAAGCTGAAGGGGCTTTTGTTTCTTTTAGCACCGTCCTTGTATCTGGGGCTGTACCACCATTGGAAAGGGCGCGGTAAGCCGGATTTTTATCAAAACAGGAAGGTGAGACTCCGTTGAAAAAAGATAAAATTGTTCTGTATATGCACGCAGGAAGCGGAAATCATGGATGCGAAGCAATTGCCAATACCGTATGCAAAATGCTGCCCAAGCCTGCAATCATCGTAACCAACAGCGCTGCGGAGGATGAAAGGTATTCTCTGAAGGGTTTATGTACGCTGATTGAGGAAAAGAAAATCAGGGAAAATTTTTTCATTCATGTATATTATTATCTGAAGGAACGTTATTTTCATGATCCGGAGGCTGCGCTGCGCTATCGGTTCGGAGAGGTGTGCGGCAGGAACCTGCGGGCGCTGAATATCTCCATCGGCGGCGATAATTATTGCTATGATCTTCTTTTAAAGGATTTAAAGCTGGCCAATCAGATGTTTAACAGGCAGGGGGCGAAAACCGTCCTGCTTGGCTGTTCCATAGAACCGGAGCTGCTGGCTGAGCCGGATATTATCGACGATATGCGGCGCTACAGTAGCATCATAGCACGGGAGTCCATTACCTGGCAGGCATTGCAGGATGCAGGGCTGAAGGACAATACCTACCTTGTACCAGATCCTGCATTTCTTCTTGAAACAATAAAAAAGCCTTTGCCGGAGAATTTTACGGAGGGCGGCATGGTAGGGCTGAATGTGAGTCCGCTGGTGGTGGAAAATGAAGCGGTGCCGGGGATTACCATGGAAAATTATAGGGCGCTAATCCGGCATATTCTCGATACCACGCAGATGAATGTGGCGCTGATTCCCCATGTGGTCTGGAAAAACAATGATGACAGAACGGTTTTAAAACGACTGTATGAAGACTTTAAGGAAACCGGACGAATAGTTCTCATTGAGGACTGCGGCTGCGAGGAACTGAAAGGCTATATCGCCAGGTGCCGTTTTTTTATAGGAGCCAGAACCCATGCCACGATAGCGGCCTATTCATCGCTGGTTCCCACCCTGGTGGTAGGGTACTCGGTAAAAGCCAGGGGAATTGCCAAGGATCTGTTCGGCACCTGGGAGGATTATGTGCTTCCGGTGCAGAGCCTGCGTCAGGAGGGGGAACTGATTGAGGGCTTCGAATGGCTTAAAAACCAGGAACAGTTTGTAAAAACACGGTTGGAAAAGGTCATGCCGGCTTATCTGGAACGTGCCAGGCAAATGGGAAAAATACTGGGAAAACTGGCAGAATGAGGGGAGTGACTGTATGGAGCGGTTACAGGAACTGATACAAAGAACGGAAACAATCCAGAAGGTAAATGCGCTACAGCAAAATGTGGCGAAGCAGCTGTTCACCTATCCGATATTGGGGAAAAAAGAAAAGACCAAGCGGCGTATCAGAAAATATCTGTTTTTTCAGCAGATACCGCCCGTGGATCGGTTTTACTGGCCCAATGCGCTGCTTGCCAGAGGGCTGTCGGAAATTTGCAGAGGTACCTCAGACAATGTGAGTATTAATACGTTGGAGAGATACTTTAACAGGTGGATAAAGCAGGAAATGCCGATATACTATGTGGATAACATAACGAACGGCATTCCCTTACTTGATTTGTATGAAAGAACTGGTAATGAAAAATACATGACAGGCGCCCAGCGCCTTGCAGCCTATCTGCTGAAGTATCCGGCGGATTCCAGGGGGAATCTTCCTTACAGGCTGAGGGATGGAAGCCATATTTATGCCGATGGTATCGGCATGGTCTGCCCTTTTTTATGCCGCTATGGCATCCTGACAGAGGATACGACGGCGGTTAAGCTGAGCGTCGTTCAGATGGTGCACTTCCTGGAGGGCGGAATGGACGAGGCATCGGGACTGCCATACCACGGCTTTGACAGCGATACCGGTGTAAAATACGGTATTATCGGCTGGGGCAGGGCCGTAGGCTGGCTGATGTCAGGAATCTCTGAGAGTCTGGCCTATCTTCCGGAAAAAACACCGCAGTTTAGTTTCCTGCGGGACCATTTTCAAAAGCTGTCCGCTATTGTGGTGGGTTTTCAGAAGGAAGACGGAAGCTTCCCCTGGCAGCTGCAGGCACAGGATGGCCCCAGTGATTCCTCCGTCACGGCCATGATTGCCTGTGCGTTGCTGCGGGGGATGCAGTTTGAAAATCTGGACGGTCACTATGAAGAGAATGTGCTGCGTGCAGGCGAATATTTGCTCGCACATATGAAAAACGGCAGGGGGGAGCAGTGTTCGGCGGAGTGTGACGGCTTCAGCCAGTATCCTCAAAGATACGGAAGCTATCCCTGGGCGGACGGGCCTGCGCTGCGGTTGTTTGGGATGATGGAGGAAGTGTAGATGGGAAAGCCGCGTCTTATATTGTATGATACCTGCAACTACAGGGATTATCCCGTAGGCGGACAGGTGACAAGCATAAAAAATTTTCTCAGATTCCTTTCACAGGAATATCCGGAGCATACAGGAGAGGTTCTTCTTGTAGGGGTGTCATGTGATGCCAGCGAAGTTGGTAAGGTTAAAAGAATATCCACCGGTGGAGGCGAATACTCTTTTCTGGCTGTGACTCAGGCATCAGCTGATTTGAGCAAGGTAAAAAAATCCCTTCGTCTGGAATATGTAAAGGGACTGTGGAAATATCGGAAGCTGATAGGGTTAACCAGGGAGGACTGCAATTATATCCATACCCCGGAGGCCTTCGGCGCGGTACGCTTTCTCCGTCCCGGCGCCATCTGCTATGTTTTTTCCCATGGAACCTATCTGGATATGTGGCAGCGGGTACGTTTTTTTAAAAAGGCGCCTTTTATACGCAAAGCTTTTCAGGGTTTTCTGGTCCATGTGATAAAGAAGAGCACGGCTATCTTTGTTTTGGAACAGGAAACACTGGAGAATTACAGCGTTTACAATAAACATACGGTACATGTGGGAAATTCTATTGTGGTGCATCCTTATGAAGAAAGAAAACTGCATGAGTATAAAATACACTTTTTATATGCGGGTAGGCTCTCGGCCGTTAAAAACGTGGGGCCTATGATTGAAGCGGTTAAAAGCTATGGCAGAAGCTGCGATTTTACGATACTGGGTGACGGTGAAGAGCGTAAGCAGCTGGAAACGCTGGCAGACGGAAACGAGAGGATTCATTTTGCCGGTGCCGTATCGCCGGATGAAGTACAGGAAACGATGAAGGCCGCCGATATGCTTGTTATGAATTCAACGTTTGAAGGGATTCCCATGATTATCCTGGAAGCCATAAGCCGGGGACTGCCGGTGATTACCACGGATGTCGGCGGGATTAAGGAAGTACTGACTTACGGAAAGGATTCTGAGGTTACGGATGGAAGCGTGGAGAGCATTCATTCCGCAATGGACAAAATCGTGGCGGATTATGAACGTTATGCGAAGGCAGCCTATGAAAAATCCCTTCAGTTTGATTACCGGAAGGTAAACAGGAAGGTTTTTGATGTAATTAATGAAAGTCTGCAGTGGTGATTCAGGAAGTTTGCAAATTCGGGAAGCCTGGGATGCAGGTGATGCGGCCATTATGCCATGAGGGGATATCATGATACAGGACAAAAAGGATTTAAAAGAATATCTTGCATACGAGAGGGCGTTGTATTTCGGGGGAGAAAACAGTTCCTGGCTGCAGGCATGGCTTCTGCGTTCCAAATTCTACAGGATTTGGCAGTATCTGTGGACATTAAGGCATGCGGAGTATCATAAAAACAGGAATATGCTCTGGGATAAGGTTGCATTTGTCTGGTACCACCGCAGGAAATATGTGTTGGGGAACCGGCTGGGCTTTGAAATCCCGGAAAATTGTTTTGAAAAAGGTCTGCTGATTTATCATATTGCCCCAATTGTAGTGAACGAGGACGCCAGGATAGGGGAGAACTGCCATATTACAGGAAATTTCTGTGTGGGAAATACCGGCGCTGGAACAAAAAGCCCTGTGCTTGGCAAAAACGTGACTGCGGGATGGGGATGTTCGGTTATTGGGGATATCAGGATTGCAGATGGAGTTACGATTGGTGCCGGGAGCGTGGTTACACGGTCTATAAACCAGAATGGAGCAACTGTAGCCGGGGTACCGGGGAGGGTGCTGCATTTAAAGGAGTAGTATTGGGTTAGATGCTATAATACAGGAAGAGGCATAAATATATTGGGCTAACAAAATAATTGTCAGAAATAAACATAAAATATTGGAAAGAATCTGACAATATATAGGAAATATATAATTTTGCTGTTTAATAAGGCGAGTTATTTACGAATAAAAGAAAATATTGTATTTTTTGTAAATATAATTAGGATATGTATGTTTTGCTGAAAATTATTAGAAATAAAAAGTGTATTAAGATTTAAAAAGGCTTTACCAACAATAAGCTGAATTCATTATAAAACACATATTAAAGACAATAAGATTAAAAGTTTCAATTTTAAATACAGTCATATTAAAGTAAAAATTGTAATTATTAGAAAATAAAACAATATTTTTGTATAATTGTGACAAATTAATTTTAAAATTAAATTAACATATACAAATTTGTTATTCTGTCTGTTATCCCAGGTTGGAGTGGAAAGTACAATGAAGCAAAAGCTAATAAGCGTGATTGTTCCGGTTTATAATGCAGAGAACTATCTTGAACGCTGTCTTAACAGTATAGTTAATCAAACATACAGTAATCTTGAGATTATTCTTGTGGACGATGGTTCCAGAGATAGAGGACCTCAAATATGTGATTCTTATGCGGCTGGAGACAAAAGAATCCGTGTAATTCACAAACAAAACGGCGGCCTGATGTCGGCCTGGATGGCAGGGGTTAATGTGTCTGCCGGGGATTATCTGAGCTTTATTGACAGTGATGACTGGGTAGAAACCAATATGATGGAGGAGATGCTTAAGGAGGCAGCGGGCATTCCGGGAGAAGTTATCTGTGGAAACTTCGTGATCGAGAAAGACGGACATTCAACCAGCCATTTTCATGAGCTATCGCCGGGTATATATGAAGGTGCTCTGCTGGAGAATTCAATTAAAAGAAATTTATTGGGAAATGAGCGGCGTACCATATCAATGTCACGGTGCATGAAGCTTTTTTCCCGGGAATTGATTGTGGATAATATGATTTACTGTAATCCCGGCATTAAAATGGGAGAAGATGTAAACATTGTTCTTCCGGCGCTATTGGACAGCAGGAGGTTGGTAATATTAAAGGAAGCGCTGCATTACCACTATTTTTATAACGATTCTTCTATGGTACACAAATATGATGCGGGAATGTACGATGGAATATGCCTTCTGATAGACGCGATTAAAGAAATATTCAGCTCTAAGAGTATTACAGACTGGCAGGAACAATGGGAGAAGGAAAGCCTGTTCCTGCTTATGCTGGCTGTTAAAAATGAACTGCGCGGCGGCAAAAAGGGATTCAGAGACAGAACGAATAAAATTTGTAAAGCTGAACATGTGAAAACAATAGCTGATAAGTATAATATTCGTCCGGAGGATACTGTAAATAAACTTCTTATCTGGGTAATGAGAAGGCCCTCTGTTTTCCGTTGTGGAGCAGGAAAGATTATCTTTGAATTGTATGACAGGATTAATGGTTAACAGAAAATGTGCGAATATACTGACTCTAATAATAATTGCCCGAAAAGCGGGAATATTTTTGAAATTTTGTATGGGATTGTATATTTTCAGAACTATATTATGATATCTTGAAAATTGTGCTACAAAATATAATTTTTTTTTGAAATAGTATTATTAGTCAGAAATAAATGTATATTGTTGAAAAATTGTGGATTAATATCAGAATCTATATAATTCACAATTAATAGAACAGTAAAAATATTAAAATGCGAAAATTGTTAGTATATTTGCAAACAGTCAGAATATTCTGAACATATATGCTTTTATATACTATTTTGTGCAGGAAGGATTGAATGAAGTAGATGATAGTAATACGAGTTATGGGCGGTTTGGGAAACCAGATGCAGCAGTATGCTTTATATGAAAAGTTTAAGGCTTTAGGAAAGGAAACACGGCTTGATACATCATGGTTTGACAATGCTTCTATGCAGGAAAATGTACTAGCCAGACGCAGCCTGGAGCTGAGGCTTTTTGATAATCTCACTTATGAAGCCTGCACTCCCCAGGAGAGAGAGGCTCTTTTGGGAAAAGAAGGGTTTTTTAATAAATTGGAACGAAAACTGTTTCCTTCCAAAAACAAGCATTTTTATGAAAGTGAAATGTTTCATCCGGAAATTTTCAAATTTGACGATGTATATCTTGAGGGACATTGGGCCTGCGAAAAATATTATCATGATATTATGCCGCTTCTGCAGAGTAAAATAATATTTCCTATAACCGATAATATTCAGAATAATATGTTGAAAAATAAAATGAAGTCAGAAAATTCAGTCAGTATCCATATCCGACGCGGAGATTACCTGGACCCTGAAAATGCAGCCATGTTTGGAGGAATCTGTACAGACAGCTATTACAAGTCGGCGGAGGGATATATACGTAACAGAGTAACGAATCCTCATTTTTATTTATTTTCCGATGATCCGGCCTATCTGCGTGAGCATTATAAGGGTGAGGAATATACCGTTGTTGATTGGAATCACGGCGCTGACAGCTTTTATGACATGGAATTAATGAGTTGCTGCAAGCATAATATCTGTGCCAACAGCACTTTCAGCTTCTGGGGGGCAAGGCTTAACAGGACAGAGAAAAAAATTGTAATACGACCGGCAAAGCATAAAAACAGCCAGCAGGCTGAGCCGGTACTAATGCATGAATTGTGGGAAAACTGGGTTATAATTGATGAAGAAGGCAGAACTGTCTGAAAATAATAATTGAAAATTTTTTAGATGTAAATAATTTATTCTTGCAAACAAAAAAGTAAAAAAAGTTAATTTATGTTTCTGACTATGGAAAGAGAAAAGATGAAATTGAATATATGTAAGAATTCAAAGGTTAAAAATTTAGTTAATACTGGATATATACAAATATTTATTATTAATTTTTTGATTGCAATGCTCAGTTTTATAGGGGTGATTTTTAAGGGAAATGGTATCTTTACATTATGCAATGATTTTAACGAACAGCAGATCCCCTTTCATATGTTGGCTAATAATGCATTGAAGAACGGGGGATTTCTTTGGAATTGGAGTATTGATTTGGGTTCCAGTTTCGTTGGTGCATTAGGTTTTTATGTATTGGGGAGTCCATTTGCTTGGATATCATTTTTATTTCCGGCTAAATTATATCCTTATATTACTGGCTGGCTATATATGATGAAATATGCGATGGCGGGTATGCTGGCTTATGGATATATCAAAAGGTTTACCAGCAAAAAGTATGCAGCACTTGGTTCAGTTCTTTATGCCTTTTCGGGTTTTCAATCAATTAATCTTCTATTTCATCATTTTCATGATGCCGTGGCTTTTTTTCCATTGTTGCTGATTGGATATGAAAAATTGGCGAGAGAAGGAAAAAAGGGAACATTTGCGTTAGGGGTATGTATTAATGCCTTTGTAAATTATTACTTTTTTATACAGGAAGTAGTATTTCTTTTTCTTTACTTTTTGTACCGAGAGGGAATGAGATTTTGGAAAAAAAGAAAACTGATAGGAAGATGTATTATTGAAGGAATTATGGGAATTGGGATGTCCAGTGTTTTGTTTATTCCTTCAGTTCTTTTTACCTTGCAAAATCCTAGAATATCCAGACTATTACCGAAAGAGTATTGGTTTTACAAAGGAAATAGAGATTTTTTACAAATAGTTCGTACCCTACTATTCCCTGGTGAATTAATGTGCTCACAGTCCTGTATTAAGGAATTTGATTGGACTTCTTGGTCATCTTATCTTCCGATGGTAGGAATTATATTAGTTATATGCTATATTCTTATTAATAGAAGAAGCTGGTTAGCAAGACTTCTCGTTTTCAGTATCGTAGCTACAGGTATTCCAATTATCAACAGTGCATTTGGATTGTTTTCTGATACTAATTATCATAGATGGTTATATATGCTGATATTAATGATGAGTCTTGCATCAGCAATTGTTTTGGAACGAAGAATAAAATATCCAATTAAGCTTATATCCTTATTATTATTATTTTTTATGATATTTATTTTTATTGGTTCATATTGGTGGTCAGCTAATAAATTTGAATTAATATTACAACCAGATGTCTTTTTTACTTGGTCAATAATTGGCATTTTAGGCGTTTTTTTAACTTTATTCTTTAATTTATTTGTAAAGGGAGAAAAAATATACTTTATTTGTATGGGTGTAAGTATTGTGATATTTAGCATATTTACAACGGGGCATACCGCACAGTTATACCATCAGATATCTAATCAATCTTCACAGGAATATTATGATCGAATTCAGATATTTCAGCATGTTAAATTGCCAGATACTCGTTATCGCATTATAAGCAGTGATAATACATTGGTGATGACAGCACAATTACCTGGAACGGGTTCTTTTACTTCAATGGTAAATGGTTCAATTTATGAATTTTATGAGGCGTTAGGGACTTCAAGACCTATATTTACGCCAGAAGGTCCGGAAGGTACATTGGAATTGGTAGCAGGAAAATATTATTTGTCAGAAAAAGAAGATGATAAAAATAAGTGCGTTCAAAAAATAGATAATGGGGAGTTAACTTATTATTTATATGAAAACGAACTGGCTGTACCAATAGGATGTACATATCATACATATATGACTTATAGTGTTTATGAGCAAATACCTAAAGATTTGAAGGCGTTAGCTATGCTTAAATGTTTAATAATTCCAGATGATAAAGAAGAAGAGGTATCTGGTTTATTAAATAAGTATGATCGAGAAAGAGATGGAGAACTTAGATTAGAAGATAAACGGATTTTAGTAACTGAGAGGTGTGAAGAGGCTTCAAGTGAACTTAATAGAAAATATAATGGTTTTAAATCAACAATAATTACTGAAGGCAGTAAATATGCTTTTTTCAGCGTCCCTTATGATCAGGGATTCAGTGCTTATGTAAATGGAAATAAAGTTAAAATCATAGAAACTAATGGAATGATGGCTATACCGGTTGAAAAAGGGAAAAATGAAATAATTTTTATTTATACAAACTATGATTTATTGTTGGGGGTTGTTTTTTCAGTAATCTTTATTTGTTTATGGATATACTATAGAAAAAATGTTGTTAATGCCAAAATAATGGAGGAATAAAAAGTGATAAAACGAATAAAGAAATTTTTTATTAGTTTAATTTCTGATTCAGAAAAGCAGCCATTGTCAGTAGTTTCCCTGATAGTTTTTGTTGTTAGTTTATTGCCTTTGCTTTATATGTGTAAATATGTACATGCTTCAGGGGATGATTATGGTTATGGAGCATGGACACATGCAGCTTGGCTTGATACTCATTCTTTAATAGAAGTCTTTAAAGCGGCATGTCGTACTGTAGAGCATTACTATATAGGTTGGCAAGGAACCTGGTCTTCTGTTTTTCTTTTTACACTACAGCCAGAGGTGTTTTCACCAAATTCCTATTGGATTGTTCCTATTATTATGATAGGATTGACTATAAGTGGAACATCTTTATTGGTACACTATCTACTGGTTAATAAACTTGGTTTTTCAAAAAAAGTTTTTACTACGATAGATTGTTGTTTACTGTTTTCGATGTTGCAGTTTATTCCAAAAACTAAGTCTGCAATTTTCTGGTTTAATGGGACGGCTCATTATATTATTCCTTACTTTTGCGCAGTAATTTCTATTTATTGTTTTTTTAAATTTATAGATACGTATAAATTTAGATATTGGCTTATAGCATTGATTTGTATGTTTATGTTAGGGGGAGCAAGTTATCTGGCCGCATTATTAGCGCCGATTATTTTAATTTATTTACTTATAATATATGGGAAAAAGAGAAGAATTTCTTTATTTCTATTAATTCCGTTGGGAGTAGAAGCAATAGGACTTTTAATTAGTATGAAAGCTCCAGGTAATGCAATTCGTGGTGGTGATGAAATCAGGCCCACTATTGGAAAAGTAGTAGAGACGATAGGACAATCATTTTATGAAGGAATAATAACAATAGAGCAGTATATAGCAGAGCGTCCTGTCATTTTTATTGTATTTTTATTTGTTGCAGCAATTACATGGGAGGCATTACTAAGAAGAGAGAGTAATTTTAAATTTAGTAAGCCTATTATATTTGTAGTCTTAATGTTCTGTACTTATTGCGCAATGTTTGCTCCAGGAATTTATGCAGGAACAGAGGTCTCAGGGGGTGTGCCCAATACTATTTTTCAGGTATTTCTATTAACTGCTTTCGGAGGGATAATATATACGCTTGGCTGGCTATATAATTATCTATTTAAAAGAAACAGTTTAAGAATGAAAATTCCATTTTATTTGGATAGGCGTAAATTTAGAACAAATTGTTTAATGCCAATACTCGTATTATGTTTTATTTTGGTAGTAATTTGCAGGAGTTATATTCGTGATTCAACTATGTTTCAGTGTCTCGATTATGTATTAAGCGGACAAGCAGATGATTATAAAGCACAGATGGATGAAAGACTTTCAATTTTGTTGGATGATTCAAAGAAAGATGTTGAATTGCCTCAAATTAACCAGGAACAGGGACCATTAATGCATATGGAAGTTTTGGAGAATCCAAATGCATGGACAAACCAAGTTGCCTGTCAGTTTTTTAGAAAAGACAGAATTGTAGGAATTGAGAGGAAATAATGAAAACACGTAATTCAAATCTGGAGTTGCTACGTATTCTTGCTATAATTATGATATTGTTTATACATGCTTTTGGTTTGATTGCTGGTATGGGTTATACTGATTTCGGCAGAGAAATAACTGTTTTAGCTAATTGTATATGCAATATAGGAGTTAGTTGTTTTATTTTAATTTCGGGATATTTTGGCATAAGATTTGATTGGGATAAAATAATAAAAATGGATATAATGGTTATTTTTTATTCTTTATTTATGACGGTTTTAGGAGTGCTTTTTTTCCCGGAAACTTTATCGGACGGAGTACTGGAATTGTTTATAAAATCCTGTATTCCAGTTATATCAAGGAAATATTGGTTTTATAGCTGTTATGTTTGCCTGGTATTGATGAGTCCATTTTTGAATAAAGCTATTGAAAAGGCGGATAAGAAAGATTTTCGACGAATTCTCTGTGTAATGCTATTTTTGTTTAGTGTATTGCCTACCTTTTTTTATTTTGAAATTACATTAGACAATGGAAAAGGGCTAATTAATATGATTACATTGTATCTTCTTGGAAGGTGGATACGGCTCTATGCAGATTTTAGGATAAATAAAAAAAGGGGAATAATGGTTTTTGCGATATTAGTGGGAATTAATTATTTATCCCATCATTTTCCAATACGATTGGGGGGGATTGTTCACACATTAACATTGGATAATAGCATAACTAATATTCTAATGGCCATTTTGCTTTTTTATCTCTTTAAGGATTTAAGAATAAAATCTTATATTGTTAATTTTGTTGCTAGTACTATTTTTGCCGTATTTATTATGAATACATTTGTAATGCAGTTAGTACATATATATATTATTAAATTTGACATGGATAAAATCCATTCTAATTGGATGCCCCTGTGGATTATGGCAGATGTATTTGTAACCTTTATTGTTTGCTTTATTATAGAAGTTTTAAGGAAAAAGATTTTGGGTAAATTAGAAGCTCTTATAGTCAAAGAAGTTAGTATAGTTCGAAAAAAAATAAAGACTATATGCAACGTAGATAGAGTAGAACAAATAAAGAAACTATTTGAGTTAAAGAATATATGATAATGGTATATTTAAATGTTAAAAATATAAGAAGCAGTTTATTCAATGGTATTGATTGAATAAACTGCTCCTTTAATTTAATAATAAACTGAATTTCCGGAAACTTGACCAGGAGTTCCGTATTTTAAACAGCTGGATACGGCTTTGGCGTACAGTTCACGTCCGGCTGCTGTTAAATGAATGCCATCTTCAAGATAATCATCAGCAGTATAAATATTAATTCCCATAGTAGTATAAGCATCAATATATAAAGTGTTTTGCGTCTCAGCAACATTTCGGCAAACATTTGCATAAAGAGTAAGAGAACCTGCTCCAAAATCTTTCATATTACTGTCCGTATACATAACGCCGTCTTTAAAGAACTGGCAATAAGTAGGAGAAATAAGTAAAATTTGTGCATTAGGATAATTGCTCCTTAATCGATCAATAGCAAATCTTAATGCACCTCCATAACCGTGGGCATCCCATGAAGCACCGCCTTCAACATTAAGAGGGGCAGCTGAGAAATAATCATTTAATCCATAAGATATAATAAAGTAATCGGTTTTTGAAAAATCAACATTTCTGATTACGCCCCCGGCTACATAACCTTCCAGAAAGATTTCAGGATCAACATTTCCTATTGCTACATTTATCATACCAGATAAAGAGGTTGAATCCCAGTTTTCATAATCATCAGGAGATTCACCTTCTTTCAGTGTGGCTCTTGTACCTCCGATTGCACAATTATATACGTCAGCATTCATATATTGGGAAAGAAGATAAGCAATTCCGGTTTCATCTCTTGCGCTATCCCAGATACTGTCACCGAATACAACGATTTGTTTTCTTTCATTATCTGATTCGGGTAAAGCGGTATCTGTCTCTTCCGTTTCATTAGCAGCTTCTTCTGTAATAACTGTTTCTGGCACAGAAGTTTCTGCTGGCACGGAAGAAGGAGTATACTGTGCCAGTTCTTCTTTAAGATTTTCAATTTCCTCTTCAAGTTGCTGAATAGTTTTCTCATATTCCTCTGGTGTTTTAGCACTGTCGGAAGAACTGGTTGAAGTTTGGCATCCACTTAAGATAAAAGTGAAAGTTAAAATAATTAAAAAAAATACTGAATAAATTTTTTTGTGTTTCATAGTACCTCGCATTCTGACACAATATAACTGCCATTTATTTATTATCTAACAACTTTAGTATAGAGCATAGTTGTCTATAGAACAAGGATTTTCATAAAATCTTAAGGTAAATTAAACTTATTGACTATTAATGCCAATTATTGATTTTTTTTGATAATATCGAGCCATGGATTTATTTTTCCAATCGCCCGGATCTTCTGCAATATCACTATAGTATAGTAAGTAAGGATGCACAGTAAAAAGCTTTATGGAAAGGTCATCTTTTAATGAAGCATGCAGTAGTTCGGTCCTTTCAGATGCTTCTTTTCCGTAAGCGGCTGCTTCCCCTGAAATAAGTGAACTGACAGCAGATGGTGTTGTAAAATAATTTGGATTAACCTTTATATATAAAATTGCAATAAAAGCTGTCAAACAAAACAGGCCAAGAAAGTAAAATTTTATTTCCCGTTGTTCGAGACAACTTTCAGATAAAGTCTGAAGCTGTGGTATATGATTATATAACCAGCCTAGAAAATAGAACATATTTCCGATAACGAGCAACAGAAAATCAAGAAAAATGATGTTGAAGATTCTTCCGCCTCCGGCTTCTCCTGTTGCAAAAAGACTTGGAGTGAACATGGAAGAAATTAGGCAATATGAATAAATTAGTACAAGAAGCGGAGCGCGGAATGAAAAACGCTTTCCAGCTGTTTTTACAATTTCCCATATAAAAGGGATGAGAAAAAGTAGGAATATAAGATAAGTCCAGTCGAACCAGGTATTGGTAATATATTCTGTGGAATAGTAAAAAGATAATAAAATTGATTTTATTATTCCTGGACGAATCATCATTTCTTCCTGTCTTACAGAATTTCCAGGGGCCAAAGTGTTCAGTAGGAAAGCAAGTATGAAAAATAAAAAAGGTACGGTTAAAACATAAAAATTACGTTTGTTTTTATGGTATAATAGTAAAAGGAGGGCAGTCAGAAACAAAATAAGGACAGTAAGGCCTGTTATATAATTACTTCCGCCAACAAGGAAGGCTATAACGCAGGCAAGGAAAAATGTATATTTTTTTGGAACGGGATTTATTAATATTTGGAGTAATAATCCAATTAAAAAAAGTGCTGCACAGTGGGGAAGCATATAATGGGTTGCTCCGTTGTACCAAAAAAAGCCCTGTGTTTTATCAATCATACATTGAACTGCAAAAAAAAGATAAATCATGGATATACTAATATAAATTGGCGTACGTACTTCAAGTATTTTTCGTAAAACAATATTAAAGAAAAACAATGTTGATATACTCATCGCGCCAATCATAATCCAGGGAACGAGGCTATAGCCGGCCTCTCCCCAAATCGCCGGCTGCAGTGCCATAACAAAAATACTCGAAAACGTACCCTGCCATCCCCACCAGCGTTCAATAGTAGTGTTCCATGCACCTTTGAGGACCTGAATGATGGAATGGGAGTTTTCCCACGCAATGTGGCTGTATGCGCTGAATCCAAAATCATCGGCACAGGGATAATTATATTTCGATAAAAGCATAAGAGGAACTAAAGAGGCTAGAAAAAGGAGAATAAAAAGGACAGCTATTTTAAATTCAGTATTCTTGGCTTTCATAAAATTAAATTCCTTTACTATATTTTCTAATAGATTAATATACCATAAATCTGGTATAAAATCTATGAAAAACATGGGAAAGAGAGCTTAGAAAATGCAAGGTTATAGGGAATTAGTTGAAGAGTGAGGCAGTTTATGGTAATATACCACTATTGATTCATTAGCTTTTCCATTGGAAAGAAGAGAATAAATGGGACGAATAAAATATGCGGCCAGGAATATCCTGTTTGGTTATTTGAGCAATATTATTACCGGAGTAATGGGAATTGCCCTACAGAAGATATTTATTATTAAACTGGGAGAAACCCTGCTTGGAGTAAACAGTACTTATAGCAGTGTTTTATCTGTTCTTTCGCTTGCTGAATTAGGTATTGGGACAGCAATTAATTTCAGCTTGTATGCGCCGGTAGCACGGGGAGATAAGGAGAAGATTAAGTCCTATATGCAGTTTTATAAAAAAGCATACAGGATGATTGCATTTGTGGTGGCCGTAGTTGGGGTGGCATTGGTACCATTCCTTAAATATATTATTAAGGATCCGGTAGGAATTGATAGTCAGCAGGATTTGATAAATTTTTATCTTATTTTCCTTTTTAATACGGTAAGTTCATATTTTGTGGCTTATAAATACAGTTTACCAAATGCAGAACAGAAAAATTATATACAGTCAAATATTTTGACAATAACTAAAATTATTACTGTATTAATTCAGATTATAATTTTATTGACTACATCCAATTTTTATTTGTATCTTTTATCAGCTGCTATAATCGAGTTGGTACAAAAGATTTTTGCTAATGCCTACCTTAATTATAAGTATCCGTTTCTAAAAGAGAAGAATGTCAGAAAGCTGACAAAAGAAGAAACCGATGACATTAAAAGGAAAACAGGAGCGCTGGTTTGCCATAAAGTGGGAGATGCCGCCAGACTGCAGACTGATACCATAATTATATCCAGTTTTATAAATGTGACGATGTCAGGTTTTGTAGATAATTATAATAAGGTAATTAATCTGGTTGCTAATTTTGTAAATGTTATATTTAATTCAGTAATATCAAGTTTTGGAAACTTGATTGCAACAGAATCTAAGGAAAAGCAATATGATATGTTCCTGGTATATCGTTTTTTTGCATCATGGATTTATGGCTTTTCTGCGGTGGGTTTTTTTATGCTGTTAACTCCATTGATAACTTTCATTTTTGGGGCTAGATTTGCATTGTCCAGTGTGGTAATAGGGACAATTCTTATAGATTATTATTTTAAGGGGGAAAGAGTAGTTCTTTCCAATTATAAAACTGCGGCAGGGGTATTTGAGCAGGACAAATTTCTTCCGCTGGTACAAGGTGCGGTGAATTTGATTCTGTCTGTATTACTGGTACGAAAAATTGGGTTGGTGGGTATTTATATTGGTACAATAGTATCAGGGCTGATTGCTAATATTATAAGACCGGCAATCATTTATCGGGTATGCTTTGAGCGGCGGGTAAACAGATATTTTTATGATGCATTCCGATATATAGGGGTTTCTGTGCTGGCACTATTAATATGTATGTTGGCTGGAAAGTATATTTTGTCCACGGTAACTCTTTTAAGTATGTTTTGTATGGCAGTATTGGTAACGGTCATATATAATGGGATTTTTCTGCTATTTTTCGGTAAAAGCCGGGAGTTCAGGTATCTGTATAAAATATTCAGAAAAAGACTGCGGTGATTTTAGACTGAAATTAATGACATAGATAGGAGTTAAATGCAGATGGCTGAAGAATTAAAATATTTCAGTATTTTAGGTACGGATATCAATATAATTAATATGGATAAGACTGTGGCTTATATGCGGGAACACCTGGAGGACCTTAAGGGCCACTATGTGTGCGTGTCGAATGTTCATACCACGGTAACTGCCTATAGAGACCCAGAATACAGAGAAGTGCAGAATAAGGCAGCACTAAATATTCCGGATGGAAAGCCACTGTCAATTGTTCAGAGACGTGCGGGTATGCCGGATGTAGGACGTGTTCCTGGCCCTGATTTAATGCCTGAGATTTTCAGATTATCTGAAAAAGAGGGGTATAGTCATTATTTTTATGGAAGTAAGCCAGAAACACTTGAAGCTCTTAAGAAAAAACTTATAGAGCAATATCCTTATCTGAAAATTGCCGGGATGTATTCTCCTCCTTTTCGGCCTGTGACAGAGGAAGAGGACAAAGCAATTATTCAGAATATCAATGAAGCAAAACCGGATTTTATATGGGTTGGTTTGGGGGCGCCCAAGCAGGAAAAATGGATGGCGGCACATGATGGAAAGGTAAGCGGCGTTATGATAGGTGTAGGGGCAGGCTTTGACTTCCATGCTGGAACAATAAAAAGGGCACCGGTATGGATGCAGGAATGGTGCATGGAATGGCTGTTTAGGATTGGTCAGGATCCGAAAAGACTGCTGCCAAGATATCTGGATACAAATTTTTCTTTTGTTATTGATTTATTTAAAGAAGGATTGAAAGGAAAAGGGAATATTGATTCCATCAATAAAAAGCGATATGGGGAAAAAACATCTACAGGGGATGAAATATGTGTAAAGAAGCCTGGGCAGGTGCCGGCAGGTAAAAATGGCAGACCGTTAAAGGTTGCAATGATTGGCCATAAACGTATTCCTTCAAGAGAAGGAGGTGTGGAGATTGTTGTGGATGAACTGTCTACCAGAATGGTAGATTTAGGATGCCAGGTGGATGCTTATAATAGGTATGGAAAGCATACAGCAGGGAAAAAATTTGATCAGAGAAGGGGTAAATATTACCATGGAATTCGTCTGATTACGATTCCTACTCCTAAAAGCAGTGCTTTGAATGCAATTGTATATTCGTTTTTGGCTACAATCAGGGCTTTGTTCGGGGGCTATGATGTTATTCACTATCATGCGGAAGGACCATGTACTATGTTGCGGATACCCAAGTTTTTCGGAATTCATGTGGTTGCTACGATACATGGACTGGACTGGCAACGTTCCAAATGGGGGAATTTCGCCTCCAGAGTCCTAAAATTCGGAGAACGGACAGCGGCCCTGAATGCAGATGAAGTTATTGTTCTTTCCAAAAATATGCAGGATTATTTTAAAAAGGTTTACGATACAGACACTCATTATATTCCAAATGGAATATGCAGGCCTGAGTTAAAGAAAGCAGAACTGATTAAAAAACAGTATGGATTGGAAAAAGACGGATATATTTTATTTTTGGCAAGAATTGTTCCGGAGAAAGGGCTTCATTATTTAATAGAGGCTTTTCAGCAACTTAATACGGACAAGAAGTTGGTTATTGCAGGAGGAAGCAGCCACAGTCATGAGTATATGGACAAAATACGCAAAATGGCAAGTGAGGACAATAGGATTATTATGACTGATTTTGTTCATGGCCAGTGCCTGGAGGAATTGTACTCTAATGCGTATTTGTTTGTGCTGCCCAGTGATGTAGAAGGGATGGCGCTGAGTTTATTGGAGGCCATGAGCTATGGAAATTGTTGTGTGGTCAGTGATATTGAAGAAAATATGGAAGTAGTTGGCAGGAATGCAGTACCATTCCATAAAAGTGATGTGTCTGATTTGAAAAACAGACTGGAGGAATTGCTGCTGAACCCAAGGCAGGTAAAGGCATATCAGGAAACTAGCCAGGAGTATATCTGTAATAAATATAACTGGGATTATGTGGTGAATGAGACATTGAAATTATATCAGACTCCTGCGCGGTAATACCGGATAGTTGATATAAGGTGAAAGGCAGAAATAGATGAAGATTTTGCTGGTTAACAAATTTTTATATCCTAATGGCGGTTCGGAAACTTATGTTTTCGAAGTGGGCAGACAACTGGAAAAAATGGGGAATGAAGTACAGTATTTTGGTATGGAGCATGAAGGAAGCATTGTAGGGAACCATGCAGAAAGCTATACCTCTAATATGGACTTCCATTCTGGAAAGCTTGCAAAACTCCTTTATCCGTTTAAGATAATCTATTCAGTAGAGGCAAGGAGGAAAATAAGAGAGGTTCTGGAGGATTTTGAACCTGATGTGGTACATTTGAATAATTTTAATTTTCAGCTTACTCCTTCAATAATTTATGAAATAAAAAAATTCGAAAAGCGGAAAAAAAAGCACATTAGATTAATATTTACAGCACATGATTATCAGATAGTTTGCCCAAATCATATGATGAGAATTCCGTCTAAAAAAGAGAATTGTGAACGTTGCCTTAGAGGTGATTATAGAAATTGTTTAAAGTATAATTGCATTCATAACTCGAAAGTTAAAAGTATAATAGGAAGTTTGGAAGGGTGGTTTTATAGAATACTGCGTGTCTATCGCCATTTGGATTGTATTATTTGTCCATCTTATTTTATAGAAAAGAAGTTGATAATTAATCCGCTGTTAGTTGGGAAAACGATTGTTATGCATAATTTTGTGAATGCTGTTAAAGAAACAGAAACGGGAAAAAAAGAATTTGTACTTTACTTCGGGCGTTTTTCAGAAGAAAAAGGAATTGGAACGCTTTTGAGTGTCTGTGCGAAGTTACCTGATATACCCTTTGTTTTCGCTGGGAGCGGACCTCTGGAGCAGAAGGTAAATGAGGAGGGCAATGTTTTAAATGTTGGTTTTAAGAGTGGGGACGCTCTTTCTAGATTGATTTCTGAGGCTAAGTTTAGTGTTTACCCGTCAGAATGGTATGAAAATTGTCCGTTTTCTGTAATGGAATCTATTACGTATAATACTCCTGTTATAGGTGCTGATATTGGTGGAATACCAGAGTTGATAGAACAAGGAGTTACCGGAGATTTATTTTCCAGTGGAAATATAGATGACTTGTATGAAAAGATACGTCAACTTTGGAATGATAAGAGTCGTTTATCAGAATATACTAAGAATTGCCAGATGAAAAGATTTGATGATGTCGAAGAGTATTGTGAAAAATTGTTATTGTTATATGAAGGAAAATAAAAAGGAATTAAAAATAATCATGAAAAAAGTACATTTTCTGAATATTAGATTTGGTGTTATGCTTTGCTGCATAAAAGATAATTGAAAAATTAAAGAGAAGGTATGACATAAAGTAAGGTTTATTGGTGTACATCATTTGGAATATTATATGTTTGAGGTAGCTTATATTGAAAAATGAAAAATGTGAAATCGTTGATTATATTCCAAAAATAATTCATTATAGTTGGTTTGGCGGTAAAGATAAGACTAATTTTATAAAAAAGTGTATTTCTACCTGGCAAAAATATATGCCAGATTATGAAATTATTGAGTGGAATGAAGAAAACTTTGATTTGAAAAATCATCGTTTTGCAAAAGAGGCATATGAGGCAGGAAAATATGCGTTTGTTAGTGATTATGTTAGGGTATATGTTATATATCACTATGGAGGTATATATTTCGATACTGATATAGAGGTCAGGTGTAATTTTTCTGATAAGCTTAATAATGCCAGATTTGTTATTGCTTTTGAACGACCTGAATCTTTGATGACAGGTTTTTTTGCGGCAGAGAAAGAAAATTTGGCTGTGAAGGAAATCCTTGATTATTACGATCATATTAGTTTTTACAATGAAGATGGAACAATGAAATTAACACCTAATCCAATTATTTTTGCCCAAGAGACGGCTAAATTTGGTTTGATATTTAATGGAGAGTATCAAGAATTAGGAAATGGTATGCGAATATATCCCAATGAAGTGTTTGGTGGGTATAATGTATATGATATGATTTATACTATTACAGATAAAACTATGCTGGTACATCATTATACCGCTTCATGGAGAACTGTACGGGAAGAGATACCGGTAAAAATAAAAAAAATGTTGCTTAAATTATTCGGAGTAAAGTTTTTCCGTTTTATGAGAAAAATAAAGCATTTACTTTTAGGAGATTCTAATAAATGAATATAAAAGTTCTAATAATTAGGCCTTTTCCTGATGTACTTGATGTAAATACTTATAATGTACAGGAAATAGGTCTTGCAAAAGCTTTAGCATTCAAGGGATTAGATTGCGGGATTATTTTATATAATGGCAAAAATACAAATAGAATTGAAACATACAAATTTGACAGGGATGGAAGTTATTATTCTTTTAAAATTTATTGGTTGAAAGGAATAAGTTTTTTTAAAAATGGTTTTATGCCTTCTGCTTTTGAAATTATAGAGAAGTACGATGTAATTCAAGTACATGAATATGACCAAATATTTAGTTGGATGATCTACAGTAAGCTTAAAAAACCAACAGTTATTTACCATGGTCCATATTATCATGAATATGCAAAAGGCTATAATTTAAAATGCAGAGTTTTTGACACACTTTTTTTTCGCTTTGGGAATTATAAACATGTTGTGGCACTGACAAAAAGTGAATTGGCAGCGGATTTTTTGAGAGGTAAAGGGTTCTGTAAGGTAAATGCTGTAGGGGTAGGAGTTGATAGTGATAAGTTCCTTTTGGAGACGGGAGAAAAATTAGAATGTCCTTTAATGGAAGACAGAACTAAGTTTAGGATACTTTATGTTGGTAAGATTGAAAAACGCAGAAACATTTCTTTTTTACTTGAACTTTTTGAAAAATTACAGGAAAGCGTAGAAAATTTACAGTTAATTATTGTGGGAAATGGTGAAAAGGAATATGTGAGCGCTTTTCTTGAGCGTATACAAAGATGGCTTGAGGAGGGAAAAATTATTTATTTTCCAAAAGCAACTCAAAAAGAGCTGGCAATGATATATCAGCGTGTAAATCTGTTCGCATTTACTAGTAATTATGAAATTTTTGGAATGGTTCTTCTTGAAGCAATGTATTTTGGACTGCCGGTAATAAGTAGTATGAATGGAGGAGCCAGCGTATTAATTCAAAATGAAGTAAACGGATATATAATGCAAGATTTTGATATTTCGTTATGGAAAAATAAAATAATAGAATTAATGGAGAATAAAGAACACGCAATTTTAATAGGCGAAAGAGCAAAAAAAACAATTTTAAATGGATTCCTGTGGGATAAACTGTCAAATAAATTTATCGCAGCGTATGAAGATGCTATCAAAGAATATCAAGGTTTAAATGGGATTATTAATAATGAATAAAAAAGTTTTTATACAAAAGTTATTATTCTTCAAAACAATAATACCGGATGTTTTATATAGAATAAGTAACAATACAAAGGATATTGATGCAGATTTATCCAGATATCTGGAGGATATACCTTATAAAAAAGTAGGAAAAGAGGCTTTAAATTATTGTTTGCTGTTTGAGAAGCCTTTTAGGAATATTTTTTATTATCGAACGAAAGAATATCATGTATTGAGGGCAATATGTAGATTATTTCTTAAACCAGTAATGACCATTGAGATAATCGGGGGAGAGATACACGGGGGATTAAGGATTGATCATAATTATTGTGTGATAAGGCCTGATAAAGCAGGAAGCAATCTTACAATACGAAATGGTGTAACAATTGGAAAAGGCAAGGACTTGTATGCAAGAGGTCAAATACAACCTATTTTAGGAAACAATGTTGATATATATGCCAATGCAGTAATCTTTGGTGGCATAAAAATAGGTAATAATGTGAAAATAGGTGCAGGGGCTGTGGTGAATAAGGATATTCCTGATAATTGTACAGTGATAGGTAATCCCCTACGTATAATTACGTACAAAGATAAAGGGAATATAGGAGTATAAAGATGAGAGTAGTCCATATGGATTCTGGGTTAGGAAATCAGATGCTGGATTATGCGGAATATATAGCCATATGCCAGGAAAATCCAGAGGAAGAATGTTATCTGGAAAATTTGATTTATGAACTGCCACAAAAGGATGGTATGTTCTCTATTTGGAATGGGTACGAACTGGAGCGGATTTTTGGAATTAATCCTCCCAATGTAAAGCAATTATTTGATGAGGAAGCCTGGAAACGGATTCTTAAACAAGTTGAAAAAAGTGAGTTTTGGAAAGAAAATTGGAATTATGCGCCATATATTACACAGGCATTGGAGAATGAAGGGATTGCCTTAACGAATTTAAGAAAATCAACTAAAATAGATAATCAAAAGGAAAGAACAGTAAAGGAACATATAAGAGGGACTTTAACCTGCTTTTTTCATACAAGGATAGGATATCATACGAAGAGGCATATGCGTAAACTTTTAGCGTCTAAGTTAATTGCGGATGCAAACAGAGCGTATGATGTTTTCCGAAAGTATCCATCTGATGTTTATATTGGTCATTCATTTGCATTCAAATATAAAGGATTTGGAATAGAAAAAATTGATGAGAAAATTAGAGCGGCATTTACATTTCCGGAGATAAATGACGAGCGTAATCAAAAAATGCTGGAATTTATTCATGGGTGCAATGCGGTTTCCATACATGCACGCAGAAGTGATTTATTGTTTTTAAATGGATATTGTTATAAATATGGTTTTTTTAAACGTTCTGTAAAATATATTAAACGTCACGTGGAAAATCCTGTGTTTATTTTTTTTACTGATGAGAATAGTGTGGGATGGTGTGAAAAAAATGAGAAGGTATTTGGCTTGAATTTTAAGAAAGATAAAGTTTATTTTGTGGATTGGAATAAGGGAAAGGAAAGCTTTCGGGATATGCAACTAATGGCGGAATGTAGCCACAATATATTTACTGAGAGTACATTTGGCTTTTGGGGCGCTTATCTAAATCGAAATCCTGATAAAATAACCTGTGCTCCGGATCCATTGATATTAGCAACGAATACGTTTTGACAACATATAAAACGGGAAAAAGTGTAGTTGTATTCGATATTGATCATGAATACCAGATTAAAAACGTTGTTTTTATATAAGTTATAGTGTTATACTGAAAAAGTCTCAGTGTAAAGTAATTGCGGAAAGGATATAAAAAATGTCAAAGAGAACTTTATACGGAACTGTAATAGTAACCTATAGATGTAATGCTCATTGCAATATGTGTGATTGCTTTCGGGATCCAACTAAACCGGAAGAAGAAATCACGCTGGAAGATATCAAGAAACTTCCGGAAATGGCCTTTACGAATATTACCGGGGGAGAGCCTTTTATTAGAAAAGATATACCGGAAATTGTCAGAGAACTTTATAAAAAGTCAGATAGAATTGTGGTCTCAACAAATGGATATTTTACAGACAGGATCATTGCTCTGTGTAAAGAATTTCCCAAGGTTGGGATTCGTATAAGCATTGAAGGACTGCAGGAAACGAATGATGCTATCCGGGGGATTCCGGATGGCTTTAACAGAGGATATGGAACTTTAAAGAAGCTTGTGGAGATGGGACATCCTGATGTTGGATTCGGTATGACAGTACAGGATATGAATTGTGAGGATTTAGTACCTTTGTATGACATTTCGAATGAACTTGGTATGGAATTTGCAACAGCTACTCTTCACAATTCTTTTTATTTTAGAAAAACTGATAATAAAATAGATAATAAATTGAAGGTTGCTCAAAATTTTGAAAAGCTGATTAATGAACTGCTTAAAAGCAACTCTCCAAAAAAATGGTTTCGGGCGTATTTTAATCACGGACTTATAAATTATATTTATGGAAATAAAAGACTTTTACCCTGTGATATGTCTAAAAACGCCTTTTTTATCGATCCATTTTGTGATGTAATCCCATGCAATGGAATGGCAAAGAAAGCGGTTATGGGGAATTTAAAGGAACAAAGCTGGGAAGAACTCTGGAATTCCGAACAGGCGCAGAAAGTCAGGGAATGTACACGTAAATGTGATAGAAATTGTTGGATGATAGGAAGTGCCTCACCGGCAATGCATAAGTATATATGGGTGCCTGGTTGGTGGGTAATAAAGCATAAATTCTTGAAGGGCGGAAAGTATAGTTTGAAGGAAAACCAGTATATAGACTTTTCAGAAAATGACAGAAAGTCAAATAGTTAAGGAAAATGTAGTATTATGAATGAACAGACGAAATGGAAACTATATGAAAAGCGGTGGTTTTTCAGGGATTTATATTTTGACAGAGTACTAAGACGTCATATCTTTGAAAAATATCTGGGGTTTGAACCCAAAATATATTTGTATGGTGGAAAAAAACTTCACAGGATTCAAAGAACTAATCAAATTATTACGGAAGCAATTTTGGGGGACGCGCCATTTTTAGCATCCCGGTTCGGAAATACAGAGATTCATGTAATGACCGGTATTATGCGGCGTCGTCTTTTAGGGGAGAATGAACAAAGCCGGAAGGAATTAAATAAATGGTTTGGGAGATTGTGTAATGGCGCAGGATTTTTCCCGGATGATATTAATTTAACAGAGCAATATACAGATCTAATGATAAGATCCTGCAAAGAGGTAGACTTATTAGGAATGTGGCATAGGCCCATGGAGGATTATCTCTTAAGAAATTATATGAAAAAGACAGAAATTACTTACCTAAGGTGGCTGGAGCCATGGTATTGCAATAAACCATGGTCTGCCGCGTTAAAAGGTAAGAAAGTGCTTGTAATTCATCCATTTGAGAATTCTATTCGGAAACAATACCAGAAACGGGAAATGCTGTTCCCTGGAACCGAAATATTGCCTGAGTTTGATTTGAAAATACTAAAAGCGGTACAGACTAGTGCAGGGGATAAAGATGATAGATTTTCTGACTGGTTTGTTGCACTTGATTTTATGTATAAGGAAGCTTTAAAAATTGACTTTGAAGTTGCAATTATTGGATGCGGGGCTTATGGAATGCCTCTTGCAGCCATGTTGAAACAGGCTGGAAAAAAGGTCATACACCTTGGTGGAGTAACGCAGATCCTTTTTGGAATTAAAGGCAAACGGTGGGTGGAAAGTTCTATAGACAAAAAGATACCATTCAACACGAGCTGGATTTATCCGGATGAAAATGAAACACCTCAAGGGGCAAAAAGTGTGGAAAGTGGTTGTTACTGGGGGATTTCTACAGAAAAATAGTGTGAGTGAGGAACAAGTTGAATATTCGAAAGATTATAAAAAGTATTCCAGCAGTAAATAAATTATATATTAAATGGAAATGGCGAGAAAGACGGGTTACTTTGGGAAAAGAGAATCCGGATAAAACTTTTTATGTTATCAGAAGGGCAACCTGTAAGGTTGGTCTATTTTCTTATGTAATGACTAATATGGGGCTTGTGAGACAGGCTGTGGAGAAGGGGTACATTCCTGTTATAGATATGCAGGGAAATGCTAATACCTATTTGGAAGATGAGGAGGTTGGTAAAATTAATGCCTGGGAGTTCTATTTTGAACAACCATGCGGATTCTCTTTAAAAGATATTGCAAATAGTAAAAATGTGATATTGAGTAAAGGGTTGATTACGAGTAAAAGCATATATCCGGGAAAAGAAGTTGCATATAATCTGGAAAGCTGTATAGGGTGGAGAACGCTATTTTCAAAGTATCTTCGGGTACGGGAAGAGATAGAAAGTGAAGTAAATAGAATGTATAATAAAATGTTTGAAGGAAAGCGTGTTCTAGGCGTTCTTTGCAGAGGTACAGACTATATAAACAATCGGCCTAAGAACCATCCGATACAGCCAGAACCTTTAGAAGTGATCAAAAAGGCCTTTGAAGTAATGGAACAATATCATTGTGAAGGGATATATCTTGCCACTGAAGATGAGGAAATATATCAGAAATTCGAGGAGGCTTTTGGAGATAAACTACGGGTTACGCAAGCAAAAAGGTGTTCTGAAAGTGGTAATACCAATATAAATGATATTGGTTACCAGAGAGAAAGGGACAGATTTTTAAGGGGAAAAGAATATTTAGAGAATATTATGTTGCTTGCAAGGTGTGATTGTTTGGTAGCTGGAAGTGTTGGGGGAACTTATGGTGCAATTTTAATGAGTAAAGGCTATGATTATGAATACGTGTATGATCTAGGGGTATATTAATTGGTGTATATAGTGCAGAATTAATCAAAATAATAATGCGTGTATGATATAATTGGAGAGTAGGAATGAAAAATTCATTAAAGCAATTCAGATATATATTTGACAAGAAGCAAAAAATGGGATTGGTGTTTCTGCTGATAGCTATTTTACTTGGTACCTTTTTAGAACTGGCAGGTGTAACAGCGATTATGCCGTTTATTGATGTTGTTATGGATCCTGGCTCTATACATAGAAAATGGTATCTGTTATGGGTTTATGATTTTTTCGATTTTCGTACTGATACGGCATTTATGATATTTATTGCAGTGGTGCTGATTATAGTTTATATAGTCAAAAATTTATATTTATGTTTTATGTATAATATGCAATATCGGTTTACCTATGAAAATCAGCGCAAAGTTGCAACCCGTATGTTGAATGCATATTTGAGGCAGCCTTATTCTTATCACAGAGTTCATCCAAGCTCAGAGCTTATGAGAAATATAAATACAGACACGGAAAGAATGTTTCAAGGGGTACTATCTATTTTGCAACTTATTACGGAGTTATGCGTATGTGTTGTATTGGGACTCTACCTATTTATTTTGGATAAATCAATTACAATAGGTGTAGGGGTAATTATGACTGCTTTTCTACTGATATTTGCTAAAGGTTTTAAAAACTATTTGTCTTATATAGGGGAAGAGAATAGAAAGTATTCAGCCCAGATTACGAAATGGTTACTACAGTCCTTTGGAGGAATAAAGGAGACCAAAATTTTAGAGAGGGAAGATTATTTTTTAGAGCAGTTTGACACTAATTATAGAAAGAGAGCCAGCTATGACAGACAGTACCGGTTTCTTCAGGTGGCGCCCAGACCAATTATGGAAATGGTTTGTGTTGCTGCTCTTTTAGCAGTAGTTATATTTAAATTGCTAAGAGGTACCAATAGCACCTATTTTGTAACTACAATTTCCGTATTTGCAGTTGGTGCTTTTCGGCTAATGCCCTCAATTAACCGTATAGCTAATTATATGAGTGTGCTTATGTTCACGAAGTCTTCTGTAAATTCAGTGTATCATGATCTGAAAGAGGTAGAAGAACTGGAAAATATAGAAATAAAAAATAAAGATGCTGCCGTCTTAAAAGTAAAAAACGCAATACTAGTCCAGAATGTATATTTCAGATATCCTGATGCCGATTGTGATGTTTTAACAGATATTAATTTAAAGATAAATAGGAAACAATCTATTGCATTTATTGGCCCTTCCGGGGCCGGGAAAACAACACTGGCAGATCTTATTCTGGGTGTACTGGAACCAACAAAAGGCAGAATTTGCGTGGATGATAAAAATATTCAGGACCAAATGTGTGCATGGCACAAAAATATCGGATATATACCCCAAAATATTTATTTGATGGATGCATCTATTAAAGAAAATATTGCGTTTGGTATCCGTGAACAGGATATTGACGAAAAGCAGTTGCAGGAAGCAATAGAACAGGCACAGTTAAAAGATATGGTTGAAGGACTTAAAGAAGGATTAAATACGGTTATAGGGGAGAGCGGAGTAAGATTATCTGGCGGACAAAGGCAAAGAATAGGTATTGCGAGGGCGCTATATAATAACCCAGATGTGCTTGTATTGGATGAAGCAACTTCTGCCTTGGATAATGATACAGAAAAAGCAGTAATGGATGCGATAGAATGCCTTTCTGGAAACAAGACGCTGATTATTATTGCACATAGGCTTACAACAATAAGAAATTGTGATGTGGTTTATGAAGTGAAGGATGGTAATATTAGGAAGGTTGAATTAGAGAATAAATAATGGATGAAAAGATAAGTATTATAGTAGCGATATATAATATAGAAGCTTACATTGAACGGTGTATAAAATCTTTGATTAATCAAAGCTATAGGAATCTTGAGATCTTATTGATTGATGATGGTTCTACTGATGGTTCGGGGGATATTTGTAGAAAGTTAATGGAGAAGGATCACAGAATTCGATATATTTATAAAACTAATGGTGGTCTTTCAGATGCACGTAATACAGGAATGAGGGCAGCAACTGGAGAATATTTTTCTTTCGTTGATGGTGATGATTTTGTTCATCCAGATATGTATAGAATTTTGTATGATGGTGTTCGAAAGGAAAAATTAAAAATTGGCATATGTTCTTTTCAGACGTTTGAACATATGGAGGAATTGAAATTTTCCGGGAATGGTTTTAATAAGGAAAGAATAGTGACTTCCCAGGAAATAATACAATTACTTTTTACCCCGCAACGAACTGATATAGTAATAGCCTGTTGTAAGTTATATCATAGAAGTTTAATAATGAAATTTCCATTTCCAATGGAAAGGTATCGCGAGGATGAATTTACTATTTATCGATATTGGTTTGAAGTGGATAGAGTTTATTATACTGAGCAAAAACTGTATTATTATTTTCAGCGCAGTGACAGTATTCTTCATTCAGAAAATTCGAAAAAAGAAACAGATTACTATGATGCCTTATTAGAGAGACATCAATATTTTATTGAACATGGTATTACAGAAAAATTTATCTGTATGGATGCATATTTTTGTGTAACGCAATTATATAATTCTTTTTTTTTAAATCAGATAGGAGATAGCGATAAGAAAAGATACTATATAACCAAATATAAACAAATGTATGATACTGCTTATAACATAATAAAGCCAGATCGATATTTTTTTGCCCGATTTTTTCCACAAATTCATTCATGGTCTGGGAGAATTTTACACCTTCTGCAGCAGAAACCCATTCTACTCTGGTTCTGCCATTCTCCACAC
>ERZ780150.247-NODE-247-length-53948-cov-9.575938_pt1 | contig 53948 bp, 41 predicted proteins | sample MGYA00511019_ERZ780150 | MGnify/ENA primary metagenome ERZ780150 (study PRJEB29588, sample SAMEA2151633) | human gut metagenome | biome: human gut; feature: human-associated habitat; material: faeces | place: Denmark | collected 2008/2010 ...
ATGCATGCATTCCAACTACCCATGTTCCCTTTGGTACGTTCTTGAATGTTGCTGTTACTGTACCTTCTTTGAGGTTCAGTTTCTTGTGATTGCCATACTGGTATGGACGTGTCTCACCGTTTTCTTTCTTGGAGCCAGTTCCAAGTACTACATCGTAACCAGTTGCGGTTATTTTCGATGTCGAGTAGACGCACCCCTTGCGGTCGTACGCCCCTCACAGAATCCGGACTTGCATTTTCGGTGGTCACACCCCTCCAGACAGTAGAATATATGCGTCCAGCATTTGATATGCGGTTAAAAGAATAATAGATTATTTTCGGTGGTAAGCCCCGCCGCCGGGCTGACTGCAATTAAAACCATCCCGACTATTGAGCTCATTCTTATAGTTGGGATGGTTTTATATATTGATAATGAATTCTATGTTATACAAATTTTAGAATCATTTTATGTGGAGATTATTATCTTTCCGGTTATTTTCGATGGTCAGACCCCAATGTGGTCATACATGACTTCCTTTCATTAGAGATGTTTTAAGTAAGGGTTCTGTATGTTGATTATATCATGTAATTGTCTGGGCGTGTGGAAAAAAGCATATAAAAAGAACGACTCCGGTCGCAATGACCGGAGCCTTCTTTTTTAGGAATCTGTATTAATTACCCAAATGGATTATTTAACTTTAGCAGTTTCCAGATTTGACCACTTACTGAATACTTTGTTATCGTTTTCAGAAGCTGTTCTGTTCCAGGAATGTACTCCTGCATAATATGTTCCTGCAGGAACGTTCTTGAATACAGCTTTGCATACACCTGGTTTAACATTTAATTTTTTGTAGTTTCCATACTGATATGGACGAGTCTCGCCATGTTCTTTCTTGGAACCTTTTCCGAGAACTACGTCATATCCTGTAGAGTTAGCAGATTCTTTATATGTTACTGTGATTGTAGAACCTTTTGCCTTAACACTGAGAATCTCTGGTGTATCCGGTGTGATTGCTGTTACAGAGAATGCATAGCTGTTAGACCATCCACCAAATACTTTCTTACCATTCTCATCACGTGTCCATGCATGGCAGTATGCATAGTAAGTTCCCTGTGGAACATATTTGAAGTTAGCTGTTGTCTGAACCTGATTCTTAACAACATCGATACGTGCATCTTTATCAGAAGGATCTTTGGATGTAGAGATTACATAATCATATCCAGATGCGCCTTCTGCTTCATCAGAAAGGATAACAGTTGCCTTGTTTCCAGTAACTTTGACATTACTGATAACCGGAGCACCTACAAATGTATCATTTACATCAGTAGTAATAGTACCTGTATAGTTCTTGTTACCCTCTGTAGCTGTTATTGTAACTTTACCATCTTTAATCTCAGATGTGTATTCTGTAGATGGAACAACCACATTTCCGTTTCTTACAGTTACTGTCTTACCATCAGATGTTACATTTGCGTTCTTGAAGTCGAATTTGTCGATACCATATACTAAATATTTTCCAGTTGCATCTTTGTCGAATTTTACAGTGTTATATTCACCAAGACCTTTAATAGAGAATTTGATGTTTTTTTCTGTAGTTGCATTGATTGCTTTTTCTGTATCATCAATTACAATCTTGTAATCTACGCCTTCAACAAGAGTTTTGTTTCCTTTTACGATTGTAACGTTTGGTTTTACAACTAAACCACTTGCATAGGTTCCGTTACTTACTGTAACATTTTTTGCTGTAAAGGTTGCACCCGTAATATCGAATTTATAAAGGGTTCCTTCAAAAATATTGTCAATCGTAGTTCCATCTTCGAGGGTTACAGATTTTGTACCAACATAGTTGCCTTTTCCTGTTACACATACATATGCAGTTCCTGAAGAAGTGTTGTCAATATAGGTAATCTCATAATCTTTACCTGCTGTCAGCTTCTTATTTGTTGCAACAAATTTTGTTTTTGCAAATGTTATTGGAGAGCCAGTATATTCCTGTGCTTCAACATATCCCTTAATACCCATATAAGGAGAAGCATAATCGTTAGAAATTTTTGTACCATTCTCATCATATACAGCTAATGTACCTGTTACAGTCTCACCTTTGATTTCAAAAGTGGCTTCTTTAACACCATCAAAGTTTTTCTTACCATTTGTGTTTGGTGTAAGTGTTAATTTTCCGGCAGTTTTACCAGCACTGATATTTTCGCCCCAGGTTGGTTTAAACTGAGAAGAAACATCTACTTTTCCTAACTTAACTGTATAAGAAAATCCTGATCTTGTATTATCCCATGCATCACCATCATATTTAACATTTGTCATGCCGCTTGTATAGGCGAATTCTACAGTAACATCCTCAGCTTTAGCTTTTACAATCTGGAATTCTTTTCTAATCTCAGATCCTTCACGATATCCACTTGCTGCTTTAGCAGTAATAATAGCAGTAGCTGTACCGACATTAATACCATTTAAAATTTTAACAGTATAATCTTTGCCTTCTTTAAGAGTCTTGTTTCCAGATTTTACTGTAATAACTGGTTTAATGCTATCACCTGTATAAACATATTCTGTCTTATCAAAAGTAACATCAGCACCTGCAATTGTTTTTGCAACAACTGGAACGTATGCAGTTACTACATTTTTCTTTGTTATTACTTTTACACCATTAATTGTGGATGCAACAGAGTTTGTAACATCAACATCATAATTTGTGTTTTTTAATGTAGCAGTAACTTTTACATACTGACCTACAGTATTTGGATCATCATTTGGCTGAAGTTTATCATCTGTATCATTTCCTGTATTGTTTGCTACAAATTCATAAGCGCAATCGTAATCTGTACCATCTACTAATGTAAATGTTTTTTCAGTTTTATTTAAATCTGTTTTATCATTTTTAGCTGTAATAGTAAGACCGATAGCATCTTTATAAGACTCTGCTGTTGCGCCTTCTACATATTCAACACCTTTTACAGTATCTTTTACTGCTGTTTTAACATCAGTTGTTTTAGCATCATTAGTAACAGTTACGTCTGCTGGATTAATCTTAAAGTAGAATGTTTTGCTACATCCTTCATAATCAGAACCAGCTTTTCCAGCAACGGTGATACTTGCTACGCTGTCTTTTACAGATGCATTTTTATTATTTGCATATGTAATTGTAAAAGAGTTGCTGTCAGACTCTTGTGATGTTCCATCTGGCAGGAAACTTCCTAACTGTTTTTCTGTAAAAGTAATATCTTCGCCAGTATATTCAACTTTGCTTGTAGCACTTAATGCAGCATTTGCGCTAGTTGCTAAGCCAAGAGCTGCACCATTAGCAAATTTTGCAGCACTTGCATTAAAGTTTTTCTTTGTTACTACTAAATCTGCATATACTGTATTTGTTACACTTGCAGGGTCAGTACTATCTAAAGACTTAATAATAATTGCTTCTTTATATGTTCCGACTGCAGCATATTTGGCAACATCCTCTTTTAAGCTAACGCTGACTTTGTTTCCTAATTCATCTGCTGTGATAGACTTTCCGTCAGCACCTGTTAAAGTGATTCGGCTTGGATTAACAGAGAATCCTGCTTTCATGTCAGCTACTTTATATGTAACATTTAACTTAGCGGTTCCTTTACTTAAATCACGAGTTTTAATATTAACCTTATTATCTGCAAATGTGATAACTGGATCAGCACTTAAATCAAAATTACCGGTTTTATTTAAAGCATCTGAATCAAAAGTAACTTTGATATCCCTTTCGCCAATACTACTTCCGTCAGTTTCAACTTTTTTTACAGGCAATGTAATATCAGTGCCTTTGATTTTAACAGAAACAGCATCTTTATCTAATTCAATAGCAGATCCTGTATATTCACCAGCCTCTTTATTATTTACGGTAACATCTTTCTCAAGCCATTGTGAAGTGAGATCTTTCTGTTTAACAATTTTATATTCTCCAGTAATAGTTCCTGCATATCCTGTTTTTTCTGCTGTAGCTGCTTTTAATGTACCTGTAACAGTTACAGTGCCAACTTTAGAACCATCGCATCCAGACCAGCTCCAGTCAAAATCAGCTTTATCAATACCGCTAGGAAGATTGTTTACCGCTGTAGGCACTTTCTGAGCGTCTGTAGCCTGTCCTGTATATGCATAACCTGCTCCACCATCATCAAAAGACATTGTAACACCAGTAAGACTCTTAGCCTGTACAGTACCTAAATTAATTGTTGTAATTGTAACATCGTCCTTACCATCTTCATAAAAACGAACAGATAAATTCTTTCCAACAGCATCCTTACTAAGATCAATCGCTGCTCCCTTTGTTGCAATAGCATATGCAGCGTTTGAATAACCAGTAAGATCCATTCCATCTAACTGCCATTTATAACGAAGTGTAGATGAAGATGTAATAGCGGTGTCTTTTTCGTCTTTAATAGTTCCCTCAGTAAATAACTGGATGCTATCTCCCCAAACAGGGTTTGTAATATGCTTCAATTCTGAAAAATCATATCTAGCACCTTCTGCAGCCTCTGCAGACACAACATTTTCATTCTCATTTTCTACAACCGGTGTTTCTGCAACGTCATCTGAAAATGTAGTTGTTGTATCTTCAACAACCGGAGCTTCTGTAGCTACTGCAGCGTCAGAACCATCGCTGAACTCAGCAGCCCATACCGGCACATTAGAAGTAGCAAGCATTGCAACAACAAGTGACATACTTAATGTCTTTTTTGCCATGCCCTTCTTTGTGTTTTTAATCTTTGTCATGATTATAGTTCCCCTTTGGGTGGTGGACAGGTTGATTTTTGATTAAAACCTCATTCTCTGATTAAAAATTCATGCAGAATCTTGAAGAAATGGTTATTTATAACTGCTTTTTTTACGCATTATAGTTATATTTTTGTAGTTATATGCTTTTTATAACTGACAGAATGAGAAAAGAGAATAGATCAAACAATCGGACGCTGTATTTTTCAGATTTTTAATAATTTTTATATTTCCTTTCGTGGAAACAAAATAATAATTATGATATATTGATAACAGAAACAGGCAAAAAGGAGGTGCTGGATACGACGGAAAAAAATAAGATCAAACCGGATACCATACTGAAGAACTTCTGGAGAGACAATGGACATTTTGCGGATCTGTTCAATGCAGTATTTTTTAATGGAGAACAGGTGCTGAAGCCGCAGGATCTTACAGAAGCAGATACGGATGTTTCCTCCATGCTGAAATTTAACGGTCATGCAGAAACAATACAGAAGATCCTGGATGTTGTAAAGAAGACGGCATATGGTGTGGATTTTGTACTCTGGGGACTGGAAAATCAGGCAAAGATCCATTATGCGATGCCGCTGCGCCATATGGTCGGAGATGCGTTTTCTTACATGAAAGAATATGATGAGATCGCAGCAGTAAATAAGAAACGCGGGGATTTCCATTCATCGGATGAATTCCTGTCAGGTTTTAAGAAGACTGACCGGCTGCATCCGGTGATCAGTCTGTGTGTATACTATGGAGAAAGTGAATGGGATGGCCCGTTTTCCCTGAAGGATATGCTGGAGATTCCCGAAAAGATAGAACCACTGGTATCTGATTACCGTATGAACCTGGTACAGGTAAGATCAAGTGGAGAGCTGTGTTTCAGCGATCCGGATGTAAATATGGTGTTTGACGTGAGCCGCCTGATCTATGCCAGGGATTATACGAAGATCAATGAAGTTTACAGGGATCATAATATTCCGGCAGATCTTGGACTTGTGATAGGAGCCATTACAGAATCACAGAAGCTGATTGACCATGCTTTGGAATCGGAGCAGAAGGGAGGGCAGATCAATATGTGTAATGCATTGGAAGAGTTAAGGCAGGAAGGTGTCGAGGAAGGCAGACAGGAAGGAAGATGGGAAGGTATCCTTGAAGGCATTCGTGCGACTGTAAGGACCTGCAGGAATTTTCATATCAGTGAGGCAGATACAGTCAGAAATATTATGAATGAATTTTCTCTGTCACAGGAAGAAGCTGTCAATTATGTGAAAAAATACTGGTAAACGGAAATTCTTTCAATCAGAGCCTTTGATCTATCAGGTCGGAGGCTCTCTACAAGGTAGTCTGTACTCTGAATGGCCTGATTGAAAAGAAAATCTCGAAAAAACAGGTGCAGTCAGATATACCTTGAAATAGCTTTTGACAATAGAGTAGAGAAATAACTGCAAGAGTTATTTCTGAATAGTTACGTACATTTTTTATTTATATTGAACACCCATGTGAGTGAATCAATCTTAATTTCAGTGAAGACTCATCCTAGTTTTCGGACAGTCTCCCCCTCGATAATTCTCAATAAAAACTACACCCGGCACGCGCACAAATTGTAATCTACTATATTTCACACCACTCATAGGTGTACTTTTTCTTAACTACACATTCACACCACTACTTAAGAATTATATTCTGTATGGGAAGTTGAGACATTGTCGCTGAAATAATCGAATTCTTCATTGTGTTACTGTTTTCTACTATTTTATGGTTCAACAATGAATCAACGGTAATTTTCCCTTTTATTAGTGCCATAACCAATTCTTCATATAAGCACACTTCCTCATATCCCTGATAATCTATGGCACTTGCACGAACAAAATTTTTCTCAAGAATTATTTCATCACTGGGCATGCCTTGAAAGGCCTGGTTCATTAATAATTCGCGCGCAACTTTGTCATAATCATGTGCTATATCGAAATACACCACTGGGACCTCATATCTAAGGTTACACAAATCATTAAAAAAGTAACCCATTCCCTTCCTGCTAACTTTTACTTGTAATCCTGCTTCTAGACCTGATATAGAAGAAGTTTTTATCATCGCTCGCATACCATCATCATCAACCCAAATTATATCCCTCTGCGTATCTGATGGATTATAATACTGTGGATATTGCTGCTTCGTCTTTATTAACCCCGTCCCAACTGCCATAAATCTTTCAGCAGTTTTTGCTTTAGCTTTTTTCCTTCTAGCCACTGACAACCATTTTTTATTTATATCTTCATTTTCAACACATCGTCTCACTATAACCGCTTCTGCAATTTTCCCAAGTAAATTCATCGTTGTTTGTAATGGTGACATCAAATAAATTGATTTTAATACAAATTTATTATCTTCAAACCGAATTTTCCCTAAGTCATCATGCAAAATATCAAACAATTTCTGTCCCGTATAATAATTTAAAATTTCAAGATTCTTTTTTCCATATATAAATTCCGCATATGGTTGAGATGCTATTATTTGTCCGTTACCATCTACTGCAGAAATAATTAGCTGATTCTCATACAACTTTCCCACATCCTTATCTAATATTCAAACAACAATGTCTTCCCAGCCCGCGTAAGTTACTTCCTAAATCTATATGCTATACCAGTCTCCATCGCTTTAACCGCTGCATCCGTATACATACTTATTTTGGGGAGACTATCAACCCTTTTACCATTTAGAAATCTACGTTGAATCCTCCATCGCATATATAATCTAATTAACTATTTTCTTGGGGAGGTCTTTGCCTTGAATCATTTTTTTATAAATACCATATCCTGCAGCGCCAATGCTTACTAATACCAATAAAGCCCAGCCCACATTCGAGCCTCTCCCTTCTTGAATATCTTCAGCAGACGAGTCTTTGAACAATGCATCTATGTCTTCTTTCGGGTAGTACTTGCCATACCAATAAACATATCCATTGCCCGCATAATCATAATCATCATCCCAATCATGATCATCTTCATAATCCCAATGTTTTGACATATCAAAAGTCCTCCCTTATCTAGCATAAATAAATATTTTTCGTCCATTGATCTCACCCCCCCCCTAAGCTAATTCAAATACTAATGTATATCCAATCCCTTTCCTTACTTTTGCGAAAAAGTATCCTTTCGCCAAAATGTATATCTCTCGTTCCGGGTTATTTTCGATGGTCAGACCCTTCCAGATCCCCATAAATAGAACGGCTGATATCAAACACAGCAGCAACTTCCGGATCTTGAAAATCACAGGTCTCACTTGCCCTCAGCTGAAGCAGATTCATTTTATAATCCGACACCATTGGACGGACTTTTTCAGGAATCTCAAGCATATCTGCCAGACATAGCGGTCCATCCCATTTTCGATGGTCAGACCCCTCCAGCTAAATATTTCAAAATATCAACTGACTATTTTAAAATATTTTTTATTCTCATCTAAAAATTCAATCGAATCCCAACGCATACAATAATATGGAAAAACCAACGTTTTAAAACCATTTTCATTCAATTTTTTTATAACTTCATCCTTGGCTTTAATGTTATCTGCAAGATCAATTGCAAGGCAAGTAACCTCCGTCACAAAAGGAGATTGTCTGCTATCCCAAACATTGTTTTCAATAATATAGTTAAAGGGAGTTGCATAAACACAAGAAATGTTTTTTATGCCTTTTAACATTTCATCGAATTTTTCATAAGACATAGTCTGTTCGTTATTTTCTTCGTTTATAATCTGTATTTTGTAAGTAGGATAATTAACATATACTCTGGGCGGAAGTGTGGTAATAAATGCCGGCATATTCGCGGATAACTCTTTAGTTTCAAAGGCACATCCAGGAGTATGCAAAATTTCCCAGGATTTTTTTGAATAATTCTCTAATTGTTCCAGTGCAATATTCGGAATCATATGTTCAAATTCTTTGCATGATACAATAGGAATAAGCTGTCGCATAATATCGGATTTAGTTTTTTTTAAATCATCACAAATTTGTGAAATATTGTCAGCTGACTCAGCATCGATTTTAAATTTAATGATTTGTGAAAAATCATCTTTATTAATATCGCTCATATTTATGTCCTTTCTGCTATATTTAGCACTTAAATAATTATATGTCCATTTTGCTTAATTATGGCACAATTATAGTAAAAAGTCAATAAGCTTTTTGCTTGCTCCAAAGATTTGAATTATTAATGTCTTTTTGCCATGTCATTCTTTGATTTTTTGATTATAGTTCTTTTCCCTGTGTGTTAGATTCTATCGAGGCACAAAACATAAAAATAGTATTATACCCGTTCGGGATGATTTAATATAGAAGTATATAAATTATACCCGAACGGGATTTTTGTATATAATTCACTTGAAATCATACCCGAACGGGATTAATATGTTTAATATGAGTACAATTGGAGATTATATAAAAAAAGAAAGAAAAAAAGCAGGGCTGACGCAGGAGGATTTTGCAATCCGTTCCGGACTTGGACTTCGTTTTGTAAGGGAATTGGAACAGGGAAAAGAAACGGTGCGTCTGGACAAAGTGAATCAGGCATTGGCAATGTTTGGGAAAGAAGCTGTACCAGGAAAAAAGGAGGATTAGCAGGTGGAGTCAGAATATAGAAAGGGATATGTATATATTCAAAATCATTTTTCCGGAATTATTGCAGAAACTGAAGAAGGGTATATTTTTACTTATGACCAGGATTATCTGGACAGAGAAGATGCAGTGGCAGTAAGCCTGACACTTCCATTACGTCAGGAGCCTTATGAAACAACTATATTGTTTCCTTTTTTTGACGGACTGATTCCAGAAGGATGGCTTCTGGGGGTGGTCAGCCGAAACTGGAAAATCAACCAGAAAGACCGGTTTGGATTACTGTTATCTGCCTGCAGAGACTGCATTGGCGATGTTTGTATCAGGAGAGAAAAGGTATGAAATGCTTGTGTTGTGGAAAGCCAATAACAAATAGTGCAACGAATGTGGAAAAAGAATGGTGCTGGCATAAAAAGTGTGTAAAGAGATTTTTTCAGACAGATGAATTACCAATCTTGGATATTACGAAAGAGCAACTGGAAATCCTGGCAAATGAAATAGTAAATGAGGGACTTACTGTGCCGGGAGTTCAGAAAAAGCTTTCCCTGCATTTATCAACAGATCTTAATGCAAGACTTACAATTGTGGACTATCCGACAGGATATATCCTGAAGCCGCAAACGGAAGAATTTGATAATATGCCGGAATTTGAGGATCTGGCAATGCGTCTCGCAGAAATTATGGGAATCCAGACGGTTCCCCATGCTCTTATAAAAATGAATGATGAATACGCGTATATTACTAAAAGGATAGACCGGGAAATATCAGAAAAAGAGACCAAACTATATGCCATGGAAGATTTCTGCCAGCTGTCTTACAGGCTGACACAGGATAAATATAAAGGTTCTTATGAACAATGCGGAAGAATCATAAAAAAATGTTCTGCAACACCGGGCTTAGACCTGTCAGAGCTGTTTCTGCGTGTTGTTGGATCTTTCGTTATGGGAAATTCAGATATGCATTTGAAAAACTTTTCGCTAAAGGAAACGGAGCCTGGCAGCAGAAATTTCCAATTATCAAAAGCATACGATATGCTTCCTGTTAATGTGATCATGCCAGAAGATAAAGAACAGTTGGCACTCACAATAAATGGCAAAAAACGTAATATTCATAAGAAAGAATTTCGGATACTGGCAGAATCCTGTGGAATTCCATTAAATTCTGCGGAACGTATGATGAAAAAAGTATGCTCATTAAAGGTAAAACTTTTTACACAGATAGAAGAATCTTGCTTGTCAACAGAGCAAAAAGAGCAAATGGAGGAACTTGTTTCAAAAAGGCTTGATATTTTGAGTTAGATAAACGGCACTTGGATGCGACATACTCCCGTTACTTGAATCTTACAGATTGTGAAGGCAAACGTATTGGAGCCTGCCCTGACAAAGTTTATTTTCTTATGGTAAGTATAAAAAATATTTGGTACAATAAAGGCATTGATAACCGTATCCAGGCAACTATTTATAGGAGGCGAAAATTCATGGGCTTTTATCTGAACAATGCAGCACCGGGCGCATTATACAAAAGCGAAACTGAGAGCCCTTATTTTGTAGATAAATCACAGCTGCTGGAAGAGCTGATTCCTTTTGTACAGCAGGGTAATAAGCACATCTGCATCACCAGACCGAGGCGGTTTGGAAAAACGGTTATGGCAAACATGATTGGTGCTTTTTTTGGAAAAGGCTCTGACACACAGGATATATTTGATGCTTTGCAGATTTCATTTTGGACAAAGACCGGAAAGGATATCTTCAGTTTCTGAGCAATCTTCTGAAGGATCATGCCTATGTGTCCATGTCCTATATGACCGGAATCCTGCCTATTTCCAAATATTCCAGTGGCTCAGAGCTGAACATGTTCATGGAGTTTAAAATGACTTCCATGGAAATGTTCGGGGAATATTTCGGCTTCACAGATGAGGAAGTAGATGTTCTCTATGATAAATATCTCCATCTATGCAAAGATTCGCAGGTTTCCAGAGATGGGTTACGTGAGTGGTATGATGGATATTTTACTGCCTCCGGCAGGCGTCTCTACAATCCAAGATCTGTAGTGATGGCGCTGCGGTTCAATCAGCTGTCGAATTATTGGACAAGCTCCGGACCTTATGATGAAATTTTTTATTATATACGAAATGATATAGAACACATACGGGATGATCTGGCGCTGATGATTTCAGGAGAGGGAATCGATGCCCGGGTGGAACGTGAAGATAAAGCAGGTCACTCACCGGAAGAAGCAATCTGGCAGATCAGGGAAAAACAGTATGCGCTCCGCTTTAGGGGAAAGCCTGGGGAAAAGGAAAGATACACCGGGCAGATCCTGGGTGTAGGAATCAGTTATGATAAAGACACAAAAGAACACCATTGTAAAATAGAACAATTGTAATAGCAACCATTCATGATAAAAACCATCCCGACTATGTATATTATTCATATAGTTGGGATGGTTTTATGTGTGGGTAAGGAATTCTATGTTATACAAATTTTAGAATTATTTTATGTGGAGATATATTATCTTTCCGGTTATTTTCGATGGTCAGACCCCTCCAGCCTTTCTTTTAGAATTATTTTATTTGGAAATTAAATAGTCAGACCTTTTGGATAAAATTTAAGAATCTGATGGTATGGGTTTAAACTTAATTGTTTCCAGATCACCTGTTCGGGATATAAGTTCATCTTGTCCAATAATCCTTATCAGATTAGAAATTTTTTCTTTAAGGTCGATTTCGTTATCTAAGTAATAGATGGTTGTTGTGATATTATTACAACATAAAAATCTCCTAATAATATCTCCATCTGTAACATCCAAAGAATGTCCTAAGATATAAAGCTCATACTTTGGAATTGGATCTGTTTTACAGATTTTTGTCTGCTGTTTCAGGTTTTGGGGATGTGGTCCGGCAAATAAAGTTTTATTATGGTTTTCTATTTCTAAATTTTGTTTTTCTGTCCTTATTATACTGTTTTCTAAGTCTTTCAGCCATGAAAGATATTTGTTTCCGGTTTTTTTATAAATCCTCTGATAGTATTTTTTGAATGTAACGAATCGAAGGTCTTTATTTTTGGATTCATCAGGGAGACTTTCAGATATACCTAATACCATATTATTGGTTGATTCGGTATTATTATATCGGGCATATCCATGAATATAATCATATTCAACATTGTTACTGGTGTCATATAGTCTCGAATATGTATCAGTATAATTAAAAGACAATACATAATCAGGAGCAATATCTTCTATATAACTTTTCTTGTGAAATTCCTCCAAGGGAATTCCTTCTACAAATTCTGTTAAATAGATTTCTAATGCACGCGTCATTCTCCTTAAATCAATTTCTAAGATTTCTGTATTTTTTTCAGGATAATTTTTTTTCAAATTGGCATCTTTTAAATAAAATTTCATTTTCTTGACAGATGAATTCTCATTATCCTTGGAAGTATTTTCGAAATATTGTATAACTTTGAATATTTCAACTTCAAGATCAATCCAATTTTCTTGTAGTTTGTTTGATTTCTCTATATAAAAGAAATACTTAATCCATATATTATCACAAATCATTTTATAAAATTCTTGTATTGCTTTATCAGCAATCTTATTCAAAATTTCGAAAGGGGTTTTTGAAGGTTCTAGGACAAATATAGAAAACTCTTTACGTAATCTTTGTTTTATTGTTGTATATTCCCCAAAATAGTTTTCTACATTTTGATTTGCTGTTTCAGCATTCACAGTTTGATAGAGAAAGAAATTGTTAATAATTTCGCAGAATTTCAAGAAATTTTTATATGATGTTGGCAAGCCATGAGCCAGATCAAATCCATTTCCAATCATAAGTATTTTTTCATATAAATTCTCCAGATATACTTTCAACTATTGTGATGTTCTAAAAAGAAAAACTCCAGTCGTGGCGACTGGAGCTTTCTTTTTAGGAATCTGTATTATTTACCCAAATGGATTATTTAACAGTAGCTTTTTTCAGGTTTGACCATGGGCTGAAGACTTTCTTTCCGTCTTCGGATGTTCTGTTGAATGCATGCATTCCAACTACCCATGTTCCCTTTGGTACGTTCTTGAATGTTGCTGTTACTGTACCTTCTTTGAGGTTCAGTTTCTTGTGAGCACCATAGTTGTATGGACGAGTCTCGCCGTTATCTTTCTTGGAGGATGTTCCAAGTACTACGTCGTAACCAGTTGCATTTGCAGCTGCTTTGTATGTTACTTTGATTGTAGTTCCGTTAACTTTAACATCTGTGATAACCGGTGCATCCGGTGTGATTGCAGATACAACGAATGGATATGCGTTGGACCAGTCACTGAATACCTTCTTGCCATTTTCGTCACGTTTCCAAGCATGGCAGTATGCGTAGTAGGTTCCCTGCTGTACATACTTGAAAGATGTAGAAGTTGTAGCCTGGTTCTTGCTTACACCATCATAAGCTTTGTTTGTGATGCAGTCACGGTCTGTAGAGATTACATAATCGTAACCAGCAGCACCACTTGCTTCGCCAGAAAGGATCACAGTTGCTTTGTTGCCAACAACTTTTACATTGCTGATCATTGGAGCATCCGGTTTGTCTTCCGGGGCAACATCAGCACTTACTGTCTTAGAACCAGTATAGTTCTTGCTGTCTTTTGCTGCTGTTACAGTAACTTTATCTGCTGCTGCATCTTTTGTTACAGTGTAATCTGTAGCCGGTACAGTAATGCTTCCACATTTTACAGTTACGTTTCCGTCTTTTACAGATACATCTGCATTAGCCAGATCGAATTTATCAATTCCCCAAGAGAATGCAAGACCAGTTCCTCTATATCCATTCTTAGGTACGACTGTTACAGTCAGAGATTTTTTCTCTGTTGCATTTACAAGATCTTTGTTACCAGCGAGATCCAGATCATAATCGATGCCTTCTACCAGTGTTCTTCCTTTTACGGTAATAACAACAGTAGGTTTTACAAGAAGTCCAGCTGCATAAGTACCGTTTTTAATGGATACATTTGATTTTGCTACACTCTCTGGATCAATTCCAAACTGTTCTGCATAAACAACATTTGTGATCTTATTTCCATTTGCATCTGTATAGATACCATCAACTACAAATGCTTTTTTAGAATCTGTATAGTTACCTGCATAATTTCCTTTTGCAATAACTAAAACTGCACCCTTCTGAGTAGTTGCACCAGCTCCTTTTTCAGCTTTACCATAAACATTATCTACGTATTTGATTTCGTAGTCTGTACCTTCTGTTAATTTATCAGTTAACTTGCCGTTATTAAGTCTTGTGTTTGCAGTATTAAATACTGTTTTTGCTGCTACGATTTCTTTGCCTGTATAATCAGTACCATCTAAATCAGTAGTCAATCCATTTGCATCATAGTATTTTAATGTACCACCACTAAGCATCTTTCCGGAAATCTTGAAGTTGATTGTTTTGGTTCCTGTAAAGTTAGCGTTCTTTGGTGTAAGAGTAACAGTTCCTTCACCGATCTTAATATTCTCGCCATAGGATAATGTAAAGTTATCATTTACATTGATCTTTACTCCATCAAGAGTCAGATCGATCTGGCTTGCTACTGGATCAATTGCATATCCTGTATATGGCTGGCTTGCGATAACACCTGTAAGTTTGGATGCATCCGCTGCAACGATTGAGAATGTTGCTTTTGCCTTTGCATCTGCACTGTAATTGCCCTTACCAACGATCTCTAATGTAGCAGTACCAACATTTACGTTCTTAGAAATAGAACTTACTTCGTAATCAGTACCTTCTACAAGAACTCTTCCGTCAACCACTACATCATATTTAGGTGTGATTCCTGCACCTGTATATGTATAGGAGGTCTGTTTCAGGCGGATATCGGCATCTTTGATTACCTTGTTAGTGATCTTTGGAGAAACTGGAAGTGTTGTATCTGTTTTTCCTATTAATCCTGATGATGTTGAATCTGCTGTATAATTACTGTTACCTTTTACTGTGATTATTGTCTTTACAGTATCGCCAACTGCACCTGTTCCATTATTGCCAGAGCTGTTCTTGAATTCATATTTAACTGTATAGTCAGTACCTTCTACTAATGTAAATTCTTTACCGTTAGCATTTTTAGCCTTTACAACAAGTCCGATAGCATCTTTGTATGCAGATGGTGTAGCAGTATCTTTCTTTTCTACAACTTTGTTGTAAGTAACAGTATCGGCTGATACAACGGCTTTATTAATGTTAAATGTAACCTCTGCCACACTGTTTTTATAACTGTTCTGTCCTACAATGCGGATAACACCTTTGTCTTTTCCGGCATCAACGTTTTTACCAAACTCAATCTTGTAATTGGAAGAATCCAATTTCTTACCGCTGATATATACATCTCCCAGTTTAGTAACGTCTTTTACAATTTGTTCACCAGTATATTCCTCAGCAGCTGTTGCATAATCATTTGCAAATGTAGCGCCACTTAATGATGTATCTGCAACACGTACAGTAGCTGTTGTTTCACCTGTAACATTTCCAGAATTAGGAGAAACTTTTACAGTATATGTTCCAGCTCCATTAATTGCACTTGTGTCAAATGTAACATCAGATGAAAGTTTTAACTCATCGTTAGTTGTTGTATCGTAGAATTTTACACCACTAAGGGTATATGGTGTACTACTTGGAATTTCTGGAACCACAATATTAACAGTGTTTAAATTTCTCTGTGTAATAGTCAGTGTATTTTCTGTATAAATATTAGGTACGCTGCTAGTATTAATGGTATAATTTTTTACTTTTCCATCATCATTGCTTGCTTTAAGATTGATTATAAGCTTATGAGATTTTCCTGCTTGATAATCAGCTTTCTGGGAAATTCCAGTAACAGAAATATATCCTGATAAATCAGCGCCTGTTTTTTTATCAGTTAATTTTACATCTGTGTTTTTAGGAGCAATTGTATTTCCTGTATATGCAACTGTTTTATTTACAACTTCTGCTTTGATATATTCACCAATATTTTTGGAAGTTAATGTTAATGGATTAATCTGATATTTACGTGTTAATACACCAGTAAATCCAGCTTTTTTAGGAACTAAAGTTACAGTAACACCATCATCTGTAACATTCTTGGTATCACCAGACACTTCACCGATAGTGAAATCGTTTTTATCCCAGCCATTGTTTGTCCAGGTTGGTGGAAGTTCGATCATGGAGTTGACAGGAGTATGATCTTCTCCATCGTAACCAATACCAGTAGAAGCAACTTTAACATCAGCACTGTCATTCACCTTGTTGATGTCTACTTTTTCAACAGAAATAGGATCTGATGTATAGCTCCACGCAATACCATTTGCATCTTTGGCATAAATGTAAAGAGTAAGTTTACTTCCTGCTTCTGCCATATCTGCTGTTGGAAGAATTTCAACAGTCTCCTTGCCAGTTGTAACAGTTGTAACATTAGCGTCTGCCTGATTTCCATCTACCTTCCACAGGGCTTTTACTTCTGTGAAATCGGTTAATTTTGCTTCTCCAGAAGTAACATTTAATGTTGCAGTTAATTTTTTCTGTTTAAAGATATCCCAAGTTACAGAATTATTTTTTACTGCGTCTGAACCAAATGAAAAATCAACACTTGCATTTAACTTATTGTTTGTCGCAGCTTCTGCAACTGGTGCGACCTCTTCATTGTCTACAACCGGAGCTTCAGCAGTTTCATCAGAGAATGTTTCCGCAGCCGGAGCTTCAGTAGCTACAGCAGCATCTGTACCATCGCTGAACTCAGCAGCCCATACCGGCACATTAGAAGTAGCAAGCATTGCAACAACAAGTGACATACTTAATGTCTTTTTTGCCATGCCCTTCTTTGTGTTTTTAATCTTTGTCATGATTATAGTTCCCCTTTGGGTGATGGACAGGTTGATTTTTGAGAAAATTTCGTATGGGGAATTGATTTCAAACTTGAGGAATATCCGGATTTTATGATTTATAAGTGGATAATTATTGACAATCGTAGTAAAAACAGGCAGTTATTACAAATAAACTGGTTGCTGTATTGAAAAATTCTTCTGGTTTTACGCTGATTGTAAAAAGTAACGATATATAATGAAGTTTATAAAATATAGAATATCCAGGGGATCTGCCTGAAAAATTGACGCAGTAAATCGGAACCCGGTTCTGATTTTGGTGAAGGAAATTTACTCCAATCTGACACCTCCTCTGGCGTCTGCTCGGACCGGGAAGAAGCATTTGACGAAGTTTTATTTCTGAGGTATCATAAAAATATAAATAGAAAATTTCACTTGCAGGAGTATCTCATGAAAGTAAAAAACAGTATTTCTACAACAATGAGAACCTTAAAAGGCAGAGAAACAAAAGATAAAGCGGCTAAAAATATTTTTTCGTATAAGCCGATTATGGGCAACATTCTAAAGTACACCGTAGCAGAATACAAGGACTGTTCTCTGGAAGAGATCATGAACTGTATTGAGGGAGATACAATCCGGACCGGAACAGCATTTGTAGAGGAAGACATGGCAGGAAGCATCCGGGGCGAACAGACGGAATTCAACACAACAGATGAGGCACCGGCAGTTTTTGATATCCTTTTTCGTTCGCTGCTTCCAAAGAAAAAAGGAAATATCCTGGTAAATCTCCATGTGGATTTTGAATTACAGAAGAACTACCGGCCGGGGTATCCTGTTATTAAAAGAGGCATATACTACGGATGCCGGAAATTATCTGCACAGTTGGATAAAGTAGGGAAAAATGGGAAAGGCTATAAATATCTGGAAAAGGTCTACAGTATCTGGATCTGCCTTGAGAATATTCCCAAAGAACAGCAGAATACCGTATCTTATTACAAGATACATAATTACAAAAATGAAGGTTTCCGCATACCTGACATTCAGATCGATGCTGCGGAAGCAGACCTTATGGAGGTTGTCATAGTACGGCTTGGCGGGGAAGAACAAAATGAAAAGGGACTGATGGATCTTTTATATGGTGTATTTTCCGGTGATCAGAAGAAAGTACTATCCTACATTCCGGATTCAGACAGTCAGATCCGACAGAAGGAGGTGTCCGATATGTTGAGTATGATTTCCTATGCAGAAGAGAAAGGTGAAAAAAGAGGCGAAAAGAAAGGCGAAAAAAAAGGTATAAAGAAAGGTGAAAACCGTCTTGGGATGCTTATGAAAATGCTTTTAAATGACAAACGTTATGCAGACGCAGAGAGGGCATCTGAAGATGAAAAATACAGGGAACAATTATATAAGGAGTTTGAGATTTAGTTAATGACAAACTAAAAAATCATCAACAATGCGTAAAAAGTTTTCAGCCATATCAGAGAGATATGGCTGAAGATGTTTTTTCTTCGTTTCCGAAGATGTGAAAGCGAGAAGAACTACCGGCCGGAGTCTGCTTTTGCCTGTTGTATCTGCCACGTTCTATATGCAAAATACCGCATATAAAGGCACGATCCGATAAGCTTCTTTTTGCCTGAAGTCTTCGGCAGAGATTAAATACATTTGCGTGGGTGCAGGAGAGAGAGAAGATTTATTCAGCTGCATAAGGTTCCTGCATTTCTGATGTGGGGTGGAGCGGTAGTCTATGGCAATAAAATGACTGTTTTTGGACAGTAAAAAGGGAACTTCCGCCTGGTTGCCGCTGGACCAGTAGGAGAGGGCATAGCCATTCCGGATAAAGTGCTGTGCCAGAAAGGTTTCGATACAGGCTGTACCGGCGGTGGTTTCTTCTCCTGACAGAAGCTGGAAGGCAGGGATTTTCAGTATGCATGAGCATAATCCGGTGTCAACAGGATACAGATGTAAGGAGGTTTCCGAAGGTCTGCTGCAGATAGCTGTCTGGCAGGGAATGGCAAGTCCGGCGCTGATCAGCCACTGCAGGGGTTCATGATAGACTTTAGCAGTAGCACCTTTTGCAATGCGGGTGTACTGGAATTTACGGCTGGTTCTGCCGAGCTGTGCAGGGATCGAGAGCCAGGCATTGCGGCAGTGGCGGGCGGTTCCTTTTGCAGCCAGAGCAGTAATATCGCTGAGAAAAAGATTAAGGAGCTTTTGCTGGGTGTCAGGTACCAGCAGAAGCTTCTTTTCTTTTTTGTATTCCATAATGGCAGCAGGCATTCCGCCGATGATCAGATAGAGACGGAACTGTGACAGGGCTTTTTCGTGGAGTTTCTTTCCCATTGGGCTGAAATCGGAGAAATGATTGCGGATTTCTCTTGTAAGGGCAAACTCAGCATTGGCCCACAGAAATTCTTCAAAATCCAGTGGATACAGAGTCAGGATATCAAAGTCGTGGACTGAGAAAGAATCAGAGTTAACCACACCTTTATAGATAGAGGCAATGTGATATTGTGGAAAGTCCAGGGCAATAGAAATAAGAAGTGTGGAAATCTGAGGAATGCACTGGATATTGTCAAGAATCAGAAGGGAAGAGGCAGGGCGCAGTGGTTTTCCTGCACAGGTTTCCAGAAAAAGCAGTACTTCCTGTGGATCATGTGGAACAGACAGATAGTCTGCAGCAGAGCAGTCTGTTTCCAGATTGATGTAGAGTGTATGTTTGTATTGCTTATTTCCGAAGTCCATAAGCAGCCAGGTTTTGCCTGTCTGGCGAAGCCCCTGGAGGATTAAAGGTTTGTGGCCGGGATTTTTTTTCCAGTATATCAGGGAATCGGTACATTTTCTTCTCATATGGGAAATCTCCTTTTAGTCGGTGACACAGGTATAGACTGAACGGTAACGGTACAGGACAGTTATAAATGATCAGCAGAGGAACGAGTTGATTGTAGAGGAATGTTTATGACATCATTATACAATGGAACTGTCTGAAAAATCTATACATAAAGATAGAAAAAAGTCGATTTACACATTTTTAAATATTTGTTATCGTAATTGTATTGACAAAATATAATCGTTCAGTTTTTCTTCCCGGAGGAGGAATTGTTGAATGGTTACAGTGCCGGTTACTGTTTATTCTGTGCATTGCAAGACGTGTTGCGGAATGCAGGGTGAACGGTAACAACATTGCCCGGCAAAACAACAATTATTTCATTTCACAAAGGAGGATCCCTATGAAGAGAATCAATGCAATCTACGCAAGGCAGTCAGTGGACAGAGCAGATAGTATTTCTATTGAAAGTCAGATCGAGTTCTGCAAGTACGAGTTAAAGGGTGGAAGTTTCAAAGAGTACAAGGATAAGGGTTACAGCGGCAAGAATACAGTCAGACCACAGCTTCAGCAGCTTCTGACAGATATCCGCAGAGGGGAAGTGGAGAAAGTGATCGTGTATAAGCTGGACCGGATCAGCCGTTCTATTCTGGATTTTTCCAATATGATGAATCTGTTTCAGCAGTATCAGGTGGAATTTGTCTCTTCTACAGAGAAATTTGATACTTCGACACCTATGGGACGGGCAATGTTAAATATCTGCATTGTGTTTGCGCAGCTGGAACGTGAGACTATTCAGAAGCGTGTCAGCGACGCATATTATTCCAGAAGTCAGAAAGGTTTTCGCATGGGCGGCAAGCCTCCTTATGGTTATCGGCTTGAGGAGATCCTGATGGAGGGAATCCATACAAAGAAGCTTGTGGAAGAACCCGGGGAAGCGGCAATTGTGCGGGAAATTTTTGATATGTACGAACAACCGGACACTTCTTATGGGGACATCACCAGATATTATGCGGAAAAGGGAGTGCAGTTCTACGGAAAGGAACTGATACGTTCCATGTTGGCCCAGCTTTTGAGAAATCCGGTATATGTGCGGGCTGATATGGATGTGTACCGTTTTTTCAGGAGCCATGGAACCAATATAGTAGGCAGTCCGGAGCAGTTTGACGGGATTCATGGATGTTATCTTTATCAGGGGCGGGATGCGCAGACAGATAAGCTGCAGAATCTTAAGGGTCATATGCTGGTGGTGGCACCTCATGAAGGGCTTGTGTCTTCGGAGCAGTGGCTGAACTGCAGGATCAAGCTTATGAGAAATAAAACGATTCAGGCCAATAGGAAAGCTGTGAATACATGGCTGGCAGGGAAAGTGAAATGTGGCAATTGCGGATACGCACTTATGAGTATTAAAATACAGTCCGGTAAACAGTACCTGAGATGTACGAAGCGTCTGAACAACAAAGCCTGCCCGGGGTGCGGGAAGGTTTATACTGAAGATGTGGAGAATTATGTATATAAAGAGATGGTACGTAAGCTGCGCGAAGGACAGTCTCCTGCCGCTTATACGAAGTTAAAGGAAAATCCGCAGGTAAAGCAGATTTACAGGGAGATTGAGGAAATGGAAAAGGAGATTTCTCTGCTTGTGGATTCTCTGGCAGGTGCCGGAGAAACACTGACAGATTATATTAATCAGAGAGTGGAAGAAATAGACCAGATACATCAGTTAAAGCTGGAGAAATTATCGGTGCTTGCGGAGAATCATGCGACACCGGAGCAGATGGAAAAGGTAGCATCTAATGTAAGTCTGTGGGGAGAGATTGATTTTGAGGAGAAGAGGTTTACAGTTGATAAGATGATCAGGTCACTTAAGGTATTTCCCGGATCAGTCCAGATACAATGGAAATTCTGATATATAACAGTCCGGCAGAGCGTAAATTTTTGTCTTTACGCTCTGCCGATGGTCTTATTATTTTTCGGTTAGTGTTTTGTTCTTTATAAGCATTTCGCGAATTACGTTTTGCGTATATTCTCCGACATGCCTCTTATCTTCTTTGCTCAGTTCATCCGGATAGATCGGCTTACCGTATTCTACTACAACTTTTGCAGGAGATATCTTCGGGAAGTGTGCCTCGAAAATGTTGGCTGAATTGCTGATCGCAATTGGGATGATCGGGCAATTGGCCTTGGTAGCGATTTTGAAGCTTCCTTCATGGAAGGGAAGCATGTCCAGCTCATCTTTATTTCTGTTTCGGGTTCCTTCCGGGAAAATACAGATGGAAATTCCGGATTTTACTTTGTCTACTGCGGTCAGGATCGTTTTGAGTCCCTGTTTGATGTCTTTCCTGTCAAGGAAGAGACAGTGGAGATAACGCATCCATGTGGAAAGAAGAGGAATTTTTTCCATCTCTTTTTTAGCAATGTAGCCTGTACGGATCGGACAGCGGGAGTAAGTAAGAAGTATGTCGAAGTAGCTTCTGTGGTTGCCGATATAAAGTACAGGTGTGTCCTTTGGCACATTTTCTTCTCCGATCACAGTAATCTTTGCACCGGTGATCGTAAGGATAAATCGGAATACTGCCTGGATGATCCTAAGGGAGCTGATATCCTTCTTTTCAGGAGAAAATCTGCCGATGATCCATTCGACCAGCAGGATGGGGATGGACAGGATCAGGTATCCGATCACAACAATACAGACAAGGATAAATCGTATCATTCGTTAATTCCTTTCCGGGCATTATATAATGCTGATGCCCATATATAAGTATAGAAGTTATTATAAGGAATTATGAGATATCCTGCAAGAAATAAATCATGGTATAACGATTTTTTGGCATTAAATAAAGCACTGAGGACAGGATTCTTTCCTGCAGAAAAGCAGTTACTGTCGGATATATAGCATAGAGTATGGTAATAACAGGGCTGTATCCGGCATAGAATATTTAGCGAAGAATGAGCAGGGGTGCATTATGGGCAAAAGGACAGGAGGACTGCTCTGTGTGTTGCTGTTGGCTCTTTTGCCGGCGGGCTGTCAGTTTATCAGGATTGAGGAGGGCGAACGTACACCTCTGGAATATACGATCGTAAAGCAGGAGGAAATTCCGGAAGAGATTTCAGAACTGATGGAACAGAAGAAAAAGAAAGTATTTCAGATGACCTATCAGGTGGGAGATATAAGGTATCTGATGAAGGGATATGGAGAGCAGCTTACAGGAGGGTACAGTATTCAGGTGGAGGAGGTTTCCGAATCAGAGAACGCAGTATTCTGCAAGACAAGGCTGATAGGTCCGGAGAAAGCGGATGCAGGCAGTGAACCATCTTATCCCTGTATTGTCCTGAAAATCAGAAAAACAGAGAAACCGATAGAATTTTTGGGCTTTATCATAAAGTAAACAGAGAAAGGAAGGAAGCAGGTTGGAATTAAAAAAAGAAAGTATTCAGATGCTGCGGATCAAAAATAAAGCGACAGCGCAGGCGACTTTTGACGAGGACTATAATGTGCCCGATGTGAAACCGGATATCGGGAGACTGGTGCAGAGCAAAGCGGATGTTTCCATGGAGGAAGTGAGGCTGAGTGAAGGAAGAGCGCTTCTTAAAGGGACATTAAATGCAGATTTGCTTTATGTGGGGGAAAAAGAGGGCAGGATTTACAGCCTTTCTGCGAAGCTTCCGCTGGATGAGATGATTAATCTGGAGGGAATCGAAGGGGGAGATAAGCTGTGTCTGAAATGGGAGATTGAGGATCTCAGTGTTCATATGATCCATTCCAGAAAATTGAATATTAAAGCAATTGTAACTTTTTATGCAGTGGTAGATGAACTGGCAGTCGTTGAACTTCCGGTTTCTGCAGAGGATCAGGAAGTCTCTGTGAAAACGGAGAAAGTCCGGCTTATGAGTCTTCGTGTACATAAAAAAGATACTCTGCGCATTAAGGATGATATTACTCTTGCGTCAAACAGACCGAATGTAGAAAACCTTCTGTGGTATATGGCTGAACCGAGGAATCTGGACCTGCGGCCGGGAGAGAACAAACTCCGGGTGAAAGGAGAGCTTGCGGTTTTTCTTCTGTATACAGGGTATGAAGAGGAGAATCCACCTCAGTGGCTGGAGTATACCATGCCTTTTTCCAATGAGATGGAATGCAGTGGCTGTATGGAAGATCTGATCCCACATATTGAGGTGTCTCTTCTTCATCAGGGGATAGAGGTAAAGCCTGATCCGGATGGTGAAGAACGTATCCTGCAGGTGGATGTGGTACTGGAATTAAATATGAAAATGTACAGGGAAGAGGAGCATGAACTTCTTCTTGATGCATACAGCCCACACAAAGAATGTGTTCTTCATCGGAAAAAGGAAATGTTGGAAAGTCTTCTGGTACGAAATTTTTCCAGGTGTCGTCTGACAGACCGGATAGAAGTTAAGGAGAGTCAGGGAAAAGTTTTGCAGCTTTGCCACAGCAGCGGTAAGGTAAAAGTAGATAAGACCAGGATTACGGATAAGGGAATTGTGGCAGAAGGAATTGTGGCACTCAAGATCCTGTATATTATTGGAAATGATGAAATGCCGTTTTATTCTATGGATGCCATGCTTCCGTTTACCCATCTGATCGAGGCAGAAGAGATCGGGAAGGATTGCACATATTTACTTCAGGCTGACCTTGAACAGCTTTCCACTGCAATGGCAGATGGGGATGAGATTGAAGTCAAGGCGGCGGTGGGACTGAATGTGCTTGTGTTCAGACAGTGGGAAGAGCAGCTTATTGAATCTGTGGAAGAACAGCCGCTGGATCGTAAGAAACTGGAAAGTATGCCGGGAATTACGGTCTATATTGTAAAGGCCGGAGATACCCTGTGGGATATTGCAAAGAAATTTTATACAACTGTGGATGAGATTTCGGGTGTGAACAGTCTTACGGAAAAAGAGGTAAAGCCGGGGCAGTCGTTAATTCTTGTCAGGCAGGGATGATAATGAAAAAAATTTCCGGAAAAAATGAAAACTCCTATATTGAAAACTAAAAAAAAATGATTTAAAATATGCGCAAAGAGTTTTATTGTATACAAAGTACAAATATAATTGCGAAAGTATAGTTATATACGGATGATATTGTTGGAAACGGAGGATTTTATGCGTTTACGTGCATTGGCGAAGATAAATCTGGGACTGGATATTCTCAGAAAGAGAGAGGATGGCTATCATGAAGTCCGGATGATCATGCAGACGATACAGATGTATGATGTTCTGGAGATGAAGAGGGTGAGGAAGCCGGGGATTTCCCTGTCTGTCAATTATTCCTATATTCCGAATGATGAACGAAATCTGGTGTATAAGGCGGCGAAGCTTCTGATGGATGAATTTCAGGTTAAGGGTGGTGTGGATATCCATCTTGAGAAATTTATTCCTGTGGCAGCAGGTATGGCAGGCGGAAGCTCGGATGCGGCAGCTGCACTGGTGGGGATCAACCGGCTTTTTAAACTGGGACTGAGCCAGAAGGAACTGATGGATCGTGCTGTGAATATCGGGGCAGATGTTCCGTACTGTGTGATGAGAGGAACTGCCCTGGCAGAGGGGATCGGGGAGAAACTGACCAGGATCACTCAGGTGCCGGACTGTTTTGTACTGATCGGTAAGCCCGGAATCAATGTTTCCACCAAAGCTGCCTATGAGAGCCTTCAGCTGGATAAGATTTCTTCTCATCCGGATATTGACGGGATGATAGGAGATATAGAACGTGGAGATCTTCTGGCAATGACACAGAAGATGGGAAATGTTTTTGAGCCGGGAATTATAGAGAAATATCCTGTAATTGGCGAAATCAAAGCACTGATGGAGAGTCATGGTGCGTTAAAGGCGATGATGAGTGGAAGTGGTCCTACAGTGTTCGGAATCTTTGATGATCGTGAGAAGATGGAGGCGGCAGCAGAGGTTCTCAGAGAGAGCCGGCTGGCGAAGACGGTTTTTGCCACAGAAGTAACGAAATCAGGAGGGAATACAAATGACAAGTGATTTTTCAGTAAATATGAATGAATATCTTCCATTAAGGGATGTGGTTTTTAATACGCTGCGTCAGGCAATCCTGAAGGGCGAACTGAAACCTGGTGAGAGACTGATGGAGATTGCGCTGGCAGAGAGACTTGGCGTGAGCAGAACTCCTATCAGAGAGGCAATGCGTAAGCTGGAGCAGGAAGGTCTGGTAGTGATGATCCCGAGACGTGGTGCTCAGGTTGCAAATATCACAGAGAAGGATCTGAATGATGTTCTGGAGGTTCGTATTGCTCTTGAGAATGTAGCTATTGAGAAAGCATGTGCCCGTATGACTGAAGAAGAAATGAGGAGACTCTGGCTTGCTGCCAAGGAGTTTGAACATACGATCGCAGAGGGAAATCTTGTTAAGCTTGCGGAGGCTGACGTTGCATTCCATGAGGTTATTTATCAGGCTTCTGATAATAAGAGGCTGATCCAGGTACTCAATAATATGCGTGAGCAGATTTATCGTTATCGTGTAGAATATCTGAAAGAAGGTGAAACACGAGATGTTCTGGTGAAGGAACATGAGGAACTGACAAAGGCGATCAGAGAGCGCGACGTGGAACGCGCGAAACAGCTTTCTTTCCAGCATATCGAGAATCAGAGAATGGCTATCATGCGTTCTATTGAGGCTGAGGATGCAGAACGTGAGCGTGCAGAGAAAGAGAAATCCAGGGGACACAGATAAGAATGGTATAATATCTGAATATCGGGAAATTCTAAGAGAGGCAGGATGCCTCTCTTTTTTTGCGTATCCATGTGTGTATAAGTGAGTTTAGGAATATTGCCGACTGGCAACAGATCTGTCTGGTACATCGAAAACGATGTACCGGTATGAAACGAGGTGGGAAATTATTGAAGAAGCTGGAAGAATCCCGGAAAGTATCTGCAAATCTGAGGGAGAATGAGAAATATCTGCGAAGCAGGCTGGAAAACTGCAGTGATATTCTGATCCGTCCCATGCGGCTGGGAGATAAACATAAGGTGGACTGCCTTATGGTCTATATAGAAGTTGCGGTTTCCAACATGATGCTGGATGATTCTGCTCTTGGAAAGATGATCAATCATTTCTGGGAGATTTCGCCGGAGGATATTCAGGAATTTGTCAGGCATAACAGTCTTGGGATCGCAGATGTAAAGAAACTGGAGAATCTTGACGAGTCCATAGATGCCATGCTTGCAGGGAATGCAGTGTTTTTCATAGATGGATATGACAAGGCGATGAAAATCTCCAGCAAAGGTTATCCATCCACAGGTGTGATGGAGGCAGAATCGGAAAAGGTGCTGCGGGGTTCCAGGGAAGGATTTTCGGACAGTGTGAAAAGTAACAGTGCACTGATAAGAAAAAGGCTTCGTGATACCAGACTCAAGGTGGAAGAATATAAAATCGGTGTGCGCTCTCATACCTTAACGCAGGTGTTATACATGGATGACCTGGTACATGAGGGACTTCTGGAAGAAGTGAAGGAACGGCTGGAAGAATTTCAGATTGACGGAATCCTTGACAGCGGTATGCTTGAACAGTTGACAGAAGATGTGTGGTATTCTCCTTTTCCTCAGTATCAGACAACGGAACGTCCGGATCGTGCTGTGCAGGAAATCCTGAAAGGTAAGGTTGTGATTCTGTGTGATAATTCTCCGGAAGCATTGATCCTTCCGGGAAATTTTAGCAGTTTCATGGAGAGCAGCGAGGACTGGTATCACAGGTTCGAGATGGCTTCCTTTCTCAGAATACTGCGATATCTGGCTGTGATCATGGCGACTGTTCTGCCGGGACTTTACCTGGCAGTGATACGTTTCCATACACAGATTCTGCCATCTGCACTGATACTGTCTTTTGCGGAGGCGAGGGAAGGAGTGCCCTTTTCCAGTGTGGTGGAACTGATTTTTCTGGAACTGGCTTTTGAACTGATTCGGGAGGCTGGGGTGAGAGTTCCGGGATCTCTGGGAAATGCTATTGGCATTGTTGGCGGACTGGTAATCGGACAGGCAGCGGTAGAGGCAAATCTTGTGAGTCCGATCGTGGTGATGATCGTGGCGTTGACTGCGCTTGGCTCTATGACTGTTCCAAATGAAGAGTTTGCAGCAGCATTTCGGCTGGTGAAGTATGGGTTTCTGATCCTGGGAGGTTATCTGGGAATTTACGGAATCGTGCTGGGAGTATATCTGGTTATAGGGCACCTGGCAGGCCTGATAAGTTTTGGTATTCCTTATCTGGTTCCTTTTATAAAGAAAGAACAGAAGGGCAGCAGAGGAGAAGGGATTCTGAGAGTTCCGCTGCGCAAGAGGGTATTACGACCGCTTTATGCAAGAGAGGAGCAGAAGATCCGTTTGAAGAGAAAGGAGTCCGGTTCATGAGATTTGCAGAGAATAACAGAATTTCCCACAGGCAGCTGTACAGGCAGATGATACTGGCATTACTGGCACCATTTATGCTCTGCGTTTTCGGAAAGGGTGGAATGAACGGAATCAGTGCAGTGGCGGGAATGATTTTTGCGCTGATATTGCTTGGGTTTTATGTAATCTGGCTGATACGGCTGACACCTTCATTTGAAGATCCGGTAAAGTCTGCAGGTGCTTTTGCGGGAAGGCTGATCGGGATTTTTTTTCTGATCTATGTGTTGATGGCGGGAGGATATCTGCTGGCACTTCTCAGGAGGCTGGTTCCTGCAAAGCTGATCACAGGAGTATCCGGCCGATGGATTGCATTCTGGGCAATTCTGGTATGTTCTGTCGGAACCTGCAAAGGTGTACAGAGAAGAGGAAGAATGGCGGAAGTATCAGGTGGTCTGCTTCTTGGCGGGATTATGATAATGATGATACTTTGTGTGCCACAGGCAAAAACGGAATATCTCATGGAAGAAATCCGGTGGGAGGAGCTTACAGTGAGAAATGTCAGTCAGTCTTTTTATGGAACTCTGTGTGCTTTTTCGCCGGTTGCATTGCTGCCATTTTTGTTGGGAAATGTGGAGAAATACGGAAGTGCGGGAAAGACGGTGGCAGGAGGGATCCTGACACTTGGCGGGATTCTTATTGGAATGGAGCTTCTGCTTCCGGCAGTTCTGGGATATGACAGGGTAGCGGCGGAAAGTTATCCGGTCCTGCCTCTGCTGGCAGGCGCAGATCTTCCGGGAAATGTACTGGCCAGATTTGACATCCTGTGGATGGGATTTCTGCTTTACAGCCTGCTTTTTGCAATAGGGAGTCTGCTGTATTATGGAAATCAGATTATCGGGAAATCTCATCCTGGTACGGGGAGGTTCTGGCTTCCGGCACTGGTTTTCCTGATTTCGCTTCTGGAAGAAGAGGGAAAAGGAATACTGGATTATTTTGGATGGTGTCTGGCGTATATTTTCGTTCCGGGAATTCTTATCTGTCAGTTTTATATGTTTATCAGAGGAAAGGGACACCGCAGGAAGCAGAGGAAAAGGGCAGTCGGTGTGGTGACCGGGATTTTGTCAGTCAGTCTTTTTATGAGCGGATGTGGTGCGGCTGTGGAACCGGAGAAGAGAATGTATCCTATGGCACTTGGCGTGGATGCCTCAGAAGAAGGAATCTGTCTTACCTATGGGATGCCGGATCTTTCTGAGAGTACGGGGCAGGGAAAAGAGGAAGAAGATGGCGGTTCCCGGGTTCTGCAGATCAGTGGTGCTGATTTCACCCGGATTGAAAAAATGTATGATCAGTCACAGGAAAAACTTCTTGATATGGGGCATCTGCAGGTTCTGGTCATGGGGAGAACACTGGTGGAGGACGGAAGATGGAGAATGGTGCTGGATTATCTGAAACAGGAGATTTTTGTGGGGGAAGATCTTTATGTGTTTGAGGCGGAGGACGCAGGGGAGATCCTGAACTGGCATGGGGAGGATAATTCATCAGCAGGAGAATATATTACAGGACTGATCCGAAACAGAATGTCAGGAGGAAATATTACGGCTGTGACACTCAGAGAGCTTTTCTATGAAAAATATAAAGAAGATAAAATCCTGCGGCTTCCGATTGTGAAGATCAGAAATGGAAGTCTGGAAGTGGAAGTATAAATCAGGAAAATATTGGCATAATTCAAATATTAAAGTGCTGCCTGAAAATTCCATATAAAATAAGAAAATATATAGGAAAATAACAAAGGCAGATATGGTAACTGATAAGATATAACAGGAGAGAGGGACAATGATGAATAAAAAGAGTAAGAACAAAAAATTAAGAAGAAAACTGTCGTTTGTTCTGTTCGTGGCAGCTGTTGGTGTTCTTATGATGAGAGCAATGCCGGGAATGTCCGGGAAGATAGCAAAAATCGCTGAAAGACGACAGGAACAGACTGCAGTTACTGCATGGTGGGGGACATTGTACCCGAAATTCTGCTTCTCGCAGTTCCCTGAGGAAAATAAAGGACAGAAAGATGACATAAAGATATCCTTCTGGCTTGCACAGGCTCTTGATTGGTGATAGAATAATGAGACAATCAATAGAGATGGAGAATAGAAATCAATGAAAATAGACAGAGAGGCACCGATAGGAGTATTTGATTCCGGTGTGGGAGGGCTGACTGTTGCGCGTGAGATCATGCGTAATCTTCCTTCAGAAAAAATCGTATATTTTGGTGATACGGCGAGAGTGCCTTACGGAAGTAAATCGAAAGAAACTATCATCCGGTATTCCCGGCAGATCATTCGTTTTCTTCAGCAGCAGCAGGTAAAGGCGATTGTGGTTGCATGTAATACAGCCAGCGCTTTTGCCCTGGATGCAGTGAGGGATGAGTTTGACATTCCCATCATTGGCGTGATAGAACCGGGTGCGAAGGTGGCGGCTGCCCAGACCAGAAATAAGAGGGTAGGAATCATTGGTACTGTGGGAACTGTAGGAAGTGGGATACATGCAGAGTATCTGAAGCATTTGGATCCGGAGATCACTGTTTTCGGCAAAGCATGTCCGCTGTTTGTGCCACTGGTAGAAGAAGGGTGGCTTCATGATCCGGTGACTGATGAGGTCGCTGCCAGATATCTGAAAGAACTTCAGGATAAGCAGGTGGATACACTGATATTGGGATGTACTCATTATCCATTGCTTCGTTCCACCATCAGAAAGATCATGGGAGACGGAGTATGTCTGGTGAATCCGGCTTATGAAACCGCACTGGAGCTGGGAAGGCTTCTGGAGGAAAAAGGACTTGCCGGTGAAGGTACAGAGAAGAATGAATTTCCGTATCGCTTCTATGTGAGTGATCTGGCAGATGAGTTTAAGGCATTTGCCAATTCGATTCTTCCATATGATGTGGAGATGACGAAAAAAATAGATATTGAGAAGTATTAAAAACAGCAGATTGCTGAATGGTTATAATATAGATACATAAAAACAGGTTTTGAACAGTATAAAAACAGGAGTATGAGAAGAATGGATAAAGAAGTGCTGATTCATGTAAGGGGACTTCAGACAATGGATGCAGACGGTGAACAGGAACCTCTGGAGATTGTTGTACCGGGACAGTATTATTTCCGGAACGGAAGTCATTATCTGCGCTATGAGGAAGTCATGGAGGATTTTGCAGAACCTACCGTCAATTACATAAAAATTTCCCGGAAGGGAATGGAGGTCCGCAAGAAAGGTGTGGTCAATGTTCATATGGTTTTTGAACAGGGTAAGAAGAATATGACTTACTATACCACTCCCTATGGAACTATTGAAATGGGGATTGCGGCGACGAATCTGAATCTGCAGGAGAGTGATGGCGGTCTTGACATGAAAGTGGATTATGCGCTTGATATGAACCAGGAGCATGTGGCAGACTGTTATCTTGCGATTAAGGCACAGCCAAAGGACTGTAAGAATTTTACAATTTGATCAGATCTGATAAGTTCTCTGCTTCGCTGCAGATATCTGTCTGATCAAAACAGAAAAAGGTCAGTGATCTGTGTGTATGGATGACACGATTCACTGACCTTTAGTTTATATGTCTGACTGCATTTATCTGGCAGTTTTGTCTTTCCTGAATTTTGCAAAGAAACCTTTCTTTTTGGGAGCCGGTGTCTGAAGGGAACCGCGGATTCCTTTTACGCCTACAATATAAAGACCGCTTACTTCGGCTTTGATTTCTTTCTTAAGCGGGATCAGGTCGAAAACCTTCTCATCTGCGATCATGATCGCAATCTTTGGTCCGATTTTAGCTTTAACGATTGGAAGCTTGGAACGGCGCATAAGTTTAGGTGTCTGTTCAATTACCATCTGAGGAAGTCCGGATTCTTTCAGTGGCATCCTCTTTTTATCGATAACCAGCATGGAAACGGTTTGTTTAGTTGCTTCAATCTGAGCCTGCTGTTCTTCCTGTTTCTTCTGGGCTTTTTTTCCGAAGAAATATAAACCGATCAGTGCAGCGATCAGGATAACAAGAATGACCAGAAGGACTATTGTTACTGTACTCATTTGCATCCTCCCTAATGTATGTGTTTTCACAGGGACTGTTGGTACGGACAGTCCATTGCATAAAAATTATTTTATCATTAAATAAGGTAAAACGCAATTGCAAAAAAAGAATTAATGGATGGAAAGCGGTAGAAATTTACATTATGAAAGGTTATAATTGTAGCAAAACTGTAATGCGACAATATTTGCCGGAGCGAACAGTAGTGGGAAATATGCGGAACAGTTAAAGCCATTTTTACAGGATGGAATCATAATGTGTGGTTATAATATATGTAACGGGAATTGTGGAGTTATTTTGTGACAGAATAATTTGTGAGTAAAAAACGGATATGATAAAAAGGAGAAAAGCATGAGCGAATTAAAGCCCGACTCTGAGAAGAAAGAGGAGCGACTTTCAGATAAGGAAAAAGTAAATACAGAAAAGACAAATGCAGAAGAACTAAATGCAGAAGAACCAAATGCAGAAGAACCAAATGCAGAAGAACTAAATGCAGAAAAACCAAATGCAGAAAAACCAAATGTAGAAAAACTAAATGCAGAAAAACCAAATACAGAAGAGATAAACGAAGAACCTCCGGCAGCAAGCGAGGACGAAGATTTCTTTTTTGATGATAATAAAGCTTATGAAGCCCGTAGGGCAGCCAGACTGGAACGCCGTAATAAACTTCGCCGCAGAAAAAAAAGACTGCGTATCGCAGGCTGCATAGTGGTGGCGGCAGCCGCTGCAATTGGGATTGGAATAGGATTTTACGGGGAAGAACTGCAGAATTTTGTCAGTGAGCAGCAGGTTAAGATTGCGCAGATGGTGAAATCTGCAGACAGGAAAACAGAAGAAGAAAAAACAGCTCAGCAGACAAATGCAGAGGCAGAAGCTGAGAATGCGGTGACACCTGAAGTTCAGGATACGGATGGACTGAGTGAAGAGGACAAAACTCTTTACAGGCAGGCAAAGTATGCTGCAAAACAGTATGATTATGATAAAGCCATAAGTATGCTGCAAAACAGTGAGACTTATCAGACAAGTGAGAAGTTTCAGCATGCGGTTAAGGTTTATCAGAAAAAGAAGGAATCCTGCGTTTCCTGGCCGTTAGACCAGGTGACACATGTCTTTTATCATACTCTGATCAAAGATACCGGTAAGGCTTTTGACGGGGATTACAAGTCAGGAGATTACGATCAGGTTATGACAACGATTGATGAATTTAACCAGATTACTCAGAGCATGTATGATAAGGGATATGTCATGGTCAGCATTTATGACATGGCGACAGCGGATGAAAATGGGAATATGAATGCAGGGGAGATTCTCCTTCCTCCGGGTAAAGTACCGTTTGTGCTTTCGCAGGATGATGTGTGTTATTATCATTATATGGACGGGGACGGATTTGCAACCAAACTTATCGTAGATGAGGAAGGAAAAATCCGCAATGAATATGTGGAAGATGATGGCAGTATTTCCGTAGGCGATTATGATATGGTTCCTCTGATCGATCGTTTTGTAGAGGAACATCCTGATTTTTCTTACAGAGGTGCTAAAGGAATTGTTGCCCTTACCGGTTACAATGGAATTCTTGGTTATCGCACAGACAGCAGTTATGAAACCCGTCCGGATGATCTGGATGCAGATAAAGTAAAATGGCTGGATGAGCATCCGGATTTTAATCTGAATACAGAGAGAGAAAATGCAGCCAGAGTAGCGCAGGCTATGAAAGATGAAGGCTGGCTGTTTGCAAGCCACACATGGGGACATCAGAATGTAAGTCAGATCAGTCTGGAGAGATTACAGGCAGATACACAGAAGTTTAAAGAGAATGTTGATCCTCTGATAGGCGGAACAGATATTATTATTTTTGCATTTGGAGCAGATCTTACCAGTGTTGAAGATTATTCGGGGGAGAAGTTCGAATATCTTAAGAGCCAGGGCTATAATTATTACTGTAATGTGGATTCAAGCCAGTATTTTGTGCAGATCCGCAGTAATTATTTCCGGCAGGGAAGAAGAAATCTGGACGGATACAGAATGTACTATAATCCGGAACTTCTCTCAGATCTGTTCGATGCACAGTCTGTGTTTGATTCTTCCAGACCGGTGCCGGTTCCAACTATGGGGTGAGTATGATCTCTGTGCATAACTGAAAGGGGACAATATATGAGAAAAAGGATAGCATGTGTAACAGCAGCTATTTTGAGTATTTCGTTAGGAGTAAGCGGATGTGGGCTCATTCCGTTTGAACAGGATATTCCATTTCTGAGTTCCATAGCTGAAAATGTGGAAACTGAGAAAAAAACAGAACAGCAGACAATTGATGAACAGGATGCTGATACAGAGAAAAGTACAGAAGATACACAGCAGGATGATGGTCTGAATGAGGGAGAGCAGACTGACAACGAAGATACAGAAGAGGCAGATGAGAAACAGGAAAATCCTATGGAGCAGGCAGCGCTTATGGCTGTACAGTATGATTATGATGGCGCCATAGAACTGCTTAAGAGTCAGCCGGATTACGAAAGTAATACGGATATGCAGAGTGCAGTTGCGGATTACGAAAATACGAAAGCCACCTGTACAGAATATCCGCTGGAGCAGATTACGCACGTGTTCTTTCATACACTGATCAAAGACACTGCCAGAGCATTTGACGGGGATTCAGACAGTAATGGATATAACCAGTATATGACAACAATTGATGAGTTTAACAAAATCATACAGAGTATGTATGATAAGGGATATGTCATGGTCAGTCCGCACGACATGGCGGTTATCAATGAGGACGGAACTATGTCCAGAGGCAGTATTATGCTGCCGCCGGGAAAAATTCCATTTGTGCTTTCTCAGGATGATGTGAGTTATTATCACTATATGGACGGAGATGGTTTCGCATCGAAACTTGTAGTGGATTCCAATGGTGAGGTCAAGAACGAATATATTGAGGATGACGGAAGTGTTTCCACAGGGGATTATGATATGGTTCCGCTGATCGATACTTTTGTAAAAGAACATCCGGATTTTTCCTATCATGGAAGAAAGGGAATCCTTGCAATGACAGGTTATGACGGTGTTCTGGGATATCGTACGGATATTGCATATAAGACCGGAAAAAAACTGCAGGATGATCAGAAAAAATTCCTGGAAGATCATCCGGATTTTAACTATAAGCAGGAAGTGAAAAATGCAAAAAAGGTAGCTAAGGCTATGAAGGCAGAAGGCTGGGAATTTGCAAGCCATACATGGGGACATAAGGATGTGGCTGCCACTTCTCTGGATGATCTGAAAAGAGATGATAAAAAATGGAAGAAATATGTGGCTCCCATACTTGGAGAAACAGATATGATCATTTTTGCATTTGGTGCGGATATCGGAAGCTGGGAAGGATATTCGGCCGACAATGAGAAATATGAGTTTTATAAGAGTCAGGGATACCGCTATTTCTGTAATGTAGATTCCAGTCAGTATTTTGTACAGATTACAGATGATTATTTTCGACAGGGAAGAAGAAATCTGGATGGATACAGAATGTATTATAATCCGGAAATGCTCAGTGATCTTTTTGATGTATCGGAAGTATGGGATTCTTCAAGACCAACTCCGGTACCTGGAATGTAGAAGGGAGTATTGATTATTATGAAGAAAAAAATATATCTTGCCATGCTTGCGGTTTGTTTTGCACTGACAGCATCTGCGTGTGGCAATGGCGGTGCTGTTATCACAGACGGTACAAAGACCGAAGGAGCTGCTGACGGGAAGAAAGCAGAGACAGGAACTACGCGTCTTGTGTCTGTTGAGAATGTAGAGAAATATATTACGATCGGAGAATATAAAGGACTGACTCTGGACAATACGGTGGATGCGATCACTGATGATGATGTACAGGCGCAGATCGATGAGAATCTGAAAGATAAGGCAGAACCTGTATCTGATGCGGCAAAAGAAGGGGATCTGGTGACTGTAAATTATACAGGCACTAAAGACGGACAGACTTTTGACGGCGGTACTGCCAATAACTATGACTTTGTGATCGGCGACGGACAGATGTTTGAGGAATTTGAAAATGGTGTGATCGGGATGAAAAAGGGTGACACAAAGGAGATTAAAATTGATTTTCCGTCAGACTATGCAGACGAAACTCTGGCAGGTAAGGAAGTTATATACAAGGTTACGGTGCAGAACGTGCGGCGTGAAGGAGAACTTACAGATGAATGGGTTGCAAAGAACACTGATTATACAACAGTAGATGATTATCGTGAGAGTATTCGCAGTGAACTTGAGAAAAACGCAAAGGAATCTGCGCAGGAGGTTCTTAAGAATACTGCATGGAGTACAGTGCTTGAGAACTCTGAAGTAAAAGAATACCCACAGGAAGATGTGGATAAGGCTGTTTCTGAATTTAAGAAGAGTATGGAAGTTTATGCAAAACAGGCCGACATGACTCTGGAAGAGTTTACAGACAGTCAGGGTATTTCGCAGGATGATTTTGATGAACAATGTCAGCAGTATGCAGAGGGTAAGGTTAAGCAGAACCTGATCGTGCAGGGGATTATGGATGCAGAGGGACTGTCACTTGACGACAAAGAGAGCCTTCAGCTGCAGGATAAACTGGTAGAACAGATGGGTGTTTCCAGTATTGCAGAGCTGGTTGGAACTTACGGACAGGATTATGTAGATGAATCAGTCGGACTTCTCAGAGTGGAGGAGTTCATTATAAAAAATGCGAGTGTGAGTGAGAAAGTCGCAAACGGTGATGTGCTGGCAGATGATGCAGATGCTGCGGCAGAAAATGCAGAACAGGACAGTGATCAGAATGTATCAGATGAAGATACTGATGATTCCGGACAGGACAATTCAGATGTAGATGAGAATCTGGAAGAGGAATTAGGTACGGAAGATGTTGATCAGAGTGAATAATTGGCATTGTATTTACCTGATAAATGAGTTATGATTATTGATAAAAGTGGATTACTCCGTACTGTGATGTACGCTGTCAGGGACTAATTAACAAAAAGAAGCGGGGAAAGGAAACCATGGATAAGAGGGTGTTGCGCGAAAGAATGCGCAGAAAAAAACGCCAGATGATGATCAGGCATTATACAAAGATCGGACTTTGTGTTATTGGCATGATTCTGGCGGTGGTGTTTATGGTGAGAGGAATTATTATTCCGATCGCACATCATGTAGCCGGAGGCGGAAACAGTGATCAGACTGTACAGGCTCAGGCAGATACAGAGGAAGTTCAGGCAAATTCTGATGCTGCAGTGAGACAGCCATTGAAGGGTAAATCAGATACAGATAAGGTTGCCGCGATGACAGCCGGATGGCATGAGGATGCTAACGGAAAGTGGTATCAGAATACAGATGGTACATATTTTTCAAATGGATTTCAGGATATAGATGGTGTTACCTATTCTTTTGACGAAAACGGATATATACAGACAGGATGGGTAGAAAAGGGAGTGAAGGATTATTACTTTAATGAAGACGGATCTTATGATCCGAGTAAGGTACGTCCGATGCTGGCACTGACTTTTGATGATGGTCCGGGAGAGTATACAGATGAACTGCTGGATTGTCTGGAACAGAATAATGCTCATGCAACATTCTTTATGCTTGGTCAGAATGTCAGTTCATATCCGGATGCGCCAAAACGTATGCTGGAACTTGGCTGTGAGATTGGAAGTCATTCATGGGATCATACACAGTTGACGACAATTGATCTTGACGCAGTTGCAAAGCAGTTCTCTGATACAGATGATGCATTGATTCAGGCATGTGGCCAGGCTGCGAGTGTGGCGCGTGCGCCTTACGGGGACGGAAATTCAGATATTTATAATACTGTAAATAAGCCGTTCTTTATGTGGTCACTGGACACAGAAGACTGGAAACTTTTGGATGCAGATGCGGATTACAGTGCAGTAATGAATGGAGATCTGACAGATGGAACTATCATCCTGATGCATGATATTCATGAGCCATCTGTAAAGGCTGCTTTGAGATTGATACCGGATCTTATTGCACAGGGATATAAACTTGTAACGGTAAGTGAGATGGCAGAAGCCAAGAATGTGACCTTACAGAATGCATGTTATGTGGATTTCTGGCCGAGTACACTCAGTAATGGAGATGTGCCGGGATATCAGGGCGGTTCCGATGCAGCAGCTTCTGCAGACGGAACAGATGGTACATCTGATGCAAGCGCAGATTCTTCTGACGGAAGCACAGATTCCTCAGACGGAAGTGAGGATTATTCGGATGGAAGTTCAGACGATGGAAGCTATGATGATGGAAGTTCGGATGACGGAAGTTATGATGATGGAAGTTCAGATGATTCGGAAGATTACAGTGATGATTCTGTAGATTACGGAGATGGAACGGAATAAAAAACATATGCAATCCTGCAGTGTGGATCATACAGAGTAATTACGAACATACGAAAGAGCAAAGAAGAGAGCAAAGGTACTTCTTTGCTCTTTATGTTTTTTACAAAAAACACATAAAATATATAAAAAAATTGTTAAATATACACATATTTTTAATTGACGTATGGAATGTCCGTTGGTATAATAAGGCTTATAGAATGACTAAAAGTCAGTTCGTATTCCTGATTGAACTTGCTGTAAGATAGTTACTGTTCATATGCCAAAATTCCATTGCCGCAGGCAATCTGGAATGAATTTTGGCTACGTTACTGAGAATGGAGTGAACAGTAACGTAAGATATCCTGTTACAGTATTATTTTATGGAATCAGTATCTGCAAAAAAGATAGAAACCGAAGTTAAGGGAGGACTCCAGATGGGTGTGAGTATGAAATTTACGGATTTGGATCAATATTTATTTGGACAGGGAACCAATTATGAAGTATACAAGAAACTGGGTGCCCATCCGACTACATACAGACGAAAAAAAGGTGTATATTTTGCGGTCTGGGCACCGAATGCACAGTCTGTTTCTGTAATCGGTGAATTTAATGACTGGGAGGAAGAAGCAAACCCGATGGAGAAGGTTGGGCCGATCGGTGTTTATGAAGTGTTTGTTCCGGGGGCAAAGATCGGACAGCTGTATAAATTCTTTATCGTGGGTGCGCATGGAGAGAAGCTATATAAGGCAGATCCTTATGCAAATGAAGCTGAACTCCGTCCGGGTACAGCCTCCAGGATCACAGATATCACAGACTATAAATGGAAGGATGCCACATGGATCAAGAACAGAGAGAAGTTTGATGAGCAGGTAGAGCCTATGGCAATCTATGAGGTTCATCCGGGTTCATGGAAGAAGCATCCGCAGTCAGAGGAAAATGAAAAAGGATTTTATAACTATAGAGAATTCGCACATGCCCTGGCAGCTTATGTGAAGGAAATGGGATATACCCATGTAGAGCTTATGGGAATCGCAGAGCATCCTTTTGACGGTTCCTGGGGATATCAGGTGACCGGATATTATGCACCGACTTCCAGATATGGAACGCCACAGGATTTCAAGTATATGGTGGATTATTTACATCAGAATAAGATTGGAGTTATCCTTGACTGGGTACCTGCACATTTCCCGAAAGATGCCCATGGTCTTGCGAACTTTGACGGAACCGCAGTGTATGAGCACGCTGATCCGAGACAGGGAGAACATCCGGACTGGGGTACCAAGATTTATAATTACGGACGCCCGGAGGTTAAGAACTTCCTGATCGCAAATGCCCTTTACTGGGTGGAGGAGTGCCACGTAGACGGACTTCGTGTGGATGCTGTTGCTTCCATGCTTTATCTTGATTATGGTAAGAAGGATGGAGAATGGATCGCAAATAAATATGGCGGAAATCAGAATCTGGAGGCTATTGAATTCTTTAAGCATCTGAATACAGTAGTTCTTGGAAGGAATCATGGAACTGTGATGATCGCTGAGGAATCTACTGCATGGCCGATGGTTACAGGGGATGCAGAGAAGGACGGACTTGGTTTTAGTCTGAAGTGGAATATGGGATGGATGAATGACTTCCTGGAATATATGAAGCTGGATCCGTATTTCCGTAAATTTAATCATAATAAGATGACTTTCTCCATGTCATATGCATACAGTGAGAGATATGTATTAGTTCTTTCTCATGATGAGGTGGTTCATCTGAAATGCTCCATGCTTGAGAAGATGCCGGGAGAGTTACCGGACAAATTCAGGAATTTAAAGGCTGCCTATTCATTTATGAACTGCCATCCGGGTAAGAAGCTTCTGTTCATGGGACAGGAATTCGGACAGCTTCGTGAATGGAGTGAGGAGAGAGAACTTGACTGGTTCCTTCTGAATGAAGAGCCACACAAGGAACTTCAGAATTATGTGCATGATCTCCTGACTATTTATAAGAAATATCCGGCACTTTATGCCGGTGATAATAATCCGGAAGGATTTGAGTGGATCAATGCGAATGACGGGGACAGAAGTATTTTCAGCTTTGTGAGAAAGTCTCCTACAAAGAGAAACAATATTCTTTACATAGTTAACTTTACACCTGTTGACCGTCCGGATTACAGAGTTGGTGTTCCGAAGAAAAAACAGTACAAGCTGATCATGGACGAGAATGGACTTCTGGAGCAGCCAAAGACATTTAAGGCAGTGAAACAGGAATGTGATAACAGAGAGTTTTCCTTCGCATATCCATTGCCGGCTTATGGGGTTGCGATTTTTACATATTAATTTTGAGGGATGATTTCAGGATATATGTAAATATCTGAGAGAATTATTGTCAGGGGTATGTTATTTATTTGACAATATTGCAGAGTAAGCATGATAATATATGAAAAATTCGTGAAATATAAATAATTGCTTTTGAAATTTATCTGCGTTATAATTATCGCGAACGCAAGGAATAGAGAGAATAATGGTTTCCATGTTGAAAGGAGAATGAACATGAAAGTATCTAACATTAAAGACATCGATAAATTTTTTGCTGTAGTTGACAGCTGCGAAGGCAGAGTAGAATTAGTAACAGGCGAAGGTGACAGACTGAACCTTAAATCTAAATTATCCCAGTATGTATCTCTGGCAAACATTTTCTCAGGCGGAGAGATTCCGGAACTTGAGATTGTTGCTTATGAGAAAGACGATATTGATAAATTAATGAGCTTTATGATCAACGGTTGATCATTAGTGTATACAGGCGGGGGCATGATGGTGGATCATGCCCCTTTCTTTGATGTGAACAGGCAGGTTGTTCTGAAGGTATTGAACAGCTGCAGGATATTTGTAAACCAGGGGGCACAGGCGTTTCCTGGTCAAAGTGCGTTGATGGCAGACTTGAATACATTGGATATCTTATGTATAATGAGTACGTTATAGGTAAATATATAAACAGACAGATAATGATGGCAGTTCCAAAAGTTATTCTGTTTGTTCATAAAAATGGCAGAATATAAAAAATGACGGCTATATGGCAGTTATTCAGAAATATAAATTTTAACGAAGAGGAGAAATAAGACAATGGCAACTAAGATTGATATTATTTCCGGTTTCCTTGGAGCTGGTAAAACTACATTGATTAAGAAACTTCTGAAAGAGGCTTATGCAGATGAGCAGGTTGTACTGATCGAAAACGAATTTGGTGAGATTGGTATTGACGGTGGCTTCCTGAAGGAAGCGGGAATCCAGATCCGGGAAATGAATTCCGGATGTATCTGCTGTTCATTAGTGGGAGATTTCGGCACTTCTCTGAAAGAGGTTGTGGACAAATATCATCCGGACAGAATCCTGATCGAGCCATCAGGTGTTGGTAAACTTTCAGATGTTATCAAGGCAGTACAGGGTGTTCAGGGAGATGTGGATATCGTTCTGAACAGCTATACAACTGTAGTTGATGCAAAGAAGTGCAAAATGTATATGAGAAACTTTGGTGAGTTCTTTGATAATCAGGTTGAATATGCAGGTGCGATCATCATGAGCCGTACAGATATCATTGATGAAAAGAAAGCACAGCAGGCAATGGAACTTCTTCGTGGAATTAATGCGAAAGCTGCTATCATCACCACTCCGATTGAGAAACTGGACGGAAAGAAAATCCTTGAGGTTATGGAGAAACCGGTATCTCTTGAGGAAGAACTGATGTCTGAGGAAGAGGTATGCCCGGAGTGCGGACATGTACATGAACATGGAGAGCATCATCATCACGATCACGACCATGAATGTGGCTGTGGACATGATCACGAAGAACATGAACATCATCACCATGACCACGACCATGAATGCGGCTGTGGACATGATCATGAGGAACATGAGCATCATCACCACGATCACGACCATGAATGCGGTTGCGGACATGATCATCATGATCATCACCATCATCACGCAGATGAGGTATTTACAAGCTGGGGACGTGAGACGATCAGGAAATACACAAGAGAAGGTCTTGAGAAGATGCTTGAGGCTCTTTCCGCTTCTGAAGATTACGGTATTATTCTTCGTGCAAAGGGAATGCTTCCTGCAGAAGACGGAACATGGATTTATTTTGACATGGTTCCGGAGGAAACAGAAATCCGTGAAGGTGCACCGGAATACACAGGCCGTCTCTGCGTGATCGGCTCCAAACTGAAAGAAGATAAACTTGCAGAATTATTTGGGCTTGCATAATGATCATGAGGAAACAGCGATTTATGGCAATCCTCTAAAATACTGCATCTGGATTCAGCTCATCAGAGTGTGAAATCCTCGTCATAGATGCGCGACTGAATGATTTCGGCAGATAATAACAGAATCAGAATAAAGATAAAGGAATAAATTATATGATGGATGATATCAGAGTTCCCATTTATTTGGTTACGGGATTCCTGGAAAGCGGAAAGACTACTTTCCTGGATTTTACATTGCAGCAGGAGTATTTTGCCATTGACGGCAAAACTCTGTTGATCCTTTGCGAAGAAGGCGAAGAAGAATATGATATGGATAAACTGAAACTTACAAACACAGTTGTGGAAGTGATCGAGGATCAAGAAGATCTGACACCACAGCGTCTGGCTGCCATGGATATCATCCATCAGCCGGAGCGTGTTGTGATCGAGTACAACGGAATGTGGCTTGTAAGTAAGTTTGAGCAGATGGAGCTTCCGGAAGGCTGGGGCATTGAGCAGGAGATTACCTGTGTGGATGCAACTACTTATCAGGTTTATATGGCAAACATGAAATCTCTGTTCATGGATATGATCAGAAATACAGATATGGTTGTATTTAACCGCTGTAAAGAGGGAGATCCGCTTCCTGCATACAGACGAGGGATCAAGGTCGCAAATCAGAGTGCAGAGGTTATCTTTGAAAATGAAGAGGGCGAGATGGATGACATTTTCCAGGACGAGATGCCGTTTGATATCAATGCACCGATCATTGAGATTCCACCGGAAGATTATGGTATCTGGTTTGTGGATGCCATGGATAATCCGGATAAATATGTAGACAAAATTGTCCGCTTTAAAGGACGTGTCATGAAACCACGTGGAATGGGAAGTAAATTCTTTGTTCCGGGACGTGTGGCAATGACCTGCTGCGCAGATGATACCACTTTCCTTGGATACGTGTGCAGAAGCGATTATGCACCGCATATCAAAGAGGGCAGCTGGGTAGAAGTAACAGCGAAGGTCGCATTTGAGAACCGTACAGAATATCAGGGTGAGGGCATTGTTCTTTATGCAAGTGATGTGAAAGAATGCGAGCCGCTTAAGGAAGAGATGGTATATTTTAATTAATTATCTTAGCATGTGTTTGAAAAATGCTTTCCGCAAGATGTGCGTTACAATTTGCAGGATTGGTTTTTTGAACACACTTTAGAGGATGTAAAAAAATAAATTTGACATCAGGACAGGTATGGTAATTCCGGAAAATGGTGTTAAATTAAGCAGGAGACACATATATGTATTTAGTAGTTGGCCTGGGAAATCCCGGGAAACAGTATGAAGCAACACGCCATAATATGGGATTTGATACCGTTGACCGTCTGGTAGAGGATTACAATGTCCCTCAGGGTGGTGTGAAATTTAATGCCATGTACGGTAAAACCATGATCGGTGGAGAGAAAGTGATTCTTATGAAGCCGCTTTCTTTTATGAACCTGAGTGGCGGTCCTGTTCGTGAGATGGCGAATTATTTTAAAATTGATCCGGAATCAGAGCTTATTGTTATTTATGATGATATTGATCTGGAACCCGGGCAGCTTCGCATCCGCAAGCAGGGAAGTGCGGGTGGACATAACGGGATCAAAGATATTATCCGCCAGCTTGGCACAGAGAAATTTCTCCGTATCAAAGTAGGAGTTGGTGCAAAGCCGAAGGGATGGGATCTGGCAGATCATGTACTTGGCAGATTTTCCACAGAAGACAGGAAACTTGTGGATGAAGCAATAGCAAAGGCGGCAAAGGCTGTGGATATCATAATCTCACAGGGTACAGATGCAGCCATGAACGAATATAACAGAAAAGTACCTGTACAGAAATAAGCAGACAGGAAACAGATGATTGTTCAGCAAAAGGTATAGAAAGCGGTAACTGGAAACAGAAGCCGCTTTTATTACGTCGAAGGATCATGAGGGGTGAAGATGAAAGCATTTTTAACACCTCTGCAGGGGCTTGCAGAGTTTGAACAGATTAAAGAAAAAAGCAAAACGAATAAGGGAATCCTGCAGGTTTCGGGGTGTATGGAATCGCAGAAATCTCATCTGATGTACGGACTTTCCGGGATTGCGCCTTATCGTCTGATCCTGGCGGAGGACGAACGCCGCGCCAGAGAAATTTATGAAGATTACAGATTTTATGACAGAAAAGTGTATTCTTATCCTGCGAAAGATCTTCTGTTCTTTCAGGCAGATATCCATGGAAATCTGCTGATACGTCAGAGGATGAAGGTCATTAAGGCGTTACTGGAAGAGAAAGAACTGACAGTTGTTACAAGTATTGACGGATGTATGGATTTTCTGGAACCTCTGGAAAAGATAAAAGAACAGTTGATTCATTACGAAAGTGACAGCACCGTAGACATAGAACAGCTGAAGAACCAGCTGGTGGCTTTAGGTTACGAGCGGGTAGGACAGGTGGAAATGCCGGGGCAGTTCTCTGTGCGTGGCGGTATTGTGGATATTTACTGTCTCACTGAGGAAAATCCATGGAGAATCGAGCTTTGGGGAGATGAGATTGATTCTATCCGGAGTTTTGATCCGGAGAGTCAGCGTTCTCTGGAAAATCTGGAAGAACTTACGATCTATCCGGCGGTGGAGCATATAGGGGACAAGGATATGGTTTCTTTCCTGGATTATTTTCCGGAGGAAAGAACCATAATCTTTCTGGATGAACCAAACCGACTGACTGAGAAAGGCGGGGCTGTAGAAGAAGAGTACAGACAGAGCCGTATGCACAGAGAGGAAAAAGGCAGCCGGAATCTGCCGGAAAACTGGCTTTGTTCTTTTGAACAGCTTCAAAAAGAACTGAATAAACGCAACTGTATTTCTGTATGTGCGTTGGAACCGAAACAGGCAGGCTGGAAAGTGCGGGAGAAATTTTACCTGGAGGTAAAATCAATCAGCGCTTATAACAACAGTTTTGAACTTCTGGTAAAAGATCTTCATCAGTATAAGAAACAGGGATACAGGATCGCGTTGCTTTCCGGTTCCCGCACAAGGGCCGAGAGGCTGGCAAAGGATCTTCAGGAAGAGGGACTGGCAGCCTTTTATGGACAAGATTATGACAGGGAGATCTGTCCGGGCGAGATCATGGTGGTTTATGGCCATGCAAAGAAGGGCTTTGAATACCCGTTGATCAAGTTTGCGGTAATGACAGAATCTGACATTTTTGGACAGGAACAGAAAAAAAAGAAGAAAAAAAATTACAGTGGAAGCCGTATTCAGGATTTTGCGGAGCTTTCTGTCGGCGATTTTGTTGTCCATGAAAAGCATGGTCTTGGTATTTACCGAGGAATTGAAAAAGTTGAAGTAGACAGGATCGTTAAAGATTATATTAAAATTGAATACAGAGGCGGAAGCAATCTCTATATTCCTGCTACTCAGCTTGACTGTCTGCAGAAATATTCAGGGGCAGATGCTGCAAAGGCTCCGAAGCTGAACAAACTTGGTACTCAGGAGTGGAATAAAACAAAGAGCAAGGTTCGTGGGGCAGTTAAAAATATTGCAAAAGAACTGGTAGAGCTTTATGCAGTGCGTCAGGAAAAGGAAGGATATGTCTGTGGTCCTGATACAGTATGGCAGAGAGAATTTGAAGAAATGTTTCCATATGAAGAGACAGAGGATCAGCTCAGTGCTATTGAGGATGCCAAACGTGATATGGAGAGTACCAGGATTATGGACCGGCTTATCTGCGGGGATGTGGGATACGGCAAAACAGAAGTGGCGCTGCGTGCCGCATTTAAGGAAGTACAGGAGAGCAGACAGGTAGCTTATCTTGCACCTACAACGATCCTTGCGCAGCAGATTTATAATACCTTTGTGCAGAGGATGAAGGAATTTCCGGTACGTGTGGAACTGTTGTGCAGATTCCGGACCCCGGCACAACAGAAGAAGGCAATCGAAGATCTGAAAAAAGGTCAGGTGGATGTGATTATTGGAACGCACAGAATCCTTTCCAAAGACGTACAGTTCAAAAATCTTGGCCTGTTGATCGTTGATGAGGAACAGCGGTTTGGAGTTACGCATAAGGAAAAAATCAAGCAGTTAAAGAAGGATGTGGATGTCCTTACACTGACTGCAACGCCCATTCCCCGTACTCTTCATATGAGCCTGATCGGAATCCGGGATATGAGTGTCCTGGAGGAGCCTCCTATGGACAGAATGCCGATCCAGACATATGTTATGGAATATGATGAAGAGACAGTCCGAGAGGCTATCAACAGGGAATTGCGCAGAGGCGGACAGGTTTATTATGTTTATAATCGAGTGACGGATATTGCAGATGTTGCCCTGCGTATTGCGAAGCTGGTGCCGGACGCAAGGGTGGATTTTGCTCATGGCCAGATGAGTGAGAGGGAACTGGAGAATGTGATGTATTCCTTTGTAAACGGGGATATTGATGTGCTGGTTTCCACCACGATCATTGAGACAGGGCTGGATATTTCCAATGTAAATACTATGATTATCCATGATTCAGACAGATACGGGCTTTCTCAGCTTTATCAGCTTCGGGGAAGGATCGGGCGTTCCAACAGAACTGCCTATGCGTTTCTGATGTACAGAAAGAATGTGATGCTGAAGGAGACGGCTGAGAAGCGTCTGGCTGCGATCCGCGAGTATACGGATCTGGGAAGCGGATTTAAGATTGCAATGAGAGATCTGGAACTTCGAGGTGCCGGAAATCTGCTGGGCGCGCAGCAACATGGACATATGAATGCGGTTGGATATGATCTTTATTGTAAGATGCTCAATGAAGCAGTGAAAGAGGCGAAGGGTATTCATACAATGGAGGATTTCGAGACATCGGTTGATCTGAATGTTGATGCGTATATTCCTGATTCCTACATCAGTAATGAATTTCAGAAGCTGGATATTTATAAAAGAATTGCGGGGATTGAGACACAACAGGATTATGATGATATGCTGGAAGAACTTCTGGACCGTTTCGGAGAACCCGGAAAGGCAGTGCTGAATCTTCTGGCGATTGCGAAGTTAAAGGCGATTGCTCATCAGGGGTACGTAACGGAAATAAAGCAGACTGGAAAAACAGTCCGGTTTACCCTTTATGAGAAAGCAAGGCTGAATACAGAAGGCTTTCCGGCTCTTATGCAGAAATACAGAAGAGGTCTGCAGTTTAAGAATGAGCAGGAACCGAAATTTATCCTGGAACCACAGGGGAATCTGATCCTGGCATTGACGGAATTTGCAGAGGAACTTAAGAGCATGGCGGAAAATATGTGAAATATACTACATATTTTTCGATTTGCCTTGCCCTTCGCAGGAAAAAAGTTTATACTCTAATAACAGTACATTCTGGGAAAGTGGTATGGAAGAAAGACCAGATTGATAATATGGAGGAAGAAATGAAAAAAATGGTAAAGAGAACAGCCGTTGTGACACTGGCAGGTGTGATGTCAGTTGGTATGCTTTCCGGCTGTGGAAGTAAAACATTAGATGGAACAAAGACAGTGGCTACTGTTGACGGAACAGATATTCCGCTTGGAGTTGTAAGTCTTTATGCCCGCGAACAACAACAGCAGACAACAACCATGTATTTAAATTATATGGGAAGTGCAGATAATATCTGGGATCAGACAGCAGGTGATGATTCAGATGAGACTTATGGTGATCAGGCAGTGACAAGCAGTCTGGAGTCTGTTGAGAAGATGTATATTCTCAAAGAGAAGGCTGCGGATTATAACGTAGAGCTTACAGATGATGATGAAGCAGCGATCGCAGATGCAGCATCACAGTTTATGGCTGCAAACAGTGAAGAGACAATTAAGGAACTTGCGGTAACGGAAGATCAGGTAAAAACACTTCTGGAGCTTCAGACAATTCAGAAGAAGATGTATGATCCGGTTGTAGCAGAAGGAAAGATCACAGTTTCTGATGATGAAGCGAATCAGACAACCTTCACTTATGTAAGTATCTCTACAAGCGGTGATGATATAACTGATGAGGAGAAAAAGACTAAGAAAGAACAGGCTCAGGAGATTCTGGATAAGATGAAAGAGGATCCTACAGCAGACATGAGTGAGATTGCCAAAGGTGTAGATGACAGTTATTCTGCAGTACAGGGTAATTTTACAACAAAAGAGAGCGAAGACGAGGATGAAGATTCCGGCAGCGAGGCATATCCGGATGAGGTTCTGAAGGTTCTGAGAGGACTGAAGGACGGAGAAGTTGCAGACAATATTATTGAGACTGACACAGGATACTATGTAGTAAGACTTGACAAGATCAATGATGAAGATGCCACAGCTTCCAAGCGAGAATCTCTTCAGAATTCCAAAGAAAGTACCTATTTTACAGATACAACTGCTAAATGGCTGGATGAGGCAGATGTAAAGGCGGTTAAGAAAGTCCTTAAGACACTTAAGATCACTGACAAACATACCTTCATGGCGCCGACTCCTACTCCGGTTCCGGAAACACCGACACCTGAAGTGACAGAAGAGGCAACTCCAACACCGGAAACAGAGGAAGTTACAGAAACACCTGCAGCAGAGGATACAGAGACAACAGAGACTCCGGCGGCAGAGGAAGAAGCAGCAGAAACTACTGAAACACCGGAAGCAACACCGACAGAAGCAGCTAAATAAGAAAATCCGAACTGTCAGTAGCCTGCTGATGGGAATTGATTAATGTAAACTGATTAATGTAAATTAAAACAGCTATGATGAAAACCTGAGTGTTTTCACATAGCTGTTTTTAAGTTTAAATAAATCCGAAATCATTCTCCTAAATATGCAAAAATAACACAGATAAATAGAGATATGATAATACGTTATTTTGTATGTTCTGCTAAATGAGATGGAAATGCTTCAAAGCATTGGCAATTCCGTTATCTTCGATATTGGTTGTCTGGTAAGTGCAGTGAGGCAGGATCAAGGGATCCGAGTCGCCCATTGCGATGCTGTTTCCGGCGAACTGCAGCATAAGAAGATCGTTCGTGCTGTCGCCGAATGCATAGGTGTCTTTGACCGGAACCCCAAGGCGGTCTGCCAGAAACCGGATTCCGGTTGCTTTGCTGAGATTTTTCTGAGTCAGTTCCCAGGCTTTGTCTTCATGTATGAAACACAGAAAATGTTCATCTGCAAATTTGCGGAAAGTTTCCATATCAGAATCAGCAGACGGAAAAGCCAGAAACTTGTCAAATGTAAAATGGTTGTATGTTTCGGGCGGGTAGAGAGCCAGATCTTCTACTATAACTTCTGCTTTCAGCTTCTGAACAGTTTCAGGAACAGCACATGAACTGCTGTCATATAAAATCTTATCCGGGCGTTCAAAAAACGCAGGAATTCTGCATTTCCGCAGTAATTCTGTTGTTTTACGGCAAAGCGGATTTGGAATAGAACTGGAAAACAAAAGCTCTTCATTCATATAAATCTGGCTGCCGCATCCGCATACATAGCCGTCGAATCCCATTTCTTTAATGATTTCCGGAATCATTGTATAGGTACGTCCGGAATTGATGAAAAGGAGATGACCATTATAGCGGGCTTCTTTTAAAGCCTGTTTCGCACTGTCCGGAACTGTCCATGGGTAAGGGGTTAACAGGGTTTTGTCAATGTCAAAAAATAAGAGTTTACGATTATTCTCCATCAGATGTCTCCTCTGTCTCAGTATCTGTATTGTCATAAAATTCGTCATCAGAAGGATTTTCATTTCCTGTATGTACGCGGATTCCGTTCAGTTCAACTTCGCCTTCCATTGGGATCACAAGGCACTTGCGTCCGTCAATTATGCGTGTTTCCACAAGATCGGCACGTTCAGGATCTACGTGGACTACAACATCCGGGGTTTTGATCTCGAATCTTTTTGTATTGGTGATGTTGGAAGCGACCAGAGAGGATTTTTCCCCGGCTGTGATCTCGTATTGTTCATCAAATGACTGTAGTTTTTCATCTTCTACGCCGCATTCTTCAAAGAGGCGTTTTACCTCGGATTTGGTCAGAACTACAGGTTCCGGCTCATCCTTCTGTGATTCGATCAGGTCGTTTAATTTCTCGTGAATGCTTAATACAGTGTCATATCTGCAGTCGTCGCCCAGAGTATCTTCAACCAGTGCGTTAAAGGAATCACGCTGTCCTCCTGCAGAAAGAGGTGCTGTACATCCAAGCAGTTCATCGATAAAAATATCCCGAAGCTCGTTTGCATTTTTACTATAATAAAGGACACCATGGATGTCAGTGCTGCGGTCGTTAAACTGCGGGAAAAGGAAAGCAACATCCGGAAGTTCCACGATCCAGTCGCGGATACGGTCCTGAATGCTGTTGGTTTCGGCATTGTAGCAAAGACCTGCCTTAGAGAGTTTTACAGGACAGATACAGCACATGATGTGCTCATAAATCTCATCAGATGCATCAAACATTTCTGCACCGTCGGAAGATTTTCCGGGGATATCATATACTCCATGGATCAGGATGATGTAGTAGTTTTCGGGATAATCATAGTTTTCAATGATCTTATCGTAGAAACTTTCTACCAGTGCATCATCGGTCAGTTTGCTTTCTCTCAGTTTCATAAGAAAATGTTGAGTTCCACCCTCAGTTTCCTGCTCGAGAGGAAATTCCATGTTCATCAGATTTTTTCCTATTGTTCCGGAAAGGGATTTGCGGAAAATTTCAAAGTATTTGAACATTTCTTCTTCTGATAAAGAGAGAAATGCTTCTTTCAGTTCGGTTTTTTTATTCTTTTCTCCGTCAACGTAACATCCGCAGATGCGGGTGAGAGAACAGTTCTCGGGAGTGAACTGTTTCTTGATTTCAGAAATTTCTTTTTTGTTCATATAGTTTATACCTCATGTTAGTCTGTTCTTTATTATAGACTAGTTGTGATGCAGGGGCAAGGAAAATTGCCTGAAAATTATGGGAAATACAGGTGAGTTTTGGTAGATGTAGTGCTATAATATAGGAAGATATTGTTGCCTGGCTGTGTTGCTGAGAACGTGGTGGACAGTAATGTTGCTTTGACAGTGATGAAAATAAATACAGGAGGATATGAGACATGAATGAGACAATAAAAAATCTTTTGGAGCGAAGAAGTGTACGTGGTTATAAAGAAGATCTGGTGCCGGAAGAAGTGTTGAATGAAATTCTTGAAGCAGGGGAATACGCACCAAGCGGAATGGGACAACAGGGTACACTTATGGTAGTAACACAGAATCCGGAACTTGTTGCGAAGCTTTCTAAAATGAATGCGGATGTGATGGGGACTGAGAGTGATCCGTTCTATGGGGCACCGACAGTTGTTGTGGTCTTTGCAGACAGTAATATGCCTACATGTGTGGAAAATGGAAGTCTGGTTATGGGAAATCTGATGAATGCTGCTCATGCCCTTGGGGTTGATTCCTGCTGGATTCATCGTGCAAGAGAGGTGTTTGCTTCTGAAGAAGGAAAGGCATTGAAGGCAGAGTGGGGTGTGCCGGAGTCTTATGTTGGAATTGGTCATTGTGTGCTTGGTTATCGCTCCGGGGAATATCCGAAAGCGAAAGCGAGAAAAGACGGATTTGTGATCAGGGTGTGATTGTAGTGTGGCGGCAGAGTGATTCCTGAAACAGGCTGGAAGGAAAGATGTGAGAATGTTCGGGAAATCAAGTTGCCGGCACAGTAGCTGTGAGAGAGGGTTGCTGTTGAGTATATTTGATTTTAAGAGAAAGAAGTACAGAACGTTTCTGCAGGATTCTGAGACAGGTGAGGAGATTGCTGAGGAGTATGAGAAAGGCCGGGGAGTCTGGAAAAAGCATGATGTTCAGGATGGGAAGGGTTCGGAGATGAGAGAGAATCTGATAAGGAAGCATTATTGGTTTTCGGGGAGAGTGCAGGGAGTTGGATTTCGCTATCGGGCCTGTTATATTGCCAGTTCTCTGGGGGTTACCGGTTGGGTGAGAAATAACTGGGATGACCGCGTGGAGATGGAGGCGCAGGGGAGCAGGGAGCTGCTTGCGCAGATGGTGGAGATGTTGGGGAGACAGAGGTTTATTGAGATTGAGGGGATTGAGGAGAGGGTGATTCCGGTGGAGGTTGAGAGTGGGTTTTATTCCAGATGAAAGGGACGCAAGCTCAAATCATTCTCTTCGGCTTGACTTCGGGTCTTAAGAAAAACTAAGCTCGGGAAGATCAGGTAAGAGGGACGCAAGCTCAAATCATTCTCTTCGGCTCGGTTTCGGGCCTTAAGAAAAGCTAAGCCCCGGAAAATCTGCTAAAAGCATTCACAGATAACTCAAACTCGCCGCGAAGCGGCTCAGACAGTGAGTGATCTGCGAATAACGCAGATTTCCCGGGGCTAAGTTTTTCTAAAGGCCCTGCAAATGTCGCCGAAGAGAATGATTTGAGCTTGCTGGCTGTTGGCTGTGACAGAGATGGCTGAAAGAGAAGCGGGATGGTGGTTTGTTAGTTTGGCGGAATAGAAAAGTTTCCTATATATAGTATGAATGGGACGGAAAAGCTGGGGGGGTTGTGTATATATGGTATGTGGGTGCTACAATATAGGAAGGATAGATGGGGAGGATGGTTGGAATTCCGGTGTCAGATAGACTGGATGGCTGTTGGGAATTTAGTGGAGATTAGGGTGAAAATATAAAAAGTTTGTCAAATTATGAAATTAACTGTTGACAGGGACTGCTTTCGGTGTTATATTAGTTGAGCTGTCGGAAATAATTGTTTCTTGAAAAGAGACAATTTAAGATGATTTCTGAAAGAAAAAAGAAATTAAAAAAAGTGCTTGACAACTTAAAACGAATATGTTAAAGTAATCAAGTCGCTTGAACAGAGCCGACAATCACAGATCAGAAGAACAGTTCCGAAATCCGGAAGAGTTCGAAAAACTTTGAAAAAAACTTGAAAAAAGTTCTTGACAAAGAAAAAGAGATGTGATAAAGTAAACAA
>ERZ780150.257-NODE-257-length-52360-cov-9.322264_pt1 | contig 52360 bp, 48 predicted proteins | sample MGYA00511019_ERZ780150 | MGnify/ENA primary metagenome ERZ780150 (study PRJEB29588, sample SAMEA2151633) | human gut metagenome | biome: human gut; feature: human-associated habitat; material: faeces | place: Denmark | collected 2008/2010 ...
ACATTTTGTTGAAGTTTCTTTATATTATTTTATCTAGCACAACAGGTTAATTTAGTCTTTGCATATCAGCATTTAATACATGTTGAACATTTACAGATATCTCTACAATCTCATCATCTGACACCAAAATCTGTACTTTTCCATCAGGAAGAAAAATTTGTGTTTTTTCTCTAAGCGTATCTAATCTTTTCGATATCAAATTAGCAAGCCAATAGCCATATGGCAAATAATTGTAATTTCTTTCATTACATGCATATCTGAGTATTCCGTTTGAATAGTGCATCCTTTTCGGAAATTCAGGGTTCTTCCGCAATCACCCGTTTTTTACTTCCAATGAATTTATTTCTGTGATAAAATATTGGTATCAAATAAAGGCGGTATATGATAATGAAGAATGATTCGTTAAAGTTGGATATGTTTTTCCCGGATGAGTTGCTGTCAACTACTTCTGTTAACCATGATGACAGTTCTATTCATATTAAAATGCGATCCAAAACACATTCTTCCAAATGTCCAGAGTGTGGTCAGGAAACCCAAATTTATCATGGGACATATTTACGCAAGGTTCAGGATTTGCCGATTCTTGGAAAAACTGCACGACTTCATATAACAGCTCATGAGTATGTTTGTAATAATGAATCCTGTTCAAAAGTTACATTTGTTGAAGATTTTGACGGGTTTCTCAGTTATTATGGACGCATGACAGAACGATGTGCTGATTTCATCTGCATGCTGGCCATGGAAACCAGTTGTGAAGGATGTGCCCGTATCTGTCGAGCAATGAATCTTCAAATCAGTGGAGACAGCGTCATCCGCCTTTTAACCAAACGTTATCGTCTGCAGCCTGTCTCAGAATGTGGAAGTGTCATTGGTGTTGATGATTTTGCATTTAAAAAGCGACATACATATGGAACGATCATTGTAGATCAGGCTACCCATAGATCTGTTGCGATTCTTGACGGGCGTGATGGGATGAGTCTCAAGGAATGGCTTAAGAATAATCAGCATATTAAAACAGTTACACGAGACAGGGCAAATGCCTATTCATCTGCCATCCAGGAAATTTTGCCGGATGCTATGCAGATAGCGGATAGATTCCATCTGCATCAAAACCTTTTGGAAGCTATTAGGAACACAGTTAATTCTGTTATTCCTGTAGATGTCCGAATTCCTATAAATTATGAAAAAAAGGAAATGACCGCTGAGCTCGAAGAGACTTGTAAAAAAAATGCATTGCAATGTGGATAACCTTTTAGATTACAATGAAAAAAGTGTACAGTTATACAATGCGATCCACGAATACTCAGAAGCAGGGTACAACAAATGTGAAATATCTAAAATGCTTCATTGCAGTAGGAATACAGTAGCGAAATATCTTGAAGGTAACTATGATTCTTTATGCTGCAAACACTTTTATAGCGGAATGGATCAATTTTATGATTATATCATCAAAGAACTATCATCTGGTGTGAGTAGAAAAGATGTTTTACGACGTCTCATCCCAAAAGGTTACAAGGGCGGTCATACAGCTGCTTATGATTACATGAATAAGATCATCGAACGTTTTCATATTGATATTGCGGTATATAAAAGTTCCTCATCCGATGCAATTCAGAAAAAGAAAAAGCTTCAGAAATATGATCACCTGTCAAGAAATGGTATTTTTCGTTTTCTTTGGATGAATCAAGAGATAACTGATAGCCATAAATCATATCTAGTGGAGACTTATCCGCAACTTAGAACTCTGATGTCATGTATTCGGGAATTTCGGGAAATTTTTCAACGAAAAAGCATGCCTTGCTTATATCTGTTTATTGAAAAATATAAAAACAGCGATCTTAAGGAACTTTCCCGTTTTGCTTCCGGACTGGAGAAAGATTTATCTGCCGTAGAAAATGCTGTAGCCAGCCCCCTATCGAATGGTTTTGTTGAGGGTACAAACAGCAAATTGAAAATGATAAAACGTACCATGTATGGTCGTTGTGGTAAGGAGCTATTAGCCGCAAAGCTTATATTGTCAAATGGATAAAACGGGTGATTGCGGAAGAACCCTATTCAAACGGAATATGCAACTTTCACTGTTGATTTTGAGGCAAGACTGCCGGAATATCTGCGTAATGCGCTTCACCCAGAGGTTGCAATAGCATAAATCACTATTTTGTTAGCTGAAATATTGAATTTTCAAGGTGCGAAGCCCATTTTAGGTATGGGAAGTCTTAGTCAGGAATCAAATATTTTCGTAAATTATCCCATTAGTTCCTTTAATATATAAACTGTATGTTTAAGTCCCTCTTCAACAGTGAAACTATCTCTATACCCCAATTGCTTAATTCTATTATTGTTCAACGACGAATTATTCATTGGATTAAATGCTTTTAATTCATTCTCTGTTGGATCAGCAATTATCAATTTCACATTACCTGCTTCAGCGTATATTTTCGCCATCTGTCTTATCGTTGTAATTTCATCATGGCCTATATTATATGCCTGCCCTTTTTCTCCTTTTAATAATGCTGTAAGTATTTGGATGGCACAATCTACCGAATAACAATATGATCTTTTTTGTAATCCAGAGCTTTTCATAACAAGTTTCTCTCCAGTTGCTGCTTTAAATGCAAAATCAGAAGAGATACGTTTATCTGCTTTTTTTGCAGACGGTCCATAAATATGACCTGGCCGTGCAATTACGCAATCCACACCAAATTCCGACGCATAAGACTTGCACAGCATTTCCGAAGCTCTTTTAGCAACAGTATATGAAGACCGAATATTGTCAATATCTACTTCGCCATAATCACCTTCCATAAATGACTCTACCGTCTTTTTGTTTCCATAAACTTCACTTGAAGAAATATAAAGCAGTCTTTGAGTTCCATTATTCTTAGAATAATTCAATAGTGCATGTACGCCATCAAAATTTGACAAAATAGTTTCCACAGGTTTTTCTGTATATAACTCTGGAGAAGCCAATCCAGCTCCAGAAATAATATAGTCTGGTTTTATATTCAAATCTATTTTTTTTAATGCATCATAGTGAACGTACTCAACCTTATGACATCCATCAAATCTAAACTGGAATTCTTTTTCACTTCTTGCTCCAACGTATACCTTATCGATTTTATTATACGTAACAAGCACATCAACTATTGCAGAACCTATCAATCCTAAACCACCAGTGACAAATATTTTTTTTCCATCAAGTTTAGTTAAATCTGAATTTTCAACCGCCCTCAGCAAATCTGCTTTGTAAAGTGTAGATTCTAATAGCCTCATAATTCGCCTCACTTTTTTATCCATTCATCATTCTTTGCATTTAATAAAGCTTTAAAAATCTCAATATCTTCTACTGTAGTAATCTTAATATTTTTTTCCGATCCTTTTGAAAAATAAGTCATATAGCCATATTTCTGCATCAATGAACATGAGGCAGCCATATTGGTTACTCCATCTTTAATTGCTTGGTTGTGAACCTTCCACAGTTCATCAAATGCGTACGAATGCGGTGTTTGGGTTCGCCACAGTTCATCTCTATTTAAAGCTTCGTTCGATTCTATACCATCTTTTGAAACAAAAACTACTTCTGTAGTAGGAATCACGGCAACCGCAGAACCATATTTTTTTTGCTTTACAAGATTATCTGTAATCACATCCTGCGGAAGCATCGGCCTATTACCATCATGAATCATAACAACAATATCACTTGTCGATTCATGATCCTCCTTAATTGCTTTTAAACCATTATAGATTGATTCCTGACCAGTGGAACCTCCCGTAACAATTTTCTTAAGTTTTGTAATATTAAACTGTCTTGCATATGCATCAAGGACTGCACTCCAGCCTTCAAGGCACGCAACATAAATTTCATCAATACTGGGATGCTGTTGGAATGCTTCTAATGTATATATAAGAATCGGTTTATTTTCAACAGTTAAAAATTGTTTGGGCAGGTCTTGATGTGTCCTTGTTCCCGTTCCTCCAGCAGTTAAAATAGCAATATTTTTCATAGCGCAATTCCTCACTTAATACTTTGATATCCATACTCATTTGGCAAAAGTTTACTACATTTGCCGCTATTTGATTTCCAATTCGGATTAGGAATTCTCCAATCTTCGTTATAAATACATTTTAAAATGTCTTCTGCATTATCTGGAACCGGGACTGCTACACCATCAACGCTAATTAGTGTGTCACGCGTCGAATTATAGTTCCTATCTACCGCAGCTTTACCGCAGATTAAATCCGGCATCTCCTTCATATCATCTATCTTAACGTGCTGTTTTTTACGGCACGTTTTTATCTGCTATATTGACTATTCCCATTTTTTCCCATATAGTCTTTTCGTAACCAATAAAAAAGAGAAAGAACAGCCCCTCCTACAGTTCGTTCTTTCTCTTCACCAATTCAAGTGCTGCAAAGCAGGTCCTCTGCAGGGCCATGCCCTAATAAATGGTTACCTGTCATATAAGCAGTCACTTCGCATCGTTATGCAATTACTATGATAAGAAAAAACTTACTGTTATGCAAGATATTTCGTATAAAAATTTCATCAAAATCTCTGTTTGACTCCTACATGGATAAATTTCAGCCCTGTCTTGAGACCTGCCCCATCTGTGGAAGCACCGGTAACTGTCATATCCACGACTACTATGACCGTTCCCTGATTGATTTTCGGTTCGGAGCTCCAGAAATATACAGTCTTTGTGTGATGAGGGTCTTCTGTGACAGCTGTGAGCACGCTCATGCAGTCCTTCCGGATGTCATCATCCCCTATTCCGTCTACAGCCTGCTCTTTGTTCTGCGTCTTCTCGGACAGTACTTTGCAGGCCGTTTTACCGTGGAACAGCTCTGTGAAAGATATGGCATCTCACAGAACCAGTTCTACAAGTGGCTCGCCTTATGGAAATCACACAAGCAGGACTGGCTTGGGCTCCTGGACAATTATGCAGTCTCTGACCTTTCCTTTCTCAAAGGCATCCTTCTGGCAGACTCCTTCTCGGATTTCTCCATGAGGTTTGTCCGTTGTTTTACGTATTCCTTCCTACAGTCCCATAAAAATCCAGTTCCTGCCGGTCTGAAAAACGCACGCTACCATCAGCTGGTGTTTGCTCCTGACATCTCCATCTTCTGACCACACGACTGGGGGATGGATGGCTCCGTGATCTCCGCTTATGATAAAGAAAAACCTAAGAAGGAGGCTTTTCCCATGAGCAAAGACACTGAAACTCTCAAACATGACGCCGAAGTGGCTCAGTTCCGCTTCGCCCTGATAGCTCCTGTCATCCAGGGGCTTTATCCTGATGCCTCGGCTACGGCTTACTACAAAAGGGTCACCGCGTCCCCGCTGACCCTTCCTGATGGTTCCACGGTCACCTACAGCTACAAAACACTGGAAAAATGGAAGTCCCAGTACAAACTCGGTGGACTGGATGCCCTGATGCCGACTGTCAGATCGGACAAAGGGATTTCCGTTCCCTCAATGACGAGTCCATCGCGGAAATCTACCGGATCAAGAAGGAGCATCCACGCATGAATGCCACGCAGATTTATGAGCATCTCGTGAAGGAATCCTTTCTCCCGGCAACCGTCAGTGTGGATTCCGTGCAGCGTTTTATCCGGTTCAACGATCTCAAATCGGCAAGAGATCCGAACCTCCGGGACCGTAAGGCCTATGAAGAGGACGAATTCGGCAAGATCTGGCAGGCGGATACCTGTTACCTTCCCCACATCACGGAAAACGGTCAGACCAGACGCGTTTACTGCATCATGATCATTGATGACCACTCAAGGCTCCTGGTCGGCGGAGAACTGTTCTATAACGACAATGCCTGTAACTTCCAGAAAGTTCTCAAGTCTGCCATCGCTGCCTATGGCATCCCGGACAAGCTCTACGTTGACAACGGCTGCAGCTATTCAAATGAACAGCTGTCCATGATCTGTGTCTCCCTCGGCATTCTACTCCTTCACACAAAGGTCCGTGATGGCGCTAGCAAGGGCAAGGTGGAACGCCATTTCCGTACCCTGAAGGAGCGCTGGCTCTATACCCTTGATATCAGTTCCATCACTTCCCTGACACAGTTCAACGGGATGATACGGGATTATATGCGGTCCTATAACACCACCTTCCACAGGGGCATTAACTCCACTCCCATGGAGCGTTTTCAGGCTTCTAAGGATCATCCCCGCAGACCACAGTCTGTACAGTGGCTGGATGACTGTTTTTATAACCGCATCACACGCAAAGTCCGCAAAGATTCTACCATTACCATCGACTCTGTCTGCTACGATGTTCCCATGCAGTTCATCTCTGCAAAGGTGGATATCCGCTATCTTCCGGATGACATGGATTCCGCTTACATTCTGTCGGATGGTAAGAAGTTCCCCATCCGCAGGACCAACCGCAATGAAAACTGCCATACGAAAAGGAACAATCTTCCTGGTATCGATTATTCCAGAGCCGGAGGTGATGCCTGATGTACAACTCCTACTACGGACTCACCTTCAATCCTTTCGACAAACAACAGCTGAAGGAAAAGGACCACTTTATTTCCAGGAACTTCACCGAAATGACTAACCGTCTGAATTATCTTAAAGATATCCGGGGAATCGGAGTATTTACTGCCAGACCGGGTATGGGAAAGTCTTTTTGTCTGCGGTGTTTTGCTTCCAGCCTGAATCCAAGCCTCTTCCACATGGAATATCTGTGCCTGTCCACCATTAGCGTGGCTGACTTTTACAAGCAGCTCTGTTCTATCCTCGGGGTCTCCGACAAAGGCGGTAAGACCGGTATGTTCAAGGCCATCCAGGAGCAGATCACCTATCTTTACAAAGAAAAACGCCAACCCCTGCTCCTTGCAATTGATGAAGCACAGTACCTGAACACCGGAATCCTGAACGATATCAAGATGCTCATGAACTACGGCTATGATTCCGTAAATTACTTTACACTGATCCTGTGCGGGGAATCCCATCTCAATGACACACTCCGCAAACCAGTGCATGAAGCACTCCGGCAGCGGATCACTGTCCACTACAACTACGCCGGGCTTTCTGATAATGAAGTTTCAAAGTACATCCTGCACAAGCTTCAGCTGGCAGGTGCCGCTTCCACCATCATTGAGCCGGCGGCACTTGCTGCAGCACACAGCTTTACGCAGGGGAATCCCCGGCTCATTGACAACCTGATGACGGATGCCCTGACCATCGGCTTCCAGCAGGACAGGAAAGTCATTGATGCCGAAACCATCCGTGCTGCTGTTGATAACCAGGGACTTTATTGATGAGATTTTCAAAGTGCATTTCTAAGGCCGTGACTCAGGTCATGGCCTTATTTCAAAAGCAGCGTAGCTGCCTTTCAAACAAGGCTACGACAATCTGCGGGCAAGCCGCGGAGAACCTGCGGCAAGTGCCGATACGGCACGATCGGGAAGGCAAGTTCGCCGAAATCAAAGTGCGGTTTGTGCCTCTTACAATGTGCCGTCTGACATCAAAGGACGAACGCCATCATGTATAAGGACAATACTTTTTTCATTTCCGGCTATCTCTTTTGCCGCTTTTAATCCATTGTAAATAGACAACTGTCCTGTTGTACCGCCCGGAACAACTGATTTCACTTTTTCGATTCGGAATTTGTATAACAAATCTTTTAAATATTGAATCCAGCCATTAATACGCACAACTACAATCGCATCGATATCTTTATGCTTTTCAAAATGTTCCAGTGTATGAATAATGATTGGCTTATTATACATTTCTAAGAACTGTTTTGGTCTCTCTTTACTGTGCATTCGGCTTCCAACGCCTCCTGCAAAAATAACAGCAATGTTCATTTCATTTTTCTCCATTCGATTATTAATATACAGTCAATAAACTATTTCTTTTGCTTTTATTGTATATGACAAATAGCCCTTTATTATTGGATTTACAATATTGAATTCTGCCTCATCTAATTCGGATATACCACTTTCACTTGTAATGCGATAACGTTCCTCATCAGGTATTGCGTATACTTTATCAATTAAGTTATTTACATCGTTATTTGAGAAAAGGGAGTCCCCTAAAAAATAGTTATCCCCATCAATATCAAGAAAATCCAATAATGTTGGTGCAAAGCATAAGCTATTTCTTCCTTCGGCATTAATTTCTTGTGCTTCTATTTTGTTGTACCAAATCAACAAAGGAATTTGATCACAAAAATAGTCCTCTCTTGTATAACTTGGCTCAAATGTCCTAATAAAATCTTCATCTTCGTACGTACAATGATCCGTAGTAAAAACAACCACCAAATCGTTGTATTTATCATTATTTTCAAAATTTTTCATGAATTCGCCAAAATAGTAGTCTGCATTTGCAAACCTATTTAACAGCCCGTTTTTTCCATCTCCATATTTAACTTTTGATTCATCAAAAGTTGCATGTGTGCCAAACGTATATATAACAATAAAATCAGGCTTGCTATTTTCATAGGACTCTTTCACTTCATTCTCAAGCAATTCATACGCCTCATCATCTCTTAACCATGTATTCGTATTATTCGATGTAATAATTCGATCGAAATCAAATGTTTTTAAATAATTTGTAAAATCCTGATTGTTTGGTTCCGTATTAATCAGTGTTGTTTGATAGACATTATCATGCATTATTTTCTGAAGCGAAATCAAAGTATTTTCATCATTGTTATTATATTGATGCCCTGAATATAATTGTCCAATGAGTCCCCTATAAGTTGCTGCCGTGTGATTATAATAGTTTGTAAAATTCAACGACTTATCTTCGTACATACGAACATTAGGCATTATATTTCTTTCATCATCTATAATATTTTGGGATAATCCTTCTGTAAAAATAAGCACAACATCTGGATTTTTCTTTTGTAACGGAGATGATACATAATTTCCGATTGTATCCTTATAAAACATCGAATCTAACATCTCAAAATCAGAGTTACCACTTTGTGCAATTTTATTGTACCTTGCTTGTCTTGCATAGATATTTCTAAATAGTAAAATACTATTTTCAATAGGTGAAGCATTTTCTCCGGAATTCCATATTATAAATTCCATGAGTAGTAAAACACATACTAAACCACATTTAGAAAACGACTTATAAAACCTCCCCTCTATTTTAGGAGTTGGAATGCACAATGCGACTATGAAAGGAATAATATATAACAAATACAGTATAGCTTTTCCACTAATTCCCTGTATAGACTCTAAGTTAGTCACCATTATCAATGAGACAAAGTTTCCCGCAAAACGATATACTATAATCTCAATTCCAATGATTAAAAGTAAAATACAGTTTATTAAATATCCCAATATTTTGTTAATGGAAACTAAATATCCGCTTGCAAGTAGAATTAAAGTTAATTCTACAAGACCAACTAATATAAGTATTGTTTTTTTATACATATATGTAACTTGTAAAAATAGAACAAGAAAAAATATATATTTAAAAAACTGTGCTATACGCAATTTATTTTTCATAAAAAGAACTTACCTCGCATCTTCATTTAGTTGTTCTATTTTACTGTTACATATCTCTAATTATTTAATAAATTTCTTCTTAGCAAAACTTACTAAATAGATAAATTCTTGGCTTCTAGTAATTGATGAAATCAAGATATAAACCGCTACTCCTACACAAGCCTTGATTACTATTTCTAAAACATAATTATAAAACGTCATTAAGCCACAAATATAAACTGCAACTCCCATTATCAATGACAGAATTGCAACACTCAACACATCTTTAACTTGCTCGCTAAAACGATAATTTATAAGCTTTCCCATCGTTCCAAAATTCATAAGCATTGCATAGAAAGAATAAATTGCAGTTGTTACAGCAACCCCCATAGTTCCATAATTTAATCCCAGAACTAAAAGAATTAAAAACACTGGTTTTTTCACAAACTCTAATTTCAATAACACATCGCTTCTTCCAATTGCCTTGATAGTTTGAAGTCCAGTATCACCTACTAAGCCAAATGCTACAGAAATACTTAATATTTTCATGTACTCAATAGACGGTTCCCACTTTTCTGTAAGGAGCAAAATAATTAAAGGTTTTGCTGTCATGGCTAATCCTATCATTATGGGAAAGGAAATATATGTCATCATCCTAATCGCTCTTCTTGTTATGTTCCTAATTGAATCGTAATCATCACTATAATTAGCAAATGCCGGAAACAAAACTGTCATTACTGAATTACTTACATTTGAAGAAACCAAAGATGGTAATTGATTTCCTTTGTTATAATAGGCCAAATCTGCCGATGAAAACGCTTTTCCTATTACCAATGATTGTAGTTGATCGAAGAAAGTCCCAATTACGCTTGTGCATAAAACTTTCCATCCATATGACATTAAGCTTATTGCACGTTCTAACTTAAACCTAAAAGATGGTTTCCAATCAATTGTAATCGATAAAACAATCGTATCTACAATCGTATTACCCAAATTTTGTGCCACTAATGCCCATGCTCCAAAACCTTTATATGCCATTATAATACCTATAATTGCTGAAACTACTGTACCGCCAAGCGTTGAAAAAAAGAATTTTTTAAACATCATATTTCTTGAAATATACGCACGTTGAATTGTATTATAGCCACTTATTGGGATTCGTAAGGCCATAACACGCATCAATGGTACAATACTTTCATTATTGTAAAAGCTTGCAATTATAGGTGCTAAAAAATAAATTATAAAATAAATTACTATCGACGATATAACACTACATATCAGTAGTGTTGAAAAGTCCAACTGATCTGCATCCTTTTTTTGAATTAACGCTGCTCCAAAACCATTTGATACAAAAACATCTGCTATACTTATAAATATTAGTAAAATAGCTACCACACCATAATCTGTTGGTGACAATAACCTCGCCAAGACAATTGAAACAACGAAAGAAACTATTTGAGCTATGCATCTTTCACCCATTGTCCAAAACACACCACTAATAATGCTATTGTTACGCATAAATCAAATTTCTTCCTCCATAATTTCGATTAAAATTCATCGTCTATACCCAATTGCGAACAAATCCAATCAGCCGCATGTTTTGATGCCATACCATTATCATACATGGTGTTTATTTTAAAGTAATCATCCAATTTAATCTGGTATTCTTCATTGCTAAAACGATTTACGGCTTCAATTGCTTGCTCATTTGACAGACAAATGCCATACGGGAGCTGATAAAATTCATCATATACGCCTCGTAGTTGCTTATACTTCTCAAAATCTAAGCAAATACGAAAAATAGGTTTTCTTAATATCAGAAAATCATATGCGACAGAGGAATAATCCGTTATTAAGCAATCCGCAGTTAGCGACAACTCTTTAAGATCTTCATATCGAGTAGCATTTATTAGATTATCTGTAAAAGCAAATGATTTTTCATGTTGTACGACATCTGGGTGAAATCTTATTAACATAACACATTTTCGTCGAGTGTTATTTTCAAATGCATGTATCAATTTCTGGAAGTCCAATTTATATCCATCAAGAGAGCCATCATCTCTAAATGATGGAGCATACAAAACAATATAGGTTTCCTCTGATATTCCAAATTTTTGTTTAACTTTTTTCTTTATTGAAACGTCATTTTTTGCACAAAATAATGGATCTATTGATGGAGCTCCTATTTTTAAATATTCCACTTTATCATTAAGCCAAAATGATCGTTTGGCCAAATCCAAGCTTTGTCTATTTGCAACTATAAATGCATTTGTGATCATACCATCATATTGAGCTACCGGAATATACCCAGGCCACAGTTTATCTTCTGCATCTTTTTCACATTTTTTCCCAAGAAGATTTCCATGCCATGTTTGCATATATTTTTGACTCGGTCTTTTCTTTGTCCTATGTCCAGTTCTGGTATTATCTACCCACACTTTTGCCGTGGATTGATGATATATAGCCCTGATAGAATTGATTTTAACCTGCGTAACCCCGTCTGGAAAATTATCATGATACTTCCTTACAAACCAAATAATTTTCAGATTGAGTTTTCTTTGCAACAATTCCTCGCATATAAATTTAGGATCACCACCAAATCCAGTTCCCTCAAAACTATCAAACGTAATTTTAGAATCATCTATTGGCAATTGACGAAAAACGCAAGAAAACACCGGTTGAATCAAAAAGAAACACTTGTCATGTATTTTAGGCCAAAAAGTCTTTTCCTTTATGTTCTTTTTTATTTTATTGTAGATAACCATTTTAGCTTTTTATAAACCTTTCAATTTTCGTGATTATTTTGAAAATCCTATTTCCAAGAAAATAATACAATTTATAGTAAACAGGTAGTTCGTTAAAGATCATAAAATCTATGATTTCATAATGAGCAGAACAGTTGTATGTGTGTATTCCCTCTATTTTTCCATTATGATCAATATGCATTATATGATTACATGCTTTTTTATAATCTATATTTGCCAACTCATGCTCTTTATAAGGATTGTACGAATCCAACGCCCAAAAGACCAGTCCTTTCCCATACATACCTTCCGTACAATTTTGAGCTATACGAATTAAATTACTTTTAGTTTTAATTACTTTACCCGCATTGCGTATGCCATAATCGCCTTCTGATAGTTCCCTTTTGCTATCGGGAATAATATTAAGGTCTTCATCTAACTCATACATCACATTATGTACATAACAGAAATTTTTTCTTTCGTTAGTACTTTTCTCATCCATTAGTGAGGTTATAAACAGATACTGTCCCAAGTCATTTTGAAAAACAACGCTATCGCATGCCTTCACATTATTTAAAATCACTTTATCTTTTTCCCATTTGTATGGGAACGAAATACATTTATACAAAATAACGCTATTTGATGCCTCACTCTCCGGTATCATATATAAATGATTTTTGTTCTCAAAAATCATTGGAAATGATAAATGAAATGCCTCATCGATAATGATGACTGGTTTACTTGCAACATTATCTACGACTTTGCTACAAGCAATCGATCCCTTACCTCTAAATTCATCAAAATATTCATAGAAAATATATACATCCTCACCATTTTCTACAATAAACGGATCTGCAGCCCAATATCTTTTTCCAAAAGGAAATTCGATTTCCTTAAAATTATAATTATCTGTTAGGTAAAAGAAATCATCCGGATCACTTTTTTCCCTCAATCCCAAATAATAATACTGAACATGAATCTTCGCCATACCTTCAATCCTCTTATAGTGACATCTGTTTTAATAATTTGCATAATTGAATTGCTGCCTCAGGCAAATTAAAACCATTTGCGGACATAATCACATATGCCTTTTCTCGTTCTTCCGCTTTTCCATTTACTATTGTTTCTGCCCACTTTTTTGCTCCATCAGCCAGTCGTAACATCTTTGTTGTATCTAATACACATATCTGTTTTGTTATTCCTTCTGATGCAGCAACTAACGGCAATCCTGATGTCTGTGCCTCAATAGCCACCATAGGCATACCTTCAAAATATGATGGAATAATTACATAATCTAAGGCTTGCATTAATTCATTTACATCATTTCTGAGTCCCAATAATTTCACGTGAGCTTCTAAATTATGATTTTTAATAGCTTCCTTTAGTTGATTTTCAAGCGGTCCTTTTCCAATAATATAAAGTATGCAATCTTTTTGCTTGTTGATTTCTTCACATACTTTTATTGAAAATATTGGATTTTTTTCAGGGCTTAACCTTCCAATAAATCCTATCGCCAACGTTTCGTTACAGCCGATTTCACGTCTTTTTTTGTTTCTTAGTTCTTCATTAAATCTGTACTTATTGCCATCGATTGCATTAGGAATATATACCACTTTAGTTTTTACAACATTTTTCGGAAACATCCATTTAGCAGCAAAATCTGAACATGCCCAATAATCTGTAACATATTTCTTTATCTCTATCCTATGAATATAATGGAAAAAAGTCTTTTTTATTTTATTGGCTCCCGTTCCCATCATAGAAGAGCAGTGACTATGTAAAATTATTTTTTTAATACCGTAAATTTTTGCATACTTAATAATGTTAATCGTACTCAAATCAACAGCCAAACTCCACAGCACATCATAATCAGGGGCATGTTTTTCCATAAAATTCTTAATTTCGTTCTTAGAAAAACTGCTTACCGTAAAAACACTACCACCAGCTGCGATAACTTTGTCTGCATCGACAACACCTTTATAACCTAAAACATCAAAGGTAATATCTTCATCAATTTTAATTATTTCGTTAAAATATCCATAGAAGAATGATTCTACTCCTCCATAGTTTCCACATAATCCTGTAACTAAAATTCTCATCGTCAAATTCCTTTAGTTCGTAAGCTCGCTAGAAAATACTATTTATAAGTATATTATTTTGTAAGATGGGTTTTAAAATCGTAGGAATCAAATACATACCAACAGAAATGTACGCTATTCCCAGTATGAACACAAACACACCCATAAATACTAACGCATTATTTTTTGATATTTTTCTTTTAGATAAACCATCTGATTTTAATGCATTAAACAAAATAATTAAGTTCATAATAGTCATTGACTCTTGTAATCTATAAACCTCACCTGTATATTTTATAATCAGTCCATATATGCAAAGAATACTAATGTTAGCTTTCATTGCGAGCATAACTTGGCTCTTATTAACATAGCCGGATTTTTTATTCAGTATGTAAAAACATAAGAAAATAAGCAATGCTGCCGTAAATGTAACATTTAATAATGCACCACCATAATGTCTCCAAGAAGATGATTGATATTCAGCAGAAAAGTAAGCTCCCATTCGACTGCCTGCACCAAATACTTCAAGTATTTTCATAATATTTTGGGGCGAAAGTAAAAATACTATTAGGAAGTTAAAAAATGCTGTAAAAACAATATTCGTTTTGAGATCAAATTTTTTAGCCACTAACAAAACAAGCCAAATCAAGCTGGCAGAATGTATGCATGCTGCAATCAAGATCAAACAAATATATTTAAAATCACTTCGCGATAGCTTAAATTTGTTAATTTTTATCAAAACCTTGTCGTCCTCAAATAGATAACGAATTGCAAAAACAAATATGGCCGTTGCCAAAGCATGACGCATCTGAGCAATATTTAAAGGAAATGGATATATCATGTACAAACAACATACTATATTCGGATACTTTGAAAGTTTCCAAACTGTTGTAAAAATTAGTAATAGCTGAATAAAAGTAATTATGGCCTTGTATTGATAAAACGTACACCCGGCTTTTCGGAATAGCAAAATGATTGCATTGTATAAAATTTCACTATTTCCCGCCCATAATTCCGGGGAAGCATACCTACTCATGTATACTTCCTGTTCATCTGCAATTCCTGTGGTAAATGCCATTAAAATCCACATCCAAATAAATAGAACTATGTACAGAGCTTTATTCTTTTTTGAAAATATACTCATCAAAAATAGCAATATTGTAATACATCCAACAATCATCTTAACCCTCTTGTTGAGAAAATATCTTTTCTAATTTTTCCACAGACTTTTCCCAATCTAATGTCATAATTACATTTTTCATTTCATTTTGAATACTTTTTTGTAATGCTTTATCAACTATAAGTTTTTCTATATTTTGAATCATCTGTTCAATGTTTCCAGGCTCTGAAATCATCATATTCCCTTTATGAACTCCAATATCTTGTACGAAGCCCACATTAGTTCCCACAACAAGACAACCACAAGCCATTGCTTCCAAAGGAGTAAGCCCCCAGCCTTCCTCTAAACTCGGGAAAATAAAAATATCTGACTCTGAATACATTTTAACCAGTTCTGCTTTTGTTGGATTCTGATGATATTCAACATAAGATGGAATGTTTGAACTATCGCAGAATCCGAACATTCTCAATTTGCTGTTAGGATATTTTTCTCTGATTTTTTCAAATACTTTAATTCCTTCAGCAACCCCCTTTTTAGGTAATGTATGATTTAGCATTAAAAAACATATGTCATTAGTATCTTTATCAATATTTACATGATGATATATCTCTGTATCTAAACCGTTGTAAACAACTGGATATGGTCCTATCCCCAGATTCTGTTTCAACTTTTGATTAATCCAAGACGAAACAACAATTTTATTTAATGGTAACTCATATGACTTTTTTACAATCTCTTCATTATCCCATATTTCAAAGTCCTGAATAAAATAGAATTTTTCCCCTTTTTCAGGCGATAACCGATCTACCTTATAGGCTGTTGGCCAAGCCGTAGCAATAATTACATCAGCAGCTCGAATAGATTTATCTGTAATTTTCCAAACAAAATGATCTATCTTATTGCTATATTTCTTATAATTAAAAATTGCTTTTACTGTACAATAAGCTTGATGTATTCCATTTACAAAGGCACTTTTATATCGATGCATATTACTTGCTTTAATTTCTTTATACACTCGAACATCGTGACCTCTTTTTATAAGCAAATCAGCATATTTATATACCACATCAATTCCTCCAGATGAGCCTATCGGAGGCAAAATAAAATCTATAAGCATTTTCTTACTATATGATTATGAAATCATTTTTCCTTTCTCAATACGCATTTTTCCACCCTGATAAAATTGAACGTATTTTTTCTTTCTTATTATCTTCATACAAAAGAACAATAGCAATCATCTTTAAATTTCGATAATTTCCTCGTATAAAGCGAATCCATAAATGATGCTTTTTCGGATAATATACATTATTCCTGGCAATATAATATTTTCTAAATGCAGAATGTCCTGTAACATCTATCTTCCAAAATAAAAAACGACATTTAACACTATTTCCCAACTCATGCAAAAGATGAACGTCTTTTACTTGAATTACCCCATACCCATTTTTTCGCATGCGATAACAATATTCAAAATCGACAGAATCTATAAACATGCTTTCATCATATTCACCGATTTGTTTCCAATACTCAATTTTTGAAAATGCACCTGACGTAATGCAAGTATTAACATGACAATATTCTTTATTGGGATTATGACCAACTACTCCGACATTTCTGTCAACAATAACAGGTGCAACAATCCCTAGTAAAGGCTCTACATCTAAATACTGTTTCATTTTATTGACATATGATGCATCACATACAGAATCTTGATCCAAACTAAGCATCCAGTCATAATTATTATTGGATCCCCATTGCATTAGTCGATTCAGTGCCGCGGCTATACCTATATTTTCATCTGAATGAATTAAAATCGCATTATGAAATACCGATATGCACTCCTGTATATCTGCAAAATTACTTGATCCATTATCAAAAATTACGACCTCAGGAACTTGGATACATATTGCACAAACATTTTCTTTTAGACGTTCAATATCTGGATTGAACGTTACAATTCCTGCATATATTTTTTCCATTACTCCACCATATTTTTCCCTTTAACTGACCATTCACTTGGTGTAGCTGCCATACCATCTTTAACGCCTTTAACGGTAGCCTTTAATACATCTATTTTTTTCCCAGCCCTAAGAATACTTGGTATCATAAATGAAATAACAAAACCAATATAGCCTTTGCAATTATAGTTTTCATATCCTACCGAGCCATATTTTTTTAATTTTTTATTCACATAAATAATATTTCTATTTGTATAGTAAACTCTTAAAGGACTTACTGATTTTTTATATGAAAATTTCGCAAAATTCTGATTATGCATAATTTTGCTCACGCCAACCCAGAATTGTTGTTTCCACTCACTTTTGGGAGTTATTTTTCCAAACTCCTGATCCAAAATCCACTTGTTGAGTTTCAAAATTTTGTATCCACTTAGCGTAATTCTCTTGCAAAAGTCGTTATCAACAAGATCTATAAACATCCATTCGTCAAACTTTCCACATTTTTCCCAAGCTTCTATTGATGTACACGATGCAGATGTAATACAGAAATTCACATACTCTTCCGCTTCATTATCTTCTGCCTGTAGATATGTCCTTCGCCTGTCGATAACCTGTGGGCAAACAATACCAATATTTTCGTGTGTTCTTATACTCTCTTCAAAACCATGAACCATCCCATCTGGAATCAATGAGTCCTGGTCCATAGTTATCAGCCACTTATATCCATCAGCCTTTGCCTGCTCCATGATTCGATTAAGCGCATATGCTATGCCACAATTTTTATTTTCTGAAAGATAAGTGACACCATCGTAATCGCCATCTGATATATCAGAATTATCAAATATATATATATCCTTCACTTGCTTTTTTAAACGGGATATATTTTTTTCAAGTCGTTCCTTCTCAGCATTAAACACCACTATACCAGCAGCAATACCACCTATCATTCCAAGAATTCCCCCTTTACAATGATCCTGTATACATTGTATTAACTGTTATGTTTTTGATACTTCCTTGCTAATTCAAAAATTCTTATATCGTCAACAAAGTATCTACGGAACATTCTCTTCGGCTCTTGTAAGAAACGATAGAACCATTCCAGTCCAATATTCTGCATCCAAAGCGGTGCCCGCTTCACTTTCCCAGCTATGAAATCGACACAGCCACCCATGGTAATTGAAATTGGCACTTGATATTTATCTTTATTCTGGTAAATGAACTTTTCCTGCTTCGGACATCCAAGGAAAACGATTAAAATATCTGCATCACTAGCTTTGATTCGCCTATTAGCTTCTTCTAACATTTCCTCATTTTTTTCAAATCCGAATGGAGGCGAATAGGAATCCACAATATTTAATTCAGGCAACCTCTTTTTTATATTTTCCGTTGCCTTGAATAAAACATCTTCCTTACCGCCAAACAAGAACACCCTATAATCTTTTTTAATTGCTAGGTCAAAAACATCCCAGACAAAGTCTGTCATACATACACGTTCTTTGATTGGATTACCTAAATACCGCGAAAGTTTGACTACAATTTGTCCATCGGTCAAAATCAGATCTGCTTTATCACAGATTTCTTTTAATTCCGTATCGTCCTGCATTTTAACCACAATATCAGAATTCGGAGTTACTACATAATGATTGCCGCCAGCCTGAATCAAACTATCGACTGCATTTTTTGCTTCGGACGCAGTCAGATTATCAATGTATGTATTTAAGAATTCAATTCTATTAGTATCAACTACCACTATCTTCTCCTCACTAACTTTTAATGGCTTAGAACATACATCATCATGTGATCCAACATCATATGGATATCTTCAGAAATCTGCATATCATTGATATTTACATGAATATTATAATCGGCCATTTCTTTCATTTTTCCGCCAGAGTATCCAACAATAGCAATCGTTGTACCACCGATGCTTTTCGCATACTCAATCGCATTGACAACATTCTTAGAATTACCTGATCCAGAAATACCAATCAAAATATCTCCACTCTTCATTTTATTTTTAAGTGGAAATCTGAACACTTCTTCATAACCAATGTCATTTGCAACCGCCATTAATGTCGGGATGTTGTCATTCAAGCATTCAAAATTGTATTTAACATTCTGATTTTCACTTACACCCTTATTAAAGTCACAACAATAATGGCTTGCCGTTGCAGCCGATCCACCATTACCACAAATGAAGATTTTTTTTCCCTGCAAACGAGCATCTTCTAAGATATTCATAACACAACTAATCGAATTCAAATCAAGCCCTTCGAGTACAGCCATCTCACGCTCACGGTAAGCATTAAGTGCCTTAGTATAGTCCATTTGTGAATATTCCTTTCTATTCAATTGCTTAAAATAAACTGAACCGCCTCTAATAAATTTTCTTTTTCTGATGTTGGTACAACATCATACTTTCCGTCTTTGCCAGCTTCCCCTGTTTTCACAAGAACCGTCCTCATTCCTGCATTGATTCCAGTCTGAATATCTATTGTCGTATCTCCAACATACCAGGATTGAGTCAAGTCGATATTATACTTGTCTGCTGCTCTTTGAAGCATTCCAATTTTGGGCTTTCTGCAGTCACAATCAATCTTTAGCTCCGGTACTTCACCCAAATATCCCTTATGTGGGTGATGCGGGCAGAAGAAAATATCATTCAAAAATGCGCCTTTTCTTCCAAGGTCTGTTTCCATCTTTTTATGGATGTTATCAAGTTCTTCAAAGGTACATTCACCTCTTGCAACAACCGGTTGGTTCGTTGCAACAATCACCAAATATGGAGACTGATTCAACAGTCTTATACCTTCAGCCGCCCCTTGAATAAGCTCGAATTCATCAACACTTTTCAGAAAGCCCTTATGCTCATTGATTGTACCGTCCCTATCAAGAAATACGGCTTTCTGTTTGTTTTTCAGGCACTTGGCATCCCAGACACCATCAAGCTGTTCTTTGCACACCGCTGTAAACCGATCAGGTGTCCCTGCATCTTTAACATACTCTGGCGTGTTATATGCAAAGACGTGTCCATTTCCCATTAATGGCTTTACTAGCTGCGACTCGTAATCCACCCCTTTTTCTTCTGTTATTTGCGTCAGCAGACTACTTTTAAAGATTGAGAGTCCTGCATTTACACAATTTTTATAATTGTAATCCCTTATGCTATTTTTAGAATCGATTCCGGTCACCCTGTCATCTTTATCCACAATAAGCAAATCCGAATCATATGGATGAGCATTTGGATGTGCTAAGAGTGTTACCACTCCATTTTTTTGCTCGTGAAATGAAAGAAAGCGATTCCAATCTAGTTCAAACATTACATCGCCAAAAACAAGAATTACATCTTTGTTTTTTGCATACCTTTTTACATAATACAGTGCACCTGCTGAACCAAGTGGAATGCTTTCTCGGATATACGCTATACTCACACCCAACTTAGAGCCGTCCGAGAAATATTCTTCGATTTTTTCGCCCAAATGCCCAGTTATTAGCACAAACTCTTTTATTCCGTACTCCTTCAGTTGGAGAATTTGCCACTCTATCATAGGCTTTCCATTAACCAATAACAGTGGCTTCGGAATTTCATCATGCGTCAATTCACGCATTCGTGTTCCTTTTCCCCCTGCTTGAATAACGGCAATATACTGTCTTTCCATCTTTCTCCTTACATACCTGCTTCTACTGCATCCTTAACAGTCTGCCTTACTGCCTCATCCGAAGTATGCTTCGGCTTCCATCCTGTTGAGAGGACCTTAGAAATATCATAGCTGAATCTGGGCACATCACCTTTCCAGCCTCTATCGCCGCCCGTGTATTCAAACTTGACGTTGGAAAGCCCCAAAACGTCTACAACAATCTCAGCAATATGTGTTACAGTTGTTCCTTCACTTTCTACACTGATATTGTAAACATCTTCGCCCGACTTAAAATCTTCTGTTAGCTTAACAATAGCTTCTACAAGATCAAGTACATAAATATACGGCTTGCACTGTGTACCATTGCCCAAGATTTCAAGAAAATGCGGATTCTTTCTCAGTTTTCTGATGAAGTCAAAGACCGCGCCGTGAGTCAGTCTCGGTCCAATTACATTCGGGAATCTGAAAATGACTACATTCATGTCACACATTGAAACATACGAAGAAATCAATGCCTCCGATGCCAGTTTTGCTCCACCATAATAGGAAACAGGCTTAATTCCTCCAGTCGTCTCTGTCAATTTGACATCCAGCATTTCTCCGTAAACTGCAGATGTTGATGCAAAAAACATGTTCTTTACATTATGTTTGCGCATTCCCTCAAGGATTGCTCTCGTAGTAAGAAGTGTGTCATTGAAATCAATCGACGGTTCCTTGCCGCCCTTCTGAATATCCGAGTTGGCTGCCATATGATATACAGCATCAATCTTATTTTCATCAAAGATCTTATCTACATTGTTCTGATTTGCCAACTCCACCTCATAGAATTTGAAATTAGGGTTATGCATTAGGTGTTCAATATTCTGCTTACCCATAATCAACTTATCTGCAACAATAACTGTATTACCTTTCTTGAGAAGCGCATCACACAGGTGGCTACCAATGAAACCTGCACCGCCGGCAACAAAAATATTCATATTAATTCCTCCGTTTTTTAATTTGAGCAGGAGCTCCAACTGCCAAACAATTATCTGGTATGTCTGTCAACACAACAGAGTTTGCTCCTATTTTGACATTATTTCCAACTTTAACATCTCCAAGAATACACGAACCAGCACCGATTACTACATTATTGTCTATAATTGGAGCTGAGTATTCCTCACCGTTTACTTTCGCACCCAGTGTGACATTCTGGAAAATTGTAACATTATCTCCTATCACAACTGCCGGACCGATAACAACACCTAGTCCTTGGTGTGGCAGTCTTAAATTATTTCCAAGTGTTATGTTAAAGGCTATATCACAGCTATAAAAAACTCTATTGATATTTTTTAGTAACTGCGCTACCCCCCTATGATATTTGGAATAGCATTTGTTCGATACGTATACTAATTTACTTGCACTCATAAGTCTTAAATAAAATCTCTATCAGTCATGACAATCGATGCACCCGAATTGTCCATTTCGAACTCCATCTCTCGTAAATGAGAAAGCGCTTTTCTTACTGTGTCATGTTTCTCTTCCGGAACATAAAAAAGCATAAAGCCTGCGCCACCTGCTCCAAGCAGTTTTCCACCGGCTGCTCCCGCCTTCACAGCAAGTTCATAAGTGTCATCAATAAGGGGATTTGAAATTCCTGATGCCAGAGAGCGTTTCAGCATCCAATTTTCATGCAACAATTCTCCCATTGCATCCACATTGTTATTCTGCAATTCATTTTTCAGAGACCTTGCAATATCACACATTTTCTTCTGAACCGTTGCTTTATCAACTACCTGAACGTTTTTAGATTGTTCTTTTAAGATTGCAGAAGCCGAATGCGTTCCACCAAGGTAGAACATCATCAAGTTGTTTTCCAGTCTGGAATAACTTTCTGGCTTCATAATGATAGGCTCAACATTTACAAACCCGTTCGGCATAAACTCATAAAACCTGAGCCCACCGAATGCTGCAGCAAACTGGTCTTGTTTTCCAATTGGTTCACCGAGTTTCTCGATTTCGACTGCGCATGCATCTTTTGCAAGTTTGTATTTAGATACATACTGCCCTGTGTAGGTATTAAGAAGCTGTAACAAAGCGACAGTAAAAGTACTGGATGAGCCAAGGCCTGTTCCTGCTGGAATATCTGCCATTGAAGACAACTCAACACCTTTCAACCCAAAATCTGAAAGGCATTGCTTAAAAATGCGATGTTCGATTTCCGAGTAGTCGTGAACAATTTCCGTTTTGGAATATTTCAGTACAATCTGATCTTTTTCAAAGTAGTTATGGATGGTAAGATACATATATTTTCGAATTGTTGTGCTTAATACACACCCACCATATTTCTCATAAAAACTCGGTAGATCGCTACCTCCTCCGCAAAAACTAACTCGAAATGGTGCTCTTGTAATTATCATGTTTTTTCCTTCCTTAATCTGCTTATTTCGTAACTTTCAAGACTTGCTTAAACTCTAGTCTATTCATCAACCGTTTTGTTTCTATTATGATATTCCTCCGCTATGCTGTTCTTCATTGCACAACAACAAGCCTGTATACAGATTGCCGCAGCAATCTATACGCAAGCATGTCCTCGTTCCTCCTTATTCTGTTTTCTGCTCTATCAGCTTTCGCTGTGGTGGGTTAAGTATAGAGCGCAACCAGAAGCCATTAGCACCTAAAATCACACTGGCCGCAACGCACCATGACAGGCAGAAACAGGTTGAGGTGAAAAGGTCAAGCCGCGTAAACCCGCATGAAATCAGGCCTTTCTCTGGTTGTCCATATTATTTCACACTCCCCATCCGGGTTCAGATATACAGTGCCACCTAACTTATGGATTTCTCTGTAAAAGTGACCCGCAAAAGGTCCAATACGGCATGCCAGTATGTAAACAATCGGGTGAGGAATATGATTTTTCCTGATATGCTCACAGCAAGCCTTTAGTGCAGCAACATCATAATAAATTGCCTGTGCAGGACCAATTTGGGGGACATTAATTTTAAAACAGCGGGCATTGTGAAGTTCAAATTCATGGTCATTGATTTTTGTTACACCCTCAAACTTGTTTTCATCCATGCAGCCATTGCCATTGGCCTTACAGGCAACATGGTATTTAATATTTTTTTTATTCTGGTAGTACTCTGTGAGTTTATATACAAACGTTTCATAACCGCCATATGCTCCGAGACTTTTTGCACCAACGAGATACACATGTTGCACTTCTATTTTTGCACCCATTCCTCTATTCCATCCTCGATTACTCTTTCTAATAAAAAAAGACCCGCATTCAGATTTCCGCTCTCAATGCAGGCCACTCATCCCATCTTTGTCATCGTTTTCGGATATCTCAACCTCAAATAATTGTTATTATTTGGACTAAAAAAGTAACATCCTACTGCTTCGTCTATATTACCATTTTTTCGTCCAAACTTCAACCCCTAAAATGAGTTTCTGGTATTTTCCTGATATTTTTTCTACTCAACTCCCAAATCATTTCGTCCATTGTATTTCATCAGCACTTCCCTCTTTCGATTCAGGGATATTTCCGTATAGATCTGGGTTGTCACAATGCTGCTGTGTCCAAGAAGCTCCTGAACGTCACGGATTCCTGCACCATTGTTTAAAAGCTGTGTTGCAAAGCTATGCCGCAGTGAATGTGCTGTTGCATGTGGATCGATCCTGGCGACTTTTTGATACTTGGAAAATATATTTTCTACACCGTATACCGACATACGTTTTCCGAGACGGCTTGGAAAAAGAGCCGAATCTTTTAACTTCCTTGTTGTTCGAATTCTCAGCCATGTACTGATCTTATGAGACACAGCCTCCGATGAAAGGAACAGAATCCGCTCTTTATTCCCCTTTCCGTGGATCAGAACGGATCGTTCTTCTTCCCGATGGTCTTCTACATTCAGAGCTGCTGCCTCTCCCACCCGCAGGCCGAGGCTGAATAAAAGTTCCAGAATACACATATCCCGCAAGGTAATCCAGTTTTGATACTCGGATTCTACATTCTGAAAAGCTGTTGTTGCAGTCTGTAAAAGCATCTGAATTTCAGATTTCGCCAAAGTCTTAGGCAGCCGTTTTGGCATCTGGAATTTTCGTGATGAAAATCGAAATAACTTTTCATGGGTATCATATTGCTCCTCAAGATACTGGGCAAACTGCCGGATCGATACATATTTTCTACGAATCGACCGGGCACTCAGACGTCTCTCATCCTGCAGATAATTGAAATACTGCAAAGTTACTTTATCATTCAGAATCTGAGTCCTCGTTTCACCAATCCATCTTCGAAAGTCGCAGAGATCACATTCGTATGCCTGTAAGGTGTGTTCAGACAGATTTCTCTCAACCTTAAGTTCTTTTTTAAAGTTTTGAATGTCCTGCGCCAATTGTTTCATATCCACCAGCATATCGTATCCTCCCATAAAAATCAATTGCGCCTGCTGCAAGAAGCAGCAAGCGCAAAGTGTAAAATCGTTTCAGATCGTTTTAATGATCCTCATTTTTCTCTATACAGTTCTTTCTCTGTTCCATTCCGACAGCCGCCAGCACAAATATATCATAGGAAATATCCATCAAACGATGAGCGATCACACAGTTCACTGCAATCAATGCAATTGCGTATTGTAAATACAGATCTTTGCTGTTTTTCCAGCATGCATACCAGAATAATGCAAGCACAATAATGAAAAGCAACACTCCCCAGGTCATTAAGATATTTACATATGAACAGTCTAAAAAGAAATAATCTCCCTGCCAGTCCGTCGTGAGTCCGGCTCCTATCATTTCGATCTTCTGACCAAATAATTTGATTCCATATTCAACAAATGCTTTTTTTCCAAACATAAGGCGTGCAACAAGTGTACTGTAAGCGCTTTCACTAACCTGTTCCCAGTTATACGCATTCGTGGCCGCAATGGAAGCGATTGCTAAAAGCGGCATGATATATGGTCCAAACCACCCCCAGCACTTTTTCCAGATCTTTTGCATCAAACTATCTTTTTCCGATTTTCTCTTCTTTGTAATCAGATTTCCGATTCCAAACAGCATGGATGCCATAATAATGCATCCGGAATCCACTCTGGCATTGCAATACCGGTACACCAGGAAGCCCGCAAGAAGGCCTATCATATAGTGATACCATTTCAGCCGTTCTCCCCAAAGATAAAAGAATGATAACAGGAGGAAGAATACATGTGCCCCAAAATCTGTAGGGTACATAATTCCAAAGGAATTTCGAATTCCACGTTCTCCCGCCTCATACTGAAGATTCTCAATAATCCCCAGCATAGATCCCGCAAATGCCAGAAGACAGATCCCGCCTGCAATCATGAGATATACCTGAATGATCTTCTTAAATGGGACATTCCGGCTTCCAAGGACCAGCAGCATCCACATCAGCGGATCAAGGTATCGCGATGCATATAAATTTCCGAGCACACATGCCCCAGCGAGTGCTATAAGAAGTAGCTCTTTGATCCGATACTTGTCATACAGAAAAATTTTCACTCCCATACATCCAAGAAAAGTCAGCTTACACACTTTAACGATCACACCGCTTCTGGGAAACATGGTTGTTGACCACACGCTGACACTCAAAAGCAATGCAAAGCCGACCAGTGCAAGCGTCTCACCTGCGCGATAATCGCTATACCATCTATCCTTTCTTAAGCGAAGCCATTTAATTTCCATATCCGTATTCAGACGTTCCAGATCCGTTTTACTGTACTGTGTACTCTTAAAGATCCTGACCGCAGCGACCCATGCAAGTGCCACAATGATACCCGCTATGATTCCAAACTCTGTATAATGAGTGGCGATCTCCATCCCGCCTTGCTGCATTCCCAGACTATTGAAGATCATGGCACTTACAACAATGATTAAGGCCGCCAGCTCTTTTCGCTTCAAAAAATCTTTCCTTATATTTTGCATTCTGCTTTCCCTTTTCTTCATCTATTCATTTCATCTGTATTTTCTTCAGTATCTGTCCCCATATTTCTTTAAGCAGAGGTTCTCCCGCAACGAGCAATATAGCACCATAGATTCCAAAATAAATAACAGCAGACAATACCAATGTGAAAAACACACCTAAATTCAATACTTTCACCCAGATAGCCACTGCTCCGGCGATCAGAACCGCAAAAATCAGAATCTTCCAATGAACCTTTTCCAGAATTCCACACGTAAGATCTTTTAATTTCCAATATTGATATACCAATACCGCAGCCTCCGCTATCAACGTTCCGATTGCCGCCCCCGAAGATGCCATGCCTGGAATCAATACTGCATTAATGAGCATATCTACAATAGCCCCCAGCGTTACAGAATATAATACCCATTTTTCTTTTCCCAACGGAACCATCACCTGAATTCCCATAATATTAGTCAGCCCAATAAAGAAAAGCGTCGGCATCAGGATCTGCATAGGAAGAACGGAACCTCCATAAGTATCACCAGAGAGGAAATAAATTCCTTCTCTTGCATATAAAATAAAGTACACCATCATTGGAAGCGCTGCCACGCACACAAAGTTGATTGCCTTTTTCGTTATTTCCTCAAATTCCCTTTTTAGATTGTGTTCAATATAGTATGAAGCTCTTGGCAATAATACTGTTCCCAGCGACGTAATAATGCTTACCAGTATTCCCTTGATTTTAACCGCCGCATTATAATATCCTACATCTTCATCCGTCTTTATAAAGCCAAGCATGACCGTATCAAGATTTGTATAAACGGTTGTTGCGCAGGACATTGCGAAAAAAATCATGATCGGTTTCATATGCTGGCGAAAATTATATTTTCCTGTTGGACGCAGTAATACATATTTATGTGCGTTCATAAAATTCAACACATTAGAAGCCGACGATGCAAAAATTGATATGCCACCATAGATTACATAGTCTTCTTTACTTTTAACCAATAAAAACATTGCGCCTACAGAGATTATTTTCACCATGATCGATCTTATTGTTATATAACTATATTCTTCCAGTCCTTTGTACAGCCATTCCATTCCAATAGAGTTAAAGAGTATCATTGTGCTTACGATCAAAAACAATGTCTTATCCGCCCTCATTCTCGGAACAGTCCAAAGTCCGATGAAGAACAAAAGGTATGCTGCTGCCGTTGTCCATATACTGATGCCCAGCAATTCCTGAACCGTTCGTGATAATTTTTTCTTATCGTCGCGCACCTGTGCACATACTCGAATTCCGTATGTTGGAATTCCAAGCTGTGCAAACATAGAAAAATATGTCACTATTGATGTTGCAAATGCTACTTTTCCTGTGCCGATTGGGAGCAGGATTCTCGATACATACGGAAATGTAATCAATGGGAATATGAAATTCGACATTGTCAAAACCATATTCATAATAAAATTAAATTTTACAGATTTTTCTTTCATTCTTTTATAATTCCTATCATAGTTTCACATACCGCTAATGAGAGTTATTTTAACATCCCACATCCCTTAAGCGCTGTTTTCAAATAGATTCCCTTGAGCACTCTTGCTTGAATTATCATTGCATGTTTCTTCATCTCTTCATAATCCTTTATCGTTAATCCTGCTAATTTTTCAGAGAGTTCATGCAGGTCATGAACTGTGATCCCCAGCTTCTCTCTCTCCACAAGCTCCGCCATCGCCGCGTGTTTTCCAATAATCACCGGTATCCCGGCTGCCATATACAGGGAAAATTTATGCGGACAGTTGTACTGGAGATATCGCCCTGCCGCTTCCTGTCCTTCTTCGAGGTTTTCGCCGTCCCACACAAGACCAAAGTCACCTTCCAGCACATCCGGAAGCCGGTCCGGTAATTCGACACCTCTATAGAAGCCCGATTCCAGAATCCTGTCAGACGGTTGGATTCCGTACAGTGCGAACTTCAGAGAAGCATGATTCCCGTCGGCGATCAATTGATCCAGAAAACGGCTTTTTCCAAGATTTCCAGCAAAAGCAATTGTATATCCATCTCTGGCTTTTTCCATTTCCGATGTTGCTTTTTGTTGATTCGAATCCTTTATCTCCGCTCCTGAGGTTTGTCCATCTTTCTCTACAAGATAATCAAACATCTGCAGCATTACCATCTTCTCATCCGGTATTCCCTGGCCTGCCAGCCATTTTTTCATCCGTATGTTATGGACGATAATCTTCCTGAAGCGATTGATTGCTCTGATCTCCCTCTGGACTGCTTTTTTCGGCATCTCATAGCGTAGACTGCTGATATCGTGAATCAGAAGAACTGCTTTTTTCGGCAGTACCTGATAACAGATCCTATTAAACCGCTCGTTCGCATAGAATGGATACTGAATCACAATTTGAGACCGGGCATAAATCTTCGGAAGACTGGCATATAGTCTGAAAAGACTATATGCATAATCTCTGATCTTTGATTTCTTCTTGATATAGCAGTAGAAAATATCCCCGTCTATGATTTTTCGCACATCCTGCCGCGCCTTTGTACCGGAAGTAAATCCCTCCTCATACAGATCTTCAATCAAAAGAATCTTCTTATCCATAGTACAAATATTCCTCCATCTGTTTTGCTGCCTGAGTGATATCGTAACCGGCTGCCTTAACACGTTCGGATACATCCCTTCTCCCTGTCGCAATTGTAAGCACTGCCTCTGCCCTATGGCCTCCGTTCAATCCATTGATTCCCAGAATCGTTTCTGCCCATATCTGCGCACCACCATTTAACGGAATTTTATGATAATTTTCTTCAACAATTTTTGTCTCATCTGAAATCGTATCTGTCAGAAAGCATGGCAGATCAGCAGCCTGTGCCTCGATTAATGCTACCGGAAGTCCCTCATAGAGTGACGGAAAAATAAATGCGTCCATTGCCTGATAGTAACCGGAAGTGTCATTTACCGCTCCTGTAATAAGATAAGCTTTTTCCAGACCATATTCTCCAATCTTCTTTTCTATCTCTCCCCGCAAACTTCCATCTCCGACATGAATAAACCGGCACTCTGGATCCTTTTCATGCAGACATCGAAAGACATCCAGAATAAAACCTGGATTTTTTTGTTCTTCCAGCCGTCCAACTGTTCCATACAGCCGTGTATCTGGTGAAATTTTCAGCTGAGTCCTGATCTGATTTCTTTTCTCCTGACTAAAGCAGAATCTTTCCGCATCAATAGCATTGTGTATCACCTCAAAATTTGCATTTTCTCCGAACATGAACCAGCCAGCCATATTAGAACACGCAAACAGTTTTTCTGCATACTGATCCAGCTCTTTCTGGTGTGTCTGATGCAAGCGTTTCCGAATTCCCATAAGATCCCATCCTGTATCGTTGGAATTGTGAGAATGCGCAATGATTCGATTTATTTTATTCTTTTTTGCATAAGTCAAGTCATCGATATTTGCCAGTGACAGAAGATTGCAGTAAATTCCATCATACCGTTCTCCGGCGTTTTTAAAGAACTTCCTGTAGACGGTCCGATGTGCGACAGGATGTTTTCTTCTCCCCGGAAGCCGGATAATATCGGCTCCCATCGTCCTAAGTTCCTGTTCATATGCAATCACTTCTTCATAATTGACCAGATAATCAAATTGAACTTTTTCCGGGTCAATATGTCGTACAAGATTCATAATATATGCTTCTACCCCACCTGGGTTAGGCGTCATACCTGTCATTAAATATCGCTTTACCGTCACCTCTAGTTGCCTCCCCTCAGGATCTTTTTGGCAGTTTTTCTCATCTCCGCAAACACGCAAACTAAAAAAGCGCTTTTACTTCCAAGGAAAAAGTGGTATAACTGCATATCAGCCTTCTTCGATTTTTCTGCTTTAAGAACTCTGAGTAATGTCTTTTGCCTCAACAGGTCTATCGCATATTCTTTTCTCTCTGAAAATGAAAATCTTTCCAGATAATTCATACAATCTTTATAATAGACCTTCCACAACCTCTCCCTGACCTGCAGATAAATTCCTTTTTCATTCGCAAGTTCTTCCGCCGCGTTCAGCACATTTTCGCTGAGCACCAATCTGGTCTTTCCGTCATCTTTTGTGAGGCTTCCGGATCCTGCACGCTGATTATATACGTAGAGAGCGCTATTTTCTACAGCAATATTGCCGCAATCTTTTAAAAATTTCAGGTTGAACAAAGCATCCTCTCCAAGGGAAAGATCTTCCCGAAATACCGGCATATGTCTTTCCAACGCCTGTTTCCGGTACATTTTCGCCCACACACTTGTCAAGAGTGTTGTTTCGTATAGTCTGCCAAAATATTTTCCTAATGTCTCCTGATCCGTCAAATTTTTACATTCCGGCAATATATCATATTGCGACACAAAATATTCCCCTCTGTAAAACATACGCTTAAATCCACACAGGATCAAATCAACACCTTCTGCGATATGTCCGGCCAGCTTTTCGCATGCATCATTCGTAATCGTATCATCCGCATCAACAAACATGACGAAGGTTCCGGTCGCCTTTTTAATTCCATGGTTTCTCGCCGCAGAGACTCCTTGATTTTCCTGTTCAATATACTGGATTCTTGCATCATGCACTACATAGGATCTGCATATCTCCCCAGATCTGTCCTTTGATCCATCATTTACCAGAATGATCTCCAGATTCTGATATGTCTGCCCCTGTATACTCTCAATACACGTTCCAATATACTTTTCACAGTTATAAACAGGAACAATGATACTTATCTTTTCCATATGACATATTTCTCCTGATACGCCACAGGGGCACTGTGTTCCTTTTCTCTGCCCACATGCCCCTGTACTGTAAATTCTTTATTTGTCTTCTTTTAGATCCGGATCTTTTAATGCTGGGTCCTCAAAACCGCCATTCTCAAAACCTTCTGTTGCTTCCTTCATAAACAATACTTTTGGAGTCATTAAAATTAATTTTAAGTCCATCCATATCGAATAATTTCGAATATAGGTAAGGTCAAGCTTCAATTTATCATAGCTGGTCGTACAATATTTCCCGTAGATCTGCGCATATCCTGTAAGCCCCGCCTTTACTTTTAAGCGGTATGAAAATTCCGGAATATTCTTCGTGATGATTTCTGCAAGCTCCGGTCTTTCCGGTCTCGGTCCAACCAGGCTCATATCACCTTTCAGGATATTTAACAGCTGTGGCAGTTCGTCCAGTCTCGTCGCGCGAAGGAATCGGCCTACCGGGAGAATCCTTGGATCTTTGTCCCCCGCTTTTACCGGTCCGCTCTTCTTTTCCGCGTCTACGACCATCGTGCGGAATTTATAGATTGAAAATACCTTGCCGTTTAATGTCAGTCTCTGCTGCGTGTAGAAAACAGGTCCCTTATCCGTACACTTGATCATCAGCGCGATGATAAGGAAAAACGGGCTGGTGAGGATCAGCATGATCCCAGACACGAGAATGTCTTCCATTCGCTTCAAAAATGCCTGATCCCAAGGAAGTCCATCAATATTTCTCGACAGATACAATGGTGAATCAAAAATATTCAGTTCCACCGATGTGCGCAGAAGAATATCGCTGACTTTCGGTACGGTGTAGCTGCGGATATTGTTGGCGTAGCACCGCTTCATCAGCTCATTTCTGTCCCCGGCCGGGATGTCTCCAATGATCACACCGTCATAGTTCTCGGCTTTTCGGATGATCTCTTCCACATTGTCCTGCAGCCGTACCGTTTCCTTGATCTCATATTTGTCTTCGCGGGATTCGATTCTGCCCATTAAGTGGAACATCAGCTTGTCCGCATGGACAAGAAGAAGCTTTTTCTTCGGGAACAAGGACGCATAGATCTTCTTGAATGCAAAAGCCCACAGCATAACAACCAGGAAGTCCGCAATCGTCAGTATTAGAAGTGCCGTTGGGTTATGCATTTTTTTATCAAACAGAACCACCTGCACATACGAGAAAGCATTTACTCCAACCAGAGAGATCATATGGGAATATACCAATGCCCAGTATTTATAAATTCCGATCTTCAATCCGCCGTACATCCGGTGCAGAAGCAGCAGCAGACTGAGGTACTCTCCCGCTATCAGCCAGTTTCCGCGTCTCCAGAACGCCACTTCCATATTTCTGTTGTAATAATTCATCCAGACATAATAGTACAGCGCAAGTTCCAGGAGTACGATCATTAACGATCCCAGAAATTTTACAAGCCTTTTATACTGTTCAAATTGTCTGCGTTCAATTTGTGCACTCATCTACATATGTTTCCTTAATTTTTTATCATATAAATATTTTCGCATGAAATTCGGAATCAGGCTGATTAGCACCCGCGCAGCCGTCATCGGCAGATATTCCGCAAGATTCAGAAGCCCATATTGGTACATCCGGTTCCGGAACGAGATAATTGCTTTTGCGTACTCTACTCCCCCCCTCCGCTGATGCATTCCGTTCACACGCATGTATAAAAGCGTGTCCGGGAGGTTCGCAAGCACCGCATGATCCCGGTACATCCGCACCCACAGATCATAATCCTCAAAATACGGACACGGCTGATATCCGCCAGAGAGCTCCACGCTTGATTTCTTGAACATCACGCACGGGTGGTTGATCGGATTTCTCTGTTTGATATACCCGGAGATCTCCTCAGGCGTCTGCGGAACAGTTTTATAGGAGGTAACTGCCTTTTCCGCCACCTGCACATCCAGAGCGTCCCCCTGAAACTCCGCAATCGTTCCGCTTAGGGCATCCACGTCTGGATGACTTTCCAGATATCTAAGCTGCTTTTCACAACGGTCCGGTGCCGCAAGATCGTCCGTATCCATCCGGGCGATCCACTCACAGGAACAGTGGCCGAGGCCTTCATTCAGAGCCTTTCCAAGTCCCTGATTCTCCGTGAGACGGACGACCCGAAATACTGTTCTCGGCATGTCCCGCTTTCCATCCGGCATCACACGATCATTCATATCTGTTCGTGTGCTCCGTGGAGTATCTTTTGAATAGCAGCTTTCATATTCCGATACCACCTTATTTAACGCATCCGTTAATGGGCCATCACATACCAATACAACTTCTGTCGGCGGAACTGTCTGATGAAAAATACTGCTTAACGCTGCCCGGAAGTATTCCGGATTTTCTTTCTGATATACAGACATCAAAACTGAATACTCTTTTTTCACGATGCTGTTCCACCCGCAAATTTTTCTTCTATGTACTTATCAAATTCAGCTTTTGTGTAGGTATGCACTTCACGAAAATATAAATGCTTGTAACGTTCCAAGTCAAATCGGATAAGTTCTTCATTCCCTTTACCCAGGAAATATTTGCCGATTGCAATTCGCGATGGTGCATCTGATACTGCTTGTTTCTTAAATTGATTAGGCAGAGGATTCTTTTCTTCATTATATACTACAATAAAGTCCAGATTTTTTCTAGTGTCAGATATCGTCTGCTTTGTAAGATCACAAAACAGCAGCAAACTATCGCGAATCTTATCTTTTATATTTCGATTATTCACCTTTCCGTTTTTAAACTCGACAAAAGCTATATTCTCATCCGTTTCTAGCAATGCGTCTACTGAAGCAGCACATTCTTCCGAAAGCACCAGATCATTCGCATATTTCGTTTTAACTGTATCAAAATTTATCGCCTCTAACTGAGATTCTGTCATAAATTTGATGCAGTCCGGATCGCTATGATCTTTTGAGCACTCTTTTAATGTAGATATATGCTCTCGAAATGTTTCATAGAGATTATACTCCATCATAGCGATACCTCTCATTTTCCAGCACCTGCAACGGTCTTGCAAGTTTACTGTAGATCTTCTCGATATTATCTGTCACGTCCTCGATCTGAGATACTTTGTCCACATTTTCAGTAAGATAATATTTGCACTTATCCGAAACCTGGTACTTTGCTGCATATACCTCAATTGCATTGAGAAAATATGGGCTGTGCGTATTCAGAAGAATATGAAGACCAAATTCTTTGTGCAGAAGAACGATCAGCTCTGCAAATAGCAACTGCCATTCTGGGTGAAGGTGGATCTCGGGTTCATCTAAGATGATTGTTCCATTTGTTTGAATGTAGCTGTTCGTCAATAAACTTTTTAAGATTGCAAATGTCTTCAAGCCAGTTGACATGTTTTTCACATCTAACTGATAGTCTCCAACCTGATACTTAACTGAAATACGTTTATCTCCCACAACATTGCCTTCGCAAACTGTTGAGATTTTCTGATAAATCTGATCTAATTTTTCATTTGTTATAATTTCATCGACTACATTATTAGTCCTTGATGCAGCTCTCAAGCGGTTTTCCAAATGTGTCCTATGGTCTGGATAATTCTGCTCACCAAGCAATATATATCTTGAAATTCCTGAAAGTTCATCTAAAACAAATGGATCATCAATATAGATGGCTTCCGTCCCTAATCTGATAGGATTTATTACATTAGCTACTCTATTGCCCGATATAATTATCTCCGTACTCTTGCTGCGGATTTCAAGCTGAATAGAACTTTCTTTTCCACAATAAATATTTCCCATCTGACCGGAAAATTCTACATCTAAATTCTTTTGCAGTACACTTTTTAATATCTCCCCATCTGGTACCGACAAAATCATTACTATTCGCTCTGCAGTAGCTTTGATTGTATCTTTTGAGATATCATCCGAAATTCCATTCGCCACAATAGCTTCAAAAACTGCTTTTTGAAGCTCATCCCTCGTTTTCTTATCTTTAACAGGAGTATTAATTTCTTTTACCAATTTACTCGGGCTAATATGAATGTAATCATCAAAACATGCCTCTCTAGACATCGCCTGAAGCTGATTAAATATACTTCCCTCTCTCTCCGCTGTGATCTTTTCGTCTATATTGTAAAAACTGTTAAACACAGAAAACAACGCTTTTCCAACCGTACTTTTTCCCGTATCATTCTCACCCGCAATGACCGTGATACCATTAATTTCTACCGTGGCATTCTGCACTTTTCCAATATTTTTCAATACCAGCTTCATATATTCCTCCTGATTTGAAATCTGCTGCATTTCCTACACTGTACGACCTGTAATCAATTTTACCGGCACTGTGCGTTCCAGATAAGCAAAGCCTGCTGCCTCCACAATATCATACAGAATTTTCATTTCAGAAAACTCCTACATATTTGCAGTAGCTGAAATCATGCCTCATACCAATTAATTATATGTCCTCTACCGCTTTTCATACGTTTCCGGCGTATAATGGATCACTCTCGTACCGCTGTTCTCAAACTCAAACGGAACATATAAGAGTTCCTCCATCGCCTTATGGACCGCTTCCTGCTTATCCGGCTCTACATAGAAGAGCAGGAATCCACCGCCGCCGGCGCCGAGAAGCTTTCCGCCGAGAGCACCTGCTGCCATTCCCTTTGCGTAGAGTCCGTCGATAGAATCTGTTGAAATTCTGTTGGAGATTCCACGTTTCAGTTTCCATGTATAATCAAGAAGACGGCCGAACTCGTTGAGGTCTGTCTTGGATGTAAGGACTTTTTCCGCGTCATCCACCAGGGACAGCATCTCAAGGAGCTGCTTCTGCTTGTCTACCAGCGCTTTTTCCGTTGTCTGCTGGATATCGGAAGAAAATCTGGAAAATCCGGTAAAGAACAGCATCAGATTCTGGTTTAACTGCTGCTTTCTCTCCGGTGAGATAATAACCGGGTTTACCTCGTAACCGTCGGCATTGAAGTTGATACGGTTCAATCCACCGAATGCCGCCGCGATCTGGTCCTGAACGCCGCCGCTCTCGTTGCAGAGAACTCGCTCCAGATAGATCGCGTCATCTGCAAGCTTTCTCTTATCCGCGTATTTTCCCTTTAACGCATAGAACGCGTTCAACATTCCAACCGCGAAGGAACTGCTCGTTCCAAGTCCGGATCTTGCCGGAAGGTCTGCCTCGTAGGTAAGGCGGATCTCCTGCATATCCAGGTATTTCATCGCCTCGCGGATCGCCGGATGATTGATATCGTTGACATCCGTCACGCGCTCGATCTTAGAATAGGAAAGCTCTGTGGAATAATCGAAAAAGCGCGGTAAATGGCGCACATTTACATAGCAGTATTTATCAAATGTTGTTGAGATTACGGCTCCGCCGTGTTCCTTATAAAAGTCCGGGAAGTCAGTTCCGCCTCCGAAGAAGGACATTCTAAAAGGGGTCTGTGTAATGATCATAATTAACTCCTAATTACTTGATAAGTTATGCATCTATGGAACCATCTGTCGTTTCCTGGCACATAAATGTTTACCCATTTACGTTTAGATGCTCCTGTATTGATGTTTTAATTCTTCGCAACAGTTCAATATCATGATACTTCCTGATTTATAAACCAGTCTTGTCTTTATCGTTTCAGTAAACCAGTCTGGTATTCTCAGTTCTCAAATGAGTTTTACCATCCTCAATCCATCTGCAGAATCTTCTCTACAGCATCCAGAAGGTCCCTGCAGACAAGCTCCGGCTTCACATCATATTTCTTATCGTTTCCAGCCTCACCGGTCAGTACCAGCGCCGTACGCATTCCAGCGTTGATCCCGGTCTGGATATCCATCGTCGTATCGCCGATCATCCAGGATCCCGAGAGATCAATATTATACCGCTCCGCCGCCTTCTGGATCATACCAGTCTTCGGCTTTCTGCACTCGCACGGGATCTTATAAGCCGGATTCTCCTCCGGATATCCCTTATCCGGGTGATGCGGGCAGTAGAATACATCATCCAGGAACACTCCCTCTTTTCCAAGAAGTGTTTCCATTTTTTTATGGATATTCTCTACATCTTCGATCTCGCAGAGTCCCCGCGCAACCACCGGCTGGTTTGTGATAACGATTCCAAGTCTTCCCGACTGGTTGATCTTCCGGATCGCGTCGACTGCGCAGCCCTCCAACGTAAAGTCTTCTTCCTTGTATACAAGACCTTTGTACTGGTTGATCGTACCGTCCCGATCCATAAAGATACAACGCTGCTTATTTCTAAGGCATTTTCCCGCAATTACACCGCGCTCAATATCCGCCAGCGTCTGGTTTACGCGGTCCACAGTACCGACATCCTTCACATACTCCGGAGAGCAATATCCATAGATTGGCTCCCCCGCCTCTAACATTCCCTTGATCACATCATTCTCAAGGTTCCTCTTCACCGGCTCCGGAACATAATCACAGATCTTCTTTTCAAATACAAAAATACCTGCGTTTACGCAGTTCTTATACCAATAATCCCGCACATTATGCTTGGAATCAAACGCCGTGATCTTGTCATCTTTGTCGAACACAAGAAGATCCGAATCAAACGGATGCCCATTCGGATGTACAAACAGCGTCGCCACCGCACCTTTTTCTTCATGGAAGCGGATCATCCGCTGAAAATCGATATCAAAGAACAGATCGCCGGACATCATGACAAACCGTTCTCCATGGATCATATCCTTTAAATAATAGAAAGATCCAGCCGTTCCAAGCGGCTCCGTCTCCTCATAATACCGGATCGCAACGCCAAATTTCTCGCCGTCACCGAAATATTCCTTGATCTTATCTCCAAGGTGTCCGATCACCATGATAATATCTGTAATTCCGTTCTCCTTCAGCCGCTCCACCTGCCATAAAAGCAGCGGCTTTCCGGCTACCGGGACCATCGGCTTCGGAATCTCGTCCTTTGTAAGTGCTGCCAGTCTCGTTCCCTTTCCACCGGCCATGATGACTGCCTGCATCATAATATTTCCTCCCATGGGGCAGGAATCTGCCTGCCCCATTATTGTCTCATATGTTTTATTTACTTACTCAGTCTTTCTTCTCTTCACTGACCGCCGTCTTCCTGCATCCAACACCCATAGCAAGCAGCTGCAGAATAATCGGCATAGCGATCGGCAGATTGATGTTAACAGTCGCCTGGATCATGTATGCTAAAACAGCCAGCATAACCGCCGCAACGACCGGCTGCTCTTTCATTCGCTTTGCCATAGCCACAACGGAAGACACCATAAATACAATATAAGATGCCATACCGGCAAATCCAATGGTAACTAAATAATGCAAATACTCGTTATGAGCACTGTCAAAGATAACCATTTTTCCATTCTGCATGTCCGCCGGGAAATAGTACTGCATGAGAAGCGCAAATGTATCTGCGCCGTATCCGAATACCTTCTGAAGCGGAGTCAGCTTCTTCGTAAAGAGCTCGATCGCACGTTTCCATACGTATCCACGCTGTGTTCCCCAGTTATCATCAAAAACAACATAGGAACTGATCGCTCCGTATTTGTCCGCATGTCCCGCTGCGTTTGCGTCGTAGAGTACGAAAACTACCACAAGGCACACAACAACAATGACGCCAAGCCAGATATAAACCGCGATCTTATTCATCTCATCAGAGCTCGTTCTGTTCATCAGCGCCTGCGGCTTTCTGCTCATGGCAACAAGCGCCGCGCTCACGATCCAGAGAAGTACCGCAATAACCGGAAGGAATTTCTGCTTCGCGATAAGACCAAATGCACTGTCGATTCCAAGTACGGAAGACGCATATGCCTGGTTGATCCCGTTGATGCAAAGGATCACCGTAACAAATGTGGCCGCGGAGATCACATATCTGCGGAGTCCTGTCTTCGTCCTGAATAACCATAACGGAGCCAGGCCAAAAATCGCCGCTAAGGACAGGTACGCGTTATCACTGGTACCCATGATCAGCGCAAAGCTTGATAATACCATATTTCCGAAGTACCAGAGCATTCTCTTCTGGTTCTTCTCCTGCGTGAACAGGATCATGGAGACAGCTAAAAGCGCTGCCGCATAGATCGTATAGGTATTGATGTTACCGAATGTGGCTGTGTAGATCGCTTTCTGCTCATCCACCATGTTTACCTTAAATCCGAGAACATCCATCTGGAAGTAGTCTGTAATTCCGAACACGCAGACAAGAATACCGACTGCAAGGAACGCATCCAGATACCACTGCTTTAATTTAAAGAATCTAGTTACAAGGAAGTAGGAAGCCATGTAAACGGTCATAAGGAACACACCGTTATAACGTCCGGATGTTCCCCAGAACGCCTCCCATTTCCAGTCTTTACAGAATACCCAGGAGAGCACATTGCAGAGCCAGAATGCCAGCATTGCCCAGTCGCACACGTTCATGCTCTTTCTCCATGTCTGGAAATTAAACTTTGAGAACCACTCGATCATCTTCCCGCTCGCCAGGCCATATCCGCCCATGATCACAAGCGCCGCGATCGCAACCACACTATAAAACTGATATTTGGTTTCCAGGATATCAAAATAGAAATCATGGAACACTAACGGAAGCACGCAAAGAACGATCAGCGTGAACACTCCCATAATTAAAGCAACATTATCCTGATAGCTGCTTTTCGTCTCCTCTTTCTTCTTTATTCTGTTTGCCATGAATTTACTTCCTTTCGTCACGTCTTAAAAACTGTGTCCCTTCAGCGGCCCCTGGATCTATAGAGAAAGCGGTACACCCGCCCCTGTCCGCCAGCGTCAAACCACGCATCTCTGCTGAAAGGTCACAAAATCTATTTTATTATATCATCCTTCGACTTTTATAGCAACTTGCGGCGAAAGGGATTTTACTTCCTTTTTATGAAATTATTCTAAATTTCAGGCTAATGAAATTAGATGCTGCACCGCCTGATGTACATTGGTAAACGTACTGTCACTAAAATAGAGTTTTTCCGCTATTGCGTCTTCGGTCATCGTACCTTGCATTTCATCCGCTATTCTGTTTAGACACCACTCCCCATTTTCAATGGCTGTTTCATATCTTTCTGCAATCTGCCATATGGAATCCTTATCGCCTTTTTTGTATGTCGAACAATGGTCCTTCGTTGAAAGTCGCTTTAAAAGATTCTCTTTATCTTGAACCGTCGCAATGAGAGGCTGTGTTTTTTCATAATGCAAAAGGAAATAGTACTCAATGCAGCCTTTTGTCATATACATTTTAACTATCGCGTTTTTACACTTTTTCCTTAGTTTTTTTACGATATTCCAGTTTTCCTTCCACTTTACCCTCATTTCGATCTCAGTATCAAATACAAGCCAGATTTCATCCACGTCCAGAACATCATCCGCATAAATACCTTTAGCACTGAATGCCTTATCCGCCACTGCAAACAAGCCCTTTTTATTGTGAATATTTAAATTTCGGGATCTGTTTTTACTTTTTCGTGCCATAATTATCTCTCCCTGATATAAGGTACTGCGCCATATTTTCCGAGCAAGTATGCTTTCCCTACCTTTTCATCATTTCTGACTGAGAAATCTGATACTGCATACAGTTCAGAAACACCCGTTTCACAGTTTTTATCAACAAGATAATATTGGTCTCTTCTTAACAGTTCACGATTCATAATATCTACACTATGTGTTGTAAAAATCAATTGAGCTTTTAACTCATTATTGTATTGAAATCTTTTAATAATATATTCTACGATCATCGGATGCAGCCTGTCTTCTATTTCATCAATTACTAACACCCCCCCATTGTTAAGTGCGGATTCCATTGCCGCAGCTCTTGCCATCAAACGAATCGTACCATCTGACTCATCAGAAAGGTTTAAGGGATATTCATTCTTGCTTCCCTGCGAATCGATACCTGTGTGAAATGATATTGCTTTCAATTCATTATATTGAATCGCACCGCTCACATTATCTGCATCTCCAGCCAGACTTTCTTTAAATTGGGCTAATGCTTTCTCTATTTGTTGCCTTGTCTCCGATGGAATATCATCCGGCAATTCATCCAGACTTGTAATTGCCTTATTATTGATTTCAAATTTCATATCCGAAATGCCAAGATCCGCCACTCTGGCAATTGATGCAATAGACTTTAACATTTCAGGGTTCTCACTATATTCCAATAAATTTTTACCCAAATCTGAATAATCCCTGGAGAAAAACAGCTTTGTTCTGAACCATTTCATTGCCTTAATACATGGTTCGTAATTCATTGTACAGGAAACTGCAAAAAATAGTTGATTAGGAGCAACTGCTTTGCCGATCAGTTCTTTCATTTTCTTATCACCATTAACCGGAAATGAAAACTCCTGATATTTCCTGTCAAATACAACAGATCTCTGTCCCTTCGGTGCCCAATATAAATGCTCTTCACAAATACATTTTCTGGTTGCAGAAAAGCCATAGCAATACCATATACCTTTTTCCTCATATTCAAACTCAAAAGAGGTAGGTTCTTTCTTTGAATAGTCATTTAATTCAAATGGTCTTACCGGAATCTCTGCTGCCTCATATTGTGTACGCTGCGCATTTTTTATAAACTGTGCTGCCAGCCACATTGCGCGGATGACATTACTCTTTCCACCGCCATTTTTTCCGTTGATAGAAATAACTGGAAGATATACGTTATTTTTGTATTTCAACAGGCACTCCTTGTGATCTCCAATGCCAGCCGCTTCCATATCAAGCACAGCCTCATCTCTTAACGACCTGTAATTTTTCACCTTAAATTTTAACAGCATATGTTTTTCCTCCTTTAATCAGTATAATATGCTATTTTTTAAAGTAATTCAATATATTATTGCAGGATTTTCACATTTTTATGTCTTATTTATGTTGAAAGTTTCTTTTTGATACTAATGTTTTCTTGCCACCATTACTTGTTTAGGCCCCATCATGATAGCCACAATGAACTTGTGATAATTTTACTTATCGGAAGTATAATGGCTTCGTAATGCAATTAGGAATTTCAAAAAGCGTTTCAAAAAAACAAAAGGAGAGTGCATTAATTATGAGAAAGCAGACTAAAATTGCTGCAGTAGTATCCGCAGCAGCTCTGTTAGCATTAGGCGCTTCCATGACATCTTTCGCAGCTTCCAAGGGAACCTGGATGATGGTTGATGGCGAGTGGTATTGCTACGACAAAAACGGTGACGCATATACAAACGTATTCTGCTCCAGCAATGGTAAAGAGTATTACGTAGGAGATGACGGACAGCTCGTTCGTTCTGCATGGGTTGAGTACGACGGAAACTACTACTTCGTAAACAGCGCAGGTGCTAAGATCACAAACGACTGGAGATTAACAACTCCGTACGATGATGACAGCGCTGATGAAGAGTGGTACTACTTCAAGTCCAACGGTAAGAGAGCCGAGAACGAGAAGATCACTTACAAGGGAAAAACATACTACTTCGATACAGACGGAAAGATGCTCACAGGTTGGGTAACAACTGGTGACAGCGCAACATCCGTTAACGAAGCTACTGGTTATGAGAAAGACCACACATTCTACTGCGACGAGACAGGTGCTCGTGTAGAGGGTGCATGGGTTAAAGACACAGAGCCGGGCACAGACGATGATGATGCAGATGCAGACGAGTACTGGTACTACTTAAAGAAAGCTACCGGTAAGCCGGCAACAGGCAAGCAGTCCAACATCAATGGTCAGATTTACCTCTTCAACGAGGAAGGTCAGATGCAGGTTGGTTGGGTAGCTCGTTCTGATTCTTCCACAAAGAACTTTGTTCAGTTAGACAAGGAAGATGAAGAGCAGGATATGATCCTCTTAAGCGAGTATGCAGACAGCGAAGTTTACTACTGCGGTGATGAGGATGACGGACACGCAAAGAAGAATAAATGGTTAAAGACATGGCTTCCGAGCGATACAGAAGAAGAGGAAGATGATAAAGAGTGGTTCTGGTTTGACAAGAACGGTAAACTCTACAGAGCATCCGGTTCTGACGCTACTGTTAAGGCTCAGAAGTATAAACTCGAAGAGGGTGACCTCATTTATGATGGCGATAGCATTACTGGCGTAGAGAAGAAGAAAGTTAACTCCAAGGATTACTGGTTCAGACCGGATGGTGTTATGCTTGCTAAGTTCTACATGATTGATGACAATATGTACTACTTCGGTGGATCTGATGACGGTTCCATGAAGACTGGTTCTCAGACAGTAAAAGACAACACTGGTGATTCCTATAAGTTCTACTTCTATACAAAAGATACTTATGGATACAAGAAGGGTGCCGGTGTAGTAGGTAACCAGAGCAACAAGCTTTACTACTATGGTATGCTTATTCAGGCTGATGATTACAAATATCAGTTAGCTACAATCGCAAAAGATGGCGTAGATTACAGCTTCATCGTTAACTCCAATGGTACAATTCAGCACTCCAAGAGCACTGAGTATAAAGAGGATGGCGATGTATTAATCGCAACAGGTATTAAGGATGCATCTGGAAAAGCTACAGAGACTAAGTTTGTAGAAAACGGTCAGTTCAAGTATGCAATCAGCAATGAAGCTAACAACTGGGATACTGTATCTAAGAATGTTGCTGACATTGATATGAGTGGTTTCGTTCAGGGTAAGTAATCCAAGCGATTGATTAAAATTAGAAATTCTAATTGCAAACATGATGGGCAGGAAGTGATTCCTGCCCATTTTTTGCGTAATTTTTGTATAAACGTAAACAGATGGAGAAAAATCTTCGCCTGAATTGTGTAATTAGCACTCATATAGCAAAATCAGGCAGGGAAATAATCCCTGCCTGAAATCGTTTTGCAATTAGAATTTCTAATTCAAGATATTATTGAATATATTACTGGAAGAAGTTTCCAAGATTTACATCGATAACATCTTTCTTGATAGTCTTTGTATCTTCGATAGCATATTTAGCCTGACCATCTTTTACGAATGTTGTCGGAATAACAACGTCCTTACCATCTTTGTCTTTCTGAGTATAAGCGCCAGTCTTAACTAATACTTCGCCGTCTTCCTTATACTCTGTATTTGCAGAGTGCTGGATTGTACCATTGGAGTTAACGATGAAGCTGTAATCAGTACCATTAATCGTAATTGTTGCTACCTGATACTTGTAATCATCAGCCTGAATCGGAAGTCCATACCAGTAAAGCTTGTTGCCCTGATTACCAACTACACCAGCGCCCTTGCTAAGACCGTGCTTACCATCCGGAGTCTTGTAAGATGCAGCCTGATCTTTTGTATAGAAGTAGAACTTATAAGTATCACCAGTATTGTCCTTAATGGACTGAGAACCAGTCTTCATGGAACCATCATCGGATCCACCGAAGTAGTACATAGCATCGTTGATTAAGTAGAACTTAGAAAGCATTACGCCATCCTTTGTGGACCAGTAATCCTTGGAGCTAACTTTCTTCTTGGAGATAACACCTGTGGATTCATTAGTGTCTTTCTTAAGAGTACCCTCATCAAGTTTGTACTTCCAAGCGTCAGATGCTGTTGCAGAACCTTTGTTTTCTCCGCTTCTGAAGAGTACACCGTCCTTATCGAACCAGAACCACTCTTTGTCATCATCCTCTTCAGATGTGTTGTCCGGAGGCCATGTCTTTGTCCACTTATTCTTCTTAGCGTGTCCGTCGTCCTCATCGCCGCAGTAGTAAACAGCTGCATTTCCTGCTGCGCTCATAGACTTCTCATCATCTTCTTTATCGAGCTGAACAAACTTAGCGCCGTTCGTATCTGTAGCAGCTACCCAACCATGCTGCATCTGACCTTCATTATTGAAGAGGTAGATCTGACCGTTGATGTTGGACTGTTTGCCTGTTGCCGGCTTACCGGTTGTTTTCTTTAAGTAGTACCAGTACTCATCCTCATCAGCGCTGTCATCATCGTACGGAGTTGTTAATCTCCAGTCGTTTGTAATCTTTGCACCGCTGCTGTTTACGAAGTAGTAGCTGCTGTCGTACTCAACCCAGCTGGAACGAACAAGCTGTCCATCCTCACCTACGTAGTACTCTTTACCATTGCTGGAGCAGAATGTGTTCTCGTATGCGTCACCGTTTTTGCCGTAGCACTGCCACTCGCCATCAACCATCATCCAGGTTCCCTTGGAAGCTGCGAAAGATGTCATGGAAGCGCCTAATGCTAACAGAGCTGCTGCGGATACTACTGCAGCAATTTTAGTCTGCTTTCTCATAATTAATGCACTCTCCTTTTGTTTTTTTGAAATGCTTTTTGAAATTCCTAATTGCATTACGAAGCCATTATACGTCCGATAAGTAAAATTATCGTGGGTTCGGAAACGGGGTATTTCGACCGTTATTTCTTGCATCTTTTGGGGGCAGACTATATAATATTCTTAAATACGTGCGATTGCTGAGAGGAGGATGTAAATGTCCAATATGAATATTCCCGTCGGGATTTCAGATTTTAGAAGGATCAGAGAAGAGAATTATTACTACATTGACAAAAGCGGACTTATATCTACTCTTTTAGAAAATACACCTGCGCAGGTTACCTTGATCACACGGCCACGGCGCTTTGGAAAGACTTTGGGAATGAGCATGCTGGCAAACTTTTTTGATATTTCACAGGACAGCAGACAGCTATTTAAAGGATTAGAAATTTCCGGGAACCAGGCACTGTGTGCAGACTGGATGAACCAGTATCCAACTATTTTTTTATCTTTTAAGGATATAGGGGGTACGTCATTCGAGAATGCGTTTAATCTTTTAAGATTTGTCATCGCGCAGCTTTATGACAATTATAAGTTCCTGTTGGATGATCCAGACATTCCATCTGCTCAAAAGGAAATCTTCCAGCGTTTACAGCAGCAGACGGCCTCACTCACGGATATTCAAGGTGCTTTGCTTATTTTGACGAAAATGCTGTATAGCTATTATAAAAAACCTGTAATCATCCTGTTAGACGAATATGATGTTCCGGTCGCAAAGGCAAGTTCAAATGGTTATTATGATGCTATGCTTGAAATCATGAGGCCTATGCTCAGCACCGTGCTGAAGGACAATCCATCTTTGCGTCTGGCGGTAATTACCGGCTGCCTGAAAATAGCAAAAGAAAGTATTTTCACCGGTACCAACAACCTGGTTTCGGATACAATTCAATCCACGCATTTGAATGAATACTTCGGATTTACTCAGGCGGATGTGGACCAAATCCTGTCAGATTTTCATTTTGAGCGCAACAAGACACTAATAAAATCCTGGTATGACGGATATCATTTCGGTGACTTCGACGTATATTGCCCATGGGATGTTATGAATTATATCCGGGATCTTAAAATTGATCCAAGCGCAAGACCGTCCAGCTATTGGAAAAACACCAGTGATAACGCGATTATCCGCTCATTTATTGATTTCGCGGGCGGCAATATTACAAGAAAGCTGGAGAGCCTTCTTTCTGGTGGTTACATTATTCAGCGCGTGGATGATATGCTCACGTATGATTATCTGCATTCTTCGGAGGACAATCTCTGGAGTGTCCTTTATTTGACAGGATATTTAACGAGTGTACGCGATGAGGCTATTGCAGGAGATATTCCTGAGGGAACGTCCGCACTTATGATTCCGAATGAAGAGATCCGTGAAATATTTGAAACAACGATCATGAAATGGTTTGACGATACAGCCAAAGGCTGGAACCGCAGCCGGTTGTTCAATGCTGTGTGGACGGGCGATGCTGATGCTGTCACAGAAGAGATGACGAAACTTCTTAGGAAAACGATCAGTTATCACGGCTACAGAGAAGATTTCTATCATGCATTTCTGTCCGGAATCTTTGCAGGGGCCGGGTATACAGTTGATTCAAACAAAGAGCATGGCGAAGGGCGAAGCGATGTTGTTATTTATGATGAGGCCAACAGCCGCGTTGCAATCTTTGAAGCGAAGTATTCCAGGAACCAGGAACTTCTGCTGTCTGAATGTGATCGTGCACTCAATCAGATCAATGACCGGATGTATGCAGAGGAATATGCAGATGATTATGCAGATGATTATGATGAGATTCTTTGTTATGGAATCGCTTTCTTTAAAAAACGCTGCGTTGTAAAGAAGAAATGATTTTTATGAAAAGCAGAGCCTCATTTTGTTCTCGACAGCGCATTTGATAGCACATACAATTTCACGGGTTATATTGTAAAAATCTCACCGATTGGAATTAACGGATCTCACGGTTTGGAAACAAAAAGCTTAGAACTAAAACAGACGTATAAAGTCAAAATAAAATCGAGCCCTCTACTATACCGTGGGCTCGATTTAAATTTGGCTATTTTACCAGTTGTTCGATTATGCAATCATGAGATTTACTCTTCTTATCGTAGTTAATTCTAACAAGAAGAACATTTCCATGATAAGAATCTAATATAGAGTCATACTTCTTTTCTTTAATCTGTCTCAAGGCTGTCTCGGCTGCTTGGTTCCACTTCAGTTCGAGAATCATTGCTGGTACATCCGGAAATTCTTTCTTTGGAATAAACACCAAATCCGCAAATCCCCGGCCAGTCGGCATTTCGCGAATTGGCTTAAAGTAATACTGTAATGCACCTAAATATGCGATGCTCAGCACACTGCTCAAAGAATTCTCATTATTGTAGGTTATCGCGGATGTATATTCGGAATGAAAATACTCGATCATTTGAGCAACCGTTTCACAATCAGCATCCCAGGTTGCTCGGAGAAGCTCCTCAGACTTTAATTGCAGCTCTGTAAACTCATTCCATTGGCGGTCTTCAACAGCGTCGATCAGTTCCTGCCGGATTTCCTCATTCGGCACAAATGCCGTTCTGTTCACCGAATCATAAGCCACATACCCCAAGTGAATCAGCAACGTCAATATATCATCTTTATTTTTAAACGTCACCATATCGTTCTGGTACGTTGCGGTCTTCACCTTTACTGGGCTGCCTGCAACCATGTCGATCATAGCTGTTTTCAAACCATCAAAGTTCATATTGATAAGCGGTACAATCGATTCATAAGTGCCGGTTTTTGACCAATAACTCTGAAAATCTCCCCATGTCATCACGCTGACAACAGCCTTAGGATTGTAGATTTGCGTCCCAGACAGAAGATAGCCATCATACCAGCGTTTTACTTCAGAAAAATCTTTGTTATATTCTACACAAAGTTTCCTCACTTCATTTTCAGTGAACCCGATATATGGAGCGAATACTTTTGCATCCAGCATTGTAAATTCATCGAAATTATTTAATGCCGACTGCGTCTTTACTTTCTTGATCGGAAGAATTCCGGTCAAAAATGCTAAATGCAAGAATTTAGTTGGCTCATTTCCTTTGAACATCCCACGAAGGAAATTGATATATTCTTCCTGGACCACGAGATCAGAAGATTCATCTCGAATCAGGACGTCCCATTCATCAATGATAACAATAAATTTCTTCCCTGAACAGCTGTTAATATAAGATAACGCACCATAAACAGTTGTTACAGAATCAGGAATATAATCGGGATACATTTCTTTTAATTCCCTGATAACATTGGTATTTATATAAGTCACGGTCTGCTTTGTAGAACCTGCGTCCATACTACACCACTGAATATCAAGATGAATCACATCGTACTTATTCAGATGCTTTTTATAACTCTCAGTCTTGCTGATGGCTAAATCGGCAAACATAGCATCTGAATCGCAGCCTCTACTGTAATACGCAGTGAGCATATTGGCAGTAATCGATTTTCCGAAGCGTCGCGGTCTGCTGTTGCAGATCATTGCGCGGTCCGTATTCAGCGCCTTGTTGGTATACGCAAGTAGTTCAGTTTTATCTACATATATATCTGAATTCAGGATAACCTGAAACGCACTGTTGTCTGGATTTACAAATCTTCCCATACAACCCACCTCTTTCTGCCTATTACTCATATCGCATTTTAGAAACAATTCTTAAGAATATTATATAGTCCACCCACAAAAGATGCAAGAAATACCAGCCCCGGATACATCGCTTTCGGGTCTGCGATAAACAAAAATGTTAAAGGTAAATATCACGCTGCTGACACAGGACTCATGGTGGAAAACGCATCGCAATATTCACGTAGATTCAGAAGTCTGATCGTTAGAGCATCATGGTCATATAAACCGGAAGGTACAGGATCTGGTCTTCGAATTTTAAATCTTTTGTATAGATAATATAGCGATCCTGTACTTTGATCAACAACCAGGTATTTTATCACTGCTAATGTTCATATGATTTATATGGATCACGATAATCGAAAATGTTTTATTCTGATATAAAACTCTCAAGCATACTCATTCCCAAGTTTTTCCCAAAGCGCCGCGGCCGGGTAATGAGAGTTGCCAATGAAATCCGAAATACTAACTGGAACATTTATTTTTGACATATATGCCCCCTTATAAATGGTATCCCCAGGTTAATTCCACTCCTTCATTAACAGGAATTCTCTAATATTTTTGTGCTTAATCCCATTCCTGCTAAAATCGAACTCGTCCATTGAGACAACGTACTTAGGAAAGTTATCCCGGACGGATTCATATATACCAAACTCACGTTGAATCGTTTCTTCGGATGCAAGAAGATAGGTAACCTGTACATAGATTTTCTGTTCCTGCTTCTGACAGATAAAGTCAATTTCTTTTGCGCCGATTTTTCCCACAGTTATTGCATACTCACGGCGAAGTAATTCCATATACACAATATTTTCGAGTACCAGATTGATATCCCGCATGTTGCCGCCGAAAACCGCTTCACGTAATCCGTGATCAGCCATGTAATATTTTTCATTGGTTGACAATATCTGCTTTCCTTGAATATCCTGCCGCTTTACCTGGTAGAATAAATATGCGCTGACACAATACTGGATATAATTTAATACCGTATCAGTGGCTACTGTGCGCCGCTCATTTTTCAAGAACTTAGTAATAGATGTTGCGGCAAAAGTTGTTCCTATATTTCCGATCACATAAGTGACAATTCTGGTGAGCAGATCAATATCGCGTATTTTATTTCGTTTCACCACATCATTTAAAACAACAGAGTTATAGACGTCCGTAAGATACTGCCTGCTTGGCTCTTCAACAAAATGAAGATTAGACAGATACGGCATTCCTCCCAACGTTAGATACTTTTGAAACACTACTGAATCCGTAACATCCGGAAAAATGTCTCTATAGAGTTCCATAAATTCTGCATATGAGAACGGATAAATCGTAAATTCCACATATCGACCACCCAAGACGGTCGCAAGCTCACCGGAGAGCAGGCGGGCATTTGAACCTGTGATATAGATATCGCAATCCATTTCAACTCGTAAGGAGTTAATACATTTCTCCCAGTCCGTCACTTCCTGAATCTCATCAAAAAACAGATAGACTTTTCCGGATATCTCCGACGCACGATTAACTACCTCGTAATGAAGAGCCTGTGCCGTACAGAGATTTGCGTTCCGCATATCCTCAAAATTAAATGCGACAAATTGTGTTTCAGGAACGCCGGACTCTTTTAACTCTTCCTTTATCAGGTCTAACATAACAGATTTTCCGCAGCGTCGAATACCAGTCATGACCTTAACAAGATCAGTTCCAATAAATGGACGGATCCTGCTCATATATAATTCACGTTTTATCAAAAAATCAGCCTCCATTTCTACAACAATTATTCTCAAATTCTAGGTTCAGTATATCAAATATATATACGATTTTCAAATAAAATATTCAATTTTATCGACTATAATCGATAAATCTAAGGGGACTGCGAACCCACGATAATTTTACTTATCGGACGTATAATGACCTCGTAATGCAATTAGGAATTTCAAAAAGCGTTTCAAAAAAACAAAAGGAGAGTGCATTAATTATGAGAAAGCAGACTAAAATTGCTGCAGTAGTATCCGCAGCAGCTCTGTTAGCATTAGGCGCTTCCATGACATCTTTCGCAGCTTCCAAGGGAACCTGGATGATGGTTGATGGCGAGTGGTATTGCTACGACAAAAACGGTGACGCATATACAAACGTATTCTGCTCCAGCAATGGTAAAGAGTACTTCGTAGGAGACGACGGCGATGTTTACTACTGCGGCGACGAGGATGACGGACACGCTAAGAAGAATAAATGGATTAAGACATGGCTTCCGAACGACACAAACGAAGAGTAAGATGACAAAGAGTGGTTCTGGTTCGACAAGGAAGGTAAGCTCTTCAGAGCAAACGTAGATATTGCTTCTGATGAGTCCGCTTCCAACGCTGTGAAGTACAAATTTGAAGAGGGTCTTCTTTTCTCCGACAAAGAAGTTGGCAGAATTGCAAAGAAGAAAGTAAACTCCAAAGATTACTGGTTCAGAGCTGATGGCGTAATGCTTTCCAAGTTCTACAAGATCAACGATGCTATGTACTATTTTGGCGGCTCTGATGATGGTTCCATGAAGACTGGTTCCCAGTCCATCAAGGATAACACAGGTGACACATACAAGTTCTACTTCTATACAAAAGATCAGGATAAGACAAAATATACCACACCAGAAGAAGGCAATCAGCTTAAGAAGGGTGCTGGTGTAGTTGGTAACCAGAGCAACAAGCTTTACTACTATGGTCTCTTACTTACAGCTGATGATTACAAGTATCAGGTAGCTAAAGTTGGTGGATATGAGTTTATCATCAACTCCAACGGTTCTATTCAGCATTCCTATAGTGCAACATACAAAGAGGATGGCGAT
>ERZ780150.268-NODE-268-length-50974-cov-6.294095_pt1 | contig 50974 bp, 45 predicted proteins | sample MGYA00511019_ERZ780150 | MGnify/ENA primary metagenome ERZ780150 (study PRJEB29588, sample SAMEA2151633) | human gut metagenome | biome: human gut; feature: human-associated habitat; material: faeces | place: Denmark | collected 2008/2010 ...
CGAGCCGGAAATCACGCTGCCGCCATAATAGAGAAGCAGGTATTTATTGTGGATCAGATAACGCAGCATTTCCCGCAGGGTGAAGGTTTCCTCCTCATGCTCCACATGGTAGTTGCGCTCTTTTCCATTCACACAGATAGGAAGCATCAGCAGGCAGCCGAGCACAGAGAGGAGCACCGACACAGCGCCGAAGCCCAGCCCAACCTTTTCGCTGATTAGAACCGTACACAAAATGCCTGCAACAGCCATGCCGCCGCCGGAAAAAATCCTCCCGCGGGCCATGAGGGAATTTCTCTCATCGAGGCGATCCGTCATCGTGGTAACCATCGTAAAAATCGGCACGTCGCAGAAGGTGTAGGCCGTATCCCAAAGCAGGTAGGCGATGGCAAACCACGCGAGTTTTACCGCTTCCGGCGCGCCCTGCGGAATGATAAACAGCAGGATGGTCGTCACCGGGATAAATGCCGCGGAAATCCGCAGCCAGGGTAAGCATTTCCGCCCGCTTTTAAAATGCACTTTATCGAAAACAGCGCCGAACAGCGCGTCATTAAGCGCATCCCAAACCTTCACAATGAGCATGATAGTAGCCGTTTTGCTTAAATCAATGCCGAGAAACATCAGGTAAGTGACGAGATACGTGGTCACCAGCATATAAAAGATATTCTGCCCTGTAAAATAGAGCCCATAGGAGGTGCGCTCCCCTAAAGTGGTCATATACGCTTCTCGTTGTGCAGCCGCTGTAGCCATTGTATCAATCCCTTTCGTAAACGATTGATTTAGCTAAAAAAATTCTATTATCATCACTAATTATATTTATTATATCTATACATCAATTGAGATACAACGGCAAAACATCAGAAGAAGAATCGGTTATTTTTTAGATCAACTTCGCAGGAGGCCCTTGGGATCCAAATACACCCTACATTCACAGGGGCGGAGAATTTCCGCCTGCACGGTGTTGTAGTTACACAGGAGAAGCCCCTCACGCGGCGTTTCACACGGCACGCCCTGCGTGGTAAAATTGCAATAGACCTGTGCCTGGCGCCCCCCAAGCGTGCGACGGTATGCCCAAATGGCCTCAGAATCTGGAAGCATCAGCTCATATGTGCCGTAAAGGAACACATCGTGCTGCTTGCGCAGGCGGAGTAGCTGCTGATAAAAGCAGAAAACAGAATCCGGATCGTTTACCTGCTGCGCAGCATTGATCTGCGTGTAGTTGGGGTTTACCATGATCCATGGCTCACCCGTGGTAAAACCAGCATTTGGCGACGCATCCCACTGCATCGGCGTGCGCGCATGATCCCTGCTGCGTGCGCCCAGGGCAGCGAACATCTCCGCTTCTGTTGTGAGGCCAGCCCGCGTATAGGCATGAAACCAGTTGATGCTCTCCAAATCACGGTAATCTGAAAGCTGCCGGAAGCCGCCGTTATTCGTCATTCCCAGCTCATCCCCCTGATAGATATAAGGCGTGCCTTTCATAAAATAAAGACAGGCAGCCAGCATTTTGGCGGACAGGGCGCGATACTCCGGCCGATCGAAACCAAAGCGCGAAACACAGCGCGGCTGGTCGTGATTGCCCCAGAACAGGGAATTCCATGCACTGCCCTCCAGTGCGGTCTGCCACTTGCTCATCACGGCGCGTAGTTCTGGCATGGAGTAGCGTTGTGTCGTCCATTTGCCATGCGGGCCATTGCCGATCTCCACATGCTCAAATTGGAAAACCATATTCAGCTCATGCGTATCCTCCCCCGCGTAGCGCTTTGCCTGCTCGATGGTCACGCCCGGCATCTCCCCCACGGTCATGAGATCATATTTTGCAAGCACCTTCTGATTCATTTCCTTGAGAAATTCATGCACGCGCGGCCCGCTGAACACATAGGGGGAAACGTCGCCATAGAGCTCGTTTTCGCCCTGCGCACCATCCGGGAAGCGCTGATCCTTGGAAATCATGCTGATGACATCCATTCGGAAGCCGTCGATCCCCTTTTCGCACCACCAGGCCATCATATCATAAATTTCCTGGCGGAGTGCCGGGTTTTCCCAGTTCAGATCCGGCTGGCCCTTTGCAAAGAGATGCAGGTAATACATCTCCGTTTCCTCATCATATTCCCACGCGGAGCCGCCAAAAATTGAGCCCCAGTTGTTCGGCGCGTCCCCGCCTCTGCCCGGCCGCCAGATATAATAATCCCGGTAGGGATTATCCCTCGACGCGCGGCTCTCAATAAACCAACGGTGCTCATCGGAGGTGTGGTTGACCACCAGATCCATCACGATTTTAAGCCCCCGCCGGTGCGCTTCTGCCAAAAGGCGGTCAAAATCCTCCATCGTTCCAAATTTTTTCATAATCGCCCGGTAATCCGAGATATCATAGCCGTTGTCACAATCCGGCGATTCGTAGACGGGCGACAGCCAGATCACATCCACTCCAAGCGCTTTTAAATAATCGAGCCGCATGGTAATCCCATTGATATCCCCAATGCCGTCGCCGTTTGAATCCAGAAAGCTGCGAGGATAAATTTGATAGACCGCCGCTTCCTTCCACCATGCCCGTTCCATATTAATCGCTCCAATCTTATATCAGCCTCTCCTCATTATTCTTTCATGCCCGCGTCGTTTTATGAAGCGCCTGCATTGAAAAAAGCTGCCGCAGCCTGCTCATGCAGCCACAGCAGCTTTTGTGAATATTCTCCCATTATGAAAACAGAACGGCAAAGCGAGGCCGCTTTCCCCTTATCTTCCAAAGGCAAAGCGATGCGGCTTTTTGTTGGCTTTCTCTTTCATATAGGGCAGCGTGGTATCGTCCGAAATGGCCGCCGCATATTTTTGCAGCAAATCCCGCACAACAGCCACTGTCTCCCCCGCCTGTTCCGGCGCGGGCCTGTATTCCCGGATAAACGCCCGCTCGCGCTGGCCTATCTCATGCAGGAAGGGCGTCGCGTCAAATGGATCTCGCCCGTAGATCTGCCGGATTCCGCGATCCTTTTTTCGCGGCAGCGTATCGAAATGCTCCAGCGTAAAAGCAAAAAACATCCGCCAGCGCATGCCGTAAAACTGCTGCATCAGGCCGCTCCATTCGCGCCACGCATAGTCAAATATAATCGGTTCCTCCGCAGGCCCCCAAAGCGTGATAAGCGCCAGCGCATTTTCGCGGTAATAAGAGGCCATTGTTTCATCTTCCCCCAGCTTCTGCGCGCGCTCTGCCCAACGGGAGAGCCGCAGCTCCGGCCGCGTTGCCAGGAGGCGATCCATATCCTGTAACAGCTCCAAAAAGGAGGCTGACGCGTGCTCAAACATCGCCCGATTATGCTGAAAAAAGCCATCCATCGCCTGATTGTAAAGCGAAAGCGCATGATTGCTAAGCGCCTGACGGGCAATATCGCAAAGATCGAAGGCATAGCCATCCTTCCCCGCCCGCTTTGCCTCCAGCAGCTTTTCCAACGCGCGTAGGAGCATCCGATTGGAGTATCGAATTTCGATCATATCATTCGGCGCCGCGCGGTCAATCCACCAGTGCGGCCGCGCGCAGAGAATGGAGCCACGCTCGCTGTCGCTGGTTTTCGCCGCATAGCAGCTCATGCGCAGAAGCCTAAGCGCCTCCCGCAGGCAAGCCTCATCGCTCCCGTAGCGGCGCACCGCATAGTCCGCCAGCCATTGCTGAAGGTTCACCCCTTCCGCCTGCGTCAGCATCGTAAACTGCAAATCGTAAAACAGAGGGTTTTGATTAATGCCTTCCATAAACAAGCCGGCGCCCGTAAGGTTCGGGTGCTTTTTCTGTTGCTTGCGATAGGAGAAGGAGGCGGCGGCTTCCAGATCGCCATGCAGGCTGTTTTTGCCACCGAAATTGTGCAGCTCGCCTGCAACATAAGGGTAGCCCCAGAACCCTTTCGTCCCCTTGGCGCGTGCACTGTTGAGATCGAGGATCAGCAGCCTCTCCTTCGGCACGGCCTTCACAATCGCTTTGCGCAGCGACCAGGACTGCATCACCCAGATGGAATCCGGCCGGAAGCTGCGGTACAGCTCGTCAATCGCCCGGCCGACTTTGGAGAGATACGCTTTCCCCTTCACACTCGGGCTGTTTTCATGGAATGGGTCGCAGGCGAGATACCGCCCACAACCGAATAACTCCTCCTGCTTTTTCAAAAGCGAAAGGCCGAACCGCGCAAACAGCGGATCGAGCGGGTCTAGCTGCGCCGTCGGTGGGAATCCGCACCAGCCTCCTGTTTCCCGAATCCGGGCCTGCGGGAATTTCTGGCGGAAGAGCCTCGGCACATGCCCGGAATAGCCCTGTTGGATAGGCGTCATGCCGAGCGAGCGCTCCCGCTCCAAAATTTTTCGGCCAAGACTGATGCTCTGCTCCACATAGCGGCGGTCCGGCGGGGGCATGGCGCCTTCGAGATTGGTCATCAGCTGCCAGGGCCAATAGGCCGGGCCGGAGAGGTAGGCGAGCGCCTCCCGCTCGGTAAAACCGTATTCCAGCAGTGTTTCAAACCACACGCCCTGCGTGCCGATGATGGAGAGCGGCATGTTGACGCCGTTCATCGCCATAAAATCGATTTCCTTCTCCCAACGCGCCCAATCCCACACAAGGGCCGAATAGCCGAACGTGCAGTAATTCATATAGACGCGGTGCTGCTGCGGCACCGCATAACGCCGCTCCACCGCGGGAACGGGCAGCTCCTCCGGCACAGCAATTTCACGATTACCGCACCAGGATAGATTGACGCCGCACTCCTCCCGCAGATAGGCGTAAAATGCCATACAAAGGCTGATGACACAGTCGCCGGAGAGAATAATCTTCTCCCCCTCGCTACTGACGCAGTAACAATTTTGCCCTGTTGCTGCTTCTTCTACTTTCATCTCCCGGAGCAAAAAACAGCTTTCCTTCCCCGGCAATGCCCGCCGGATCAAATCATATACACTTTGATATTGCATAGATCAACCATCCTCTTTTGCATCAAACGGCAAAATCGCCAGCTTAGTGCATGCAAAATTTTGAGCAGCCTTTCTGCTTGATAAAATGTGGCTTTTAAACGGGCAGCGAAAATTCACGGGCCAACTCCTCATTTTTTTTGCGCCAGTAGCGGCAGAAATATGTTTGGCCCGGAATGCTTAATTTTTTACCGTTCACTTGTTTCAAAAAGGCGGCCACAAAGGCGGCCTCCTCGGCAAAGCACGCTGCGGATACTTCCTCAAGCTCGTCTATATCTCGCGCATCCAGCGCTGCGGCGAGAAATTTACGCTGCATCTCGGCAGCGTGCTTTACATAATCCGCCTCGTCGATATTGCCGCTCATCAGATGCCTGTGCAGCATTTCGCGCTTGAGCCAATACCGGAGCGCCTCCTTTTCATCAGAAGGCAGCACTTTTGCGGCCGGGGACAGCGGCTTATAGATCGACAGGCATGGAAAAGAGCTGCCCGTCACAAAATAGAGCCGGTTGATTTCACAGCAATAGCTCCCGGTCGTTTGATCGCCAAACAGATTCCCCGCATGCATGCACACGCTCGCGGTAGAACTCGTGTGGATATTGACCGCTTGCGTTTCATGGCTCTTCAGGGCTTTCATCATCAATTTAAACGGCTCGCCCTCACCGCTGAGCACGGCGCGCGAAGCCGCGCGGCGTTTCTCCGCGCCGGCAACCGCCGTAACGAGATGGTTTTGATGCGCCCTTCTGAAATCGCCGCTTACGCCGGCTGAGGCGGCCTCATAATCCGCACGCAGCCCAAGGCAGTTCGAAATCGTCTCTACTTCACCGGCTTTTTTAACGGCCCAGCTTCTCCCCGCTGTTTCCAACACATAGGCCTCGTTTTCATCCGCAATTAAAAAGGCATTATCATAATAAAAAGCTTTGTGAAAACCGCAGTTGCCACCCTGCCCATATTCCCCGATCATGGTTGTAATCAGCTTCAGCGCCTCTTTTGCGCTGCGGCATCTTTCCAGCGCCAGCCGCAACAGATCCATGCCGATCAATCCATCCTGCTTCTCCCGCTTTTCTCTCGTAAAAACGGCCTCGTTGCCAATATTCAGGCCAAACTCATTCCAGCCCATCTCTGCGCCCCAAATCCAATGCGGCTTGAGCAGCACACAGGCATATGTATGCCTCACTTGAGGCACACTGATATAGGTTGCACGCAGCATCTCCCCCTCTGCATATTCCCTTGCGGGAACCCGAAGCATTAGATGCGCTTCGTTTGGCGACCGGTCGCTATTTTTACCAAAAAACGCTCTCCGCTCACGTTTCAAATACACAGTATCGCACATAAAAACACCCCTTTTTTTCATTATCGCACACCGCCAACAAAAAGTAAATAATCAGCCGCCAGTAATTGATGGGTTGGATATGATATTTGAGCCCAGGCGCGCATTTCGCCCGGGCTCAGGTTCCTGTGAGGTTTTTCTATGACCACTCCACCAATCGACCTTGCAAAAAACGGAGAATTAACGATAGAGTCGTTTTTGCAAGCCTAGATCCTCTGTTATCAAATGCGCTGTATCGATACAGCTGAAAGGTGAAGGGGCGTGCATCTCCAGCCTCTGTCTTACCACGCAGTGGCGTAGGCATGGTATCATTTTGAATCCGGCGATTTCTCGTCAATTAGCGGCTGGACATAGTCAATCTCTCCCTCCAGATTGGTTTTACTGTAATTGCCGAAGGAATCAACAGCCGTTACGGTCACTTTGTATTTCCCACTCGCCAGATGGCGGTCAAGCGCTATTTTTACCGTTTCAGACATACTCTCCTTGCCCGAATAGAAATCAGAAAAATAAGTATAGAAATACTGATTGCCCGCCTCGTCGACAAGGCGCACTTCATAGTGTTGGACAAGGTCATCATCCTTGGCCGCCGGAAAGCTGATCCCCGGCAGTGTGGCGACGCCTTCCTTTAAATAGGTGGGAATGGCACCGTCATAGGCGATACCATCTGCCTCAAAATACGGATTTGACGTGGCATTGAGCCGCTGGTTGTAAGAGTATTCAAAATTCCCCTTTGTAAGCGGGTAATTAAGAACCCAGCGATTGTCAGGCTTTTCCTCCGCGTTGTCGGCAATATTCCAACGGATCAGATCCGTTTTATTCTCCCCTATCTGTATGATGAGCATCGCCGGATAAGCCTCATCATGGGGAGGAATAGAGGAAATCTCATCCTTAAATGCGTCAAAGTTTCCCGTTTCCAGTTCAATATACGCTAGGCTTTGTGTGGTAAAGGAGGTGTAGGTGGTCTGCATGATTGCGCGCTCGTCAAAGATGGAATAATGGCTGTGACCACTGATGGACACAACATTTTCATACTTGCTGAGCACGCCGTCAAGCCCGCCGTCATACCAAACGTCGCTGCCATAAGAGGTATTCTGAGGATTATGGTGCGTTATAACAAAAATCGGCTTTCCCTTGGGCGTTGTCTCCTGCGCCTTTTGAATTTCCGCATCCATCCAGTCGAGAGCTTTTTGCGAATAGCCATCCTTGTTCTGTGTTTTATCAGGGCTAACGCCGATAAAATGGACCCCGTTAACAGTCATGTGAATGTAGGGGTTTGTTCCCATCTGTTTTTGAAACAGCCGGTGCTTTGGCGGAACAGACCAGTAATCCGACTCAAACCACAAATCATGATTCCCCATGATATTGAGAAAAACAGGGCGGCTCGCCTCGTCCGGCCAAGTATCCCTGATGGCGGTTTGATAGGTATGATAGGCATGCTTGCTGGCGTTGTCGCAAATATCGCCGGCAAACAGAACCATTTCCACCTGCTGCTCCTTTAGCTGAGAAAGGGCTGTGTGCAGATGCGCCTCATAGTTTTGGTAGCTCTCGCCATCGCTTTCGTTCGGGGCCAGCTGAGTGTCACTGATTACGCCCACCTTCAGTGTTTTTCCGTCGCCCACGGTATGCGTTTGTGTTTCGCCGTAAGAGATGGGCAGATAATAATAGGCCAGTACCGCGCCGCCTACAGCAAGGGCGATCGCGGCTAAAACAGCAATTACGATAATGGCAATTTTCATTGGCTTTTGAGCCTTCTTCATCCAGCGTTCCTCCTTATTTCAATTTTACACTGTATGCCGTCTCATGGAAAACCTGTTCCACCGTCAGCGTCCCGTCCTCTTTCAGCGTGATAAGATTGCCGCCCTTCTTCATCTTTTGAGCGTAGGGATCGCTTTCGCAGATGCCGCTCTGCACAGCATAGGCCAGCAATACGCCTTGATACGAAACGGCCGAGTCGTTGGCGTGGTCATGGCCGCAGAATACGCCTTTGGTGCTGCCTGCGGCGACTATTTTATCAAATAAGCCTGTATTTACTACAGGAGAATAAACATCCTCATTGTTACTACCATGCAGGTGCTTTGAGGTATCAATTTTACCTTCATTCCACGCAGTTTCATATTCTTTAAGGGGAATGTGCTGGAAAAGAAGGCTCGGAAGCACCGTTGCTTGGTTGTTTTTCTGCGCACTGTAAATGGCGCTGAGTCCAACAATATTTTTTTCGTACCACTTTACCTGATCCCGGTAAATCGGCTCGTATTGCAGCGTCCGGTTTGTGTCGGTATGCGAATCAAGCAGTATGAGCGATGCGTCAAGGTGCGATGGATCCTGATGATTATATACGTTTATTACATAATTCCCAACACCGCTTAAATCCTCCGGTCCGCGTGCAAAAAGGCAGTGCTCCGCCTTTTCAAAAAGCGAGGCCAAATCTTTACGGCTTAATTTACCCTGCGAATCGTGGTTGCCGAAAATGACTGCCCAGGGCTTACTACAACGCTCCATGACCTCAATCAGCGTTTCGGTAGCCGGCAGATTATCCGCATCGCTGGTCCAGTCTCCGGTAATAACCGTGAGATCGATATCACTTTTGGATACTAAATACTCCAAATTTTTCCAAATCAAATCATGCTGTCCATTCGTGTGATCCACATGCAGGTCGCTGATCTGTAGAATTTTTAAATCCTCGCCTTTTTTGATAATACTCAAGCAGTCCTTTGCAGAAAAGCCGCCGCTCCATTTACCGTTATACCAAGGCTTATACAGCACGACAGACAGCACGATGCCTGCAATAACCAGCACGACGGTGAACATAGCCAACACGATGAAAAACGGCTTTTTCTTGACAGACAGTGTAAATAGAACGTCTCTCATATTCTCAGTTCCTTTCCAAATACATTATATTTGTGTCCATTCAAGAGCGTTTTGGTCAGTTTTCGAATCGAAATGGGGAATCTCAAATTTAGGGCCGTAATACGTGATAAACAGCTTATACGGCGATTCTTCAAAGGTCTGATGAAACTGTTTATCGCTATATGAGCAAAACGTTACAACGGAAGCTATTCTTCCGTAAATAAGCTCAATTTCAATACGATCTGAGCCTGCAAACACAGATTTTTTTCCTTTTTCTTTTTCATAACGCTGTAAATAGCCATCAGTTATCGAAAACCCGATCACAGTCAAATGGTTTTTACTTTCCGCTATTGCCGTATCTGCCGAAAAGTGAAAATCAGCCTCCGTCATGCCGTTAAGCTCACTTAAAAAGTGCTCTATTGAATAATTGTTTTTGAATTCGTTCCCCTCAATAAACTTCTCAACCGGCATTGCCTGCATGGTTTTGGAAACGGCTTTGCTTTTGCCGTTTTGCTCTTCGTATTTTGTACGGAAAAGCAAATCCCTTTCTTCTCCAGTGGAGGATTTTGAAACACCGCAAAAAATATCGGCTACTGCCAAGTCGTTTTTGCTGAAATGAATCTCCGCTTTGTAATCCGACAATCTTCCATTTTTCAAAATAGGCTGATAATTTTTGTCAAGCTTGCACCGCAGATTTACCGTGGTTTTGTCAAGTAGTTTGTCGTGCGTAATCATTTCCTGAATGTAATACGTTTTATATTGGAGTGAGCTTTCAAGAGCATCACGAAGTTTTGAATATGCGCTGTCGGTTGGAATTTTTTTCGCACAGGAACTAAATGCGCCTGCCAAAAGAAGCATAGAGCAAACCACCACGAGGATTTTTAATGTTTTTTTCATAGTACAGCCTCACTTTCAACCTTTTGCAACTTTTGTTTGTAAAGCTGTCTAATTTCTTCCAGCTTGCCGTAGTTTTCAAAGGAAATCAAGAGCTTCTGCGCCTGAACATATTCATTTGCAATGGTATGATAGCGCTTAATGCTACGCTCTGCGGCTTTGACGGCGCGGCTTTTGGCTTTTCTTTCCTCTTTAGTACCATCAGGCATAATAAGCGCCTGCGGTAGTTCCTTGGGATTTGGCTCTGCAATTCCATTTGGATATTTTTTTGCAATTTTTATAGGCATTTTTTCAATTCTGCGAGCCCGTCTGATTTCCGATTTTTTGAAAGATCTTTCTTGTTTTGTACCTTCGGGTAGACTCATTGCCGCCGAAAGATACTCGCCATTTTTAATATCCAAGGCATCAACCTGCCGTTCGGTTAGCTTTCTAGAAAGATTGATGCGAAACTGGAAGGACGGCGTATCAAACTTGTGCAGTTCATTGATAAGGATCTCTGCCGACTCTTTTTCAAGCAGGGCTTTTTTGGATTCAGACAGTGCTTTCTTGGCATTTCTGATTTCAGTCTTACGCACAGCTCGCTCGTCCTTTGTCGATTTTGGGAGTTTTTTGGCTCGTTTGAGATTGTCTAAAAGCAAATTCGTATCAGGAGTTGCTCCATAGTAATAGCCTTCTGAACGCTCCACCTGACTCATTGTGTCATTCAAGTCCTCGTCCGTCATAACGCCGTTTGAATAGTCTTCAAACATTGCACGCACCTTTAACACTCTGATTATATTTTGGTGCTTCGTTTGCGTTAAATCGTAAAAAACAAGGGGCGCGAACTGCAAAAAAGCTCCAATAATTGCTAAAATACACAGAATTCTGAATACGTTATCGCGCACCATTGGGTCAAACAGAATATCATAGTTCTGCGTAATTCCGTAGGACTCAAAGAAATAAGGAATTACCATACCTGTGAGATAGCCGATGGGGGTAAGCACCATTTGCGCCGTGCTGAATGTCATATCAATACGCTCTCCGCTGATATACTGATGATAATCCTTTGTGTCGGCGCCGATTACAGGATTGACAACAAGCACGAGCGAAGAAAAAATCTGATTAAGATACCATGCTAAAAAGAAGAAATAGATATTTTTATAACTTATCAGCATAAGGGCAATAAAAACAATATTCATTCCTTCCTTTAACAAAAGCGCGCCCCTTGCCCCGATTTTTTTAATTAGGATCGGCGCAAGGATAAATGCAATTGTTGCAGATGTGCCAAGAACTGTATTCACCACGCCCATCAGCTTATAATTCTGACTGTCATACATAAAGGACCAGTTTAAAAGGTTTGAAATACCGCCCTCCAAAAAACCGATTGTGGCCGAAATTGTAGTGATAACCCAGTATTTATTTTTGAAAACACCGAGTGAGCTTCTGATTGTGTTCACCTTCGGTATATATGTTTTCGGAACAACAATGCGTTCTTTTGTGCCGAACGCGGCGAACATGCCCAGACCGAGACCGACAACTGCAAACGGCATTACAACCCATTTATAAGTGCGAATATCAGTGTATCCTCCCGTTTTATCGGCAAGTATCGGCACAATAAAATGATAAATTGTGGGGGCAACCGAATACAGGAAGGCATTGATTGCAACGATTTTTCCGCGTTCCTCGCTGTTCGGGGTGATAACCGATGGCAGCGAGTTATAGGAGTCAGAATAAAACGGCAGTATGCAGCCAATCGCAAAGGTGAAAACTGTGGCATATGAGAGTTTTTGGATATAGGACATTTTATCAAAGTCAAGAAAAACAAAGATAAATGCAAGAACCAGTATCGGTATGCCTGAAAAAATAATATACGGACGAAATTTGCCTATTTTTGTATGCGTGTTATCCATCATTGCATTTCGGCCGATTGCGATCAGCGTGCCAAGGCCACTCATCAGTATGCCGATAAACTGCATATGCATCGGCTGTATTCCGAGCGTCGCGCCCATCAAAGTGCTTGATGAGGACAACGAAAAATATGCAAGCACTATTGTAAAGAACTGAACGCCCATTCCACCTATACCGAGATTCAATATTTCCTTATATGAAACATAGTTGCCTTTGGCGGGCTTTGACCAGTGGCGCATGACATTGGTAACAACTCCCCGCGCCTTTTCAACAGTTTGCTCAAACATTTTTATCTCCAACCTTATCGAGTGAAATCATAAAGGAATAGGCGAGCGGTTTGTCAGCCTCAATGATATGATGCTTTGCCGGCCCGGGGCCACAGCTGTTGGAACCCACACCCCGCAGAAAGCCGTCAACAGTCAACTGATAAAACGGCTGTTTTTTAATCTGCTCACGGTGTTTCGCCCGGTAGAGCGATTGGTCATCCGTGTCCTTCACCGAAAACTGGAACGGCTTACCCACCGCTCGAATTGTAAAGCCCTGATCGCCCTCAAACACAAGCCGCGCATATCTGACATCGGTGTGATTACCGTATTCCTGCGGGAAAATGTAGGGGCAGGATTGTTCTTCCGGTCTTGCGGTATAGATGCCAACGGCTGACTGCTCTTTAAAATCGCTGTAGCATTCCGTTTCGCCTCTGCCATAATAGATGACCTTCTTCAAAGAGCGATCAGCAAAAAGCACCTTCCCGAAGCGCGGAAGTTCGGGTAGATCCTCCTTTAACGGTGTGAGCGTACAAGTGACAGAAAGATTCCCCGCTGTGTCAATTCTACAATCTTGTTCGCTTCTGAAAATCGGCTGCCCACCATAGCACAAAAGTGTTGCAGTATAAACTGCACCGTTCTTTGCAACTACCTTTTCAGTTTTTTCCGTTATATCATAATATCCGTGCTCACGCCACTTGGGTGTGATATACATATCATTATCCATCGGCGCGCGCATAATGTTTGTGTGGACGGCGCTGCCTGTGGAAAGCAGATTTTTGCCGTTGACAAGGATGACTGACAGCAAGCCGCTCTGTCTGTCAAAATGATATTCGCCTTTTTCGCATTCAAAAAGATAGGAACCGTCCTTCTCCATCAGGGGCGCGGCCGAGCCTATTTTCATATTCGGCAATTTCTCCCGAACTGCAAGCTGCTCAAACGCGATATTTTCGCCGCTCCACCGGTCGTCGTATCTAATATTAATAAAGCAGTCGCCCTCTGCTGCCTGCGTATCAAAAGCAATGGACAGGCATTTTCCCGCCGGTATCGCCTGATCGAGTACATATGTTTTCTGAATCCTGCCATCCAACTGGAGGGCATATGCAATTTTTAGATATCCTGTATCGCGGAAGGAATTTGTATTCCTAAAGATAAGCGCGCCGCCTTTATATTGTGCACGCACAGGGCGGTAAACCTGCTTCATATTCAGCGCGCCTGAGGACGGCGTGCGGTCAGGGAAAACAAGACCGTCCACACAGAAATTACCGTCGTGGAACGGCTCGCCATGGTCGCCGCCGTAGGTGTATTTTATTTTTTCGCCCTCATGGTCAATCGCGTGGTCAGCCCATTCCCAAATACAACCACCCATAAATCTATCTGAGGAATCAATAACCTGCCAATAATCCTCAAGCCCTCCGGGGCCAACGCCCATTGCGTGCGCATATTCGCACAGAAAATAGGGCTTTCCTGCGTAGCCCTTTCCCTTGAGCCAATCGGTAGGATAAAACTGAACGTGATACGCTTTTAAAAGCGTTTGAAACACAGCCGGATAGTTGCTCCACGGTGAAAAACCGTCTCTTATCTTTTTTAAATATTCCGGCTCCGCATACATTTCCGATATTACGTCGTAGGCCTGACGCCTGGTGTGTATAACGCCTTCGTAATGGCAGGGAATTTCAGCACACAGCGCTTTGAGGTTTGTGTAACAGTAATCCTGACATTTGTATCCGCCGGATTCGTTCCCAAAAGACCACATCAGAATCGACGCATTGTTTTTGTCGCGTTCATACATCCGATGAACGCGATCCCAGTAATGCTCTTTCCATTTCAGATGATTGCTGATTTTGTTTATGTTGTGAATCGGCCAGAGGTTACAGCCGTGGGTTTCGATATCCGCTTCGTCAATCACATAAAGACCAAGCTCGGCGCAGAGCTGAATCAACAGCGGGTCGGGCGGATAATGCGAAGTCCTGACGCCGTTTACATTGTGGCTTTTCATCAATGTTAAGTCTTTTAGAATATCTTGCGGAGTCATATAATATCCAGTTTTCGGGTTAGTATCGTGATGATTGACCCCCTTTATTTTAATTGCTCTGCCGTTAAGCTTAAATATCTCTCCGTCAATATTGATATGGCGGAAGCCAACTTTTTGACGGATGCACTCTATAACAGTTCCGCTGCTATCCTTTAAGGTAAAGAATAAATCATAAAGGTATGGTGTTTCGGCGTTCCACTCTTTGACAACGCCAACCGTCAATTGGGCTTCGCCGTCTACCTCGGAAATTGCAAGCACTTTTCCGTTATCTACAAGCTCTGCATACAGCTTACCGTCGCCAACGGTTTTCGCCTTTATTTCAAGCGAATATCTACCGTTTTGATACGGCGTTTTAACGGAATAATCATAGACATAACTCTTATCGTGGACAAACAGCAGTACGTCGCGAAAAATCCCGTTGCTTCTGAACATATCCTGCGCTTCCAGGTAAGTTCCGTTGCACCATTTATGCACAACAACAACGATTTCATTTTCGCCCTTACCAAGCTTATCGGTAATATTAAATTCAGCGGTGTTGTGAGACCCTTCGCTGTAACCGTGAAAACTGCCGTTAACATATAATTCAAGGCAGGAGGAGCAGCCGAGAAAACTGATTATAAATATTTTTTCTGTATCGAAAATTTCGATTTTCTTGCGGTAAACACCTACGCTGTTATAGATATTGTCCACAGTCAATGGCGTCCACTTTCCGTTTCTGATGGTTTTGTAAAGTCCAACGGGGTCGTCTGTCGGAATTTTGGGCGGCTTCCTACCAAACGGATAATTCTGATTGATATAATACGGCTTTTCATATCCGGTATACTGCCACATTGACGGAACATTTACTTCGTCAAAATCCACTATCGACGTGTCGAACCTCTTCGGCATATCCGAAAATTTCGGATAATATTTAAAATCCCATTTACCGTTTAACACTTTTACAAGGTTGCTTTTATACCGTTCATCGCAAAGGCTTACCGTTTCTGAGCTTTTTCTATCCTGAAACGGAATAAAATATGCGCGCGGCTTGAGCTTGTTTTTCTCAAAAATTTGAAATGCACTGTAATTGTCGGTACAAATGTCATAAATCATCGTTTTCGTCTCCTCTTAACATTGGTCTATATTTTTCAAAATAACCGAACAGATAAAGGATTGCATAGGCCGGAATTTTACATACGCTTCTGCCATCCTCGAGATATACCATACCGTAATCCGACGCTTTTTTTGTCACCAGATAATTGGGATAGGTTTTATCTGCTAACGTCAACAACCAGTCATTCGCGCGCAGCTGAACCTGATCGGCATACTGCACATTGATTAGCGCATTGATTTTGTCAGGAAAACGCACCACAATATCCGTCCGTTTCGCAGCGGCATTTTTTTTAAAAAAGCCCAATGCCGTTCCATCCTGAAAGAATTGCCTAAAATGCATAATAAACGATACCTTCACCGCATTTTTTATATCTGTGTCAAATGCGGCCGTATCGGCTCCGCCCACATTCAGCGCGCAGTTGCGCATACGGTAGTTGTTGATATAAATCTTTTTAAACCCCTTCACACTACTGAGCGTTTCCCAGTCCATTGACTCATGGATGGTGATGAGATTCGTTTTTTCAAAATAGTCGATATATCGTTCCACTGTAGCCCGGCTGATCCTAAGCGCCTTTGAAATAGAATTGACTGAGATGGTCCCTGAAGAAAGATAGCACAGATAGACAAAAACCTTTTCCACATCCGTATTGCCTCTCACCTCAAACAACAGCGGAATATCCCGCATCAGCGTTTTATCTACGGCTTTCGCATAAAGTAATTCATCCGTTGCGCCGCCGTTCGGATCAAAATAGCCGCCGCTCCTGATGTAATCTTCCAAATATCTGCTGAGTGGTTCCAACCCTCTGTGCATGGCAGTGATTACTGAAACATCCTGCGTGTGAAAATCGGCGGGATAGACAAACGGCGTTCTTTCGTCTGGCTTAAAACCGTGATATTCGCAATATTCATAAAATGTTATTCCTGACATGGGAATATAGCGGATGAAAGGACAGGTTCCGTTAAGCCCGTCAATATGCGCGGATGAAGCGGCGAGCACGTGCACGTGCGTTCCCCCTCCGGCTGTTTTGCAGAAATCAACAAATTCAGATGCGTACTCTACATTATCCAGAAGGCAGAAGAGCGGGCTGCCGGAGCAGGATTCCCGGCGATAGATCTCAATAATTTCCGCCGCAGATTTATTTCTTGTGAGCGGATAATCAAAGGAAAGATACAAAATATTTCCGGGCGGGACTCCGCGCTCCAACAAGGCGGCAAGCATTTGCTTTAAAAGAGTTGTTTTCCCAAAAGCGTGCCCCCCCTCAATCAAAACGGGTTTCGTATAATTCTTTACATACCATTTCTCGGCAATATAAAAGGCGGATCGTCTGAAGCCCGGGCACGGCGGAGAAAATCCGCCGTTTTCCCATTGCGTATTAAATGATTTCAAAAGGCGCAGAACATTCTTAGAGCTGTAATAAGCCATACATTTCACCACAAAATTTCATAATGTAAATACGATTCCAAAAATGCGTAAAATTTTGATCAATATATAAATCTTATAGGATATAATAACAGGACAGCATAAGAAAAGCAACAGTTTTATAATATATAAGTAGCAAAATTGATCTATTTATAAAACTTCTCTGTCACCGTATTTCCACATCAAAGGATCTAAAACGCGCCGGAGTTGCCTATTCGTCCAAATCAAATAAAGATTGGCCAGTTAAAAAGAACGCTCATAATCAGTGAACAGAGGCCGCAACCGTAGGATGAGAAGGCCGCAGTGTCCGGCCCGATGCCAACCAAACCGAAGCTCTTTGTTAGAGCATGATTCTGCATCTCGTGCGCTTCTATGGTCTCCACACGCTTATCATCACACATCCTCCTTAATATCTCCCCCGATATCCCGTCTCCACTTTTCATATGAACAATTATGCAATCAACTGGAATGAACTTCTCGCCGTCATTCCAAAAGAATAACCCGATCAAATCTGACATATCAGCAAATCCACGGCGCAGTATTTGCTAAAAAGCGGAAAAATCCTCTGCAAGGAAACGAGGTGGTATCAAAGCCAAACACGGACGTGATTGCCACAGGCGAAGAATTTCACAAGCAAATGGGAAGCATCATTGATGGGAAACATAGCGGAATAACACAAAAGCTGTTCTTTCCAAATTTTTGGAAAGAACAGTCGAAATGAGGGTGATTTTTGAGGTGAGCACAAAAAAAGAGAAATCCGCAACCCGCATGGTTACTGGATAATGGGGTCCCCGAAAAGTTATAAAACTTTTTGGGGTGAGGAGGAACGACGGCGTGAGTGGGCTGATGACTTTTTATAAAAAAGTCATCACGAACAATACAAAGTCTGTGACGACGAGGTAGCGGAGCGGGTGGGATTCGAACCACGGTACCGTGAGGTACAACTGATTTCGAGTTTTATAAAGTGCGTGTCAGGTTTAGTTAGTTTCGTGTCAGGTTCTGTCAGCCTCGTCCTCGGTGAAAAGCCGCATGAATACTGGATTTTTTACGCCGAAACCCCGAAAAAGTCCGGTGTTTCGGGCAAGCTCGAATGCGTCGGAAAATGCGCCAAAATCCGCATTTTTGGAAAGAACTGCGGAAAGAACGGAAAGAACAACGTATAACAAGGCAATACAAGGACAGTCACACCGGCAAATCTGATTTTGAAAGGTGTATTGCCATGAACAACGAAGCCATCAACTGGGACGATGTTCCCGACCGAATCACAAAAGACCAGCTTTACCGGATCTGCTACATCAGCAAATCCACTGCCCGGTATCTGCTGCAAAGCGGAAAGATACCCTGCTACTATACCGGCAAGCAGACCCGCTGTTATCAAATTAAAAAGGAGGATGTGATCGCCTACTTGGAGGACCGCAAGCTCTTCCCGCAGGCGTATGCCGCGCCGAAGGGCTGGTACAGGGGGCGCTACGAGCTTAAAATGGAAATCCATCTCCCGCCGGAGGTCTTGGAGGATTTACATGCGTATTATGCGTCCCTGCTTGCGTCCTATCGGGACGTCCTGACCGCCGCCGAGGTCTGCAAGCTCACCGGCTACAGCAAGACCGCCGTCAACAACTGGTGCGGAAGCGGCATTTTGAAAGCCTTCAAGCGCAGCAATGTCAACCATATCCCGAAGGTGTATCTCATCGAGTTTCTCTGCTCTCCCGACTGCCGCTCCATCACCCGCAAATCCGACTGGCATATCTGGACGCTGAAACGCTTCCCGGCTTGGCGAAGGCAGAAACAGGCGGAAGGCGGTGCGGAGTAATGGCGAACATTTTGGAAGACCTTTACTTCGGCAACCTCGACCCGCAGGCGAGAGGCTACCGAACAGGCAGCCATAATTTCAGGGTGTCGAAAAACATAGCCGAGCTGGAGGAAAAGCTGACCGAACGATTGCAGGGCAAAGACAAAAAACTGTTCCTCGATTTCTGCAACGCTTACGGAGAACTGATGGGCGAAAGCGGCCTTGATTCCTTTCTCGTCGGCTTCCGCCTCGGCGCAAAAATGATTTTCGATACCTTTTGCAGCGATGACGCACCGTTTGCAAGCTATCTGAAAGAATGAAAGGTCTGCCGAATCACAATTTAGTCAATTACGATTGACTAAATTGTAGTTGACTAATTTTTTTCAATATACAATGTGCGATAATCAAAATCGCACATTCGTGAACAGAAACCTCCTTTGGTACAATAATAGTATCAAAGGAGGTTTTCATTATGGATAAAACAATATTTGAACAAACGGGCGGTACATACACCATGCAGGGCGACTATCGTCTGCCCAACCTCACATTACCCGCCGAAGAAGAACGCCCCATCGGTTTGTGGGGACAGCGCCGTAAGCGATATTTGCAACAGCACCATAAAAGTCTCTACTGCAACCTGCTCACTTCCGGCAAACTCCGTTCCCACCTTGCTGATATAGAGGAAGAAGCCCAATCCCTCTTTCTCCGGTTGGTGAAAGAGTACGCTGAAAAGAAAAGCGTTACCGAACAGCTTAAGGCAGAGAATCCAACGGAGTGGGTACACATGATGAATAACATTCGAGAACGTGTCAACGAAGTTGTAAATGCAGAGATGATTTTTACATAGAAATTATTGCAATAACAAGCGGGTGCAGGAGTTTGAATTCTTGCACCTGTTTTGTTTTCTAATCTTGAAAGAGTATATTAGTCAACTTTAATTTACCAAATCATACTTGATTAAATTTAATTTTGTGCTATACTATATTTAGTTATACTATAAGCAATGCGTGTTGCTGCAATGGGAGGATGTAATCCATGTTTATCGGCAGAGAACGTGAACTTGCAACGTTGAATAAGTTGTATGCATCGGACAAGTTTGAATTTGTAGTAATATATGGCCGTCGCCGTGTTGGCAAAACAGCGCTGATCAGCCAGTTTATTGACGATAAAAATACAATTTATTTTATGGGTGTTGAAAGCAACGCCAAGCAGAATCTTGAAAATTTCAGCAAGAGCATTTTGAGCTATCACACCGGAATGGAGGCCGAAACCTCTTTCCTGTCCTTTCAGGCGGCTTTGGAGTATGTGTTCAAGTTGTCCGAAAAGGAACGGATTATTCTTGCCATAGACGAATACCCTTATGTCGCCCGCTCGTCGAAAAGCCTCGCTTCCACCATCCAGCTTTTGATTGACCAATACAAGGATACTTCCAAACTGATGCTGATCCTCTGCGGTTCGTCCATGTCCTATATGGAAGACCATGTCCTCGCCTACAAAGCGCCCCTTTACGGCAGAAGGACGGCGCAGATGAAAATTCTCCCCTTTGATTTCGAGGAGACTTGCCATTATTTCAAAAATTTCACTGATGAAGAGAAAGCCTATGTGTACGGCATTGTCGGCGGCACGCCGCAGTATCTGCTTCAGATGAGTGATAAGCTGAGCATTGAGGACAATATTAAAAACACATTTCTGAATCCCAACTCCGCCCTGTTTGAGGAGCCGGAAAACCTGCTCAAGCAGGAGGTGCGGGAACCGGCGCTCTACAATGCGATCATCACGGCGATTGCCACCGGTGCTTCCCGTATGTCGGAGATTTCCGGGAAGGTCGGCGAAAGTACCAACATTTGCTCCGCCTATGTGAAAAACCTGATCTCCCTCGGTATTATCGAAAAAGAGACGCCCTATGGGGAAAAGGCGTCCCGGAAAGCGATTTACTCGATTGCGGACAATATGTTCCGCTTCTGGTATCGCTTTGTGCCGGAAAACAATTCGATCATCGCCCGTGGCGCTGCCGACTTGGCCTACAAGCGTATCGAGCCGTATCTGTCCGACTATATGGGCAAGGTGTTTGAGGAAATCTGCAAGCAATATCTTTGGAAGCAGCTTCTCTCCGGCGAATGCCCGGTGGAGTTTTCCTCTCTCGGCCGCTGGTGGGGCAACGATCCTAAGGAAAAGCGTCAGGCTGAAATCGATATTCTTGCCGAACAGGATAAAAACACCGCTCTTTTCGGCGAGTGTAAATGGACGAACGAGAAAGTCGACCTCGGCGTTTTGGAAACCCTTGTAAAGCGCAGCGAGCTATTCCCCTACAAGAATGTCCACTACTACCTCTTTGCCAAAACCGGCTTCACCAAAGGCTGCGCCGACCGGGCAAGTGAGATGGGGAATGTGACATTGGTGAGTTATAAAGATATTGTCAAAGTCAAATAGAACTTTCCTATTTACTTGATTCGACATAAATGACGTAAATGATGATTTTTTGTAAACGAAGTTATTATGAAACTGTAAAGTGCAGACTGATCCGCTTTATCGGACATAAAACATGATATTATTAGAATGGAGGTGATTATTTGTGTGGTGTAAGAATTGTAACCGTGAAACCGATGAAGAAGTATGTAGCGTTTGCGGAATAAAGACCGAAGAAGATATTCCTTATGAGTTGCATTGGTGTGACGAATGCAAGGTTCCGCTTATCAAAGCAATAAACGACGCAGATCGTGATACTTGTTCTCTTTGTGGAGGCAAGACATCGTATCTTGTTGCAGACTTAAGACCGGTATTCCCGGAAGAACGGTTGCTTTTAGAAATTCTCTCGGACAAGCCACTTGCCTATATCAATAAAAGCGTATGGGCATCAAATAATCGCTATTATATAGATGGAAAACCTATAGTTGTAACTGCTGCATGGTACAAGAAGCATTCAGCCGCATATATCAGAGAGCAGCTTGAAAAATATAAGGAACATAATAACTACCGTTTCTTTAATGAGAACATAGCAACCTTTATCAGAGCAAACCAAGGCCGCCTTGATTATCTGAAGTATGAGGCAAACATCTTTATTCAGAAGTCGGCAGCCAAATTCCCTCGTGAAAACATTGTTCTGTCATTCTCCGGTGGTAAGGATTCCACGGTAACCGCTGATTTGGTTGTAAAGGCACTTTCGGATCCGAGTCTTGTACATATCTTCGGTAATACCACTCTGGAGTTTCCGTTCACGATTGAGTATGCTGAGCGATTTAAGAAGAATAATCCTAAAGCCATCTTCAAGGTGGCCAAGAATAAAGAGCAAAATTTCTATGAGGTCTGTGAGGACATTGGGCCTCCGGCAAGAATGCTTCGTTGGTGCTGTTTTATGTTTAAGACAGGACCTATTTCTCGCGTTATTACGGGACTTTACAGAGATAAGAGTATTTTGACTTACTACGGCATCCGTAAATGCGAGTCTGTAAGCAGAAGTAAGTATAATCGAATAGAAGATAATGCTGAGTCTACAAAGATTCAGCAGCAGACGGTAGCAACGCCTATCTTCTTCTGGAAGGATATTGATGTTTGGCTTTATATCTTGGGCGAAGAGGTTGATTTCAACGATGCTTACCGTTTAGGCTATGACCGTGTTGGCTGTTGGTGTTGCCCAAACAATAACATTCGTGCAGAGTTCCTTTCACAGATATATATGCCTGAGCAGTATGAGAAGTGGCATAACTTCTTGGTTGACTTTGCAAAGCGTATTGGCAAGCCTGACCCCGAAGAGTATATCAACTCGGGCAAGTGGAAGGCTCGTCAGGGTGGTAACGGTGTAGCTGCAGCGTCTGATGTAAAGATTAAGTTTACCAACTGCACAACCGAAGAAAATGCTAAAGTTTATCAACTGAAACGACCGGTAGATGATTGCCTTATTGGATTGTTTACACCATTTGGTAGAATAGCTCCCGAACTTGGTCGTAAGTTGATCAACGAAACAATTGTTGTCGACATTAAAACCAATGTGCCTATTATTTCGATTCAACCTTTCTCACAGGATGGTTTTGAATATGCGGTAAAAGTAAAAACAATGAATGTAGCAAAGCATGATGACCTGCAGAGAATGATTGGTTATCAGATTAAGAAGTTTAATGCTTGTCGCAAGTGCTTAAAGTGTGAGTCACTTTGTAGATTCGGTGCCATCTCAATTATCGGTGATACCTATTATATCAACGATAAGAAGTGTAAACGGTGCAAGATGTGTGTTACTGCAAAGTACTTAGATGGCGGTTGCCTAATGGATCGTTACCTGAAGACTAAGGACTAAAGGAGCAAGAATATGAAGTTTAGAGCACATGATACTTTTTTCATCCGTAAAGGGTGGTTAAGTAAAGGTATGAGAAATGTAAAAATTGACCCGGCAGTATTTATGGGAGCAAAAGGCAACCCTATGGATATTCTCGGAATCGGTGCAAATATGGTCAAGGCGCTGAGATATTGGTTGCAGGCAGTCAAACTTACCACAGAGCCGAATGCTGGACGCAGGGAGCAATCCTTTACGCCCTTTGGTGAGATTGTTTTTAAGAACGATCCCTATATCGAGGAGATGGGAACGCTCTGGTTTCTACATTATATGCTTGCATCGAATAAGGACGAGGCAACTGCCTGGTACTTCTTCTACAATGAGTTCAAGCAGAGTGAGTTTAACAAAGAAGATTTTGTGAAGCAGCTCTCTAATTACATTATGATCAACGGGGAAGAGGTATCTGAAAGATCTTTGGAAGATGATTACAACTGCATCATCAACACCTATGTACCCCGTATCAAATCTTCTCCTGAAAAAGTTCAGCCGGAGAGCAATATCGATTGTCCTCTTGGTGAACTCGGGCTGATTGATATCAGCAACCGAAAGGAAAAGCTTTATAAGAAATCTGTTCCGAAGAAAGATACTCTTCATCCTCTCGTTCTGCTTGCTGTTATTCTCAATCAGGCGAATGGTGAAGAGGAAATCAAGATTTCCACAATTCAAAATGATGTATGTAATGCTGGTAAAATTTTTAATCTTGATATAATCACTTTAACCGCATTGCTCTACAAAATCGAATTGATGGGATATATCAAGGTTGTTCGTACGGCTGGTCTTGATGTTATTCGCATTACTAAGCCGATGACCTTCCTTGAGTGCGTGGAAAAGTATTACAAGGCAATCAATAAATAATGACAGGAGGCTGTTACCATGTTTAATAATAAAATAGATGTAGCAAAAGGGTTTCAGACTTCTGTTAATATTGCGTATGATTTGAATAACACGGATAAGATTTCCGGATTTATTCCTACTATGTCCTCTCTTGAGATCATTGAGGATGTTCTGCTAAGTACGGCGCCGAATTCTACTGAAAGAGCAAGAATTCTTATTGGTGCCTATGGTCGTGGAAAATCTCATATTATTCTCGTTTTGCTTTCTCTTCTCTATAAGAAAGATAAGGTGCTTTTTGCTGCTTTGCTCGAAAAGATGAAGATATGTAATCCGAAACTCTATGACTATACTAACGAGTTTATTGACAGCGGAAGAAAGCTTCTTCCGATTGTTGTCGGAGGCAGCAGTGCAAGTCTTACTCAGTCATTCCTTTTTGCTTTGCAAAAGGCACTTGATGACGAAAATCTTAGCGATATTATGCCTGAGACTCATTTTAAGGCTTCTGTCAATGCAATTGAGAGTTGGAAGAACGATTACCCTGAAACCTATAATAAATTTTTAGATGCCTTAAATGAACCTATTGAACAGTTCATTCTTTCCTTGAAAGAATACAATGTTGAGGCGTATGAGAAATTTGTTGAATTATATCCGAGCCTGACTTCTGGCAGTAGTTTCAATCCTTTCCTTGGCTTCGATGTTGTGGAGCTCTACGAAAAGGTTGTTGACAAGCTATGCGAAGTCGGGTATGACGGCGCTTACATTGTTTATGATGAATTCAGTAAATATCTTGAATCGAGCATAGGAAACGCCACAATCAGCGATATTAAGCTGTTGCAGGATTTTGCTGAGAAATGTGTTCGCAGTGGTAAAAAGCAGATGCACCTTATGCTCATTTGCCATAAGGATATCTCAAACTATATCGACAACAATCTTCCTAAAGAGAAGGTAGATGGTTGGAGAGGTGTATCAGGTCGCTTCAAGCATACGACACTTCACAATAACTTTGCTCAGATGTATGAGATTATTTCTGCTGTTATCAAGAAGAATCCTGATTTCTGGAAGGAATTTGTGTCTAAATACAAGCCACAGTTTGAGGATCTCAAGGAACGCTATGTTGCAAACGGCTTGATCGATAGCAAGGATATGGAAGGCGTAAACTCTGCTATTTACGGTTGCTATCCTTTGCATCCAGTATCAACCTTTATTCTGCCGCGTCTTTCCGAAAAGGTTGCTCAGAACGAGAGAACTTTGTTTACCTTCTTGTCCTCTCAGGAAAAGCATACTCTATCTTCTTTTCTTGAGGGCGCAGACGGTGATTTTCCGTTATTGACACCTGATTATCTGTATGATTATTTTGAACCCCTTTTCCGAAAAGAAGTTTATACCAGTGAGATTCATAAAATTTATAAACTTACTTCTAATATTCTACAGAAGATTGACGGTGATTCTATTCATGCGAGAATTATCAAGACTATTTCCTTAATTTACATGGTTGAGCAGTATGAGAAACTACCTCCTGTATACAACATTATTGTTGATGCCTTCCGTGAGAGTGTTGCAGATACAAAGGAAATCAGTAATGCGCTTGAAGATCTTATCAACAAGGATTGCATCGTTTATCTCAAGAGAAGCAATAACTACTTGAAGCTCAAAGAGAGCAGCGGAGTTGATATTCCTAGTGAAATTGAAAAAAAGATAGAGAGCAATAAGGCAACTCTAAGAGTAAAGGACATTCTCAACAATTCTTCTTTCGACAGTTATATGTATCCTACCAGATACAATGACGAGCATGAGATTATCCGTTATTTTGATTTCCTTTTCATTGACAGTAAGGAATTTTGGTCCACAGAAGATTGGGAGCTTAAAATCTCGGACACGCTGGCTGACGGTGTGGTATACGCAGTTATTCCCGAAAATAAGGAAGATATTGCAAAGATTGCAAAAGAGATTACTTCCGGTACATACGGGGAAAGAGTTGTGTTCTGTTTGCCTAAGAAGTTTACAAATATTGAGAAGGTTGCTTTTGAATACAGTGCAGTTTGTGAACTTAAGAACCTAGTTGTAGACGATGACCTTTTGAAAGATGAATATGAGATTTATATTGAGGATCTCGAAGAAGTTATTGGCTCGTTCATTTTCTCTTATGCCCGCCCTGAAACCGGTGGCGCTGACTATTACCATGTTGGCAAGAAGGTTGCCATCTACCGTAAGGCTCAGATGTCGGCACTTCTTTCTGAGATTTGTGAGAAAATCTATCCTCACGCCCCGACTATTAATAACGAGTCTATCAACAAAAACTTTCTGCCAACAGTGGCTATCAACAGTAGAGCAAAGCTTCTTAATGGACTACTTAGCACCGAGCTTGAGCCGAACCTTGGGCTTACCGGTACGGGTCAGGATGTTTCGATTATGAGAAGCACACTTATTCAAACTGGCGTTATCAGGAATGCGGCAGAAGCACCAGTCATTGAGGTTAAACCCGGTGAAAAAAATATGCAGTACATGCTTCAAACAATTCAGAAATTTTTTGCCGAAGCAGGAATAAACGGTGAACAGAATTTTGGTGAACTTTATAACCGTTTGAGTAAACCAGAATATGGTATAGGCTTAAAAAAAGGCGTTATTCCGATTTATATAGCAATTATTATTCACCTTAATCGTGGCAATCTTGTTATCAAGAAAGCAAATGTAGAGCAGAAGATTTCGGCTGACCTACTTAACGATATCAATGATAAGCCCAACAACTATTCTGTTGTTCTTGAAAATTGGAACGAAGAGAAAGCTTTATACTTAGCACGGCTTGAGGAACTGTTCGACAAGTACATTCACGAGCAAGAAAAAGTATATAACAGTTTTGCTTATATCGTTTCTGCTATGAATCGCTGGTATATGTCTTTGCCGAAGTATGCAAAAGAAATGAGCAAGATATACAAGGGTAGGGGTGCATTTAGGGCTATTTCAACAAGTCATCGCAAACTGGTTAATAGCCTTAAGCAACTTGATATCAACCCGAGAGAATATCTTTTCGAAAAAGTATTTGCGATCTTTGGTTTCAAGGAGTTCAGTGCCGATGTGGTTGATAACATCGCTCAGACCAAGAAAGAATATGATGATGCAACTGCAACTTTAGTTAAGGCACTTGTTTCTGATGTGAAGACCTTGTTTATACCTAAGGGTCAGGATGCGAAAGGCTCGCTTACCTCGATTATTCAGGACTGGTATGCGTCATTGAAGGATACAACCATACAGCATCTCTTTACAAACAGTGAAAATCAGATTCTTGATTTAATGAGGACAATCACAAACGATGAAATAACCTTTACAAAGCGTCTAGCCAAAGCAATAACCGCCCTTCGGGTAGAGGACTGGAACGAGGGAACAATTGCGACTTTCATTAAAGACCTCTCTGTTTTCAAGGAAACCATCGAGGAGTACGACTCGCAGATTATTGATGAAACTTCAACCGCTGACACCTATAAGTTGATCACAACAGACAGCATGGGCAGAGAGGTTGTCAAGACTTTCAATAGAAGCGAGTACAGCGCCAGAGCAAAACTGCTCTATAATGAAATCACCAATTCTATTGACGAAATGGGTCAGTCTATTACCGAACAGGAGAAGAGACAGATCCTTATTGAAATTCTTGAAAAGCTTTGCTGAAAGGAGTGAGATGTATGGAAAAGATGGCATACTTTGATAATGCTGCAACAACGTTTCCGAAACCGGAATATGTATATGATTTTACAAATCAATTCTACCGTGAGTGCGGTGTGAATGTTGGTAGAGGTCAGTATAAGCTCGCTTCCAAGGCATCGGCGCTCGTTCAGGAAACAAGAGAGTTGCTTTTGGAACTGTTTCACTGTCCTGCGAAGAAGGTTGTATTTACTCATACTGCAACAGAGGCAATCAACCTCATTCTAAGAGGATTGCCTATTAACAATAACTACACGGTTTATCTTTCCCCGTTTGAGCATAATGCAGTAACCCGTGTGCTTTACCATCTTCAAACGATGTATGATATCCATGTTGAGACGCTCTGTTTTGACAAGGAAACGATGACTTACGATATGGCAAGAATTCGTAATCAGTTTGCAGAGAACAAACCTAATTGGACGGTTATCAGCCACGCAAGTAATATTTGCGGGGTGGTTTCTCCGATTAAGGAGCTTTGCCACCTATCAAAAGAGTTTGGATCTATTAACATCGTTGATATGTGTCAAACAGCAGGCCTTGTTGATACGGATCTTAGTGGCGAAGACATTGACTTTGCAGTATTTGCAGGTCATAAGACCCTGTATTCACCTCTTGGTGTTGCAGGTGTTGTGAGCAGTTTTACTATAAAACCGCAGCCTCTTATGTTCGGTGGAACAGGATTTGAGTCTGCAAATCAGTCTTTACCGGAAACCATCCCTGAAAGATATGAAGTTGCAAGTCCGGATATTGCTGCTATCAGTGGTCTAAACGCATCGCTTAAATGGATTAAAGAAATCGGTATTCAGAACATCTACGATAAGGAACAAGCTAATCACGAGCGATTGCTCAAAATCCTTTCGAGATTTGAGAATATTAAGCTAATCGATACTGCCAAGGCAATGGCGATTGGTGTCGTATCTTGCTTGTTTGAGGGATATGGCAGTGACAGTATCGGTCAGATTTTAAGTGAGCAAGGTGTAGCAGTAAGAACAGGTCTTCACTGTGCACCGACTGCACATAAGTTTATTGGCACTTTCCCTGCAGGTACGGTGAGATTTAGTGTTAGCTATTTCAATACAGACGAGGATTTTGAAACTCTTGAAACTGCGCTTGATTACATTGAATCGAATTCATAGGTGAGTATATGAGAGAAAAAGATTTCCTGCATTAGCCGAATACAAACATACATAGAGTGAGGTGATATTGTGAGTTTTAAGGAGCTTGATATAAAAAAAGAATATCGTTCTCTGCTTGACAGTGTCGCAAAGGACTTTTATATTCCCTTACTTATCCAAGCCGTAAAGTATCAAAGAGCAGTTGGCTTTTTTTCGTCTTCTTGCTTGGTAGAAATATCAAAAGGTATTTCTGAACTTGCTAAGAATGGCGGTAAAATTCAATTGGTTGCTTCTCCTTACCTGTCAGATGAGGATATAGAAGCAATAAAAAGCGGTTACGCTATGAGAGATCAGGTTGTAAAAGAAGCGATCCGAAGAAAAATGACAGAAGGTAAGACGCCTTTTGAAAAGGCAAGACTTAATCTTTTGGCAAATCTTATTTCTGACAATATTCTGGATATCAAGATTGCTTTTACCGAGGACTCTGACCGTATGGGAATGTACCATGAGAAGATGGGGATTATCACTGATGCGGAAGGAAATAGAGTTGCATTTGCAGGATCTATGAATGAATCGGCTGCAGCAATGACTCTGAACTATGAAACTATAGATGTTTACTGTTCTTGGAAGGGCGAAGTAGATCGAGTGATTGCAAAGGAAAATGCCTTCGCATCTATTTGGAACGATACCGAACCGAATATCAAGATAATCGATTTTCCTGAACTGAAGCAGGAAATCATTGATAAGTATAAATACGCTGTTCCGGATTTTGAGATTGATAAAAAGGAATACGCACCTGATATTGATACGGTTTTGCATACGGATTTAGGTGTTTATACTGAATATGGTCCAAAGTTTCCTGAGTGGTTTAAGCTTCACGACTATCAGGATGAAGCAATCACCGAATGGCAGAAACGCAATTACAGAGGAATCTTTGATATGGCTACCGGTACCGGTAAGACATACACGGGACTTGGTGCTTTGACAACCCTAAGTAAAAATTTAGGCCATAAGTTGGCAGCAATTATCGTCTGTCCTTATCAGCACCTTGTTGAGCAGTGGGTAGAGGATATTCTAAAGTTTAACATTGACCCGATAATCGGATATAGTGATTCCTCTCAAAAGGATTGGCCAAAGCGCTTGAAGAATGCAATCCGAGACCAAAAGTTAAAAGTGAGAGGAAGAGGATTCTTCTGTTTTATTTGCACTAATGCAACCTTCAGTTCCGACTATGTTCAAGCCCAGTTGGCAAAAATAAAGTCAGACACACTCTTAATGGTAGATGAAGCTCATAACTTTGGCGCACCATACTTAAGTTGTTTGCTCTACGATAATTACAAATATCGTTTAGCATTGTCAGCAACCCTTGACCGTCATAATGACGAGGAAGGAACGACTAAACTCTATGATTTCTTTGGTGAGAAGTGCATTGAATATACTCTTGACCGTGCAATCGAAGAGAAGAAACTTACCAAGTATAAATACTATCCTATCGTTGTTACACTTACCGAGGAAGAACTTGAAGCATATGATAACCTTAGTTATGAAATCGGAAAGTGTATTATGAAGGATAAAAACGGTAAGATAAAGCTAAGCAGTAAGGGAGAAAAGCTTGCACTTAAGCGTTCTCGAATCATTGCCGGTGCCAAGAACAAATTGACAATGCTCGAAAAGGTCATTCAGCCATATATCCACGATAAACACATTCTGGTTTATTGCGGTGCGACCAAGGGACTTGAGCAAAATCAAGACCGTTCTGATGTTGATAGTGAGGATATCAGACAGATTGATGCAGTAACCGACTTGCTTGGCAACAAGCTCGGTATGGAAGTGTCACAGTTTACATCAAAGGAAAGTGTGGAGGAACGGGAGGTTCTCAAACGAGAATTCTCTTCCGGCGATACATTAAAGGTTCTCATCGCCATTAAATGTCTTGATGAAGGAGTCAACATACCCAAGATAAAAACAGCGTTCATTTTAGCAAGTACGACCAACCCTAAGGAGTATATCCAAAGACGCGGGCGTGTGCTGAGACTAGCAGAGGGTAAGGAATATGCGGAAATCTATGATTTCATTACCTTGCCATACGATACCGAGTCGGTGACCTCGTTGACTGAGGCACAGGTCAAACGGAATTTCACACTTGTAAAAAATGAATTGAGGAGAGCTGAAGAATTTTCCCGAATTGCTGTTAATATGGTTGAATCTGCAAGTCTCATTGATGAGATTAAGGACGCATATGGAATACAAGAATTAAATTGGAATAATGAAGAGGAGGATTACGGTTATGGCTTCTGAAAAGATTGAGGTTAATGGTGTCGAAATAGATTCCCAGAAGGCACAGCGTATGTTGCAACGCATAATAGTTCGTGAAAAAACTAACATTAAAACAAAGCAGTTCAATGACACCGAGATGGCTAGGAAAATAAAAAAGATGATTGAGGAGGAAGTGCAATGCTATTAAAATCGTTAAAGCTTAAGGATTTCCGCCAGTTCAAAGGTGAACAGGAGATTACCTTCTCAACCGATCCGGTTCGTAATGTAACCGTAATTATGGGTGAAAACGGTTCTGGTAAAACCACACTTGCTCAAGCATTTACTTGGTGCCTTTATGGGGATACCGACTTTGATGATAAGTCTATGCTTTGCAAAGCAACTGGACAAACAATGCTTCCCGGAAACGAGGAGAAGGTTCGTGTAGAGTTGGCACTTCAACACAATAACATTGACTATCTTTGTATCCGTGAGCAGCTTTATTCAAAGGATAATTCTGGGTCAATAAGAAGACATAACCAGACCACGTTCAAGATTGCTTACAAGAACGCTGACGGTCAACGTGAGTATGTTCCCGATGGGGAAACGGAACTCCGTATGAAGGAAATTCTCCCAAAAGAACTTTCAAAGTATTTTTTCTTTGACGGCGAGCGTATCGGCAATATGAGTAAAGAGATCCGTAAAGGTAAGAGCGCTGAATTTGCTCAAGCAGTTCGCAGTCTTCTTGGCCTTAGTGCTTTCCAATCTGCACTTGAACATCTTGGAGGCCGTAACTCGGTTATAAAGATGTATAACGAGAGTTATGATACTAAGAGTGACAGTAAGATGGCTCAGTATACCAAGGAAATTGGAGAGTACGAAGAAAAGCTTCAGGCCATTGAAGAAAGACTTGCTGCTATTGATGGCGAAGAAGCAATTGCTACCGATAAGAAGGCAGAGCTTGAGGAAGAAATTCGTCAAAACAAGGATAGCGAGATTCTTGCTAGAGAACGTGATGAACTTGTTCGTAAGATACAAGAACTGGTTGCTAAAAAAGCATCCAGCGAGGATTCATTACTTAAGGTGTTCAATAATAATGCCCATTCTTATTTTGCCAAGAAGATGATAAGCGACGCTCTTTCTCAACTTGCTGCTGCAGATAAGATTGATACAGGTATTCCTTATATACACGCTAAGACTATTGAGTTTCTTATTAAGCGTAAAAAGTGCATCTGCGGTGCTGATATTGAATTTGGTAATGAAGCATACAAGGAATTAAATGAACTGCTTGAGTTTATTCCACCGCAGTCTATCGGTACATCAATCGGCCAGTTCGTTCGTGAGTGTGAGCTTAGATGTAAGAGTTCTGACACACTCTTTGAGGATATTTCTACTAAGTTTGGTTTTATCAGAGAGTTTGATAATACATACACCGGATACCAGAATCAAATCAACATTATCCGGGAGAAACTTGAAAAAATGAAAAATGTGGGTGAGTTACAGGCTCGTTTAAGCACCTATGAAAGAGCTCTTCGCAATCTTTCTGTTGAAAGGAGAGAACTCGACCGTAATCAGGCACTTCTTGAAAGAGATAAAGAACGCAGGGAAACCGAGCGTAAGGAACTCTCATTAAAAGACGAAAATAACCGTAAGATTGAAGTATATAAGGCATACGCTCAGTATATGTACACTACGCTACTTTCTCTCTATCAGGAAAAGGAAAACGAAACCAGGCAGAAACTTGAGCAAACTGTTAACGAAATCTTCAAGAGCATCTATAACGGTGGTTTCTCTCTCAGTATTGATGAGAAGTACAACATTCAGGTTATTGTTAATGAGTTTGAAGGTGTTAATGAGGATGTTGAGACATCTACAGCTCAGAGTATTTCGGTTATCTTTGCATTTATTGCCGGCGTTATCAAAATGGCTCGTCAGAGTCAGAATCCCGAAAATGAGATGCTTGTGTCTGAGCCTTACCCGCTTGTGATGGATGCTCCGCTTTCTGCATTCGATAAAGCCCGTATTCGTACTGTATGTGATGCACTTCCTAATGTTGCAGAACAGGTTATCATCTTCATTAAGGATACTGACGGTGAACTTGCAGAAACCTATATGGGTGATAAGGTTGGCAGCCGCTTTGAATTTGATAAGAAGAATGAATTTGAAACAAATTTGGTAACGAGGTGAGAATGATGTTTGATAAAGAATATTCTTTTAGAGGAAAACACGCTGAATATGTTGTGAAGCTTACGGCAGAATATGATGATAAGCATCATAAGCTCTTCAATACTAACTATGATGTTTATGCGATTGCTCCGATTATCGGCTTTTTATATCAAAGAAAAGCAGAGCTTAATAAGACCGGAGATGCAACTAAGATATTCCCAGACAAGCTTATAAAAGAACAGCAAAACCTTCTTTTTAATTATCGCTTGATTATGTTGCTTGACGAAAAGCACGAGGCTGACTTTAACGAGAGAATCAACAAGGCTTTCCGTTATTACGGACAAGAAAAGTCCGCACCGGACGAAGAACTCTACGAAAACTATGTTAGAGGTGGTGTGGAGGTTCTGTATGAGAAATTGATAGAACCTGCAAGAAGTTCAGAAGATTATTTGACAAATCTCTACGACTTTATAGAAGAGTTTGATGAGAGGTACAATGAGTCAGTTACAACCGAGAGCATTGTAGATCTTTGTCAGTTAGCAAAGAATTAATTATTATGAGGGGTGAAACCGTGCACGAGGGAATTATTGAAAAATTATATCAGGAATATACCGTGCACGGTTTTATCTCTGAGGATTATATCTTCGATGTGCTTGAAGAAAACAGGATATCGTTGTTTGATGTAGAATACATTTGCGACCATCTTTTGACGAAAGGTGTTGTTATTCGTAATGAGGCCTTGACCGATGATGAAGAGGATGAGTACGACAGAAGCAATGTTAACTACGAAGAAGTATTTTCAGAAATTTTAGAGATAGACGATACCTTCACAGACTTCATTGAATACATTCGTGGCATAAAACCTCCGCAGCGTAGAGAGTGGATGAATCTAATGCCGCAGGTTAGACTCAAAAATGCATATGCTCGAAACCGTATTTTTGAGATGTATATGAAGGTAGCTGTGAGAATTGCATTAATACACGCAAAAAAATATCATCTTTCATTAGATGAAACTATTCAGAACGCTATGATGGGCCTTTATGTATCGATAGATAAATACGAAACTGCCCGTCAGGAAAACTTCGCATCATACTTTCCGCTGTGGGTACGGCAATACATTATGAGAGATGCGCCAACGTTGAATCCGTCAGTTTATTTTCCGTTTCATATTAAAGAAAAGCTTTTCGCTATATATGATAATATGGAGGATTACTTTGGCGATATTGAAAATAGAACAGAGCCAGGCACAGAACTTCTTAAAAGTATCGCAACCGAGCTTGAGTGTAGCATAGATGATGCAAGACAGCTTTTTGATAGCCTTGCTCCCTTTGAAAGCATTGAGGAATTATTGGAAAATAAAGAAAACGAGTTGCTGTTATCAGATGATGGTGTCGGTTATGAGAATATGGTTGCATCAGCTGAGAGGAACTTTGATACAGATGTTCTCCACAAAAAACTAGCAACTCTTACATATCGAGAACAAGAGGTGCTTCGTCTTCGCTATGGTATAGGTTATGACCATGAGTGTACGCTTGATGAAATCGGTCAAAAATTCAATATCACAAGAGAACGTGTTCGTCAGATTGAAGCTAAGGCGATGCGAAAAATTCGCAGATGCTACGGGATAAAAGAAAATGACAAAGATTAGCATTTGGTATATGTGGTATCAATGCAAGCAAAGGGTGATGTTTATGGCACAGAGTGTAGACATATTTCAAAGATCAAAATTGTTAACACTGGCGTTCGAATTGAATATTGATAAATGGGATACCATGAAAGAAACAGTAAAAGCTGCAATTTCTTCTGGCTGGCAAAGTATAAAATATCTAAACGAAGAAGGAACGGGAGTGAACCCGGAAATCAAACAAATTCCTAACGATTGTGGCGGAATATATGTTTTTTTACTCAAGCCAGATAAGATTCCTCAACTACATAGATATATTATGTATATTGGTCGTGCTAGAAGAGCAAGTAATTTTAGTCTTCGTCAAAGATGCGCTCAATATATTAACGATTCTCGCCCCAAAGTAGCCGATATGATGAGTTGCTGGGGAAAAGAATTATATTTGTTCTATTTGCCAATTAAGGACAGTGATGATTTTATTGATCAAGTGGAGCGAGAATTGATTCGTGTAATTATTCCTCCGTGTAATTCGAATATTCCGGATCATTACATATTACCTGAGGAAAAAATGTTTTGAGGAGAGATATTATGGTTTTGAAAATACCTGCGATTCGTTCAAAAATGGGAATATGGTTTTACTATGTAAGTTCACTAAGTTTTGAAAATGTGGCAAAGTATGTTAGCCCTATAGATGATGAATTACATCATTCTGAATTGTTGAGTGGTATGATACAGCGTAGCATTACTTCAAACTATAAGAGTATTGCAAATTACTTAGAAACACAAGATGAAAGATTTTTTAATTCACTAATACTCGCCGTGTATAACGGGCAGCCTAAATGGAATGAAATAAGAATTCAAGATGAAAAAGGTGAAGATAATTACAATTTAGGGATAATAACGCTAACGGATGATGTGAAAATATTTCCAGTAGATGGCCAGCATCGTGTGGCAGGCATAAAGAAGGCGATTGAAGACAAACCAGAAATGAAATCGGAGCGAGTTCCTGTAATTTTTATTGGACATTCCACAGATGAAATTGGAATGCAACGTACCAGAAGAATGTTTAGCACATTAAATCGATACGCCAAGCCAGTATCGTTGAGAGATATTATTGCCTTAGATGAAGATGATGTAGTTGCGATTGCTTCCAGATATTTAATTGATAACACTGATTTATTCGTTGACAATAGAATTTTAGATTCAAAAAATAAATCTATACCAGAAACTAACGATATGGCACTTACAACAATTATAACTTACTACGAATGCAACAAAGAATTACTATGGTTATTTGTTAAAGATATAGATGTTGTTGGACTTGAGGAAAAAACTGTTAAAGGCCGTTCAAAGATCAATGAATATATTAGACACAGACCTAAAAATGAAATAATTGCAGCTTTTACTGAAGAATGTAAAGACTTTTGGGAGGCTATATTAAATTATTGTCCTGAGATTAAAAAACCGAATGTAAAAGTCGAGAGATACAGAGATTCTAACGGAGGCAGCCTTTTCTTTAGGCCTATTGCACTGTATCCATTTGCTAAAGTTGCAGTAAGGATTAAAGAAAAATATCAAAAATCGTATTCAGAAATAATAGGATCAATTCCCAACGAATTATTATGGATACAAAATCGTTTATGGAAAAAGATTATTTGGGATGATGTGGCCAAAAAAATGGTGATGGGCAATGCTAAATTAGTCGAACTTATATTGCTATACATCACTGCCCCTCAATTATTAGCAGATAAAGAAAAGGAAAAAATTATAGATAATCTAAAAAGCATTTGGGATGAATCAGATGACATTGTTGTTAAAGAACGCTTAGATAGTATTATTCGTGGAGATGAGTATGTTTAATAATAACTTTATTAAATTAAAATATTTCTTGCACAAACAAAATAGTGGTAGGAACAATTCCCACCACTGAAATAGTAAAAAATCGCATAATTGATATAACTTTTTCTCAATTTTTCTTTTTTCGGTTGGGGAAACTGTCTTCCATCCATTCTTCAAACTCGGATAATGTAATTTTTCCGTCGGTACACTCGTCCCGCTTGGTCATCGCCTGATACTTCCACTTTTTGAAATCAGGCTCTTTGATCTGGCGTACACGCACTCGTGCGGCATAGCGTTTATAATATTTTTGATATAGGGGAATGGCGGCATTGTCCGCCATTTTCTTTTTATAATTTTCCTGCGCCGCAAGCTCCTGACAGTTTCGGGTTTCGCCCTCTGCCACACGGTCGCAGTAGTTTGTATCGTAGTTGCCTTTCATAATGAAGTATCTGCCGCAGCGCTTACACTTGCGAAACCGGACAGACTTTGTCAGCATCTCCCAAAGCTCAAACATCAGCACATCTTCTATGGAGGAGCATTGGAATCGTGTCAGCGGTTCGCAGGGCAATCCAGAAATGGTCTCGAGATCTTCCTGAAGAATACGATGCTCTACGCAAAAATCCCGCAGCTCATCGTTTTCGTATTCCTCGTTTTTGGGATCAATAAATTGCACCGGATTAAAATAATTGCCGAGTGGATTTTGCCCCAATTCGGGATAATCAAAAATGTACTGATACTCATATCGGGCAGTACAGTAATTTGCCCTGCAATAAAGCGCATAGCGCTGATCGGCGCTTAAACTTTTCAAAACAGCGGGATAATATTCCTCGTCAAAAACAAAAGTAATCAATTCCATCAGCCGTGTTTGGAGGGCTTTCAGGTATGCAAGATACGCTGAAAGCTCTTTTTTTGTGCGTTTTTTCAGAAAAGGCGGAAACAGCATGGTGTACAAAGACGAATGAATGACAAGCCGAAAGTATTTAACTGTCTCAGCAAGGCAGAGGTAATCAAAAACCTTTTGTTCCGTTTCCGATTCAAATGGAATCGGATCGGCTTTCCGTTCCTGTTCATAGGTCAAATTCCCGGTATCACACGCTTTTTCAAAGTCGGCATACAGAAAGTTTAACAATCCTTCGCCCAAAGGAAAGTCCACACTGCCGCCGCTGAGCGGAATGAGTCTCCCTACCTCAATTTCGTTTTCATCGGAATCCAAATCGGGATTTGACACTATCTGCATAGAGGGAAAGCATTCAAAATTAGGAGGAAGCATATCACAAACGCTCAAATAATTTTTAAGTTTCTCGTCTGTTTGATCGGGCGGCACAAGAAATTCTTTTCTTGTGCCGCAGGCAAGCTCGGAAAGGTCGGAAAGCCGTTCTTTCGGGATACTGCGACCGGCGGCATCCGCCTCGGAAAATTCATAGCTTTCCGGCACGGCAATAGAAAGAACCTTTTGTTCCGCATCGCACCACACTAAATTTTTCATCTTTCCCTGAAGCTCTTCATTAGCGGAATCAAGAACTTGAAACGCTGATTTTTTATCCATGCTCTCACCTTTATTTTTAGAAAATGTCGAATTGACGGATATTGAAAAATTTATATCACTACAAACAACATTGTACAAAAGCATTGTCGAAATGTCAATACACGGATATAATGAATTTGAAAATTAAGATTTCGATAAACATAATTTTCTAAAAATTGAATGACCGTCCGAAAGATACAAACCGCCATGACTTTGCCGAAAGGCAAACGAGCGCCTGAGCTGAAAAAACGACAGCTTGGGACTGCACAGCGCCCGCCGACAAGCGAGAGTGCCTGTAGGAATCTCAGGATGCAACGGCGGCGGATACCGGCAGCGCAGGATTCCTCAACCGGTATCCGATTTTACATAGCTGTAAAGGAGGAATGGAAGCTATGAAAAAATCAGAGCTCAAAGAGCTTTACCAGATGATGTTTCCGGAATATCCGGACATCGTGACTGTCCGGCAGCTTCGGGAAATGCTGGGCATCAGCCGTCAGCTTGCCTACGATCTCATCAACGATGGTGAATTGCAGGCAATTAAAATCGGCAACAGTTTCAAAATCCCGAAAGTCAGCGTGATTAACTTCGTGACCGAAGAGAAAAAAGAGGTGAAATCCAGTGCCTGAACGAATCGAGCTCACGCCGTCCCAGCGCAGGCGGTGCAACCGCCTGATAAAAAGGCTCTGCGCCAATTACGACGACGGTAACTGCCTGCTGCTGGACGATGGCGAGCCCTGCGTCTGCCCGCAGACCATCTCCTATTCGCTGCTGTGCAGGTATTTCCGCAATGCGGTTTTACCCGCCGACAAGGAGCTGTATGCGGACATTTTCAAGCAGCGTACATATCGCTGCGCCGAGTGCGGAGCGGTTTTTACGCCCAATTCCAACCGGCAGAAATACTGCACCGTTTGCGGCAAACGAATTCACCGAAAGCAGAAAACCGAAAGCGAACGCAGACGGAGAAGTGGAACGTTAGGCACCGAAAAAGCCTGAAAAATCAAGGTTTACAGCCGCCGATTTGGGGCAATGCGTATCAGATTCCCCGCAGCCTCAAAATCGGCGGTTAAACCGTCCACAAACAAAAACGAAAGGATGTAGTTATGAAAAGAAAATTAGTGACCGTGGACGCAGAAACCCTGCTGTCCACACCGATGAGTAAGACCATGTTCATTGTCGATGGGCTGATCCCGCAGGGGGTAAATGTCCTGAGCGGTGCCGCCAGAATCGGCAAAAGCTGGCTGATGCTGTGGCTGGGCTTGCAGGTATCACAGGGACTTCACGTTTGGGGAATCCCGACCATGCACTGCGATGTGCTGTATCTCTGCTTGGAGGATACGCTGAGACGAATCAAAGACCGGCTGTTCGATTTGACGGACGATTCAACCCGCAGCTTCCACTTAGCCGTGACCTGCGGCCTGATTGGAAATGGGTTGGAAGAGGAAATTATCAACTTTTTAGAGGACTTCCCGAAGACAAAGCTGGTGATTATCGACACACTCCAAAAGGTGCGGGATTCCAAGGGGAGCGCCGGGAAAGCGGGAATGTACGGCAACGATTACGACGACATTTCCTCCATCAAGAAGATCGCAGACGAGCACGATATTTCCATTATCCTCGTCCACCATCTGCGTAAGCTCAAGGACGGAGACGATCCGTTCAACGAGGTGTCCGGCTCTACCGGTATCACCGGAGCGGCGGATACCAATTATGTGCTCAAGCGCAAGCGAAGCAGCAGGGACGCCACCCTCCTTGCCTGCGGGCGGGATGTGGAATATCAGGAGCTGACCCTGCGTTTTCAAGACCTGAAATGGGAACTGATAGAACGCAAAAACACCGAGGAAATCCGCAGGGCAGAAATTCCGCAATTCCTTTTTCGGGTAGTGGAATTTATGAAAACTCGCACCGAATGGGTGGGAACGGCGACCGAACTAATCGCCGATATGGCGGAAACCGAAACCACGCCCAATGTGGTAACCAAGTACTTAGGGCAGTTTTACTATGAGGTGCTGGAGCCCGCCGGAATCGAGTACCGCACCAAACGGACGGGACAAAGCCGGCTGATTAAATTCATACACCGTGACGGCAGTGACGTAAATGACGGGAATATCACGGTATAGCGAAATATCCGTCACAGCCGTCATTGCTGTCACAAACAAAGGAAAGGATTGAGATTTTATGAGAAGCAAAACACTTGGAATCAACGTAAGAGTAACACCTGCCGAGAAGGAGAAGCTCAGCGAAAACGCATATTATTGCGGACTTTCTCTGTCGGAATATCTTCGGAGGTTGGGGCTTGGAAAGGATGTTGAAGCAACAGTCCGAGAAAAAGATTACCGTGTTTTTCGGAAGCTAAAGCAGTTAAAAGCAGATTGTGAACGGCTTGAAAAAAGTGAAATTTCCCGCTGTATAGATGCGATTTTGAAACAATTATGTTAGGCAGAAAATGGCTGCGCTATCGTAGCGAGCAGACTGTTTGTGCCCCCAAAAGGCCGCAAACAGTAAATCTCGTTAGGAAGTGTCCTAAAACCTCTATGAGAAAATCAAACAAACGAAAGGAACGTTGATATGAAAACAGATAATCGAAAAAGAAACATCCCCATTCGGGTTTGGCTCAGCAAATCGGAAAACGCCGAACTGAGTCGCAAGGCAAAAATTACAGGCTTACCCAAATCCACCGTGATAAGGTTGCTGCTCAATAACTACGAGCCCAAGGAAAAGCCAGATACAAGATTTTATGAAGCAATGCGCCAGCTTTCCGCCATCGGCAATAACATCAACCAGCTTGCGCTCAAAGCAAATACACTTGGCTTTATCGATGTGCCGATGCTGAAAGCGGAAGCATTGCGCTGGCACAAGTTTCAGGCGGATATCGAAGCGGTGTTTCTCCGTCCCGGTGAAAGCAATCTGAAATGGCAATAAAGGAGGCAAGCACAATGACAAAACGAAAATCTGATTTTACTTTACCAACAAATTCGCTGGACGAGCTGTTTTCCTCGCAGGAGGAGCGGGACGATGCCAAGCTGGAACGGGTGAAAGGGATTCCATTAAATGAGCTGCACCCGTTCAAGGATCATCCATTTAAAATTCAAAACGATGAGGAGATGAAACGCCTAATGGAGAGCATACAGAAATTCGGTACACTCACGCCGGCACTCGCTCGTCCTTTGCCGGAGGGCGGCTATGAGCTGATCTCCGGACACAGAAGGCTTGCGGCTTGTCAGGTGCTGGGTATCGAGACAATGCCCGTAATTATTCGAGAGATGAGCGACGATGAAGCAGTCATTGCAATGGTGGATGCCAACCTGCAACGGGAATATATTTTGCCTAGTGAAAAGGCGTTTGCCTACAAAATGAAGCTGGACGCAATCAAACATCAGGGTATAGCTTCTGCCCAAGTTGGGCAGAAGCTGTTGAGCGTCGAAAAGGTTGCAGAGGACGCAGGAGAAAGCCGCAATCAGGTTAAGCGCTATATCCGCCTGACCTACTTAATCCCCGAGCTGCTCTCGATGGTAGACGAAAACAAAATCGCTTTCAATCCTGCGGTGGAAATCTCGCACTTAGAGCAATCGGAACAACGGGTATTGTTGAACGCAATGGAGCTGAACGACTGCACGCCGTCCCACGCACAGGCAATCCGCTTAAAGAAGCTTTCGCAGGAGGGCGTGCTGCAAGACCAGACGATCTACGACATCCTTGCTGAGCAGAAGCCCAACCAGCAAGAGCAATATAAATTCAAGCGGGAGGACATTCGCAAATATTTCCCGAAGAATTACACGGACAAGCAAGTCTGCGATACGGTAATCAAGCTGTTGGAGCAATGGCAGCGCAGGCGGGAGCGGGAAAGAGACAGCCGCTGATTCGAACCGAAAATGTGTGCGGAGCACGACCTTCGCACAATGGAAAGAACGGCACCGGCAGGGTACAATGGCCTTGTCGGTGCCGGACTGTCCGTGAATGCCAAATACAAAGAACGGAGGTAAAACAAATATGGTATCAGGACATTTACAGGTTAAAAAGGGGTACTACTACGCTGTGCTAAGCTTCTACGACAGCAAAAACAAGCGGCACGTCAAGTACATATCCACCGGACTTCCCGAAAAGGGAAACAAACGAAAAGCCGAAGCGGAGCTTGTGAAAATCCGCAACGCCTTTGAGCCGCCCGCAGAAATCGGTGAGCTTTGCTCCAATATGCTGTTCGCCGACTACCTGCTCGGCTGGCTGGAAATCGTCAAGGTCAGGGTGAAGCCCACCACCTTCGGCTCCTATGAAAGCATGGTGAAGCAGACCATCGAGCCATATTTCCGGAACAAGCCGATTACCCTAAAGGACTTGGAAGCAAGACACATCCAGCAGTTCTATTCCGAAAAGCTGAAAACCGTCAAGCCCAATTCTGTGATCCACTACCACGCTGTGATCCATCAGGCGCTGAAATACGCCATGAAAACCGATCTTGTTCCGCAGAACGTGGCGTTGAAGGTAGACCGCCCCAAGAAGAATGATTTCCAGCCGGTGTTTCTGGATGCGGCGGAGCTTCAGCGCTTATTTGAAGTGGTCAAGGGCACCAAGCTAGAGTTACCGGTTTTAGTCGCCGCCTTTTACGGTTTGCGCCGTGGCGAGGTGCTGGGGCTCAAGTGGGACGCCATTGACTTTGAACGGGGAACGCTGACCATTAAACGGACGGTAACCTCCGTCAATGTGGGCGGGAAAACGCAGATCATCGAGCAGGAGTCGGCAAAAACAAAATCCAGTATGCGCACTCTGCCGCTGGTGGGAAGATTCAAGGAATACTTTGCGGAGGTCAAGGCGGCGCAGGAGCTGAACAAGCAGGTCTGCGGCAACTGCTACAACTATGAATACGACGGCTTCGTGTTCGTAGATGAGCTGGGTGAGAGGATGAAGCCCGATTACCTGACCTCCCAATTTCCCGCCTTCATCCAGCGGCACGGCATGAAGAAAATGCGCTTCCATGATTTAAGGCATAGCTGCGCATCCCTCCTGCTTGCCAACGGCGTACCGCTCAAGCAGATTCAGGACTGGCTGGGGCATTCGGATTTTTCCACCACGGCAAACATTTACGCCCATCTGGATTACAGTTCGAAACTCTCCTCGGCGCAGGCGATGGTGAGCGGAATGCCGCTTCCCGAAGCGGGCGATTTCGGCAGCAGATGGGAGCAAAACGCAGAAAAAAGCGGGGAATAAAGCAAAAAGCTGTTCTTTCCAAAATTATGGAAAGAACAGCTCAAAACCGGGTGATTTTTGGAGCGGGCACAAAAAAGAAAAATCCAGAAACCCGCATGGTTACTGGATTTTTCGATGGCGGAGCGGGTGGGATTCGAACCCACGAGCCCGTGAGGACTACCTGATTTCGAGTTTTATGGACACGCTTTTCTATGGGTAACTTTGAGAGAAGTTAGAGGCGGATAAAACCGCTCAAACCCGCGTGAAATCAGGGGTTGTGGACATTCAGGCCAGCAATGGCGCGGAAGATGAAAATCAGGCCGTTTTGCACGTTTTCAAACAAAGCGTAGAAAAAGCGTAGAAAGCGTGGAAAATAAAAGAGCTTGAGTAACTTTAGTTTCTGAGCAATTCAGCAAACAAAACATTTGCAAATACCCTGCTGTTGACAACGCAATAACCACCCGAAATGAATTCAATATTCTTCTTTCACGGAAAGGGGGAAACCTCTATGTCAACAGATTTCAATGATTTGAAACGCCAATACCCGCCTGTGATTAGCGCCGACCAGTTCCGCCAAATTTGTCACATCAGCAAGCGCAAGGCAAAATGGTTGCTGGAAAACGATATCGTCCCCTGCAAGGACAGCGGGAAAAAGACACGGCGGTTTTCAATACGATTAGATGATGCAATCGGGTATCTCGAAGCCAGAGAAACCGCGCCCACTCTGGTGGCTACCCCACCGGGAGCTTTCTCCAGCGGATGCCAGCATCCTGGAAGCCCGCCCAAAAGGACTCCTATTCCTCCGCAAGTTTTTGAACAGTACCTGCTGAAACGCTGGAGAGCCGCGCCCGATGCGCTGACGATTGCACAGGTGCAGGAATTAACAGGTTACGCCGCAGCCACTCTCTACGAATGGATTGACAGTGAACGACTGCAGGCTGTCTGGTACTACAATCACTATCAAATCCCCAAGGTTTCGCTGATTGCCTGCCTGATGAAACTGGAATCGGAAAGTCGCCACTACTACTCGCCACAGCATCTGGAGATGATAAAAGAAATATCAATGTGAATTCCTTGTTGAATCCAAGTTGCTACCCGCATTTTATTCGGGATATGTATGAGAAAGCATAATGGAGCCTCTCTTCTTCTTCGTTTTGACTGAAGAAAAAGAGAGGCTTTTGTTTGCCTTTTTGAAATTATTAAGGGCGTCACATATCATCTAAACCTAGTCCTTACAAGCAATTTTACACAGGGGTGGGCATGTAGTAAAAATAAAGTACAGGCGGCTTTTCCTTTAAGGATCAGCCGCCTCCTTTTAACTCTCTTCTCAAATGAAAAGAAAGGAATGAGAACAATGACTGCAAAATTTCTGAGCGGAACCCCGCTCTCCCAAATAGAATTCGAGATGCAACTGATCCCCGGTTTCCGGCCCCGCAAGAGTGGATTCACCGTGAGCCGGTATCTTTACACCACTGTCGACTGCGACTGCGGGTACTGCACACAGCGGGCAGAAAAGAAAAAGGCTTTCTCTCCGGTCTGCGCTTGCCTGCGTGAACGGCTTGTCGCGGGCTGTGTCGGCTTAAACGACCTGCGGCGCATCGTTACCGCAGGGAGCAGCCAGAGGGCCTTTGTGGCCCGCGTGGAGGCGCTGTCGCGGGAGCAGAGAGGCTTCTTCACGGCTGCGTCCCACAGGCTGCGCTTTCAGCAGGCGGTAACAGCTAGCATGTCCCCGGCCTGCGGAGCGGCCCTCTATCTTCTCACCGCCCACCCGCCACTGTGGCAGGCGGCCCAACCGACGCTCACGGAGAATGCCGTCCGGTTTCAGGACATCCGGCTCCACGGGATGGACGTGGACAGCTACGCGCTGTTTCACGCGGCCAAAGACCTCTACTGTGGTACCGAGCATATCAGTCTGTCGGAGCTGGCCGACCCGGAGGTGATCGGCGACGAGGTGTTCAGACTGATCGTGGACGCCATCCTCATCCGCCGCTGTGGCACCGTGATTATTTCTATTTTTAAGGAGGACACCGAATGCTGAACATTACCATCATGAGAGGTGACAACGGGCAGGGAACCGCGCTGAAGCTCCCCGGCCCCTTTGACGAAAGCAAGGAAACCCTGTCCTCGCTGGAGGCCATCCACTCGCGGGACGTCACGACTGCCATCATTTCAGCCGACACCTCCATCGAAAGGCTGGATGATATCCTGCCGGGCATGGAGATTGACGAACAGGAGTTGAACGAGCTGGAATTCCTCGCCCGCAGGATCGGTGGGCTGTGCGATAGGGAGCGAATCGCGCTGACAGGTGCTCTCGAATTGGAGAAGCCCCAAAGCCTCCGGGACATCGTCAACCTCACCTGCAACCTGCACAAGTTTGAACTGCTCCCCGGTGTGAACGATGAGGAAGCAATGGGACGGCATCTGCTGAAAAAACGCGGGATTAATGTACCGGGTAGCATTGCGGATTGTGTGGCCTATGATCAGGTGGCCAACGACTATCTGGCGGATCACCCCGGCGTGTTCACAGCTTCCGGCTTCGTTTCCCGGAAAGACGAACCGCTGGAAATGGTCTACGACGGGGAGAAGCTCCCGGAACCGTACTGCGATCCTGACGGCATCATCACCGTGCGGCTGAACCCCAAGGGAAAACCTAACAGAGTCACCCTCACATTCCCCGCCTCGTGTGAGCGGATCGATGCCGCGTTGGAGGAAATCGGCGTCGAAAGTTTGGATGACTGCTATGCCTCCTGTACCAGCTCTATCCCCGGCCTGCTGGAGCACCTGCCCAATTATGATGGGCTGGAATGTCTGAATCTGGCCGCTGCCTATCTGGGCGTGTCGGAGGAACAGAACCGGCTGTTCATGGCCGTAATGGAGGCGGAGGTTCCCAGTAGTATGTTCGAACTGCCGGAAATCACCGACGCGCTGTGCCAATACCACCTCCTGCCGGAGGGCATCAAAACCCCGGAGGACTATGCCCACCATGTGCTGGCGGAGGACAACGACCGTTACTATGTGGACGGCTTCACCGCCGATTTTGTGGACTTCAACGCGCTGGGCAAGGCCCTCATGAGAGAAGATGGCGTGGCGCTGACCAGCTTCGGCATCGTGGAGCGGTATGACCGGCATATCCAGCAGCTCCCGGAGGAACTGACCACGCTCCGGCTGTTCAGCCCTTTGTACCCGCAGGTATTCACCCGCGATGAATATGGCGATTTGAATTGGGAGCCGGAAGAAATGAGCACCCAAGAGCTGTGCGATTACCGGGAAGAAATCCTGCGGGCCATTGCGGACAGACACCTTGATTCCGAGGGCGACCGTGGCCTCGCGGCTTATCTGCACAACGCGCTGCTTGGCCGTAAGGTCTACAGCATGAATCCCACCGTGGAGGAATGGGACGGCAGGCTGTGGGGAGTGTTGGAGGTACAGACACACGGCGAGCTGTCCGAGGGCGAACTGCGGGAACTGACCGAGGAATGGTCGGGACAGTGCAGCGACGGATGGGGCGAGGGCTTCGAGCAGCAGGAAATCAAAATTGATCAGGGAGAGCTGAATGTCAGCTTCTGGCATTCCGGTGGAGATTTCGTGATCCAGCAGGAAGCGGAACTGAAAAGCCAGTCGGAGCAGCGACCCGGCATGATCATGCAATAAAAATCAGAGAAAGGAAAAGTGAGCTATGGCGGTTTTTGACGCAACTAAGGAGGGCTACCTGTTGGCCCAAATCGATGACAGGCCCGTCCTGTTTACCAATATGCGGCTCGACCGGGACACCGTCCCGGATGGCCTGTTCTGTTATGACATCAGGGATTCGGATGACCTCGACGGCAGCATGGCCGAGGTCAAGCCCTACGTCATGGTCAACCATTGGGGGACGATCTTGAGCCGGGAGCCGTTCCCGCTGGACGAGCACGGGAGCTACTATCCGAAAGATTGGAGCTACGAGGATTCCATGACGCTGGCGGAGTTTATGCGGGCCGCGCCGGAACAACCGGCAGCCGCGATGGGCCGCAGACCTACGATGACCGGCATTGTATTGGGATGAAGCATCCAAAACACACCAAGGGAGGTGATGGAACATCAACAGCATCATCAGTTGGGTGGGCGGCAAAAAGGCGCTGAGAAAAACGATCTACACGCTGTTCCCCAAGAGCATCAAGAAATATGTGGAGGTCTTCGGCGGGGGCGGCTGGGTGTTGTTCGGCAGGCCGCCCAACCCCAAGGCAATGGAGGTGTACAACGACTATAACTCCAATCTCGCCACCTTGTTCTATTGCGTGAAGCATAGGACGCTGGCGTTTCTGCGGGAGCTTGGCTTCCTGCCCTTAAACAGCCGGGACGAATTCTCCGTGCTACGCCGCTTCATCGACAAGCAGGAATTCACGGAAGAACATCTCAAAGAGGAACTGGAGCTGGCGGAACAAAACCTGCCGCCGCCCGATTTTGAGGAAATCAAGGCCCTGCTGCTGGAGAACGCCGAGCCGACCGATGTCAAGCGGGCGGCGGTGTTTTTCAAGCTCATCCGCTACAGCTACGGCAGCGGATGTACCTCCTACAGCTGCCAGCCGTTTGACATCCGCCGCTGCTTCGCCGCCATCTGGCAAGCGTCCGACCGACTGGCGAACACCGTGGTGGAGAATAAAGACTTCGAGGCGCTGATCCGTCAGTACGACGGGGAGGACGCCTTTTTTTACTGCGATCCGCCCTACTACGAAACGGAGGATCACTACGCCGTGTGCTTCCCCAAGACCGACCATGTGCGGCTGAGGGACACGCTGGCGGCCAGCCGTGGCAGATGGATGGTATCCTACAATGACTGCGAATACATCCGGGAGCTGTACGCTGGATATTACATCCACGCGGTAACCCGCATCAACAACCTGCGGCAGCGGTACGACGGTGGCTGTGAATACCCGGAGGTCATCATCACGAATTATGATCCTAAGGAGGAAAAAAGAAACGAACCGAGGCAGCTCAACCTGTTCGCCAGTATTGACGATGACGAGGACTGCTATCAGGTAATAGGGCTGTGAGGCCCGGAAAGCGAGGAATCATGAAAAACAGAGAAAAAAACACTGTTCCGTCAGAGGCAGGTGTCTTGTCCATCCCTAGCGTGATGCTGGATGCGGCGGGAATCCCGATGGATGGTGATCTCACCGTGGAGGCCATTCCCGGCGTCCTGCTCATCGGGCCGTCGGAACCGCTGCGGACAGTCAATCAACCTCTATTTGATTTATTTGCCGTGATCGGCATTGATCCGGAAGATGTGGTGGCGGCACTTGAGGAGGGAGGATACTTCGATGAGTAAGCCCATTTATAAGCTGGTGGACGGGAAAGGCCGCGTGCTCATCCCCAAGGATCTGCGCACGGCTGCGGGGATGGATTATGGCGACATTGTGCGGCTCGGCATGGAGGACGGCAAGGTGTCTGTCCACAAGGTGGACATTATCGAGTCTGGGGATCAGTCGCCGGAGGCGGTGGAGGCATTCGTCCGATCCGCGTTCAAGACCATGCCGGACAGCACCCGTCTCGGCCTCATCGCCGAATTGACCGGGTTGATGCGGCAGAAAAAGGAGGGCTAAGCGATGGATGCAAAAGAACGCTATACCAAGGAGGACTGCGAGGAAACCGGCCCCGCCTGTTCCATCGTGGGCAAGGTGGTGGTGATAGCCGACAGCGGCGATCCGCTCTTTTACTGCACGGGCGGCAACGGGGCAGGTGCCAGCCAGACGGGCCGCGCCGCCTTTGGCGTGTCCCTGAAAAACGGGGAGTTTCACCGCTTCGACCGCAGCGACGTCGTCGGTGTGCTGAAATCGGAGCTGTTGCCGGACTCCGCGAAGCTGCAGCTCTCCCAAATCCGGCCCACCGGCGCGTTGCCGCTGGATCTGAACGATCCCTCGTTCAGCGGTTACAGCTTCCTGCCGGACGGGCGCTACGCGGCGGGTGTCTGGCTGTGTACCCCGCAGGAGGTCATGGCGTATGTGGAGATGCAGAAACCCTACCAGCACCGCGTCCTGATTTGCGACCGGGAGGATTTCGCCGTGATGGAGGTGGTGGAGGGACAGCTTCTCTACCCCACGCCGGAGGCGCTGGAAGCCTTCCGGCAGGGAGATCAAAAGCAGAGCGGAGGAATGGAGATGACGTAAAACATGAGCGGAATCAGAATCGAAAACGGCACCATCCTGTTCTACGGCAACGCGGCGGGATATGTCACCAAGGGCCGGGCCGTGGTTGATCCCATGTTTCAGAGCGAGGAACTGTCCGCCTTTCTCGACCGCCAGCGGGAAATCAGGGAGGTCAAGTGGACGGACGGCGTGTTCGACCGGCTCATGAGCGGTCAAAGGGAAACCCGCGAAATCCAGCTTCTCAAGAACTGCCGTGTGTGGCAATTAAGGCCCGATGTTGACATCGGAATGAAATTCATCGGCTATGACGAAATGCTGAAGCGGTACGGCCCACCCGATCCCGCCAACTATCAAGTAGTCTATGACGGGGAGGTGGACACCAATGATCTGGAGGGGCTGTACGCGAAATTCAACGCGGACGAGCGCCCGCCCGGCTACACGGGCTACTCCCTGTCCATGTCGGATGTGCTGGAGTTGTACGATGCTAACGCCAACGATGTTAGCGTTGGAAGCGAATTCCACTATGTTGACCGCTTCGGCTTCAAGCAGGTGGACTTTGTCCCGCCCGGCCAGACCATGTGCCAAGCCATGCAGCTATGACGGACAGCTTCGGCTGTCTTTTTTTCTGCCTAAAATCAAAATCTCAAGGAGGAAAAACCCATGAAAAATTGTAGAAACAAGGCCCGCGCCGCCATGAGCCGCAGGCTCGCCGCCGTCAAGGCCGCACTGCAGAGCCGCCGCGCCGAGGGCTTCGTGGACACGGCGCTGAAAATCCTGATGGCCGTGGTCATCGGCGCACTGATCCTCGCGGGCCTGTACGCCCTGTTCGGCGACACGATCCTGCCCACCTTAACCCGCCGCATTACCGACTTGTTCAGCTATGCCGGGTAACGCCATGAAGAAGAAAAACAGGAGGAAAAACCATGCCAAATCTGGATATCAGAATCACTTCCATGTACCCGCCCGGAACCCAAGGATCAACCCGTGCCTATGCGTCCGCGACCATCGACGGCTGCTTTGCCGTCCGGGGAATCAAAGTTGTCGAGGGCGGTAGGGACGGCCTGTTCGTCTCCATGCCGAGCCGCAAAACGCAGGAGGGCTACAAGGAGGTCTGCTTCCCGGTAACGTCTGAGTTCCGGGAGCAGCTCCACTCCGCCGTGCTGGACTCTTACCGGCAGGCCCTCACAATGGCACAGGCTGACGCCCCACGGCAGGCCGCACCCACAGAAGCACCCGCGCCCACTGGCATACAGATGGCCGGGATGTAGCCGCCGCCAATCAAAATTAAAACCAAAATGGAGGAATTCAATATGAAAAATCTGATCAACAACACCCGCGATGCCGTCTCCCGCAAGATCGCCGCCGCCAAGGCCGCGCTGCAGAGCCGCCGCGCCGAGGGCTTTGTGGATACGGCGCTGAAAATCCTGATGGCCGTGGTCATCGGCGCACTGATCCTCGCGGGGCTGTACGCCCTGTTCGGCGACACGATCCTGCCGACTTTAACCCGCCGTATCACCGAGCTGTTCAACTATGCCGGGTAATCTGACCGCCGCGCAGGCGGTCATTTTTACCGTCCTGCTGTTCGCCGCGTCGGCGTGTGATCTGAAGAAACGGGAAATCCCGGATCAGCTGAACGGAGCCATCGCCCTGACGGCCCTGTTATCCTTTTCCCCGTGGAACCTCCTCGGCCTCCTCACCGGTCTGCCGTTCCTCATCGCCGCCGTCACCTGCGGCGGCATGGGTGGAGGCGACATCAAGCTCATGGCGGCCAGCGGCCTTGTGCTCGGCCTGCCGGGCGGGATCGTGGCTACCGTGCTC
>ERZ780150.279-NODE-279-length-50349-cov-160.829900_pt1 | contig 50349 bp, 51 predicted proteins | sample MGYA00511019_ERZ780150 | MGnify/ENA primary metagenome ERZ780150 (study PRJEB29588, sample SAMEA2151633) | human gut metagenome | biome: human gut; feature: human-associated habitat; material: faeces | place: Denmark | collected 2008/2010 ...
TCAGTTGATAGTCAGTGTCTGAACAATCAATTCTATACGACTTCTTGTCGCACCCGATAATCATAAAGATTACATACACGGTGCTGCTCCCGTCAGGAATGAAATTCGGGTCTGAAAGTTCCTGAATGTCCTTTTGGAGCATCAGCGTTTGTATGCGAGCCAGCACACTGCTGAACAAGTCAGACACGGGTAACCACAGGTAAATGGAGATATAGCGTGAAATCCACTGGGTCAGCGTGCTTTGGAAACCGTCATAGACGGAAATAGCGAACGCCAGCGGACCCAGTATGCTTAACACGATTAGGAAGAATGTCCGCAGCGTGTCTATAATCAGCCCCGCCGCCTGAAAGAGCATTTCCAGCAATTCCCTGAACCAGTCCCGGACGGACTTCTTGATGTTGTAAGCCGCCCTGTCCATATACATACCCGTCATAGTCACCATGTCGGAGGGCGACCAGCCCAGTTCTTCCAGTTGCCTGTCAAATTCCTCGTCCGATGCGAGGTAAGCCGTTTCGGGGCTTCGCATCAGGGCTTCATATTCCAGTCGGTCTTTCTGCGCCCGGTACTCATTCATGTCGAAAGTCTGCGTTTCCATAAGCTGGTTGCACCCTTTCACCACTGGCGACAATACCGTGTTGATAGTCCCCAACACGAACGTGGGAAAGAACATGATACACAGCCCCAGCGCAAAGGGACGGAGTAGCGGGTACACGTCTATGGGTTCGGCACGTGCGAGCGACTGCCACACTTTGGCGGCTACATAGAACAAAGCTCCCAGCCCGGCTATCCCTTTGGCTACCCCTGTCATGTTGCTGCACAAGGGCATCATTTCATCGTACAGCACCCGCAACACTTGGTGCAGGTTGTCAAAATCCACCGCTGCTAATAACATAGGCATACCATATTATATGTTACCAATAGCGTTCATCCGCCGAACCGTAGAGAGCCAGAACCCGGTCGGTGTCGTTCTTCTTCTTTGCCCGCAGGTAGGACACGGATATGTTCTTGCGGGTGTAGTAGTTCACAAGGTTGCGGTAGTTGAGCAAACTTCGATAAGCGTTGTCGATGATTGCCAGCCGTTCGGCATCCGTCAGCGACATACCCGTGATGTTCACTACATTTTTCAAGTCCTGCAACATGTCCGAACTTTCCGACATCAGTTTGGCGTAGCCGAAAGAGATAGCCGAAAGTTCGTCAGCCGTGAAATTCGGGTCAGCCAGCATGTTTTGGAAATTGCGCACGTAGATTTCGGATATTTCCGCCACCAGTTCAATGGACTTCTTCACCTTGATGCCGCCCTTGACAACATCGTGTACCGCTTTGAGCGCATCGTAATATTTTTTACCCTGCTGGAAAATCTTCTGTGCTTCCATAAAGCCGTCCAGCGTGTTCTTGGCTGTGGTAGAGGTCTGCACTATCTGCTTGGTGGTGTTGATGATACCCTGTGCCAAGTTGCCGGGGTCTGACACCACCCACTGGGCGGATGCCTTGCCGATGAAGCAAAGGCACACCGCCAAAAGGAGAATTGTTTTCTTCATGTTCTTAATTTTTAAGTTGTTGATGATTGTGGTTTACGTTTGCTTTCCGCAAGCCGCTTGATAGCCAGTTCAAGGTTGCCGCCCAGCTTGTCGGCAAGGGCGAACAGTTCCATTTTCTCGCTTTCCTCTGTCGTGAACGTGTAATATTCTTCCAATGAAACTTCGGTAGCGTACACCGCCGATTGTGTGCCGCCCAGCGAGAAGAAAACTTCCTTGTACTTCCGTCCGGGGTGGTTCGCCATGTTGATAGACAATATCTGCGAACGCTCCTTGTCGGTCAGTCCCAGCAGGTTTTGTATGCTGTCGAACTTGTTCAGATATTTTCTTTGGTCTAACAGGATTTTGCAGTCCGAGTTGTTGATGATACTCTCTTTCACTATGGGCGAGGAAATAATATCTTCCACTTCTTGCGTTACCACAATCGCTTCCCCGAAATATTTTCTGACGGTCTTGTACAAATATTTTATATAATCCGCCATGTTCGCACTTGCAATCGCTTTCCACGCTTCCTCAATTAGTATTAATTTCCTTATTCCCTTTAACTTGCGCATCTTGTTGATAAAGGCTTCCATAATGATAATGGTTGTTATCGGGAATAAAATCTTGTGGTCTTTGATGTTATCCAATTCAAAGACAATGAAGCGTTTATGCAATAAGTCCAGCTCCTTGTCGGAGTTCAGCAGGTAGTCGTATTCACCGCCACGATAGTACGGTTCAAGCACGTTCAGAAAGTTGTCGATGTCAAAATCCTTTTCCCGGACGTTCTTTTCGGTAAGCCGCTGTCGGTAATCATCCCGGACAAACTCGTAGAACGTGTTGAAGCAGGGCGTTACCGAACGGTCATTGCCTATCCGTTCGATATAGGCACTTACCGCATTGGACAACGCCACTTCTTCCGACCGTTTCGGTGCTTCATCGTCCCGCTTCCACAGGGTGAGTATAAGGGTCTTGATACTCTCTTTCTTCTCGATGTCAAATACCCCGTCCTCAACATAGAACGGGTTGAACGCTATCGGGTTTTCGTTGGTGTAGGTGAAATAAATCCCGTCCTCGCCGTGTGTACGGTTGTGGATAAGCAGGGACAGCCCCAAGTAGCTGTTGCCCGTATCTACCAGCAGCACGTGCGCACCCTGCTCGTAATACTGGCGCACCATGTGGTTGGTGAAGAAAGACTTGCCCGACCCGCTCGGCCCAAGTATGAACTTGTTACGGTTGGTGGTGATGCCTTTCTTCATGGGCAAATCCGAAATGTCGATGTGCAGCGGGCGACCGCTTACCCTGTCCACCATTTTGATACCGAACGGCGAAAGCGAACTCTTGTAGTTCGTTTCTTCCACGAACAGGCAGAGAGCCTGCCCCAAAAATGTGTAGAAACTTTCCTCTGCGGGGAAGTCGGCTTCGTTACCGGGTATGCCCGCCCAAAAGAGCGTGGGCGCATCGACCGTGTTGTGGCGTGGCTTGCACTCCATTAAGGCAAGCTGGCTTCCCACATCGTTGCGTATGCGTTTGAGTTCGTCCCGGTCATCGCTCCATGCCATGACGTTGCAGTGGCAGCGTACCGATACAAGCCCCTTGCTGTGGGCTTCGTTCAGGTACTCGTCTATCCACTCCTTGTTCACTTGGTTGGCACGGGAATAGCGGGAGAGTGATTGCATATTCCGGGCGGTCTGCTCGAAGTTTTTCAGGTTCTCGGCGTGGTCGTCTATGAAAATATACTGGTTATAGACGTGGTTACACGACAACAGCACGCCCACTGGGGCGGCAAAACTTAACCTGCAATCGCTTCTATCGGTGGACAGCTTTTCAAACCGTGTATCTGTCCCGACCTTGCCGGGCAAATCTTCCACGTCCGAAAGCGTGTGCAGGCACAGTATATCGTCCCCGACACGCATTTCTTCCGGGTACAGCCCGATGTCTTTCAGGCAGGTGGTATCGGTCTGTGATAGCGAGAAGTATTTCTCGATGATGCCCGCCTTTCCGTCCTGCCCGGTGATTTCCGATGCCGCCAGCCGGGTAAGGGTGACAAAACCGCTGTCGTTCATAATTCGTTCAAACTGCCCGACCGCTTCGATGAACTTTGTTGCCGCTTCCTTGTCGGCTATCTCCTGCGGTACAATCCTGCCCCGGCAGAGGGTGGAGAAGTCACTCTGTCGGCGGCTTCTTTCCCTTGTCGTTTTCGTCAGGAACAGGTAGCAGTAATGGTTCAGGAACGGGCGTTCATTGAAATGCCGTTCAAAACTCCGGGACAGGAAACTAAGCTCGTCCCTTTCGGTGTCGGGCTGGTAGTTCTCCTTGATGAAGAAGTCCTGCTTGTGTACTATGGAGTAGTCGGGCAGCACCTTGATAGCCTTGTACCATGCCGAATGTATGGCTTCGTACTCGGCACTGGTGACGGTGAACAGTTCGGGCAGTTCCACCCGGAAAGCCACCGTGATGTCGGCATCCTTTGAAATGATGCAGCCGTTCTCCACCGCCAAAAGGGGAAACTTCCTCTCCAGCGTGGTAGCCTTTAATGTATTCCTCATGTTCTTTCTTCCTTTCTTCTTTTGTAGTTGAACAGTCGGGGTATCGCCTTTCGGCTGATAATGAAGCGGGGGTGTCTTTTGCGGGCGGCAGCTTTCATCAGCCCGTGTGTACCGTATCGGGCATTCAGCCGGAACGTCTGCCACACGAGCAGCAGCGAAGCCGACACGATGAAACCGATACATAGCCACTGGTTCACGCCTGCCATGAACAGGACGATGAACACCACGAAGACGGCAAGCAAGCCGCCTGCAAAAATGAAAAGGTACTGGCTTTTCAGCCCCTTGAACTCCACCGGCTTTCCGATACCCCTGTTTACCGGATATTCAGACATAGCCGCTGTTTTAGAGGAAGAACGACCGCAGGATAGTGGCGGCGACAATCAGGAAGATACACGCCCCGAACCAACTGGCGGCAGTCTTTGAGGTGTCGGGGTCGCCGCTTGAAAACTTGTTATATACTTTTACCCCGCCAATCAAGCCGCAGACCGCCCCGATTGCGTACACTAATTTTGTTCCGGGGTCGAAATACCCGGTGATTAGGTTCGTGGCTTCGGTGATGCCCGCCTGCCCGTTGCCTTGTGCGTAGGCACTTACCGCAACGGCAAGGATAGCCGCTGACAAAAAGATTTTATTTTTCATTGCGAATTGGATTTTAATGCCGGGGTAGCGGGTGGATAGTCCGCTGTCACCCGGCGGATGAATAACTTGAAATTTTAGTGGCTGCGGCACGGATGCCGTCTGTTGGTTTTAGGGTTACCAATCAACCGTAATCACGCTGTTTCATGTTGTCAGTCTTATACATTATTATATTAAAGGAAGTCGTTCATGTCGAACGCTTCGTGTTCCTTGCTTGTATTGCCAGTTCCGGCAGGGACAGCAGCCGTAGCCAGTTCCGCTTCGTTGCGCCCCAGCAGTTCCGCTACCTTTGCCAGCCCGCCGTTGATGTTCTCCACCACCGCATCGTAGAGGTTCGTCCCCTCAATACTTGCCAGTGTCCCGGCGGCTTGCCGCTGTTCCGCTTCGGTGGGGTTATCGGCGTTCGCCGTGCGTACCGCTTCGCCCAGTTCGTCAAAGCTCACGCCCGTAGCCCGCCCGGTATCATCGTCATCGTCCATGTACCCGGCTATTTCCTCGTCCTCGTAGTCGGGTTCGTCATTCTCGTAACCGGGCGTTTCTTCCGCTTCGGGTGTTGCTTCCGAAATGTTTTCTTCCGACTGTTCGCCAGTTTGCGGCGCAAAAATAGTATCATTTCCAGCAGTTTGCGGGAGGTGTCCCGATTTGTCCTGCGCTGTCCCGATTTGTCCACTCTTGTATCGGCTTTCACCTACCAGCGTGTAACTTGAAACCTTATTTTGTGGAAGTGACACATCATCCGCTTTGCTCGTTGATGTCCGGCTGTCCGTGTAGCGATACCACAGCCACAGGGCGATATAGTACACCGCCAGCCCGGTAAGTATGCAATAGATTACCATAATCAGACAGGCTTTTGGAAGTGGCTTTCGTACAGGGTGTTTATCTCGTCTTGGTACTGCTCGAAGTGGCGCAGTAGAATGTTCTCCACGTAGCTGCTTACCGTCACCTTGCGCCCGCCTATCACCGTCACGATACGCATCAGCTTCTCGTGGGTGGTTCGGCTCACGTACAAGGGCTGTCGGTCTGCCAGTTCCACTTTCTGAAAGTAGGTTTCCCGGTAGTCGTCCGTGCCGCCCTTGCGCTTGCGGTTTGTCGGTTTCTCCACCCGTACCGTTTCAGTCTGCCGTCCCTCATGGGCGGTTTCCGTTTCGCCGCCGGGCTGCGGTGCGTCATCCGGCTGGTTCTCCCGCTTGGCAGGCACGCCCTGCGAGATAAGTTCTTTCATGAAATCCTCGTCTATCTTCGGCATACCGCCGCTTTGCTTTGCCATATCACTGTAATTTGATGTAATACACTATTTCCGTTATCAGTTCTTCCAAGTTGCTTCCCCTTACCAGCGGGCGGCTGGCGGGAAAGAGCGTGGAGCGGAACACCGCTTTCTTATCTGCTACCAGTTCCTTTTTGTAGCGTTTGGTATCGGGGATAAAGGTTTTCATTAGCGGTAGTTCCAGTTCCTTAATGGTTTTGTCATAGGCGGTGTAAAGGTCTGTTTTCTCCCGCCCGTCCACCATGTTCCAAAAGAGGTACAGCCCGGCAAGTCGGCAGGCTTCATTCTTCACCAATAGCTTTTGGATAGCCATTGCGAACGACAGGCTGCTTTCCAGCACCACCTTGTCGGCTGAAATGGGGGTGAAGATGTAGTCCATGCCAGCGAGGGAGTTTATCACGCCCTCGCTGTTCACCGTGCCGGGCAGGTCGAAAAACACTATATCCGGCACGTGTCCGACGGCTATATGTTCGTCAGCCGTTGCAATCGCCTTTTCGGGTGAACTGCATAATACCGGGTAGGCTTTCTTCCCCAGCCGGGTAAACTGTTCATACGCCATTCGCTTGTAATCTTCATCCGCCCCCACCTGCTCGGCATCCCGCTTTCGCATCCCGGCAATGGAGTGTTGCGGGTAGTCACAATCGACCACCGCCACATCGTAGCCTTTGAGGTAATAGAGGTAACTCGCCGCCAGTACGGTAAAGGTGGTTTTGCCGACCCCGCCCTTTTGGGTGGAAAAGGCGACATAAAGGGGTGTTTTCTCGTTTTCCATATTGCTTTCGTTCATTATTGGTTGATAGATAGATTTATTTATTGCTTTCAATCATTCTTTCCATATTGCAATCTTGAAATATTGAAAGACTGTTTTATTTCAATCTTGTTTTCCAGCTTTCATTCTTTCTTGGAATATTGAAATCCTGCAATCATGCTTTCAATCATTCTTTCCTGATTGGAATATTTCTTTCAATCTTGCTTTCAATCTTGAAATCCGATGCAAAAAAAGGGAGAAAAAACGTCCCCTGAAAACCTTGTCCCGTTTTGTCCTGCGCTGTCCCGATTTGTCCACCAACCACCTATTTTACAGCATTATAAATCACCGTTACTTTGCAGCGGAGTAACGAACCGCTGGGGGCAGAGGGGTAAAACAGGGCTGGTTAATGGCAGGGCTTACCGTTTCACGCTAACCCCAATCCGTCCGTGACGGATTTCGATTTTCGCCAGAAAATAGCAAGGTGTGTTTTGTATGCTACAAAACCGTTTTCCGTGCCTGAAAACGCCTTGCCCCTTGCGGGGGTAAAAATCACTCCGAAGTCGTAATTTTTTAATCCAAAGAAGTATGGAAACAAGGAAACCTAACAAGGGCGGTCGTCCCGCCCTCGCAGACCCGGCGAAGCACCGCCATGTCCTTTACCTGAATGACCGGGAGAACGCCCGCTTCCTCTCGCAGTGGGAGCAGTCGGGCGTTACGAGCAAGTCCCGTTTCATCGCCGCCCGGCTGTTCGGCGAACCGTTCCGGGTGGTGAAAGTGGACAAGTCGGCGGTAGAATACTGCGCCCGGCTGACCGAATTTTACGCCCAGTTCCGGGCGGTAGCGGTCAATTACAACCAAGTTGTAAAGGCGTTGCACAGTAACTTTTCGGAGAAAAAAGCATTGGCTTTTCTCTATAAACTGGAGAAAGCGACCACTGAACTGGCTATGTTGAACCGTCAGGTTATCGACCTGACAAACGAGTGTAAGGAACTATGGTTGCCAAAATAAGCACGGGCGGCAATATGTTCGGCGCACTGGCATACAACCAAAACAAGGTGGACAGCGAGGAAGCAAAGGTGCTTTTCTCCAACAGGATGCTGTTAAGCGAGGACGGGCATTTCAGCATCGGCGAGTGTATGCGCAGCTTTGAAATGCAGATGCCCGTCCAGCTATCCACCAAGAAGCCGATACTGCATATTTCCATAAACCCGCACCCGGAAGACGTGCTGACCGACCAGCAGCTTTCCGACATCGCACGGGAGTATATGCAGAAGTTGGGCTACGGCGACCAGCCTTATTTGGTGTACAAGCACACAGACATCGACCGCCACCATATCCACATCGTAGGGTTGCGGGTGGACGAGAACGGCAGACCGCTGAATGACAAGTTCGAGCATCGGCGCAGCAAGCAAATCACCCGTGAATTGGAGCAGAAATATAACCTGCATCCGGCAGAGAGGAAAACGAGGACGGAACGCCCGGAACTTAAAAAGGTGGACTACACCGCCGGGGACGTGAAGCACCAAATCGGCAATACCGTGAAAGCGGCTTGCTATGGCTACCGCTTCCAGTCGTTCGGGGAGTACAAGGCTTTGCTTGCCACCTATAATATATGTGCCGAGGAAGTCAAAGGCGAGGTAAACGGCAAGCCCTATCAGGGCATTGTCTATTCCGCCATGAATGACAAGGGCGAAAAGGTGGGCAACCCGGTAAAGGCTTCCCGCATCGGCAAGTCGGTGGGCTATGAAGCAGTGCAGCGCAGAATGGAGAAATCGGGCGAGCTGATTAAGAACGGAAAGCTGAAAGAGCGCACCCGGAAGATTGTAGCCACTGCCATGCAGACCGCCCGCAGCCGCAGGGAACTGGAACAGCAGTTAAGGAAGCAGGGCATTGACGTGGTATTCCGTCAGAATGACAGCGGGCGCATCTATGGCGTTACGTTCATCGACTATGACAGCCGGGTGGTGCTGAACGGCTCACGCTTGGGCAAGGAGTATTCGGCGAACGTGTTCAACGAACGTTTTTCGGGCGAAACCGGAAAGATGCACCAGCCCGAAGTGTCAGCACCGCAGCAAGACCAATCCACGCATCAGGAACAGCCGGAGTTCACGCCGAAATCCGACATCGTTTCGGGCGTGGCTTCCGTGTTGGGTGCTTTCGGCGGTTTGCTGGGCGGCGGTGCATCAGGCGGTGACGAGCCGCAGGACACCGCCCGCCAAAAGAGAAAGAAGAAAAAGAAGCGCACAAGGCGTATTGACTAACTTAAAAACATACAATTATGCAGCAAGAAGATGATTTGAGAGGGCTTGCAAGGGTCATGGACTTTATGCGGGCTGTCAGTATTTTATTCGTGGGAATAAACGTGTACTGGTTCTGTTACTCCACCCTGAAAGAGTGGGGAGTGACCTTTGAAGTAATAGACAAGATACTGTGGAACTTCCAGCGCACTACCGGGCTGTTCTCGTCTATCTTATGGACAAAACTATTTTCGGTGGTGTTTCTCGCCCTGTCGTGTATCGGCACTAAGGGCGTAAAAGAGGAAAAGATAACATGGGCGAAGATACATTGCAGCCTTGCGGCGGGTGTGGTGCTGTTTTTCCTGAACTGGTGGCTGCTGGAACTTCCCCTGCCCCATACGGCAGGTACGGTGTTTTACATCACCACGCTGTCGGCAGGCTATATCTGTATGCTTATGGCAGGTACGTGGATGTCCCGTCTGTTAAAAAACAACCTTATGGATGATGTCTTTAATATGGAGAACGAAAGTTTCATGCAGGAAACAAGGCTTATCGAAAACGAGTATTCCGTAAATTTGCCGACCCGGTTTTACTATAAAAAGAAATGGAACAACGGCTATATTAACGTTGTAAATGTTTTTCGTGCGAGCATCGTGTTAGGAACTCCGGGCAGCGGGAAATCCTATGCGGTGGTAAATAATTACATAAAACAGCAAATCGAGAAAGGTTTCGCACTCTATTGTTATGATTACAAGTTTCCCGACCTTTCGGAAATTGCTTACAATCACCTACTTAATCACTTGGACGGTTACAATGTAAAACCGAAGTTTTACATTATCAATTTTGACGACCCCCGCAAGAGCCACCGATGCAACCCGATAAATGCCAGCTTTATGTCGGACATTGCGGATGCCTACGAAGCCAGCTACACGATTATGCTCAACTTGAACCGCTCTTGGATAAGCAAGCAGGGTGACTTTTTCGTGGAAAGTCCGATTATCCTTTTGGCGGCTATAATTTGGTATTTGCGCATCTATCAGGGCGGTAAGTATTGCACGTTTCCCCATGCCATAGAACTGCTGAACAAGAAATACGCCGATGTTTTCACGATTTTGCGCAGCTATCCCGAACTGGAAAACTACCTTTCTCCATTCGTGGATGCTTGGGAGAGTTCGGCGGTCGAACAGTTACAGGGGCAAATAGCCAGTGCGAAAATCCCGCTTTCAAGGATGATAAGCCCGGCACTTTACTGGGTAATGACGGGCGATGATTTTTCACTGGACATCAACAACCCGGCAGAGCCTAAAATCTTGGTTGTCGGCAACAATCCCGACCGTCAGAACATCTATTCGGCGGCACTGGGGCTGTATAATTCCCGTATCGTGAAGCTGATAAACAAGAAAGGTCAGCTTAAAAGTTCGGTGATAATAGATGAACTACCGACCATATATTTTCGTGGGCTTGACAATCTGATTGCCACCGCACGAAGCAACAAAGTGGCGGTTCTGCTGGGATTTCAGGATTACAGTCAGCTTACACGTGACTATGGCGACAAGGAAAGCAAAGTAATCCAAAATACTGTGGGTAACGTGTTTAGCGGTCAGGTAGTCGGTGAAACGGCAAAAATACTGTCGGAGCGTTTCGGAAAGGTGTTGCAGAAGCGGCAGAGCATGACGATAAACCAGCGGGAGAAGTCCACCTCGATAAGCACCCAAATGGACAGCCTGATACCCGCCAGTAAAATATCCAACCTCACGCAAGGCATGTTCGTGGGGGCGGTAGCGGACAACTTCGATGAACGGATAGAGCAGAAGATTTTCCACTGTGAAATCGTGGTGGACAATGAAAAGGTGAAGCGGGAAACCGCCCGCTACGTGAAACTTCCGCAAATAATCGACTTCATCGACAAGGACGGCAACGACCGGATGCAGGAAGAGATACAAGCCAACTACGACCGCATCCGGCAGGAAGTCCGGCAGATTGTCGAGGACGAGATAACCCGGATTAAGAACGACCCGGAGCTATGCCATTTGATAAAAGAGGAAGAATAGCTGTATATAATATAATGTATGGAGTGAAGAACAGCCGATGTAGCTTTACGGTTGTTCTTCATTTTGCTTTTGGGTGCGGTAGGCTTCAAAACGCACCAGTATTTCGTGTAGGTTCTTCAATGCTTTCACCGCCTTGCCTATCGGCGGCATCCTGCTTTTGTCAAAAGTCAGCTTCTTCAAATCGGTAGTGTACGCCGTAGCCACTTCGGGCAACGCCATGACCGCTTCGGCATCCTTGAATATCGGTGCATCAGCCAGTGACAAGTGCGAACGGGAGTTTTTGTTTAGTCCGTCCTCTATTGTTACCCGGTACATGGCATCCAAGAAATCTTCCGAATATAAGTAGTCATTGTATTCCTGATTGTGGTAGAGTGCCGACAAGTCGTAAACGTCACGGATATGCTTTGCCAATAGTGCGGCGGCATCCTCGTTGTAGGATAACTTTACCAGCCTTGAAATCTTGTCGCAGATAGTCTTTCGGGGGTTGATGCACTGCACTTCAAAACTTTCCAGCCCGTAGGTACTTATCAGTTCCTCTTGCCCGATGCTTTCAAGAAAAGCAGTCACAATCGGTTTGATTGTCTGTTTGTCCGCAGGGTAGAACATTTGTTGTTTGTCCGGCAGGTCGCAGGACTTTATTTCCACTTCCAAATGTTCTTTCAATCCCACGCCTTGAAATACATTTTCATACGAGAAATACAGCTTGCGGTAGTTGCCGCCCGTTTCCGACAAATCATCCTTGTATATGTCGCTGTTAAGTTCGGCGATGTGTTTGGAAAGTTTCTTGTTCAATGTCTTTTCAGCCTGCTTGGACGCACTTTTATCACCCGTGAACACGAACAAGTCCAAATCTTCCGAGAAACGTTCTATCAGCCCGTAGGCTTTGGAAAGCGAAGTGCCACCCTTGAAGTAGGTCTTATTGGCATATTCGGACAGAGAAATATCCCGCAGTATCTTCGATACCCAGTAATCCTTTTCCACGTGCGACTGCTCGTAGCTGAACTGTTCAGCCGCCAGTGCGATGATTTCCTTGAACGCTTCCTTATCCGAATGTAAATCCATATCTCTATCTTATGCCGTTTTATAATCCAAATTGAACCGTGTCGTGGGAAGAATGGTCTTTGCCATTTCCGTTTGCAACACGGTTTGTCTGATGTCGCCCAGTATATCTGCAACAGTCTTTCTGACACGTGGCGGGTAACTTTTCGCCAAAGATACGATTTTCTCCAGTTCCGGCAGACTATATCCGTTGAAATATTGGTTCTTGACCCGGTTGTAGATGTCCTGCCCGGTTGTTCCGGGTATGCGCTTCATGTCCTTTATCGCATCGAGCAGTCGCAAGTACGGTACAAGGCTTTCATCCGAGTAGTCCGTGCAATAGGCTTTCACACACTCTATATCCAAGTTCTTGAAACGGAAACGGCGCACCGGATAGGGAGTGGCTATCGTTATGGTTGTGGCGACCTGTTCGGTCAGCCCCATTTTGTTATAGACGTAAGCCCCCGTAATATAGCCGTTCAGTTTTTCGGTAAGATAACGAAACTGTTCATCCTGATAGACGGGCAGCTTCCCCAATCCTAAGACCGATTTCTTGGGGCGGTAGTACGCACCCTTTTCAACCCGTACCAGTACCCCTTTGCGGCTCTGTTCGGAGAGCAGCACCGCAACATTAGCGGTCTTTTCCGTTTCAAACGACAAATCCCGGAACGTGAATATACGCCCGGTATCTATCCGTTCAATCTGCCCAAGTATCTCTTTCCTGAATGAAGCCATATTTATGTACTTTGTTTCTATCTGCAAAGATAGTATAATATGTAATTACATGCAAAAACATAACAAATATTTTGTCGAAGATGTTTTCTTTCTGTCGTGTCACTTGATAATAGGAGAATAAGGAACACAATTAAAGGCTTGTCAAACGCTTCACAAACGCTCCAAAATAAGCTATATTTCAGCCTTGATTATGTATATATCGTTCATTCTTATCTTATTGACAAAATAGGAAACGCTTCACAAATGGCTCACAAATAGCTCATCTAAAGCGAGCGATTAACTTCGTTCTGTACCCGTTTTAAATCTCCGACCAACAGTTGGAGATTTACCGCACCCGTATAATTTCAAGCACCGCAGGACAAATTCGGGCATCCCTTGCCGCCGTCTTTAGTTGCTATCTTTGGACTGGACTTATTATTATACCATTAGCAACAATCAAATTATTATCGTTATTATGGACATTTAAAGTAAAAAAGATATTCCTATAATGATTAATGCAATAGATGCAAATATATATCTATACCTTTTTGTAGAAAACATTGCTCCTATACAGGAGATAGATACAGCAAATTGCATACATTTTAAACTTAACTCTGTAGTCTTAAATATACACATAGACAAAAAAGATAATGCCAAAACAAATAGTATAGTATTCAATATATTTTTCAGTTTCATATTACTTTGATTTATATTGACCTTATTAGCAGCATATAAATTGCTCATCCTATCCCAATAAACAATCCTATACAAGAGAACAAGGTGAATCTCTTTTCCTTGTATTTCATCCTATAGACCAGCCCGATAATAGCACATAAAGGAATTTTAGATGAATCTGTATTTTTTCCTTTGTTTACAAGGTATTTATGATGTTCTTTCATCCTTTCTTTGCTCAATTTGCGAATCTCACGGTTCTCTTTGTTCTGTTGTAACATACATTTATGCAACCTAATGTTCCCATGATTCAGTTTAATCTATTTTTTCTAATTCAATTGTAGCTACTTTCTCTTTATCTGGACTAATTTCATTCTGTATAATGGTTATATGTTTTTGGGTATAGCTTTTGATAACCCAAGGGGCTCCACCCAAATATAAAGCATTACTATTAAATGTGATATATTTCCCTTCTATTGTATAAGTAATATCAATTTCATCGTAACCTTCCCAATTTACTTTCCCTTTCCGAGTATCTACAAATTGCATACCGACCCCCATATTTTGTACTGCCCAAGCTTCACAATGCCCTGTTCCACGCCATGAAGTCTGATAAAGTGCTTCGGGGGTTAATTCATTTGTCTGTTCATTATCATCGTCGCAGCTTATAAAGCTGAATGTACAGAGGAATAGCATAAGTATTCCAAGAATTTCTTTTGTTTTCATATTCTCTTTTAATCTCTTGTTTAACTCATTCAATCTTTATTTTGTCTCTTCGTTGAACCAACCAAAGATAAGACAAAGATAAAAAGAAGAATCCTTTGGCAGATTAAGATACTCTTGGAATATTGTTATGAATGTAAATTTCTAAACCTATGTTTATTTTTTGTTGTCAAAACTTTGCTTGCGTCTGATTCGGCTCATGTGTACGGGTGTAATTTTGAGGTAGGATGCTATTTCTTTTAGTGATACCATTTGGAGGATTGCAGGGCATTTTTTTAAAAGTTGGAGGTAACGCTCTTCCGGTGTGAATCTGAATAAATCCAAATAACGTGAATATGATTGGAAAAACATCTGTTCGGCTGCGATACGGGCTATCCGTTGGTTTTCGTTATTTTCCTTGAATTTTTGCTGTAAGAATGCAGAAGAACAGATGTAAATCTCGCACGGGATTATCGCCTGTATATTCAATTCTGATTTCATGCCATATAAGCAAGTGGGATAATCGGCTATAAATTCATTTGGAAAGGAAAAACCGACATTATACAGCTTGTTTTCTGTCCGGTTGGTGCAACTGTATTTGACTACGCCTGACAAGATAAACCCGAAGAAAGAACAAGCATCACCTTCATGGAGAATAAACTCATTCTTTTTATAATGTCGTAACTCTCCATGTTTCAGACACAACTCCTTGAAGAAGTCTATGTCTATGTTACTCATATATGAATTGAATTCGGCTATCATTTGTATATAAGAGAAATGTATAAAAAATATCTGAATTTCCATGTTTGGAGTTTAGTCTGTTTTTTGTCTATATATCCAAACCGTACTAAACTTTTTTCTGTTGACTGCAAGATATAGGTACTGGCGAAAAGAATAAAGGGTATTTCTTTTTGCCAGTATTACTTTTAATAATTTGAGGAAGAAATAATACTCTAAGTAAAAGCCTATTCTACCGTCCGAGAGCTTATTTTGCTTCAGATTGGGGTTTTCTTTCGTTTTATTTTCTAACTTTGCCATTGTTTAGAGGTTTTATCCCGATTTTGATACTGTAACCGGGTAATTACACTAAATAGTTGATTCTCTTTTGTTTTCTGCGGATGCAAAGGTACAAAAGAAAATGATATTTCAAAGTGTACTAAAAGTATGCTGAATAACAGAAAATGGGTAAAATATGGCAAAAATAGAGAAAAACAAGAAATATTCAAGTGATTGATAATAAGGACGATGAATTATTTTATTTCCCTATGATTTCCATGACTTGTACCGGCATTGGCATTGGGTGGTAAAGAAGCAATAGATAACATCCATATTCTAAAAACTATTCCTTACATAGAAATGTCCCCCAATCTATCGGGGATTTGAAACAAGTGCAATAACAGATTACTAACGAAGCGCGATAATGCTCAAACAGCGTTCCCCGCTAATCTATTAAAGGGTTCACAAAGGGTTCATTGAAAGAGAGTGGTTAACTTCGCTCTCTTTTTTTATGCCCGTTTCCAATTCTGCAACCATTAACCGCAGAATTTCATCCACCCGGACAAATCGGGACAGCGCAGGACAAATGCGGACACTCTTTTCTGCCTATCCAAATATAGCATATTTAGTGGCTATCTTTGGGCGGGACTATTCCCGTAACCACTAAAATTCCAATTATTTATGGCAAACAGAATGACCCCGCCCGCAGAGGGGCAGGAAAAAGACGTGCTGCTGGTCTTGGATAAACAGCAGGGCAAGGTGAGTGCCGTCAAGGGTATCGACAAGGAGGGCAATTTGCAGACCGTACAGCCGACACACGGCGGCGAGTTCATGCAGGTGGACAAGAACAGCGATGTGTTCAGCAACTTCCTTTCCAATTTCTTCCGCAAGTTTCAGGACACTTCCGGGCTGGAACTTTTCAGCGTAAAGGCATCCGAAGCGGAACAGCAGGCAAAGGCAATCGAGGACAACCACCGCAACCCTACACCGGAGGGCGACAAGCGGGCTGAAATGCTTCGAGTGCCGAAGCCCGACTTCCACGAGTTCAAGCAGGGCTACCGCTTCGACCCGGCAAAAATCGACTGGGAGAACCTGAAAAAAGTCGGCATTACCGCCGACACCCTGAAAAACACGAAAGACTTCGACCGGGTGATGCGTGGCTACAAGTCCCGCAACACTTACACCGTTTCGGGGACGGTAGGCGGCTTTTACCTCAAACCTACCGATGTCAAGCTCTCTTTCTATCAGGCAAAGGACGGTACGGTAGTACCCAAGCTGCATGGCGTACAGCAGGATGAAAAGCTGTTGCAACGCCCGTTCCATGAACACGACTTCACCAAGCAGGAACAGGGCAACTTGCAGGGTACTGGCAACTTGGGCGGCATCGCACAAATCAAAGACCCGAAAAGCGGCGAACAAATCCCCGTGTTCGTCAGCCGGGACAGGTACACGCACGAACTGGAATACATGCGGGCAGACAAATGGAAATGCCCCGATACAATCTGTAACGTGAAAGTCAGCCCGGAACAGAAAGCCGCCTTTGAAGCCGGGCAAGCGGTCAAAATGGAAAACCTGCAATTCAGGGACGGCACACGGCGCAGTGCCTATTTGCAGGTCAGTGCGGTGGAGCGTGGCTTGGAGTTCCTGCCCCGTGCCGCCGTCCAGTTCTTGCAGCAGGGGCAGCAGGTAGCCGGGCTAAAGGACGGCAAGGGCGTGGAGTTCAACGGTCATGTGCAGCCAAGCGCACAGGGCAAATCACCCGACAAGGTGCAGCCGAAAGACGTTACCCCCGCTGCCGAGAGCCGGACACAGGTAGCGGTCAATACAGAGGGCAAGACCAACGAAGCCACCAAGCAGGGCAAAGAGCCGCTGAAACAGGGACAGCAGAAGCCTACCGCCAAGCAGAAAGAGAAGCAGGACAAGGCGCAAGACAAGAGCCTGAAAGCGGACAAGCCCAAGAAGTCCAAAGGAATGAAAATGTAGTACCCACCTTTAAAAAGTAAATAATTATGATTGCATTGATAGCAGAGAAGCCCAGCGTGGCAAAAGACATCGCCCGCATAATCGGGGCGACACAGAAGAATGACGGTTATTTTTCCGGTAACGGGTATATGGTGACATGGGCGTTCGGCCACTTAATCCAGCTTGCCATGCCGGAAGCCTACGGCGTGGCGAACTTCCGCCGGGAGAGCCTGCCCATACTGCCGCCCGATTTCCAGCTAATCCCCCGTCAGGTGAAAGCCGAGAAAGGCTACAAGGCAGACCCCGGCGTGTTGAAACAGTTGAAAGTGATTAAAGAGGTATTCGACCAGTGCGACAAGATTATTGTAGCAACCGATGCCGGACGTGAGGGCGAATTGATACACCGTTACATCTATAACTATTTAGGCTGTACCAAGCCCTTTGTACGCCTGTGGATAAGCAGCCTTACCGACAGGGCAATCCGTGAGGGGCTGGATAACTTGCAGCCGGGAGAGCGTTACGATAACCTCTACCTTTCTGCCAAGTCCCGCAGCGAAGCTGACTGGCTGATAGGGATAAATGCCACCCAAGCGTTGAGCGTGGCAGCCGGGCAGGGCGTGTTCTCACTGGGTAGGGTTCAGACACCCACGCTCGTGATGATATGCAACCGCTATTTGGAAAACAAGAATTTCGTACCCGCCAAATTTTGGCAACTCAAAGCCGATACCGCCAGCGGTAGAATCAGTTTCACCGCCCAATCTACCGCCAAGTGGGAGCAGCAGCCCGAAGCCATAGCCGCCCTGCAACGGGTAAAGGATGCCGGGCAGCTTGCGGTGAAGTCCGTTGAAAGGAAAGAAACCAGCCAAGAACCGCCCCTTTTGTATGACCTTACCACGCTACAAAAGGAAGCGAACACGAAACTGAACTTTTCGGCGGACAAGACCCTTTCCATAGCGCAAAGCCTGTACGAAAAGAAAGTGATGTCATACCCCCGAACCGGGAGCCGCTATATCCCGGAGGACGTTTTCGATGAAATGCCGGAACGTGTCGCCATGCTGGGGCAGTACCCCCGCTTTGCCGGATATGCCGCCGGATTGAACGGCGTAACGCTGAACCGCCGTAGCGTGAATGACGGCAAAGTGACCGACCACCACGCCTTAATCGTGACTGAAAACCTGCCCGGTGAACTCTCCAAAGACGAACGGGCGGTTTACGAACTGGTAGCCGGGCGTATGCTGGAAGCCTTTTCGGGCAGGTGCGTGAAAGACGTAACCACCGCTGTGCTGTCTGCCGGAGATACCGACTTCACGGTGAAAGGGTCGGTGATGAAAGAAGCCGGGTGGCGTGCCGTATTCAGCGAGCAGGAAACGGGAGAGGATGAAGAAATCGCCAGCCTGCCGCCACTCCAAAAGGGCGAAAACCTGCCTATTTCCAACGTGGAACTGTTGGAGAAACAGACCAAGCCGAAACCGCTGCACACGGAAAGCAGCCTGCTTGCCGCAATGGAAAACGCAGGCAAGGAACTGGAGGATGCCGAACTGAAAGCCAGCTTGAAAGAAGCCGGGATAGGTACACCCGCCACCCGTGCGGCGATTATCGAAACGCTGTTCACCCGCCAGTACATCGTGCGTGAGAAGAAGAACCTTGTACCCACCGACAAGGGGCTTGCCGTTTATAGGATTGTCAAGGACAAGAAGATTGCCGATGTCGAAATGACGGGCATGTGGGAAACCGCCCTTGCCAAGATAGAAGCGGGAAACATGGATGCCGACACGTTCCGAAAGGGTATCGAGGTGTACGCCGCCCAAATCACGGCGGAACTGCTTTCGGTACAATTATCTGTTGCGGGCAGTGAAACCTGTCCCTGCCCCAAATGCAATAACGGGCGCATCCTGTTCTACCCGAAAGTGGCGAAGTGTTCCAACGTGGACTGTACGCTTACCATATTCCGCAACAAGTGCGACAAGCAGCTTTCCGACAAACAGATTGTCGAGCTGGTGACGAAACGCAAGACCGGGCTAATCAAGGGGTTCAAGGGCAAGAACGGCAACGCTTTCGATGCTTCGCTGGTGCTGGACGAACAGTTCAATGTCGCCTTTTCATTCCCCGAAAAGAAAGCGAAACCGAAGAAATAGCCTATCTTTGCCACTGAAATTTCATTGTGATAGGTTTTACGACTTATAATAATTGAAATTTTAGTGGTTGCGCCCGGCGGGAACCGGGCGCATTTTTTATACGCTCCCGCCAAACAGGTAAGTCGAACAGACCACCCCGTTATCCAGCACCCTGCTTTCCGACAGTTTCCATTCCGAGCCTAATGTTTCCCCGATGAAACCGATACCCTTGCCCACCATGACGGGGACAGTGTAGATAGTCAGGCTATCCAACAATCCGGCTTTTATCAGCGAAGTAAGCAGCTTGCCGCCGCCCACCACTAATATATCGGTTTCCTGTTTCAGTTCATAGACCCTTTGCAGCGGTTCTTCGGTCAGGAACTCCACGCCGCAGTCCGGTGTCACGTTGGTATCGTAGTGTGACACCACAAAAGACCGCTTGCTTTTGTGCGGCCACCCGCCCCAGTGTTCAAAGATGTAGTTGTAGGTGTTCGCCCCCATAAGCAGGCAGCTTGCGGTGGCGTGTTCCCTTGCCGCCAGTTCCTTGACATCACGGGGCATCCAGTCCAGTTCATAGTCCGGCGTGGCGGTATGCCCGTCCAGCGATACGGCGATGTGCGCTTTGATTTGTTCCATATTGTCAGGTATTAAAGTGATATAAATCCCTACTGTCTTGGCACGTTAGCCGCCACCCCAAAAAGAAAGCGTGGCATGACGCTGTTTCAAAGTAGAGGTACTGGCATACCCAAAAGAGGAAACAGTGCAGCCACGCTATGACAAACGCATAGCATATCCTGCGCTGAATATCCCCTCTTTTTGAAAAGTGCCAGTTTTCTACTTTGGGACGTTCGGCGAACGTATATGTTATATATATAAAAGACGAAATCGCAGCCGAAACTGTTCAATCGCCGTTATTCTCTTATGTTACTTTTGCAAAAGTAGTAAAAATCACTGGAATAACCTTGTAAATAGTAGAAATCCTGCCGTGTTATCACAACAGGGCAGGACACAAGCACATGAATTACACAAGTTTCATCCATACGCTTATGGACAACTTGTGTTCCTTTGAAGATTATATGAACCTATGACAAAACAACTTTGGTTCGCCGTGTCTTTGGTGATGATGTCCCTTTCCCGCATGAAGCGGATATAGCTCTTTGCGGTGCGCTCCTTGATGTCCAAGACCTGCTGCAACTGCTCGCAAAGGTCTATGTAGGTGATGCGTGTCTGCCGCCCGAAGATGTCACGTGCGACATTCACCAGTTCCCTTTCCTTGCGCTTCTCCTTTTCCTCACGGGGCTTTTCCCCCTTGTACACGTGCATCCCGGCTTTCTTGTCCCATGCAAAGAGCATCAGAGGAACGTCCAGCGGGCTACCGTCACGCACTTTCAAGGCTTTTACCACCGACTGCGTGGGTTCTTCGTCTTTCTCTATCGAAAGGATAGTAGCCGCCTTGCGCTGCAACTCGCTGCCCAAATGTCCCCGCAGTTTCAATCCGTTGGGGACGAAGTGCAGCACGCACAGAATACACGTGTTGTAGATGCCCGCCAGCCGATAAAGTTCATCTATCACCGCCACGCTTTCCGCTTCATCGTTGGCACTCTTAACAAGGTCTGCGATGCCGTCAATGACGACTAACTGGATGCCGCCGTACTGGTAGTAGAACTTGTCCATGCTCTGCACAATGGCGTTCAGGCGTTCCTTGCGTGACATGCCGGTAAGACAAAACGCTTTCAGTTCATCGGGTTTGTCCGGCTGTTTGGCTCGTGCCAGCAGGTTGCTTACATTCTTGAACAGTTGCACTTCCGACTGTTCTGTGTCATAGAGCAAGACCGCCTTGTACCTGCCGTTGGCGGTTATCTGTATTCCCAGCGTATCTACTTCCGCACCAGCCGGGCAGATGCAGCCCGCCACGATTGCGGCTACATAATTGCTCTTACCCGTTCCCTCGCCCCCGGTGATGCCGAACAGGTTGCCTTGTGTTCCTAACGGAACGTCACCCGCCGAAATAATCTCTTGCGCTTTGGCGGGCGGGTTGTTGAAATCTATCTCGCATGATTTTAGCATAATCAATGTGTCGCTATACAGGTTGTCTAAAAATTCGATAAACAGTTTCAGGAAATCTTCACGGGAGTTCCCGGCTTTAAAGTAGTCGGAAATGTCCTTTTCCTCTTTCGTACCCGGAAGCGGCAGGAGCAGGCGTTTCACTCCAAATTCTTCCAACAGTTTTTCCTGCTTGCATGAACTTTCCCTGCCCGTCTTGTCCATGTCAAAGAGCAGGACGATGTGCTTGAATCGGAACGTCAGCCGATATACCAGCGTGGGCGGTATAGTCACCGTTTCGCTGTTGAAGCAGATAGCGTGAAAACCGTGTGCCGCCAGCGAAAGCACGTCTTTCTCGCCGCCCGTGATGAAGAGCGTGTCGCCTTTTGCTGGCAGTTGCTCCAGCCCGAAGCAGTAGTTTTCGCCGAAGCTGCCGCCATAGAGGAAGCGGGGCGTGGAGAACGGGCGGTACAGCTTGATATGCTGTTTGCCCTTGTAGCCGTACATGGGTTCTGCCACCGATGAAGTGTAGGTGTACGGTTTGCCCTCTACCGTTTCGCTGTGATACTCCCGGAGCGAACAGACCTTGTAACGTTCCAGCAGTTCGGGCGTGATGCCGTACTGTTGCCAGTACACCAATTCGGCAAGTGGAAACTTCTGTTCCCGGAACTGGTAGGGCTTGACGGGCTTTTCGGGTGTTTCTTCGGTTTTGTCCGATACTGTCCGGTGGACGGTTGCCGGAGGAATGGAAACAGGAGTGCCGGAAGCCAGCCCCAAGCCTAAATCCCGGTCGATGATTTCCAGTATCTCCACGAAGTCAGCCGCCCGGTTGCAGTCCAGCCCCTTTAACTGCCCCACGAGGAAGAAACAGTCGCCGCTGTAACTGTCGTTGCCGAAGTCTTTCATCTTGTAGATGCTGCTCCGGCGGTCGAAATAGATGTTGCAGGAAGCCTTGCTGTCCTCGTACAGCGGGTTAAGGAAGTTGCGACCTATGCGCCAGTTTCCGGGCAGGTAGTGTTTGAATATCGCCAGCCCGTTACTTGTTCTTTCTAAGATTTCCTCTTTCCTTAGCATACAGTTGGTGGTTGGTTATCAGGTTGTCGATGTTCTCTTTGTTGCTCCTTATCAGGCGTTCTTCCAGCATCCGGCGTATCTCGCTGACCTTGTAGAAATAGCGTCCCCTGATGTTGGAATAGGCGATAGTACCCGACACCCGCAGGCGTTGCAGGGTCTTTTCGCTTATTTTCAGAAACGTGCAGACCTCGTAGCTGTCCACCCACATATCTTCTTCACTTTGCTTTGCCATTTCCGCATGATTGAAGATGTAATCGGCAATAGCGGTAATCTTGTTGTCCAGTTCCTTATAGGCTTTGGACTCGAATGTTATTATTTCCATAATGGTAACTGATTGATTCGCTGCAAAGTTCGGGTGTCCTGAAAAATAAAACGCCACAGATGTACCCACCTGTGGCGAAATAAATTTTGTTAAAGTGCGCCTGTCCTAATCCTGCTCCCTCATGCGCATCAGCAGCCTGTCTTTCAGGGTGGAGAGGAAGCCCGTTCGGTCTTTGGTCTTGGCTTTGAGTTCCATGTAGGTGTGGTAGAAGTCGCCGAGGTCTATGTCGAACACATACTCAAAATAGCCTACAATCTCCTTTATATCAACCGTTCCCTTGTTCAGACAGCCGCAGGCGTCCAAAGCGTAGATAAGTTCCACCAACGCCCGTTTTGTCCCAGTCCAGTGCAGTATCTTACCCATGAAGCCGTTCTTCACCTGTTTGCGCTGTTCCCGGCGTTCCAGTTCGTGCAGGCGGTTGGTGAGGTATATTTCCAGCAGTTCGTTGGCTAAAATCTTGGCTACCTTGAAATCGTAACTGGTGCTGAACTGTGGGTCTGTCTCGTAATAGAAACTGTCCACAATGATTTGCATGTCAGGCTTCCCACGCATGAAATACTGCCCGTCCAAGTAAGTGGCTTTCGTGCGGTGGTACTGGTAGAACGCCAAGTTCCGCTGGAACGACTTTGAAATCCGGTCGGTTTCCGACAGCAGGTAGTCCCTTTGCACTTCCTCACTACCGCTGGGAAAGCGCACCTCAATCTTGTAAACAGAGTTGTAATAGATGATTTTGCTAGCTATCAGCGGCTTTAGTTCCTTGAAGAAATGTATTTCTTCTTCCGGGCTGGCAAACGGGTAGGAGACAATAAAGGCTTTGAGTTCGCCCAGTATCTCTTGCAGGTAGTCCACGCACAGGCGGCACAGTGTCAGCGTGTCCATTGCGGTGTCCTCGTATTCCTGTATCTGCCATTCTACTTTTTGCAGCAGTCCGGCAAAGTATGTTTCCAGTTTTATATGATGTCCCATAACTTTGTGCCTTTTTTTGAAGCACAAAGTTATGGGCATTAAAAATCTGTTTTATTCTTGATATTGCACATTACATTCCTATAACTGTGCATTTTTTTGTTTCCTTTGCTTTTTTGCGTATCTCGCCCGGCGTGTCCAAGAGGTAAGTCTTGCAGAAATCATTCAAGTTCGATGCCGATGCAAACCCGGTGGTGAACGCCACTTCTGTAAGCGTGAGGTTCGTATTTGTCAGATAGTGTTCCACGTCCTTTGCCCGCTCTTTGATTACCCATTGCTTTGGGGTGTACCCTGTCATTTGTTTTACCTTCCGCCGGAACGAGCCGTATTCCATACCGCATTTTTCCGCTAGTTCCTCGGCATCATATACCATGTAGCCTTTCATACGCACCATTTCGATGAAAGTCTGCCTGCCCAGTTCGGGTAGCATCCGTTCGGCGTGGCGCAGTTCCTTTTCCGTCACCCGCAGGCGGTTGTCCCTTACCGGGTTTCTCCGTAGCAGGTGGAAAGCGTGGCATACCGTGTTGTACACGTTGCAGAGGTACTGCCGTCCCGGTCGCATCCAGTGGAGCGCATCGCAGTAGGCGGTCAGTTCGGGTATCTCGTCCCGCTTGCGGTGCTGTTCCGCCAGTTCGTCCAGTATGGCGTAATGGGTGGTGGACATACCCAGCAGGATAATGATTGCCTTGTAGTCCTTGTATGCCGCCAGTGTCGGCGTTTCCGGCAGGCTTTTGAGCGTGTCGCACACGTGGGCGCACAGCCGCCCGTCCTTGCTGAACGGTTCAAGTTCCAAATAGTTGTCCATTTTCCGGCTGTTGTGCAGCAGCCATGTTACCTTTTCGTCCAGTTCCTTGCAGGACGCTTCCAACTCCGCTTCGGGAGCAGGAAGCAATAATGATGTAATCCGTTGTTCCATATCTGAATAAATTGATTTGTTTTCTGTACGTTACCCGGTAGCCCATAGCCAAAACTTTTGGATTAGCCGCCAAACCACGTGATAAAGGAACATGGCGGCAAGCATAAGAAAACCTGCCCGCAGGAAATATTCTTCAATGCGCTGCCAAACGCTCGTTTTTCGTTCGGGCATCAGTATGTCCGCCACTTCCTCAAAGGTCTTGCAGGCGAAAATCGCTTGCCGGAACTCGTCTGCGCTGTTCCAGCATTCTTCCTTGAACCACCGTGTCTTGGGGTATCGTTCCGCTACCAGTTCTTGCAGTTTCCGTAACGGGAACGGTTCGGGGTTGTCCCCGTACTCGTATTCAATGGAAATCACACGTCCCTGCATCCTGATACAATATCCGAATATCCCTTGCCACTTCACTTTGTGCGCCCCCTTTTCAACATATTTCGTCCCGGTTGCATCCACTACAATGTAGTTCTTCCGCTTCTTCAACAACTCGGTATTGGTCGTTGTGTACAGTTCTTCCTTGCGAAACACGTATATCATGTTGCCTTTGGGGGCAAAGCTGAATATCGGGTATTTAAGTCGGGCTTTCATTGTAAATAGTCTATTGTTTTATAAAAGCAAAATAAAGCAGGGTAACACCTACCACAACCCCGAAAAAGATACAACCTGTAATAATGAAAGCCCAATCGGGGTAATGGAAATCAAGTTCTTCATAAGGAATGGCAGTTTTCTTTATACATCTGTTCCATACCCATATCAGAACTTTCCCAAATCTCTTTGCTGTGATAAGGCTACTCATATTGTTAATGGCTTGACAAGAAACTGCGTTCAGGGGTTGTCGTTCTTTGTTAATATTATTGTTGTCCTAATTAGAAAAAATATTTCTTTAAGTAAATAGCATTGTAGTTGAACATGAAAATAATTCCAATTGTCAATAAGATAAAGAAAACATTTTTTCTTTGTGTTTTAAATTCTTTATAAAGCATCCTGTCTTTTCTTGCATTTATTGTATTGTCAAAAAGGAGGTTGTTTATAAGAAATGTAATTAATATGAATATCAAATGGGAAAAGGGATGCGCAATATATCCAATTAATTCAAAGTCGAAGAAATTATTTATAAAGCATCCCAACACTGTAAATAACATATATATAACTAAGGAAAAAAATCCAATGGAATATATTTTGTTATCTTCAGCGTTTTTACTGAAATGGTCATAAATGAAATAAATTGTGTAATACCAATACTTATACCAATTCATCGTTTTTTCTCATTTAATATTAATGGTTCAGCAAGGAACGGCTTGCCGTTATCCTGCGTTGTTAGCTGTATCTATTTTAGAAAATCCAAATCAAAATAATATTGATTGTCATTCTTCGGATTTATGTAAATCGTTGTCATTCCATAGTGTTGCAATAGCATTTCCAATGAAACTTTTTCCTTCAAGATTGCATCACTGCGAAATGTTTTTGTCTTTCCATTGTATTTGGTTGTGTACGTTACGGTGTATATTGTAGTGGACACGATTTGTTCACTATGATAAATGTCAGGGAATAAATAGCCACTGACACCATTCCAAAATTGGATTTCCCATGTATGGAATATCCGAAAGATAGGCTCTTGCATCCTTAATTTCTTGGTATTCCATTTCTGTGTAGTGACTTTACATTGGTTTAAATCAACAAATAATTGTATTCCATACCTTTTTATTTGTTTTGTAGCCTGTTTTACTCTATATTTATAAATAGTATCACCAATAAGTCCGGAATTTAACCAAACAACCAATAAGATAGCTCCTGATATTCCAATAGCATACCATTTTGCAGCAAAGCAAATGCCCACACCGAATACATAAATCCAAATAAAAATAAATCCAAGTATTCTCAATATTTTATTCTCATAGATTTTCATGTCATATAATTACATCTAATGGCTTGACAAGGAGCTGCGTTTAGCAGCTATCTTGGCTCGTTAGTAATAATTCATTCCTCTTTCTGTTCATCCAAACAGTCATTCACCCATTCTCTAAGTCCTTCATCAATATCTTTCTGCGATGTTTCTTCTAAAATCACTATACCTTCTGATTTTTCAGAAGTGTCAAGAGAGTTTAAGAATCTGTTAAGCATCCATATATTATATTCAGTAGGCACTCTACGGATAGAAGCATATAAAAAAGGGGCATAAGTATTATTATCAAATTTTTCCAAATAATGGACTACACGACCGGGATTGCCAAAGTTGAAATGTGGATGCCTTTCAAGCAATCTAAATAAAGGCTCGATTAAAGTATTATCCATTTCTGTTAAAATAGATTCTACCTCTTGCAAATCTTCTTCGGATTGAAGATTCATATTGTTGATTTTAGAAATAATCTCTTTTATATTCATTCTTCGTTTATGTTTATCAAGTTATTACTATTGGCTAAGCGGGGAACGCCGTTAGGCGTTATCACGCTTTGTTAGTCACGTTATTATTCTTGCTTATAAATTCATAACAGTCATCCAAAGCATATCGGGCTAAAGCACTTTCTATCCATTTCTCATAACTATCGGGAAGCTTTTCGCATTCAGGATGTGTAAGCCAATACGTTTCACCATATAGAGCAAGCATTGCCCAATGATAAATGTTTTCGTGAGAAAAGAAAACAACATCATCAGTTGTGTTTATTGGCTGTTGTAGAGGATGAAAGTCTTTAACCAGCTGCTGTGCATTCTCTATGGTAGTATTTCCATATGTAGATATGCACTCTTTTAATAGTTCGCAAAACACTTTGAAATGAAAGATGATTTTAACATCTTCATCCTCTGCCACTATAATGTCATTGTTCATGCTGTTATCATTTATAAGTTATTGCAAGTTGTGACTAATGGGATAGCAGGGAACGGCTTGCCGTTACCCTGCTTCGTTAACATCATATTGTACGCATTATTCAGCTTCGTTTGGGTTACCGACCTGTCTTTTCTCTACGACCCGAACAAGCTGATATTTGTATATGCTACCGTCTGCTGGTGGATTTGCCAAAGTTGTCTTATTGACACGCAAATCGTATTCATAGCCTTTCTCATATTCAAAGCCCTGAACACCACTGAATGCCAAAGGACGATATTCATCCTCTCTCTGTTCCTTGACAAGCATACATTCTATCGGAAATTCTCCTTCCGAATCAAATAAATCATACATAATTCCAGTTTCAGAAGAAACATACATCGTTACTTCTTTTGTGATGTCCTTTGGCTCATCTTCATTCATGCAAGCTGTCAGCCCGAATATTGTAACAAAGGCTATCAGCAGCGTTACTAAATAAATTTTCGTTCTCATACTTATTAGTGTTATTGATGTTAATGGTTTAGCAGGGAACGGCTTGCCCGTTATCCTGCTTCGTTAATGGTATATTTATATTTTTCCTTTGCTATAAAAAGCCTCTAAAACAAAGAGAAACAACGAAAGGAAAATATATAACATAAGTATCAATAGATTATTTTTATTAGGCTTTTCATTAAACTTATCTATGACAGTTTTATACCTTTTGTGCCAACAGAAACGAACACATAAAAGAATGAATATAAGTCCCAAAGACACATAATACATCGTTTCGGTTGGATATGGCGCAATTTTATATTGTTCCAATACTCCCCATATTGTGTGAATATTGCAATTCAGAAATATGGTAAGAAATAATAAAGCCGCATAAACAGCTATTTCGGAAATAGAACTGTATTTCCATAGCCTATAAAATTTGAAAAATAAATAATCTATCATACCTAATTACCATTAATGGTTAGCAGGGAACGGCTCGTCCGTTATCCTGCGTTGTTAGCTGTATTTTAGTCAAAAGTCATGTAACACAAACAGACTTTTAACAAGATAATTTTCTACTGTCCATACGGCATAATATCCGCCTGCACCGTCACTGTTCTGCGTGCTGATGAACAGTGAGTTTCCTTTACCCAATGCCACGACAACATTGTTTCGGCTCGGTTCGTATAGATGTGTTATGTATGCTGTTGGAAATTCCAATATTCCGGCAGGGTGCTTGACGGTGACAGATGCGTATTCTTCATGCGGAATATTATCATCTATGCCTGTCAAGTCAGAACAACCGTCAATACTCCGAACAAAACCTGCTTCCAAATCATAAACAATGGCATGTTTTTGTGGATTAAACTTTTGGAAGTCTATCTTTACGGTTAATGTGTCGTTGGCATATACAAGGCATTTATCCGTACTTTGCGGCTGTTTCTTCAACTGTGGCAAATCTGCCAAATAACGTATGCGGCTTTTATGGATTTCTCCTGTATGGGTATTTCCATTCGGGCAAGTCTTGGTTATGCCCGTTTCTGCTCCATATTCTACGCTATGCCATTCTTTATGGCTCTTTTGTGCATCCCAATCGGCAAATATATGATTATCCAATAATTTGCCTATCACTGTTCCACTTGTATCACGTACATTTACATATCCGTCCGCATCCTGAATGACACCGAAGAAACGCTGTTGTGCTTGTATAGGCAAGCAAAACAGAATTGCCGATATGTAGAAAATAATCTTTTTCATGCTTCTATTACAGCTAATGGTTAAGCGGGGAACGCTGTAAGCGTTATCACGCTTTGTTACCGATGATTTAACTTTCAAAGTCTTTTGAATTAACAAGTCCACGAATAAACTCCTCAAAACTTGCTGCAAGTGTAGTAATCTTATAATCGTTTTCTTCATCAATATGTACAACACTTGGTTCTCCAGTTAAACCGCACTTGCTGTAATCCAAAAATATCATATCGTGTCCGGCAGAAGGTGTGGTACAGATTGCTATGCCAATGTTTGGATAGCCCCATTCTTCAATCCAAAAACGACTTCCCATTTCTCCGCAGAGAGAATAAGGTTTATCTTTATCTATTCCCATAATTCCACTTATCGCAATATGGTTGTTTGCCCAAGAAGTCGGAGTTTGGGTTGGAAAGCATTTATTAATGGGTTCACCACCATTACATTGTTTTATCAGCGCAATATAAGATTGAGGTAATTTATATCCCAATTCACGTTCAATCTCTTCAACTTGTTTATCTGTAGGTATTGTACCTATATAATATTTTTGAGCGTATTCGTTATTAGCCCAAAAACTGGAAAAGTCGAAATCTTCAAAAGGAGTTTTATCCATGATTGTATATTTTAACTGTTTTATCGGTAATGGGTTAGCAGGAAACGGCTTGCCCGTTATCCTGCGTTGTTATCAACCTGTTCTAATATTTATCTGCAACTTCAAATTCACCGATTGTTTGTGTACAGATGTCAATGTACGGAATAGTCTTGACTATCTTGATGTTTTCAATGTCCTCACTTCCCCCCATAGCCAACAGCAGGGAATACCCGAAACATTCGTCATAGTCGGGAGTTCCGAGTTTCTCTTGTATTACAGGATAATTTTCTAAGTCAAACCAACCTTTCAAGAAACTTTGATTTACCATTACCTTATTAAAAATTGCACGAAGATTGGCAGGAAGTATTAAATATGTTCCGTATCTGACATTCAGATAAACAACGTAATTATTCAGTCTTGGGTTCTTTACATAGGCAAAGACATCGCCGAAAGCCGTACACATGAATGGCAGAAACGATTTGTCATCCTCCTTCTCATAACAGGAGTTTATCACATCTTGGTAATCGGACGGATTGATAAGCTTAAACAGCCCATTACAATAACTGCCCAGCCCGACCTCCTGCCATAAAATATTCAGTTCGGGATAAGACAAATCAGCATATTTGGCAATAAAAGTATCATCTACTGCCTGCCTCTTATTATTGAGGCTCTTTTCTAAAAATTCTTCGTACATATTTATGTGCTTTATGGTTGATAATGGTTAGCAGGGAACGGCTTGCCGTTATCCTGCGTTGTTAGCAACCTCTTTAATTCTCACTTGATATTTTTGTAATTGCCATTTTTTATCAATCAACAAATATGTTGCAGACAATTCGCTTTTAGCATCGTCTATTATCCAAGTTAAATATTGAACTTTTATACCTTGTTCATTGTCTGCAAATCTTTTTGCTATTGGATTCCCCAATAATTCTATGCTGCGTTCATAAGAAACTGTTTCAATTACAGACAATTTATATTGCCCATTTTCGTCAGGTAGCCATAAGTTCTCAATAAGGAATAACCGCATATCTTCCACTAAGTCTTTTTCTATTACTTTAAGAATAGGGAGTTTGTAAATGTATTTATGTATATTGACAGAAAAAAACGGGAAGAAGTATTTACCCATTATTCTTCGTTGCATAGATATATTATTCTTATATGGATTAAATTCATCTACTGGCATTATTAAATCCATTCCTAACCAGTTCTCATCTTTGTAAAACCGCACCTTTGAATTTATTCCCTGTGTAGTGTACAATGCTCTGAAACAAAAAGCTAATTCAAAATCTATTTGATTATACTTTTTCTCAATAATTTCCGAAAAGGCAATTAACTCTTTTCCTATTTCAGAAACCTTAATATATCCCGGGGAATCTGATTGTATGCTTATTCGTTCCATATTTGTTGATGTTATGGTTGCTAATGGCTTGGAAAGGAACACCGTTTAGGGGTTATCTTTCCTTGTTAATATTGTTTTGTTGGGTATTTCAATTTGGTATATACATAAATTTTCCTTTGTAAGAAAACGCACAAATAAAGTATATTACAAAAATCACTAATGTTAGCATGATACAAATCACATTCTTCTTTTTCTCATTCTTTTCCCGATAAATGCTTCTTCCTATCCTTGCTTTCTTTTCCGACCAAAACAAGAATCCATTAAAGCAATAAATCATTATTATAAAGATGAAATGTGAACAAGGATGCGCAATATACTTTAGAATTGAGTATTCAAACATCATATTTGTATAAGCTCCCAATAAGCTATATATCATATATATGATAAAACTAAAACACACCACAGAAAATGCCTTATTCTGTTCTCTGTCTTTACCAAAGGAATCATAAATAAAGAAAATTGTGTAATACCAATACTTATACCAACTCATAACAGATTTAATATTAATTTATTTATAACCGCACCTTATGGTGTCGTTCCTACACTTCTATAACTGCACCTCACGAATTATCCAGTGTATCAAGAGGATTAGGGATTTTTGCTTTATGGGCACTTGACACATGAAGATAAATGGTTGTGGTCTTGATGTCGTTGTGTCCCAGCAATTCTTGTATTGTGTGCAGGTCTGTTCCCTGTTCCAGCAAGTGTGTGGCAAAGGAGTGGCGCAGCATGTGTACGTGTACACGGTGTTTGATGCCTGCACGATGTGCGGCTTCTTTCAGTACTTTCACCAATGCACTTGCCGAATATTGCTCTCCGGGTGTTTCGCCCTCAAACAGCCATTTTTGTGGACGATATTCCCGAAAGTAGTGCCGTAGTTCTTCCAGCAACTTGGGCGAAAGGAGCGAATAACGGCATTTCTTCCCCTTGCCCATAATGCGAACCGACATTGTTTCACTGTTGATGTCTTGCGGGGTGAGGTTAAGCAATTCGCTTCTTCTAAGTCCGGCAGAGTAAACCAACGAAATCATGCAGTGATGCTTGATGTTGGAAATTTGTGCAAGGATGCGCTTAATTTCATTCTTGCTCAACACTTCGGGCAGGCTCTTGTACTCTTTGGCACGGGTGATACCGCCGTAGTATTGTCGCTTGCCGCCTTTTACCTGCTCATAATAGAACTTGATAGCATTGATGCGCATATTCTGTTGCGACACCGAGATTTTCTTCTCGTTCACAAGATAGAGTATGTACTTGTTGATGTCCGGCACTTTCAGGCGGTCGATGTTCCGTCCCTCGTGATATTCCATGAAGTCGCTGAAATAGGCACGGTATGTTTTGACGGTCGAGGGGCTGTAACGCTTCTGTTCCAGCAGTTCGAGGTAGCCTTTGGGCAGTGTGTATTCCCTTTTAGGTTTGGGATGCCGCACGTAAACCCGGCTGTAATCAATATAGGCGTGGGGTGAATAGCGGTCATAGAAATCCGGCAGGCTGAAAGCGGCTGACGCTATGTATGCAGAGCCGTTGCCAGCCATTTCTATGCCCGTTTCTTGGGCGAGCAGCAGGGCGACAGCCTGACTGTTCGCATATTCTATCCGTATGTAGTCCGCACCGTCCCTTGCGTCTTTGTGCAGCACGATGCTTCCTCTTTGTTTCTGAACCTTATCCATGTCGCTGAATTTTGCTTCATGCTCCAAAGATAAAACAAAAACATCATATTTTGAACATTCGTTCAAAAATAGTGGAAGTTAAAAAAACAAAACTCTATCAGGCTTTAAGCAGCGAATAGATATGGCGAAAGTTTTCTGCCAGTTCTTCCACGTTCAGACCGTTCAGAAATGCTTGTTCGTATGACAGTCCTAAAAACATTTGCCGGAACATGATAGCCGTTTTCTTCACGTCCGTGTCACTCCTGATTTCCCCGCTTTCTTTTGCTTTCTGTATAACTTTCTCCCATAGTTCATAGTCTTGTCGGTAGATTTTCTCAATTTTCTGCCTGATGCCCGGATAGTACATGCGCACTTGTGACAGAAAGTGAAAGTAGTAGAAGTTAGGACTACAATCATGCGGGCTGCTATTATCGCCAATCAGTTCAACAATCCTTTTCATGGAAGCGGCTACCCCCGCCACGTATTGCCCGATGAACTCCGCCAACGTAGCGGCGGGAGCGGCAAACTTGTTTTCCGGTTCGTGCATCTGCAACACGTATTTGTCCGCCACAGCCATAAATAAATCCAGCTTGTGCGGAAAATAATAAACGATACCCGTTTTTGTCACCCCGCAGGCTTTGGCAAGCGTGATGATGCTTGCTTTCTCGTAGTTCATCCTGATAAATACGCCGAACGCTTTATCTATTACTTCTTCACGGTTAGTTATTATCATACACGTTTGTTTTTAATCGGTTACGAAGATACGGATTTTGTTTTAACCATTTGTACCCCAGTGCTTTTTTTTAGTGCAAGGTGCAAGTATATATTTATATATATAGCTTGCACCTTGCACTAACCCAAAAATATTTATTATCAGATATTTGCGAGTTTCAAAAGAAAGCCGTATCTTTGAACCCGAAAGTTAGGCAGACAAACAGCGGTCAAAGTTGGACAAGCCCAACATCTGAAAATCGTTACTGTTTCGTTACCTATTTGAAATTTTGAAAGCGAAGTAGCTGAAATATAAGCGGTTAGAGTTGTAGGTTCAAAACCCTGTCTCTCCGCTGAATTAACCGGGAAAAACCGGACAGTAAACATACAAGTCCCACAAATTCAATGATTTGTGGGACCTTTTTTTATCCCCTTGTGCCTGCCTTAAAGTTTTTATCTATTAAAAACTTAATCCTACGAAGCAGGTCAGAAAACAACATAAAAAAGGCCATCTATCCCAGACAGCCAATCTTTTGTTAACCTTAAATCTAATACTATGAAAAACACATTACAAATGTACATGTTTTCCACTAACCTCCAAACCGGTAGCGGTTAATATTATATTATATAACAACCCTTAATGCTCATTAAGGCTTTATCAGCGAAAACGCATCGTGCATTTGCTCCCAACGCATCATCCGTTTGCTCGGTGTGCATCATGCATCCGGCACAGATGGATGATGCGTTTTGCAAATCCGTCACATCAACAGTCAATTCTAAAATAACCATTACAATGAAAGTAACCCCAAACAAAGGAATGAAACTCTCCGCCGAAGATGTCAGAGCCTGCCTTCAGCACCGCTTGCACCGTAGCTTGAACTATAGGTTCTACCTCGTGCTGTGCTCCCGCTACACCTTTCAGAGTCGCCTGAAAGGCGTGGAACGCTGCCGTCTCACGCCAGCCACGGTGCTGGGCTACTTCAAGGAGGAAGGGGAGGAGTTGGGGGTAGGAAGTAAATTGGTTAGTTCGGATGGAAAAATTCGTATATAATGCATAAGCCGCATCCGTCGAATATAATGAAAGGAGATGTGATGAACAATTACTAACTTATATTCGTGAGAATAGACTGATTGAGAAATATTAATAAAGTAAAGAACAAAAGATAACGAAATAGTATAGGACAGTTAAAGTACAAAGGACATTTCGGTAGCGTGGAATACGGTGAAGAAGACAATTGCTTGTTTGGCAAAGTTCTTGGTCTTAAAAAGGATTGTATTACCTATGAAGGTGAAATCATTAGTGAATTGAAAAGTGACTTTGAGGGTGCTATCCTTCATGGCATGGCAGCCGCCAACGTCTCTCCCATTCTAACTTTGCAACATGTTTTATTAATAAAAATATGCAAAATAGAGAATGTATTTCTAATACATTCTGATTATTTTAGTATATTATATATAGGGTGGTGGAGGATGAGGTGAGTCCCTCTTCCGCCACCTTATTTATTTCATTAATTTTTAGCCGATTCTAACTGTTTATTTGTATCCCCTTGGCTGGTCCCTTACCTTTGTCATGTTATCGAATTAAGAATAGACAAAGATGGAAAAAGAAATGAGCCCCATGACAACGGAGATACTGAAGAAAGGTTATCTCCTCTTCCCCATTCCCCGCCGGTATACACGGTTAGGTGTTTCTTTGTGGGATATGCCAGACCCGGATAATGGGAATGTAGACACGCATTGGACGTATGGCGGTTATGAGTATGTGAGTAATCAAAACTTCCATCCAACCGCCTGCGATGCTCCATTCGCTGGAAAAGGAAATGTGGCCGGTTGTGCGGCCAATCGTGCGTCATCGTTGCAGGTAGCGGATTTTTTGTTCTTTGTTTGCAGAAAGGTTATACGGAAGTACTCCTGCAGGGTTCGGATAGTAGTGAATCCCGTTGTGTTTTAAAGTGTTATTATTTGTAGACAGTTAATGTCTTTTTGTTGTCAGATTCATTGATTTCTATTCTCTTTTCGTATATTTGCGCCCATTAATTAAAGATTGTCACACGACTGTTCTGAAAAAAGTGTGATATTCTGATAACATATTTAAATAGGGTTATTCCTGATTTTACACTAAACTGGATAGGATTAATGGAGAATTTGAATGCAGTGATTACGGGAGTTGGAGGATATGTTCCGGACTATGTCTTGACTAATGATGAAATATCTAAAATGGTGGATACCAATGATGAATGGATTATGGGGCGCATTGGTATAAAGGAAAGACGCATTTTGCATGAGGAGGGGCTTGGAACTTCATATATGGCTCGTAAGGCTGTGAAACAACTGATGCAGCGCACAAAGACCAGCCCGAATGACATTGACTTGGTTATCGTAGCTACTACTACTCCCGATTATCACTTTCCTTCTACCGCATCCATCTTATGTGACAAATTGGGCCTGAACAATGCTTTTGCTTTTGATATGCAGGCTGTTTGCAGTGGATTTCTGTATGCAATGGAGGCGGGGGCGAATTTTATACGTTCCGGAAAATATAAGAAGGTTGTCATAGTAGGAGCTGATAAGATGTCATCGGTGATTGATTATACAGACCGCGCTACCTGTCCTATTTTTGGTGACGGTGCTGCCGCTTTCATGCTGGAACCCACCCGGGAGGATATGGGAGTAATGGATGCCGTATTGAGAACAGACGGGAAAGGTCTGCCCTTCTTACATATCAAAGCGGGAGGCTCCGTATGTGCTCCATCTTACTATACACTGGACAATCGGATGCATTATATTTATCAGGAAGGACGTACAGTCTTTAAATATGCTGTGGCCAATATGGCGGATGCTTGTGAGGCGGTCATGGAGAGGAATCACTTGGCGAAGGAGGACATTGACTGGGTGATTCCCCATCAGGCAAACATGCGTATAATTACTGCAGTTTCGCAACGCTTGGGAGTATCTCCCGAAAAGGTAATGGTCAATATAGAACGGTATGGAAATACAAGTGCCGGCACGCTTCCATTGTGTGTATGGGATTTCGAGGATAAGCTGAAAAAGGGGGATAAACTGATTTTTACAGCATTCGGAGCAGGATTTGCTTGGGGGGCTATTTACGTGAAGTGGGGATACGACGGAAAAGGTTGAGGCTCTCTGATAAGATTTAGGTTGTTTGTTTTTTTTCTGATACAACTTTTAGTATCTTTGCGAAACAGCAGTTTTTTATTGTGACAGAAAATTGCATGTGTTTTGTTAACCATATAGAAAACTAAAAACAATCAGCGTATTATGAACCAGGAATTATCCATGAGCCCCAATCTATTGGTGGCTGCCCTTCAAAAACCGGCTTCCGAATTTACGAAAGCAGACATTGTTTCCTATATAAAGGAGAACGACATTCGTATGGTGAACTTCATGTATCCTGCGGCAGACGGGAGACTGAAGACACTGAACTTTGTCATCAATAATGAAGCATACCTTGATGCCATACTTACATGTGGTGAACGCGTAGATGGTTCCAGCTTGTTTCCGTTTATAGAGGCCGGTAGCAGTGATTTGTATGTAGTGCCGCGTTTCCGGACCGCTTTTATAGACCCTTTTTCTGAATTGCCCACACTGTCAATGCTCTGTTCTTATTTCAATAAGGATGGTGAACCGCTGGAAAGTTCTCCGGAATATACCCTGCGTAAGGCATGTCAGGCATTCACTACGGTTACGGGGATGGAATTTCAGGCTATGGGAGAATTGGAATATTATGTCATTTCTGAAAATGACGGATTGTTCCCGGCTACCGACCAGCGTGGTTATCACGAATCGGCCCCTTATGCCAAGTTCAATGATTTCCGTACGGAATGTATGTCATATATTGCGCAGGCAGGCGGACAGATAAAGTATGGGCATTCTGAAGTCGGTAATTTTACGCTGGACGATAAGATTTATGAGCAGAATGAAATAGAGTTCCTGCCGGTGCGTGCCGAGGAGGCTGCTGACCAACTGGTGATAGCAAAATGGGTTATTCGTAATCTGGCTAGCCAGTATGGATATAACATTACTTTTGCACCGAAAATCACGGCAGGAAAAGCCGGTTCCGGATTGCATATACATATGCGTATCATGAAGGACGGGCAGAACCAGATGCTGAAAGATGGGGCACTTTCTGAAACAGCCCGTAAGGCCATTGCGGGCATGATGAAGCTGGCTTCTTCCATTACGGCTTTCGGTAATACAAATCCTACTTCCTATTTTCGTCTGGTTCCTCATCAGGAAGCACCGACCAACATTTGCTGGGGCGACCGCAACCGTTCGGTATTGGTACGCGTTCCGTTGGGCTGGTCGGCAAAAACGGATATGTGCATGTTGGCAAATCCGTTGGAGACCCCAAGTCATTATGATACTACACAGAAACAGACGGTGGAAATGCGTTCGCCTGACGGTTCGGCCGATTTGTATCAATTGATTGCCGGACTTGCTGTAGCTTGCCGTTATGGATTTGAGATAGACGATGCTTTAGGAATTGCAGAAAAAACATATGTCAATGTAAATATCCACAAGAAAGAAAATGAAGATAAGTTGAAACAACTGGAACAGCTTCCTGACAGTTGTGCCGCTTCTGCCGATTGTTTGGAAAGACAGCGTGCTGTCTTTGAGCAATATCATGTGTTCAGTCCTGCAATGGTTGATGGGGTTATTTCCAAACTGCGTTCTTACGAGGATAGAACCTTGCGTGCAGAGATACAAGACAGTCCGGAGGAGATGCTGAAACTGGTCGAGAAGTATTTCCACTGCGGATAGGAGAAGAAATGAGGGCATAACTCACCGCAGGTTACACAGATTGCTATAGAATTTCTGATAATCAAGAACTTTTATCTGTGTTAATCTGCGGTGATTGTGTATTTTGACACCTCTCCATTATTCCTTTGGCTTTGAATACTGGTTCTGCTTTTTGTATTTCCGATTCGAAGCCGAACCAATAACCATTTTGGGTATTGTCGTCAATGGGTAGAAAACATAAGCGGAGGCTTTCTTTGTAGTTTCCATAGATGACTTCCCAATATTCCGGTGGCATCTGGCGCTTGGTCTTGACTTTCTCTGCTGGTTTTTTCTTTAATGACATGCCTGCCTCTATCCAGGCAATGGTGACCATGATTTTATAGGCCGGATAATGCATACTGCAGAATTCATAGAGTACGAGGCCTCGCTTTTCCAGGCTCATGGGCTGGTCTATAAGATTTTTATCGATTAAAAATTCCAGAAAGCGACGTAGGAAGTCGTTGTCGTCCAGAATCAGCTTGCGGGTGATGGCTTGCCAAGCAGTTGTGTTATAGAATCCATCCAGAAGACGTGACAGTTGCCGGGCTGTTTGAAGCTCGTTGACACTGATTTCATTTGTTTGAAGCACTTCATAAGGGGGGAGAGGAGAATATCGGATGCCTAGTTCTTCCGCTCTTCTTCTCATTTCTGTGCCGGGAAGTAACTTCAGGGATTCAAGCTGTATCTCGCCGGCATTGTATCCGGCAAGTGTACGCACATCTTCAAATATTTCGGATAGGCGGTATAGAGGCAAGCCGGCAATGAGGTCGGCGTGTGTTTCCATATTGGGTAGGGAACATAGGAAACGAAGACCTTGCAGTGAGTCCTCCAGGCTTCCCATCCGACGGCTTTTCTGGAGGACCGGTTCGCGCAGGCTTTGAATACCGGCCTCGAGATGGAGCAATCCTTTAGGTAGCTTTTTCAATTCATTTTTCAGCTCTTCGGATAATAGTGCAGGGTGTATTTCTAAGTGAAAGCATATGTCCGGGTTGAATTCCAGGAAAAGTTGCAGTAATTCTTTAGCACGGCGCGGATTATAATTAAAGGTCCGGTCGAGGACGCGTACGTTTTTTATTCCATGACTGTGGATAATTTGAAGGCGTTCACGGATACTTTCAATGGACAGTGTGCGCACCGGTTTTTCTTCACCGCTGACGCAGAATGCGCATGTGTTGAAACAGCCTCGGGTAGTCTCCAGTTGTACGAATGGTTTGCTCCAATTGAAGAAACTGCTGTTTTCCGGTGGTACGAGCCGGGAAAAGTTAAGTACACGGGCTATGCCGTTGTCTATATATTGCTTTTGAGGATTCATATAGCAGAGTCCCGGAATACTGTTCCATTTTTCCGGCTGGTTCCAGCAAGACAGCCATTGGGGGAATGCTTCTTCTCCCTCTCCCCTGAATACGCAGTCGATGAAAGGGTTTTTATGCAGAAAGTCTTCATTGTTTCCTAAGAATTCAGGTCCGCCCAAGATGAAGCAGCTATTGGGAAGCAATGCTTTTAATCTCGCTGTTATGTGCAACAGTTGTTCGTGGTTGAACAACCATGTTGTTGCGGCAATGATGTCGGGTTGGTGCCGGTATATTTCGTCGACAATCATTCCTACGTTTTCATTGATGGTGGCAGATACGATTTCCCATTTTACGGAATTGTTTTTTGCTATTTGTGCGTGCAGTGCAGGGAGTGCCAACGAAGAGTGTGCATACGAGCTATTGAGGTCTATCCAAAGAATTTTCATGTTTAATTGAGTTTCATCTTTGCAAAGATAACTGATTTTGCTTTTCGTATAAACAAAAAGGGTTATATTTGCATGACGGAAATCGAAAATAGTAAAGTGTTGGTATAGAATGTTCTTTGAAAGATGAAATATTTCTTTTGTATTCTTATTTCTATAAGGTGATAACGGGTTGTCTTATCACTGGCTTGATAAAGTAAGGAAGGAAGTACTATTAAGTGTGATTGATACAGAATGCAAAATATCGGAATAAGTTTCCAGCTATTTTGAACATTTTGAGAAAGTAAACTCTTTTGTACAAGGACTGGTTTAGGTAATTGATTCCTTCCTATGATGTAGGGATACTCTGTGAGGAGTATCCCTACAATTTTTTACATTGATTCCACGTTGCCTCCCTTTGGGGGATTGTTTGGACAATAACAAAAGAAGAGGAATATTCTTTCGAATTTCCTCTTCTTTGCGGGTGGCAGATGGGACTCGAACCCACGACATTCAGAACCACAATCTGACGCTCTAACCAACTGAACTACAGCCACCATGTTAGTGCATTTCTTAAATGCGGTGCAAAGATAGGGATAATCTTTAATATTGCAAAGAATGAGACGAAAATTTTTGAGATTTCTGCATTATTTTTTCTTCTCGTAGATACCTATATTGTGCTGCTGGAGCAGCTTTCGAGAGCTTTTGACAAAGATTTCCAGGTGTTTACGAGCTTCCGGCGTTAAATGTTCTGTAGGAAAACTGGCAGGATAAAGAATGTAATTTTTTTCTTTAGTAAGTTCCGGCCGGCCGGTCCAGACCAGATTATATCCACAATAGGAAACACGACAGTATGGAAAAGGCAGAGGATTGGAGTCTGGTAGAGGCGTCTGACTCTGACCGGTGTAAGAGGGACGGATGGGTTGGGGGAGAGGATGTTTCTCCAACTGCAAAGTGAAGATGAGGCCGCCGTCAGTGTTGGCCTTGCTCATATTGGAAATGAAGTTTCCCAAGGAGTAGACTATGATGTGCTGTTCGGTACCATTGGTACGTAGTTCCATCGGTTGAATGACGTGAGGGTGTGAACCGATAATATGTGTTACGCCTTGTTGGAGCAACCAGTTGGCCAGTTCGCGTTGCTCACGGTTGGGAAGGGACTGATATTCCTCTCCCCAATGCATGCAGGCAATAATGGCATCCGGTTGGCGTGCCTTGGCACTTTGGATATCTTGCAGGATGGTATTCTTATCAATATAGTTTACGATATTGGGAGAGGTAGCCTTGATACCATTGGTGCCGTAAGTATAGTTGAGTAGGGCAATGCGAAAGCCGTTTCTGTTGATGAACAGGGGATAGCGTTGCCTGCGCTCCGACAGATTCTTGTAGGTGCCTGCGTAACGAATACCGGAGGAGTCAAGTAATTGTATGGTACGCTCCATTCCCTTTTTTCCACGGTCCAGACAGTGGTTGTTGGCTGTCAGTAAAATATCGAATCCGGCGTCCTTTATGGCCTGAAGATATTCATCGGGGGCGCTGAACATAGGATAGCCCCGATAGGGCCTGCCCCCCAATGTGACTTCCAGATTTCCTATGGCGAGGTCTGCCTGGGATATTTGCTCTTTTATGAGGGAGAAGCAGGAGGAGTAGTCATATTTTCCTTCAGATACACGTGCTGCGTCTATTTGTGCCTGGTGCTGCATCAGGTCACCGACAAATAATAGCGTAATCCTTTCCTGGGAGGAAAGGGTTACGCTATACAGTAAGACAGCCATGAAGACGGCGAGCGTTTTCATTACGTTGTTATTGGTAGATTGCTTTCTTGCCGGCGAGCAATGTATTCTTCATAAGGGAAACGATAGTCATCGGACCTACGCCTCCTGGTACGGGGGTAATGAATGAACATTTAGGAGCTACTTCATCGAATTTCACATCACCGGTCAACTTGAACCCGGATTTCTTGGAGGCATCGGGCACACGGGTAGTACCTACATCAATAACGACAGCACCTTCCTTGACCATTTCCGCCTTAACAAAGTTCGGTTGTCCCAACGCAGCAATGATGATGTCCGCTTCCTGGCATTCCTTTACCAGGTCTTTGCTGCGGCTGTGGCATACGGTCACTGTGGCATCGCCGGGATAAGCCTTCTGCATCATCAGGGCAGCCATGGGCTTGCCTACAATGTTGCTGCGTCCCAACACCACGCACTTCTTGCCTGAAGTCTCTATCTGATAGCGCTTCAGCAGTTCGAGGATACCGTTGGGAGTAGCGGATACATAGCAGGGAAGGCCAATGGACATCCGTCCCACATTGATGGGATGAAAGCCGTCCACATCCTTGCGGTAGTCGATGGTTTCAATCACTTTCTGCTCGGAGATATGCTTGGGCAAGGGAAGCTGTACGATGAAACCGTCCACATCCGCATCCTCGTTCAATTCGCGTACCTTGGCAAGCAGCTCCTCTTCGGTAACGTCTGCCTCGTAGCGGATAAGTGAGGACTTGAATCCGCAAACTTCGCATGCCTTTACTTTGGCGGCAACGTAGGTTTCGCTACCTCCATCGTGTCCTACAAGAATAGCGGCCAGATGCGGGCGTTTACCCCCACGAGCCACTATCTCGGCTACTTCTGCTGCAATCTCTTGCTTTACTTGCTCTGAAATTGCTTTTCCATCAATCAGTGTCATAGGCTGTTATCTTATCTTTTAAGTTTCGGCATCATCTTACCCATCTTGCTGCCAGTGACCATCTTCATCATCTTGCGGGTCTGGTCAAACTGTTTCAGCAGGCGGTTTACTTCCTGAATATTCGTACCGCTACCTTTGGCAATGCGCTGGCGGCGTGAACCGTTCAGAATGGCCGGATTGCTGCGTTCTTCCGGAGTCATGGAGTAGATGATGGCTTCAATGCTCTTGAAGGCATTGTCGTCAATGTCTATATCCTTGATGGCTTTGCCTACGCCCGGTATCATGGAGGCAAGTTCCTTCAAGTTACCCATTTTCTTGATTTGTGCAATCTGGCTCAGGAAGTCGTTGAAGTCGAACTGGTTCTTGGCAATCTTCTTTTGCAGGCGTTTGGCTTCTTCCTCGTCATATTGTTCCTGCGCACGTTCCACCAAAGATACGATGTCACCCATACCGAGAATACGGTCGGCCATACGTGAGGGATGGAACTGGTCGATGGCATCCAGCTTTTCACCGGTACCTACAAACTTGATGGGCTTGTTTACCACCGAACGGATAGAAAGGGCGGCACCACCGCGGGTATCACCATCCAGTTTGGTCAATACTACACCATTGAAGTCGAGCCGTTCGTTGAATTCCTTAGCGGTATTCACTGCATCCTGACCGGTCATTGAATCCACTACGAACAGAATCTCGTCCGGATTGATGGCCTTCTTGATGGCGGCAATCTCGTTCATCATCTCCTCATCCACTGCCAGACGACCGGCTGTATCGACAATTACAAGGTCGTAACCTTTGGCTTTGGCTTCTTGGATGGCATTTTGGGCAATGGCTACCGGATTTTTGCTGTCCGGTTCCGAGTACATCGGTACGTCAATCTGTTCAGCCAGTACACGCAACTGCTCGATAGCGGCAGGACGGTACACGTCACAAGCCACCAATAACGGCTTTTTGTTCTTCTTGCTCTTCAGCATGCGGGCCAGCTTTCCGGAGAAAGTTGTTTTACCGGAGCCTTGCAAACCGGACATTAGGATAATGGCAGGCTTGGAGTCGAGGTTTATTTCAGAAGTCTCGCCGCCCATGAGCTGGGTCAGTTCATCGTGTACGATTTTTACCATCAGCTGGCTGGGCTTAACGGCTGTCAGCACGTTTTGTCCCAAGGCTTTTTCCTTAACGGTATCGGTGAAGTTTTTGGCTACCTTATAGTTCACGTCGGCATCCAAAAGTGCCTTACGTACGTCTTTCAGGGTTTCCGCAACATTGATTTCGGTGATTTTGCCCTCACCTTTCAAAATTTTAAACGACCTTTCAAGTCTCTCGCTTAAATTATCGAACATAGTATCTAATTACAATTACTAAATTACAAATTACTCTTATTGAGGCGCAAAAGTACAAAAAATCCCTTTAACTGCCTTCTTTTGAAGCAGAATATTATTGAAGACTTGCAGCGGGATGGGCGAAAAGAATGGAAGTGCCGGTCAAGGCACTGATAATCATCTATATTATTCTGTTTTTTTTAGTTCTTTTTGCTTACTTTCTATTGATAATGTCTCTGGCGCAGGGTCCTTCGTGGTTGGGATATCCCGGTGCGTGGCTGCGCCATCTCTTGTCGGCTTCAACTTTCAGGCTTCGGTAGTCGTCCTGTGTGCGGCGGATGTAGTCGTCCAGCAGTGCCCGGTGCTCGGCCAGAATCTTTGAGTATTTGGGGTCATGGGCAAGGTTTCGTCTTTCTCCTTTATCCTTCAGCATATCATACAGTTCTTCCCCGTTGCCTTCCAGATAGTGTGTGTATTTGTATCTGGGACTGCGTATCATCCGTCCCGGGCTGACGGTCACTTCGTATTCACTGTGCCATTCGGAGGCTGCATAGGGGTGCTGTCTCTTTTGCTTCTCGCCTTTCAGAAAAGGGGCAAGGCTGATGCCGGGCTTGGAGGAAGGCACCGGAATGCCTGCCAGTTCACAGAGAGTGGGCAGCAGGTCGATAGTGGGTTGGGTCAGTAAATCTTCCACTGGTTTTTGACGGGGATGAATGCCGGGACCGGCTATGATGAAGGGCACATTTGTCATTTCTTCGTAAAAGCTGACCTGCTTGGTTACCATGCGGTGTGACCCCATTCCGTCTCCGTGGTCTGCCAGTACAATGACAATTGTATTTTTGCCGGCGGGAGTGGAGTAGAGGGCTTCTAGTACACTCTCTATCTGTCTGGCCACTATCCGCGTGTAATGCTGGAAGGCGGCGACGTAGTGCCGGTAATTGTCCTCGTTCCAGTGGGCGGCTTGCATCATCCTCCGGTGGCTGCAGCAGATGTACTGAATGGGCAACGGAAGTTTTTCCCAGTCTTCCACTTCAAAGTTTTCGGGTAGTAGCGGGAGTGGGGTACTGATGGGGCTATCTATGTGCTCCCCTTTATTTTCGCCTACATATCCGCAGATATTGTGCGGGTTTTGGAAATCGGCTATGCAGATGAAAGGTTCTTGCGGCGGATTGCTGAGATAGGCCACGGCATCCTCGCAGGTTCCTACATCCAGAAAGCTGTCATTGTTGACGGGAAATTCGGGGTCGGTGAAGGGCTTGGCAACCGGTTCCTTGTGGCGGAATCCCCTTAGAGAACCCATGTCATGGGTTTTGCCAAAGTGGACGGCCTCATAACCGTTGGCGGTGAAGAGGCTTCCCAGGGTCGGAATGCTGTCGGGTAGCGGAGGATTGATGTGTTCGGCCGAGTTGGAACGTACATTGGTTTGATGCGGCATCAGTCCGCTCCATAAGGCAGCGCGTGACGGTTGGCTGAGGGGGCATCCCACGTATGCGTTGGCAAATGTTACACCTTGGGAGGCAATTCGGTCTATAGGTGGAGTGCAGCTGGGGTCGGCACCGTATGCGCCTACTACCCGCTGGGTCAGATGGTCGCATTGGATAATAAGAAAATTGGGCGATTGCTGTGCCATTACCGGAAAGCTGCACAATGCCATTCCCATAAAAGAGTGAATCGTTTTCATCAGATTTGGATTTTATTTGTTCAAGGTTATTGTATGGTGGCAAATGTATGAAAAAACGGATATAAAAAAAGCTTCCACCTACGTTTATGAACGTAAATGGAAGCTTTTGTACAATATCTGTATGCAGTTGTTGTTAACTGTTCATGCTCATCAGGAATTCGTCGTTGTCTTTGGTCTTCTCCAGACGGTCTTTTACGAAGTCCATGGCTTCTATCGGATTCATGTCGGCAAGGTACTTGCGGAGAATCCACATGCGGTCCAGTGTCTGCTTGTCTTGCAGCAGGTCATCGCGGCGAGTGCTGGAGGCAACGATGTTGACAGCCGGGAAGATACGCTTGTTGGACAAGTTGCGGTCGAGCTGCAACTCCATATTACCCGTACCCTTGAATTCTTCGAAGATAACCTCGTCCATCTTTGAGCCAGTGTCAATCAAGGCAGTGGCAAGGATGGTCAGTGAACCGCCGCCCTCGATGTTACGTGCTGCACCGAAGAAGCGTTTGGGCTTATGTAATGCGTTGGCATCCACACCACCGGAAAGCACTTTGCCGGAAGCCGGGGATACGGTGTTGTAGGCACGTGCCAGGCGGGTGATGGAGTCGAGGAAGATGACAACATCGTGTCCGCATTCCACCATGCGTTTTGCTTTTTCAAGGACGATGCCGGCAATCTTCACGTGGCGTTCTGCCGGTTCGTCGAAGGTAGAGGCGATTACTTCCGCATTGACGGTACGCGCCATGTCGGTAACTTCCTCCGGGCGTTCGTCGATGAGCAGCATAATCATGTAGACTTCCGGATGATTGGCGGCAATGGCGTTGGCTATGTCTTTCATCAAGATGGTCTTACCGGTTTTGGGCTGTGCCACAATCAAGGCACGCTGACCTTTGCCGATGGGGGCAAACAAGTCTACGACACGGGCCGACATAGAGTCGGAGTATCCGCCTTTGCAAAGCTTGAACTTCTCGTCCGGGAAGAGGGGGGTGAGGTGCTCGAACGGTACGCGGTCGCGTACGAAAGCCGGGTCACGTCCGTTTATTTTGGATACTTTTACCAGCGGGAAGTACTTTTCGCCTTCTTTCGGGGGACGGATTACGCCTTCTACCACATCACCGGTTTTCAGGCCGAACAATTTGATTTGTGATTGTGATACGTAAATATCGTCCGGTGAGGACAAATAGTTGTAATCGGAGGAACGGAGGAAGCCGTAGCCATCCTGCATGATTTCCAATACACCGGTTCCGGTGAGGATGTCATCGAATTCGTACGTCTTCTCGCGTTCTATTACGGGTTTGCGTTCCGGAGCGGCGGGATAGTTCTCTCCGTTGTTATACGGTTGTGCAGGGCGCTGCTGCACGGGGCGCTGTTGGTTATAGCCACCGTTGCGGTTGTTATTGTTGTTGTTATTGTATGGGTTGTTGTTGTCGCGGGCGCGGAGGCGCGGGCGTTGTGGCTGTTGCGGTTCGGCTGGGGCAGCGGCAGGAGTGGGAGTGGCGGGAGTTTCCGCTTTGGTCGCTTCGAATTTGCCGATGAGTTCGGATGGCAATTCTATTTTTTCCGTAGGGAGGTCTTCAATGGGGATGAAGTCATCTGCCGCTTCGGCCAGGATAGGGCTTTCGTCCGGTACGATATTCTTTTCTGCTTTGGCTTCTGCCTGAGGTTCTGTTTTCGGAGCTTTAGCCTCGAAGTTCAATTCCGGTTCGGCAACCTTCGGGGTTTCCGTTGCTTGGGGTGCAGCAGTCTCTTCCTTTACCTTGCGGGGGCGTCCCGGTTTGCGTTTGGGTACGGCGGCTTCTTTGGCTGGCGCCGGCGTTGCAGCTTCTATGGTCGGTTCTTGGGGTGCTTCCACAGTTTTGGGTTGTTCTTTCGCAGCCGGTGCTTCCTCTGTTTTGGCTTTGGTGAGGTCTCCGTTTTTATTGGCTGAGAACACTTTGTCGGCACCTTCCTTTTTTACGGTCTTTACAGTGACGCGCGAGCGTTTTTGCTTTTCCCCTTTACGCTCTTCCTTCAGCTTGTCGGCGGCAACTTTCTTGGTAGCGCCTGCGATAGCTTGTTCGTCAAGTATCTTGTAAACAAGTTCTTCTTTTTTGAGTGAGTCTGTTTTTTTTATACCCAGTTCTTGGGCAATAGTTTGTAGTTCCGACAAATTTTTGTCGTTCAGTTGAATGATGTTATACATACAGTATATATGTGAATGGTTTAAAATTTACTTTTATTGAAAGGCATAAGTGCACAGTTGCAGTTGTTGTAGGAAGCAACTTGGGCAAGTTTACCTTGTGATATATGATTTATATGGGATATTTATTATTGAACCGGAAATCTGATAAACAATTCTTGCCACAGCAAGAAGTCGCAGAATGTTTCAACGGTGCAAAGGTAATAAATATTTTTGGTTTCATAAACAAATCATCTTTTTTTTAAATTTAAAACTTTATCTTTGCTGTATTAACAACAACATGAAGGATTGGTTTATGAATATAGATGAAGTACAGTTGATAACTTTTTCACCTACTTGTACCTCTAAACAAGTGGGAGAGGCAATTGTTCACGGAACGGGAATTTCGTCTGTCTCCAAAGTGGACCTCACCTTGGAGGCGGCGGGTAAAAGGGAGGTACCTTCCCATGCTTTGGCGGTCATCACGGTGCCCGTATATGGCGGCCATGTGGCTCCTTTGGCATTGGAGCGGATGAAGGAGCTTCATGCTGACGGTGCACCTGCCGTGGTTGTGGTGGTGTACGGCAACCGGGCCTATGAGAAGGCTTTGGTGGAATTGGATGCTTTTGTCACGAAGTTGGGCTTCAAGGTAATTGCAGGTGCTACGTTTGTAGGAGAGCACTCTTATAGCAGTGAGAAATATCCGGTGGCAGCCGGACGTCCGGATGCGGACGACTTGGAGTATGCAAAGCTTTTTGGTGAAAAAATACGTGCTAAAATTGCGGCGGCCGAAGATATGGAGAAACTGTATGGGGTGGATGTGACCCGTATCCAGCGTCCGCGCCAGCCTTTCTTCCCGTTGCTCCGCTTTTTGCGCAGAGTCGTCAAGTTGCGTAAGAGTGGGGTGCCTATGCCCCGTACTCCGCAAGTGGATGCGGAACGTTGTACGCATTGCGGATATTGCGTGAAGCATTGTCCTGCAGGAGCCATTATAAAAGGAGACGAGTGCAATACGGTTGCAGAGAAATGCATCAAATGTTGTGCTTGTGTGAAAGGCTGTCCGCAGAAGGCGCGCACGTATGACATGCCGTTTGCCGTATTGCTTTCCGATTGCTTCAAGAAACAGAAGGAGGACAGAATCATTCTGTGATGGCTACTGGTCGATGGTTGATACGACCAGCACTTTCCGGGTTTTTTCGTCTATTCTGAAACGGTTGTCCACCCGTTCTCCCACCAGCCAGATGATGTCATCTCCGCAGCAAAGCACCCATTGCCGTTCTTTGCGCAGAAGGGAGAACTTGCGGTCGGTCAGGTAGTCGCTTACCTTCTTCCGGCCTTTCATGCCGAAGGGCACGAAGCTGTCTCCCTGCCTGCAAAGGCGTAGCGAGAGGGGATGCTGGAGTTTGTCGGCATCAAAGCAGGCGGTGGCTTTGTTGCGTGGAATCATGAAATCCGGTGTATAAGGATGTTCTTTTATTTCCAATAAGGGCTTTACGGCTTCCTGTACGGGTTCTATCAACAACGAGCCGCGGTCTTTGATGACACGCCAGCCGGGGGTGGCAAAGACTTTGCCGGGCTGTCCGTCCAATGTCCGGCAGATGTCCCTTACTTGTGCGGCGTTGAATCCAAGCGGATGCAGAATTTCAAATAAGACCGTTTCCGGTGCCGCTTCTTGCCTCAGGGCGCCGATACTTATGCCTTCCGGTGTCTTGACTCGCAGTTTGGCTTCTTCTATACCTATATTATATATAGAGGCGGCATCGTCCAGATGCTCTGCCGTTTTGAGGATGCTTTCCTTGACGGAGGGGTTTATCTCCTGCATCATGGGAAGCAGGTTCAAGCGTATTTTGTTGCGGGTATATTCGTCCTGCAGATTGGTGCTGTCCGTCACGTAGGCTTGCCCGATACTTTCCAGATAACCGACGATTTCCTTTCTGTCCAGGCAGAGCAAGGGGCGGACTATATGTCCGTTTCGGGGGCGTATACCCCGCAATCCGTTGATGCCGGTACCGCGAATCAGATTGAGCAGCAATGTCTCTACACTGTCATCTTGATGGTGGGCGACGGCAATGACAGCTGCACTGCATGCTTCCCTTGTTTTTTCGAACCACGCGTAGCGCAATTCCCTTGCAGCCATTTCGATGGAGATATGCCGTTCCTTTGCTTCCTGCTCCGTGTTGAAGTGGACGGTGTGCAGCGTCACCCGGTGCTTCAGGCAGAGCTGGCGTACAAAGTGCTCGTCGCGGTCGGATTCCGCTCCGCGCAGATGGAAGTTGCAATGGGCGGCTTCGCATGTGTATCCCAGGCTGAGGAGCAGGCGCAGCAACGCCACGGAGTCCGCCCCGCCGCTCAGTGCCACAAGTATCTTGTCGTCCAGCGAGAAGAGCTTGTGGCGCTCGATGTATTGTACTACCTTCTGCATATTCAACTATAGAGTGGTGCAAAGATAGTGCAAACGATTTTTATTGCCATATCTGCAAGTATCTATTTTCAGAATCTCTATCGGCTAAGGTCGTATTTGCTAAAAGCTAATCTTACCACAGCTGTGTTTTATGCATACCACACCTTTGTTCTTTTCTTACCACAGCTGTGGTAAGAAAAGAACAAAGGTGT